>WUUC01000440.1_pt1 | contig 12530 bp, 10 predicted proteins | sample 6278441 | NCBI WGS metagenome assembly WUUC01 (sample SAMN13675441, study PRJNA597444) | soil metagenome | isolation source: soil | place: USA: Washington | collected 2017-10 | reverse complement strand
GGCGGCCGCCGCCGCGGAACTGTCGTGGGTCACCGCGAACTTCACCGGGGACAGGTCGGCCTCGGCGAGTCGCTGCCGCATCCGGCTCTTGTCCTTACAGCGGATCACCGCGTCCAGGCCGGGACCCGGCAGGCCGAGCGCCTCTGCCGCCTGGGCGGTGTTCTGCACGAGCCGCTCGTCGTAGGTGACCATGCCGAGCGGGAAGAGCTTCCTGGCTTCGCGGATGAGGTATTCGGGATCCTCCAGGTCTGCGGACGCGTACGCGGAGACGTACGGCTTCTCCCAGGTCGGCCGCCGGTACCCGAGCAGGGCCACCGGTACCCGGCGGCTCATCGCCGCCAACGCGTACTCGCGTAGGGCCGGGTCGCCACTACCCACCACGATCAGATGTCCGTCCACCGTATGCCTGCTTTCCTGTTCACTGCTCATCGCAGAGCAGATCGGCGGCGATTCACGCATGCACGGTCCCTCCCGTCGAGGACGTCACGCCGTGCCGCGCCCCCGCCGGGGCGGGATCAGCGGGGCGCAGTGCGGGTCGGTTCTGTGCGGCCGTCACGACCGGGCCGATGAGGACCGCGGTGAATAGGAAGACCCCAGCCAGCGCAAACCATCCCGGGACGCCCTGTTGGAGGACGCCGACGGCGATGATGGTCGGACCGGCCACGAACTGCGCGCTGGTACCCAGGCTGAACGTGGCCAGATGCTCTGCTCGGTTCCGTTCCGGTGCGAGCTGGTACGACAGTGCCCAGCCGCCGGCCGACTGCAGCAGCTCACCCGCCGTCAGCCCGATCAGCGCGGCGACCAGCACGGGAATGGCCCAGGCCCGGGACAGGTGCGCGGCGGCGGCGAACATCAGACACGCCACGGCCAGCATGACCGCCGCCCGGCGCAGCACCCGCGCAGCGCCCGGCACCGTGTCCGTGCCGCGGGTGGCGCGCACCTGGAGGACGACGGCCATGACGGTGTTGACGACCAGCAGCAGGCCGACCAGCGACCGCGGCGCCTTCGTGTACAGCGTGACCCAGAGCGGCATCGCGACACTGAGCATGGCCATGTGCAGCGTCAGTACCCCGTTCGTGCCGGCCACGGCCAGATAGCGCAGGTCCTTGATCGCGCTGAGTTTCATCCGGCGGCTCCGCGGACCGGTCTCAGCCGGCCTGGCGAGCAGCGCGACCTTGGGCAGCAACAGGGCCGCGAAGAGGAAACTGAACGCATCGGCGACGAATATGGAGTCGAATGCCAGCCGCGTGCCGATGTTCAAGGCAACCGTCGCCAGGAGCGCGCCGAGGGTGAATCCGACGTTGTACGTCGAGCGGACCCGCGCCATGAAACCCAGCCGGTGTTCAGCACCCACCACCCGCTCCACCAGTGCCTGGTAGACCGGGTGTACGGCCTGTTCAGGGGCGCCCAGCAGCGCCGCGACGACGAGAAACGACGTGAAGTCGCCGACGAAGATGTATGCGGTGAAGCCGATCGCCCGGACGACATTCATGATGATGAGCAGCCGCCGCGGACCGATCTGGTCCGCCACCCAGCCGAGCGGGGCCTGGGCGAAGAAGCCCAGCAGACCGGCGAGCGACAGCCCGATCCCGACCTGGGTGGTGGTGAGGCCGACCACCCGCGTGAAGTAGATCGCGGATCCGGCCAGGTAAAGACCGGTGCCGATCGAATCGACCAGGCCGATGACGAGCAGGATCGCCCCGCTGGGATTGACCGTGTAGCTCGCCAGCGACCGGGTGCCCGATGTCCGGTGCCGTCCATGCCAGGAGCGCGACGTGCGATGGGGCAGGTAGGACGGACCGCCGGACAACCGGTGACGACCGGAGCCGTTCATGCCCGGTGGGCGTCCGAAAGCGCACCGCTGGGCACCGGGGACTGCTCGGTCGTGATGATCCGGATCAACGCCGCCGCCGCGGCCGCGTAGTCCACGGCCAGGTCCGGGGTCGCGCCGACGACGAACACCTCCCCGACCCGGTCCCACGAGGAACGCAGGTCGCTGACCCGGTCGCCGACCGCGACGCTGACACCGGCGCGTACCACCGCGGGATGGCGACCCGCGGCGGCCAACCCGGTGACCTTCTGAACGTGTCCGGGCGGCGCGGTCAGGAACCTGATGGCGCTGGCCTGGCACGGTCCGGCTGGGCAGTCCGGCTTCCGGCCGGACAGCACGGCGACGAGCTCATGCACGAGGGAGAACCCGTAGGCGGAGTCGATCAGGTCCACAATGGAGTCGCCGGGAACGCGACCGGCGCATTCGATGAGGACCGGGCCCTCGTCGTCGACCATCCACTCCGCGTGCAGGACGCCGCTACCGAATCCGATGGCGGCGACGAGCCGGGCCATGTCGTCGGCGAACCGGGTGTTCAGTTCGGGGGACAGCGCGGCGGGTACCGTATGGCCCAGCTCGACGGGGTACCGGCCGCCGGCCGTCGACTTGGCGGTCACATTGAGGAAAAGGATGTCGCCGTCGCGCACCAGGACCTCGGCGCTGTACTCGCGGCCGACCACCGTCTGCTCGGCGACATAGCGCCACTGCAGCGGGTGGTCCGGCAGCATCATGTCGTCGCGGGCGTCGACGGTCGCCCGCCACGCCGCCGCCACGTCGTCTCCCGCCCTGAGTAGCTGGACGCCCAGCGACGCGTGCCGGTTCGCCGGCTTGAGCACCACCGGTCCACCGCCAGCGAACCGGCGTACCTCGTCGGCGTGGCGGACTTCCTGCCAACGTGGGTTGCGGATGCCCGCGGCGGCGGTGGCGGCGCGAAGCCGGAGTTTGTCGCAGAGGATCCGGGCGGCCGCCTCGGTGGCACCGGGCAGCCCGAACCGCGCGGCGATAGCGGCGGCGGCCGGCACACCGTACTCCAGCCCGGACAGCACCGCGGTCGGCCGCGCGCCGTCCAGGAACGCCGTGACCGCGTCGACGCATTCGAGATCCTGGTGGTAGCGGGCCGGCACGACCGCGCGCACGCAGGGGATCTGGCCGAGTTCGTCGAGGACCGCGCGCTTGCCGATGATGTCGGGGTCCTCGATGACGATGACGCTGGACGGCTTCACGAACCGGCCCAGATGGCGCAGCAGCATCTTGCCGAAGCCGACCATCACGATGCACTCGGACTGGGGCTCCACGGGTGTGCCTACCTCCATGCCGCCGCCAACTCGGTGGGCAGTCCACTGGCGCGAGCCAGGGCGTTCAAGTGCCGCATCACGACATTCCAGCCGTGGCCCGGCCGATCGGTGCGGCCTCGGCCGGCCGTGTCTCGATCCGGTACCGGGAGCACAGCTCGGTGTGCACGCGCCGGGCGGCGTCGTAGTCGGCCACGGCGAAGTAGGCGACGCCCGCGTTGAAGGTCGACGTGAGTTTCTCGGCCACCACCTGGCCAACCCGGTGACTCATGTCGACGTGGCACACTCCGTCGATCTTCATCAGTTCCTCGGGTTCGGTGAGTTCGGTGATGACGCCGTTGCGACCGGGCAGGCCGCACCACCCCACGATGGCGTCACCGCTGGTCGCGGTCGGACCGGCGGTGGCGGGACCCGCCACCGGCCGGCCGATGGTGGTCGCCACCATTGCCGCCCAGATGTCCCAGCCGTCCCTCATCTGGATCACCTGGGCGATGCCGCCGCCGCCCGGACGGCAGGTGATCTCGCTCATGACGAGGCCCGACGACGTGAGGAAGGCCTCCAGGTGGGTGACCCCGGACCGCAGTCCCATGGCCTCGACAACGCGGCGATGCAGGTCGCGGAGCTCATCCCGGAGTGGATCCGATTCCGTCAATGTGTACGAACCGATCAGGCCACCGAGGTCGGTCAGCAGCGGCCGGAAGTAGCGCGAAGCGGAGAGGGCCACCGTGGCGCCGTCGACGACGACCCCGTCACAGTGCAGTTCCGCGCGCATCGGCACGTAGCTCTCGACGAGCATCGGTGTTCCCGCGATGGCCGCCGGCCCGGGCCCCGCCAGGAACCCGTTGACCTCCGCGCCCGACCCGAGCCGCCAGGTCCGCTGCGCGCCGGCGCCCACGGCCGGCTTGAGTATGACCGGCCAACCCAGTGCCCGCGCGGCCGCTGGGAGCCCGGTGCCGCCGGAGATGCCGACGAAGTCGGCGACCGCAATGCCAGCCGCGCGGAGCCGGCGCTTCATCACGAACTTGTTCGCGAAGCCCGCCGCCGTGGCAAGGTCCATGCCGGGCATGCCGAAGTAGGAGCGGACGAAGGCGGCACTGACAATACTCCGCTCCAGTGGTGCGATCACCCCGTGGAAAGGCTCGCCGTGCATCAGCGAGTAGGCGGCCACGAGTACCTCTTCGGTGTTGGCCACATCGCTGACGCAGGCCACTTCCGCAATTCCGTCGTACAGCCGCGCGTACTTCGGTTTGACCACCGCCGACAACCGGACGTCCGCCATTCCGGCCAGCAGGTGGACGCACTCCATCCGGTCGGAATTGATCACCAGGACCCTGGTCTCGTCAGTTCGGACTCCCGCGTCAGCTCCGGGGGCCTCGTGTCGCGGTCTGCTCACTGGTCCATTCCCGACGCTTTCCATCCACTGGACAGCGAGGTGCCATCTGCATGCATAGCGTCCGACACCCCCGTATGGTGAACCCTGTTGTGTTGACGTTGATCGCCGTGGCTACCGGTCATGCTCCGGACGTGGCTCCCTCATCCGACGCGCGACACAGTCGCACTGCACCCGTCCAGCACTCTACCCGTGTGGAGCCACCCTGCGAGCGATCACCCCCCGGGCGTGCTCTCGATCACAGGCGGCTGCGATCAGCCTAGGACCGGGGCAGCGTCCGGAGCGAGCAAAATTGAGCACTCCGACAAGATCGGACCTGATACTGCTTCCTTTTGCGCATGCGTGGAGGCGCGGTATTGACACGGTTCTGGCGCTGCGTTAGAAAGACCCCGCTGGGACGCGGAGCGAATTCTGCGTGGTGGCTCCTGACCGACTTCCCGTCCATGTCGTGAATCGGACCGACATGCCTCCGACCCGGGATGCGAAGGGGGGAATCCGCTGGACGACGCGCGCTCTGTCCGAATACCCGCCGGTTTGCCTCCGTCGTCGGCGGCGGCGGCTCGGCGTGATCCTCCAGAGCCCGTCGTTAGAATGTGCGGGAGTGGACGTGTCGCTGCGGTGCGACCCACGAACGGGACATAAATGCGGCGAAGGTGATTTTTGGCGGCCGGGCTGGCCGTGGCAGCCTGTGGAGACGGTGTGAGACCAGTCCGCGCATAGTGCGGGATGGCGGCCGTCGATGAAACAGGAAGATCCGATCGTGAGGTTGGAATCCCCCGGCTTCAGCCGTGGGGAGGAGGCGGATCCACCTAACGAGGAGGACGAACTGTGCATCGTCACGTCAGGCCCGCGGGCGGAGGAGGCGGGCTCGTGGACGGTCCGGGTCGGCGCGCCGTCATCGCGGTGGAGGGCATCGACGGCGCGGGAAAGAGCACTCTCGTGCGCAATCTCGCGACCGCGCTGAACGAGCGCGGCGAGCGCAGCCACGTCGACCGGCTCTCCCCCAAGATGGGCTCGGTCTTCCGGAGCCTGGTCGACGAGACCGTTCAGGGCGCCGACCGGTACCAGGACGTCCTGCCGGGGGGCTTCCGGCGGGCGGCGTACATCGTGGACGCCGTCGTGCAGTTCCGTTACCGGGCCGAGTTCTACGCGCGCCACGACTGGCTCCTGTTCGACCGGTGGTTGCAGACCTACGACGTGTACTGCGACGGCGAGAGCCGCCACGACGAGTGGTACCAGCGGGTCGCGCGGACGCTTCCGGAGCCGCGCGTACTGCTGTATGTCAAAGTGTCGCCGGAGATCGCCGTCGAGCGGCTGCGCGGACGCGGCGACTGGACGGTGGACAACTGGAGCCCTGAGCGGCTCCTCGCCGACCTGCGTCGCCTTGACGGTCAATACGAGGCCTGCATGACCCGGTACCCGTCAGCCGTGCGGCTCGATGGCGACCGCGAGCCCGACGTGATGCTGTCCGAGGCGCTGGCCACGATCGACGCGCTACACGCAGGGGCGGCAGCGTGATCCGCACTGCTGGAAGCAGCGGTGTGGGCGGTACGCTAGGTTCTGCGACGCCGGAGCGGGCCGCCGGACTGATAAGGTTCCGCTTCGCGAAGACCCCCAAACCAGCTGGACAAGGCAGTCTGGCGGCTACGTGGTAAACGTTCTCTGGAAGTTGGGAAACATGAAAGTACGGTGTGAGCGTCGCACCGGGGACGCGGATCCGACGTGGAGCGTATGGCTCGCTGACGGCACCGAACTGACCTGGCAAGGGTTCTCCACCGGACCCGTGGTGCTTGACGATGGCGAGATCGCTCGGGCGGCGAAGGAGCTTCTGGGGATGAGCGTCGCCGAGGTGTCCGCGGCGGCGACGGAGGAACTGCTCCCCCTCGTCTCCGACGACGGCGGCTTCCCCGCGGCGGTTCTCATGCACTCCGCGACCCAGACCACCAAGGGCTTCGAGGGGGACCTGTCCGACGTCCAGCGCGGCCGCCTGCCCTATGACGTCCCGGGTTACCTGGAAGCGCGGATGGTCTCGCTCAGCCGGCCCGGAGACATCACCGTAGGCCGCACCCGGGCCTGGCGGGAAGCCACCACCGTCTTCGGTGCGACCGGCATCTCGATCGACGACACCGACCACTACTACCTGTCCCACGCGCTGCTCGTCGCGGCCCTGCGGCACCGGCAGGCCCCGCTGCCGGCGATCGACGAGCTTGTCGGGTGGCTGACCGCGCACCCGTCGGCGGTCGTCCGGCTCTACGCGCTCGACCCGGAGACCCAGATCTTCCTGGTCTGGTTGAAGCGACAGGCCAACCTGGCCGTGCTCGCCGTCGACGCGAACTCCCCGGTGGTGGCCGACCGGTGGAACCAGAAGACGCCGCTGCATCCGACGGTCGCGGCGGCTCAGGCGCTGGCGGCCGATCTCGTCGACGCGGACGTGGACCGGATACTCGCCTGCGAACAGCGGGCCAGCGACGCGTTCACCCGACTGGCGATGCGCATCCCGGTGCTGCCCGGGTACCGCATCGTTCGCGGCCCGGACCGTGCCGACTTCGTCGCGCAGGCGCTCGCCGCGGCGGTTCTCCTCCGGGAGCGGCACGGCATTACCCGGGGCTGCCTGAAACCCTGCGAGGCGGGTGACGGCGCGCGGATCGTGGCCGGCATCCCCCTCGACGGTGACGAGCTGGCACCGCACGCCGCTGACGCGTACCGCCACGGGGACGACTACCAGCTCGAGGCGCATGTGGAGTTTCACCGGTTCACCGTGGCGGGCCGGGAGTTCATCGTGGCGCCGTCCGGTCACATCCGAAACGGCCACGTCGCCGACGGCCTGACCGTCCAGCTCATGCGTGGCTGTGCCTGGGAGGGCAACGCGTTCTTCGACGAGAATTCCGGGCAGCAGCTTGGCATCACGGTCGAGCAGTACAAGACCATGATGGACGCGATGCGCCGGGTCCGCGACGCGTTCCACGGCCCGGAGGCGATGCGGGAGGGCTGCGAGCGGGGACTCGTCACCGGCGGCGTCGACTTCTCCTTCGGTACCGTCGGCGGGCGCTACGGCGACCGGGTCCTGGTGGCCGTCATAGATCTCAACCTCTCCTCCCACGGCGCGGAGTACATGCGGGCCTTCCTCGACGACGTCCAGCGGCACACGCCGCACGAGTACGTGGCCACCCGGGTCTTCCGGCCCGCGCTGGACGCCACGCTCAGCGACACCGAGCGGGCGCTCACCGACGTCCTGGACCCCGGCCAGCACGCCCGGATGGTGGCCTGCGTCGGCGGCCGCTGGGGCATGCTGGCCACGACGGGAGGCGACACCCTCGACGCGACGGTGCGGGCGTTGCGCCTGGAGGACGTGCTCGTCGCCCGCGGCTTCGCGCAGAGCCTGTGACGCCGGCGATGATGGGCACGACGGTTACGACCGAACGCACGTACTCGATCGTCGCGGTCGAGGGCATGGACGGTGCGGGAAAGAGCACCCTCATCCGGTCCCTGCACGACGCGCTCGCCGAGCGGTGTCGGGTGCTGTTGTCGCGACCGTCGCGGCAGATGGCCCTGGTCTTCCGCGAGTTGGTCGAACGGACCGGCGACGACTCGGTGCTCTACCAACACGTGCTGCCGGCCGCCTTCCGCCAGGCCGCGTACATCTTCGAGGCCAGCGTGCAGTTCCAGTATCTGCACGAGACGTACTCGGCACATGACGTCGTCCTGTTCGACCGGTGGCAGCAGACGTGGGAGGTGTACTGCGAGCCGGTCGACGAGTACGTCGAGCAGTTCCGGGCGCTCCGTGACCGCATTCCCTCCCCGGACCTGCTCTTCTACCTACGGGTCGAGCCCGAGCTTGCCTACGACCGGCTCGTGGCGCGCGCCGACCGCTGGTGCCGTACCTACTCGCCGGCAGAGTTGCGGGCGAAGCTGGCGGGGCTGTACGCACGGTACGAGGAGCACATGCGCGACGCCGACGTCATCGTGCTGGACGCCGCCGCGCCACCGGACGAGGTACTCAAAAACGCCCTGCACGTCGTCGAGCAACGGCGGCCGTGGACCAGGCGATGACCGCTCCCCCCAGGTCAGCCGATCAGGCCGGCGTCGCGCAGTGTGCGCGCCAGGGCGGCCGCGTCGCGGAAGACCTCCGCGTGCAGGCCCGCCGCCCTGGCCGCCGCGACGTTGCGCGGCGAGTCGTCGACGAAGAAGGCGCTTGCGGGGGTGGCGCCGAGCCGGTCCAGTGCCGCGTCGAACACCGCCGGATCCGGCTTGACCGCGCCGAGGGTGCAGGAGAAGAGATACGCGTCGAACGCCTCGGCGACGCTCGGCAGCCGCACCGGCAGCGCGTCCAGGAGCAGCTGACCGTTGTCGGTGAGCAGCGCGGTCCGGCGGCGTCCCTGCCGGGCTTGGCGGACCAGCGCCAGGACCTGCTCGTCGGGCTGGAAAGCCCGGGTCCACAGGCTGCCCAGCTCCTCGATCGATCCCCGGAAACCCAGCGAGCGCAACCGGCGCAGCACGTCATGCGCCGAGTGGATCCCGCGGTCGCTGTCCCGGTCGAAGCCCGAGTCGAAGATGTCGGTGTGCACGGTGGCCGCGTCGACCCCACACGCGTGGGCGAGCGCGGCCAGCCGGGCCGAAGGATCGAAGCGGCACACCACGCCGCCGAGATCGAACAGCACCACGTCGATCGTCACGAGCGCCAGATGCTAGCAGTGGTGGTCCGATCCGGTCCACTGGGCGCCCGGAGGTGATGTAGTGCGCTACGCGTTGGTGGCCGACCTCCATGGCCGACGGCGCCGACTGGTGGCGCTGCTCGACGCGGCCCGCGCCGCGGGTGCCGAGAGTCTGGTCGTGGCGGGCGACTACCTGGAGTGCCGCGTGTCCAAAGCGGAGGCTCCGACCGCCCGGCCGGATAACCTCGCCGACGTCGTCGACCTCGATCCGGGGTTCTGGGAGCTGTTGCAGACCTGCACCTTGGTGCGCGGCAACCAGGAGGAGCGGATCAGCGGCCTGGTCCGGGATCTGCCCGGTGTCGAAGCACTCCGCCCGTTGCTGGCGGCACCGATCGCCATCGACCTGGCCGTGCTGACGGTCACCCACGGGCACACGTTCGACTGGTCGCGCCTCCACGACCGGTGGGTCCCGACCCTGGACGACGCGCTGCCGGAGGACCGGGTCGTGGTCTTCGGACACAGCCATCAGCCCCTCATCACCACCCTCGTGGCCGACGGCGGAACGTGGCGATACCACGACTCGTTCCTGGATCCCGACCGGGAGCTGCGTCTGGATCCCGACCTGCGCTATCTGGTCAACCTCGCACCGGCCAAGAAGAGCCCGCTGTGGCTGCTTTACGACGAGGACAGGGAGACGATCGCATGGCGGACGCAGTAGAACCTGCGACGCGACCACGGGTCGCCGTGATCGGCGGCAAGTCACCGCTTCGCGCGGCTCACCACCTCGGTGTCGAGTGTGTCTACGTCGAGCGGCCGGCGCGCCTGTCGGCCGCGAAGGTCGCCATGGCCGACCACGTCCTGGCGACGGACTTCACCAACGTCGACGAGCTGTGCCGGCTGATGCGTGCCTGGCATGAGGTGCGCCCATTCGACGCGGTCATCTCCATGACCGAGGCCGGCCTGATGCCGGCCGCGATGCTCGCCCGTTCGCTGGGTGTCACCGGGACGCCGGTGGAGACGGTGGCGCTGTTGCGGGACAAGGCCGCGATGCGCCGGCGGCTCGCCGGTTCCGCCCTGGAGATACCGTCGGCCAGCGGCTGCACCGTGGCCGATGTCGTGGACTTCGCCACCCGGCACGGCTATCCGTGCATCGTCAAGCCGCTCGCCGGCAGCGGTAGCTCGGGCGTCAATCTCGTCCGCAGTGCGCAGGAGGCGTCCGGTGCGGTGCGCAGGCTGACCGGGCTTGGCGAGTCCGCGTTCCTGATCGAGCCCTACCTCGCCGGTCGGGAGTTCAGCGTCGAGTCGTTGAGCTTCGCCGGCGAGCACATGGTCGTGGCGATCACCGAGAAGTTCGTCGGCCCGTCGTTCGTGGAGGTCGGGCACCTGGTACCGGCGCGGTTGGGGCCGGCCGAGGCCGGCGAGGTCGCGCGCGCCGCGATCGCCCTGCTCGACGCGGTGGGCCTGCGCGACGGTGCCGCGCATACCGAGGTGGTCTGCACCGCCGACGGCGCCCGGGTGATCGAGTCACACAGCCGGACCGGTGGTGACCGGATCAACGAGCTGGTCCGGATCGCGTACGGAGTCGACATGATCGCCGCAGCGGTGGAGTGGACCCTGTACCGGCGGCGGCCGCAGCCGCCCGGGGTGCCGCGGTCCGCCGCCGCGATCCGTTTCCTGACCCCGGCGCCCGGCCTCGTCCAGCGCATCGATGGCGTCGACGCGCTGACTCACCACCCCGCCGTCGTCGAGGTGGAGGTGACGGTGGCCGTGGGAGACCGGATCGGCCGGTTGGAGAGTTCGCCCGACCGGGCCGGGCATGTACTGGTACACGGATCGACGCCTGACGAGGCGATGGTCCTGGCCGAGCGGTTGGCGGCCGGCATCGTCATCGACACCGACGACCCGTCCGGGCCCGGCGGAGCCGATCGGCCCGGCAGGTCCGGTGGAGCCGACGCGACCGCATCCACATCCATGACGGCGTTGAGCGGAGGAGCACCGTGGGCCTGACCAGCGGCCACCCCACCGCCGGAACCGATGCCATCCTGGCGTCGGCCCGGTTGGTCACCAAGGTCCTGCGGGACGAGGCTGCGGCGGCGGATGAGACGGCGTCGTTCCCGGTCGGCAGCCTGGACGCCCTGCGGCAGTCCGGGCTGCTCGGCCTGTTCGTTCCGGAACGCTTCGGTGGCCTGGGTGGGGATCTGCGGACCTTCGTCGCGCTGGCCGGCGAGCTCAGCGGTGCGTGCCTGTCGACCGGGATGTCCTGGGCGATGCACAACCAGCAGGTCGCCGCGCTGGTCCACGCGGCGACGCCGGAGCTGCAGTCCCGGTTGCTGCCGCGGATCGCGGCCGGCGCGGTGTACATCGCGTCGGTGACGTCCGAACGCGGGAAGGGCGGTCACCTGCTCAGCGCCGTGCAGCCGGTGCAGCCGTGCGCCGCCGGGCTGCGGATCGAACGCAACGCCCCGACGGTCACCGGGATACGGGTCGCCGACGGCTTCCTCATCACCATGAAGTCCTCACCCGAGGCGCCCACCTCGTCGGTGAGCCTGGTGTATGTCGACCGGGCCCAGGCCGAGATCACCATCACGGGCGGGTGGAACCCGATGGGGATGCGTGGCACGGAGAGCTTCGGCGCGGACATCGTGGCCGAGATACCGGCGGATCAGGTCGTCGGCGGAAGCGGTGAGTTCCGGCGTATCGCGCTGCACCCCTTCGTGACGGTCGGCCACATCGGCTGGGCGGCGTGCTGGCTCGGCGCGGCCCGGTCGGTGTTCCACCAGTTCGTGGGGATGCTGCGCGCACCCAAGCACCGCAAGGCGTACCCGGTCGGCAACGACCTGTTCGGCGCCCGGCTCGCGGAGATCCGGCTGCTGCTCGACACGGCGTCGGCGTTCCTCGGACGCGTCGTGGACGAGGTCGAGGAGCTCGACCGTACCGGCGGCGACCCCGAGGATCCCGCGTTCCAACTGCATGTGAACGGCCTCAAGGTGGTCGTCTCCGACCTGTCGTTCAAGGCGATGAACCAGCTCATGGAGATCGCCGGGCTGCGGCACGGGTACCTGCGGGACAGCGCGCTGGCCCTGGAGCGCGTCTTCCGCGACATGCGGGCGGCGTCGTTGAACTATTCCAACGACCGGCTGCTGGTGGCCAACGGCTGGTTGACGCTACTCGATCGCGATGTCACCCTCCTCTGACGGTCGCGCGTACCTCTGGACCCTGGCCCTGCCGGCCGGCATCGAGGTGGCCGCAGCGCTGGCCGACCAGGAGGACATGGTCACCAGCGAGCACGCGGATGCCGTGGATGCCGCGGACGCCGCCGGTGCGGGGTCGCCGGCGCGGCGACGGGAGAAGGTGGCGGGCCGGGCGCT
>WUUC01177217.1_pt1 | contig 12532 bp, 12 predicted proteins | sample 6278441 | NCBI WGS metagenome assembly WUUC01 (sample SAMN13675441, study PRJNA597444) | soil metagenome | isolation source: soil | place: USA: Washington | collected 2017-10 | reverse complement strand
GGGGCGTTTCGTCTCGGCGCTCGCGGCTGATCCGGCTGAGCGGCTGGATCGCTGCCGGCTCGTGGCGTGAGCGATGGTGAGCAAATGTTCTCTTGTTTCTGCCCGGCGACCGCTGGAGCCAACAGAACGCCTTCCGGGCTCGATTGCGGTGGCGCACCAACGCCACGTCCACACGAAGATGATCGCGACGGACCAGAGAACGAACAACGCAGATGGAGGAACGGATTTTCGAACCCCTTGCGCTCGTAGTCGCGTCGAGTCGTCGCAGCCGCTTGGCAGGGGGATCTGAATTTAGTATCCTTTAATACATGAAGTTCGGCATTGCCACGTTTGTCACAGACGAGACCCTCGACGTCGCGGAGCTTGCTCGCATGGTCGAGCAGCGTGGCTACGAGTCTCTCTGGCTGCCCGAGCACACGCATATACCCGCCGACCGACAATCGCGCTACCCGGACGGGACGGATCTACCCCGCGAGTACACGCGTGCACTGGATCCGTTCATCGCACTGGCCATCGCCGCCGGGGCGACGAGCACGTTGAGACTGGGCACGGCCGTGTGCCTCGCTGCCCAGCACGATCCCATCGTGCTGGCCAAGACCATCGCGAGCCTGGACTTCGTGTCGGACGGGCGGATCCACTTCGGTGTTGGGGCCGGGTGGAACCACGAAGAGATGCGCAACCACGGCCTCGATCCCAAGAACAGCCAGGCCACGCTGCGCGAACACATCCTTGCGATGAGGCAGATCTGGACACAGGACGAAGCCAGCTTCGATGGCACGCACGTCAACTTCGACAGAATCTGGGCCTATCCCAAGCCGCGGCAGCGATCAGGCCCCGAGGTCCTCCTTGGGGGCCACGGCCCCAAGGCCGAATCTCGAGTGCAGGCGTTTGCAGATTCATGGATGCCCCGGGTCATCCTCGATGAGGAGGACACCCTGCTGGCGCGCGTGAAAACTCTCAAATCCAACGCTGCGGCCGACGGGAAATCGGTCGGGGTGAGCCTCTACATGGTCCCTGCCCGCCCAAGCCATCTCGAGCGTTATGCAGCGGCTGGAGTCGAGCGGTGCATTGCCTACGTGCACGCCGGTTCCGTGACCGACGTGACCAGACGCCTCGACAAAATCGACGCTGCGCTGAGGGATTTCCTGGGTGAATTCCCTCAAGTATCGCCGCACCGGACTGAGACCTGCCGATCCGATTCTATTCATCGACAAGAAGCGCCTCGTCCAATTCGCCCGCAATTGGGAGGTCCCTATGCCTGACGTCAGCAATGCGCTGGCCGGAGCGGTCGACGCTGCGCAGTCCGCTGCTGCTCCGCCGACCATCGTGGAGGGAATCGACTATCGCATTCGGGTGTCTCCTGATGAGATTTTCGTCACCGGACTTGATGGCACTCCCGTGACTTATGCAACAGCCGACACCTTGTCTCGCGCGGTCGCAGAGGAGCTGGTTCAGGAGGGCGAGTCCGCAGGTGGTCGGATAGGGCTGTTTCTTCCGAATGCTCCGGCGTGGGTAGTGGCCTCGCTCGGAGTCTGGCGGAGCGGGAGATCCATCGTTGCCTGCGGCACCCTGCTGTCCGCTGCGGAGGCCAGCCGCGCGTTCCATCTCGCTGGCACCACGACCGTCATCACCACCGAACCGGACGTGCTGAACGGACTCGGGCTCACGATCATCGAGGTCGACGAATCGGGAGCGATTTGTCAACCGCGATCTCGCGATGCCGATGCACAGCACGAACCCGCCAATCCAACTCCTGACAGCGAGGCGGTCGTCTTCTTCACTTCTGGTACGACCGGCACCCCCAAAGGCGTTCCCCATACACACGGTGACCTGATTCGATGGGCTCGTCAGGTTGCGGGGGCGTATGCCCGAGACTCCGGTTTCTGGCCGACAACTGCCCCCCGCCACGTTGCGCCGGGCGTCATATTCACCCCATTTGGACACATCGGCGGCTACCTGTCCCTCGCGTTTCGGGTATGGATCGGACGCACCTCACTGCTGGTGCCAAAGTTCAGTCCGGAAGCGGTCGCACGTCTCCTATCCAAATATCAGTTCGACGCCCTGCAGCTGACGCCCACGATGGTCCACATGTTGGCGCATACCGAACTTGACGTCGACATGCGTGAAATTCGGTACGTCACATCGAGCACGGCTCCGCTGACCGATGAGACACGAAAGGCCTTTGAAACACGCTATGGGCTGCCAGTGCTCCAAGCCTACGGACTGACAGAAGTCGGAACCGTCGCCTCGGAGCGCTTCGACGATGTCATCGCCGGCCTACGGCAACCCAATTCCGTCGGTCGGATCGCGGACGGTGTTCGCGTCCGAATCGTAGACATGAGGGGCAATGACGTAGCCGATGACGTCGACGGCGAAATAGTTGTGTCATCCGCAACCGTCGCGCCCTACCTGCAGCAAGACGAAACCCCGATGGACGGCTGGTTCCATACCGGGGACATTGGCCGGCGCGACGCCGACGGATTTCTTTACATCACAGGCCGATTGAGCGATCGCATAATTGTCGGTGGTTTCAACGTGTATCCGGCAGACGTCGAAGCCGTCCTCGTTCAGTCGGAGTTCGTGTCCGCGGCCTGCGTCGTCGGGGTCGAGGATCCGCGCCTGGGTGAGCTTCCCGTGGCCGCGGTCGTATGGACCGGCGAACCGCGCGCGGACGAACTGCGTGAATTCGCGCGCGAACGTCTTGCGCACTACAAGGTGCCGCGCGAATGGCTGCCCGTTTCCACCATCCTGTTGACGAACCGGGGCAAGGTCGACCGAAAACGGATGGCCGAAGATTTGCGACAAAGGATGAAACAGTGAGCGCCACAGCTCTTTTCGGCTCTGAGTTCTTCACGACGATGCGCCAGCTCGGGCGCGCCGAGTGGTCGGACTCCAAGGCGCTTAAGCAGACCACACAAGACGACGTGGCGCTGTGCGACCTATGGGCAACGGCGTGGAAGGCCGCTGTCGGTGCGGATCTCTCGGGCGCGGCAGTACCTGAGGACCTCGGCGGTATCGGGTTGAGCCTGGCGCAACTGGTAGATATTGTGGCCGCCGCCGGTGCCACGCTTTTCCCCCAAGATTTGGTCTTCCAAGCCCTCCTCCCCGCGCTATTACTGCGGCGACTGCCACGGACAGCGGCGACAGCGGACCTGCTCAGCGGACTCGCCGCGGGCAGCCGAATCTCCGTCGCCATCCTCGCGGATGGGCGAGAAGACCCCGACTGCGCTGGCGAGCAGTTGTCATTCGTCCACGGTTTGCAATCTGCAGATCGCTGTCTGGTAGTCGATGAGAAGCGTGGCGTGCTGTCAGTCGTCGATCCCGTTGACCTAACGGAGCTCGTGGCCGTTCGAGTTCTCGACGGCCGCGACATCGCGGTGGCGCGGCTGCCCCGCGCCGCCGCCACCGCGCTCGCCGACGGCGGGGCGGACGCCGGGAAAGCGCAGGCGTCGCACCTCGGCGCTCTACTCGCGGCTGCAGACAGCCTGGGCGCCGCACAGACTGCGCTCGACCGCGCCATCGAATACGCGAAAACACGGCATCAGTTCGGCTCGCCGATTGGCAGCTTCCAAGCCGTCAAGCATGCAATCGTCGATCGCTACGTCGATCTCGAGATCGGTCGGGCTCTGCTTCGTGCCGCTGCCGACAAAGACACCGTTGAGCCAGTCGCGGCCGCGATGTTGAAGGCCAGTGTCAACGAGTCGAGCGTGGCGAGTGTGAACACCGCGATCCAGACCCACGGCGCAATCGGATTCACCACCGAACTCGGATTGCATCTTTATCAGCGCCGCGTCCTCGTGAACCGGGCGCTGTTCCTCAGTACCGAGCAAGCACTGGCCGTCGTGCGGGGATCGCTCGGAATCGCGCACCGCGCCGAAACCAGCTCACCTTCCAATTCAGGAGCCCCAGAATGAGTGCCCCAACCGAAGAAAACGCCACGACCGGAAAGATCACGCCGGAAGCAATTGCGCGCTACCGCTTGCGGCTCGGCGTGCCGGTTCGCACCCGTGTGCGTCCGCACAATGAAGTCGCGACAACCGACTCTATCCGCCACTTCGCCCACGGTGTCGGCGACGATAACCCCCTCTTCTGCGACCCCGACTACGCCGGATCCACGCAGTGGGGAGGCATCATCGCGACGCCGATGTTTGCCATGTCGATGGGCATACCGGCGAAGGTCGATTGGAGTGAGCAACAGCGCGCGGCCATGACCGGCGGCGACCCACTGGCAGGCGTCGGCCAATACCTGTGCGGTGAGCGATGGCTCTTCGCGCGCCCCATCACACCCGGCGTCCGACTCACCAAGAGCACCGCACTGCACAGTGTTGAAGCCAAGACCAGCGCGTTCGGCGGCGGACGAGGAGCGCTCCTCGTGCACCGGCACGTTTATCGTGACGAGGACGGCGTGCCCTACGTTCTCAACGATCGTGACTTCTATCACGCAGAGCGGGCCGCCTCTGCAGATGCCGGAAAGTACCGGGACATCGAGCGCACGATCTACCAACCCGAGGACATAGATCGCATTGACGCCGCGTACGCGGCGGAGCAAGTACGAGGAGCCGAACCCCGATACTTCGAGGATGTCGCGATCGGCGACATCATGGCGCCAATAGTGAAGGGGCCGATGACCGTCGCTGACGTGATCTCCTATCACATCGGCTGGGGCTGGGGAATGTTCGGCGTCGCAGCCCTTAAGATTGGCGTTCGTAACCGACTGCGCATACCCAAGTTTTATCCGCCGAACCGGTACGGCATACCAGAGCCTGCGCAGCGTTGCCACTGGGAAGACGATTGGGCGCAGGAATTGGGCCAGCCGGCTGGTTACGACTATGCGTCGATGCGGATGAACTGGTTCGCGCATATGGCCACTAACTGGGCAGGAGACTCCGGTTGGCTATGGAAGTACTCAGGACGAACGACGAAATTCAACTACATGGGCGACACCCAGTGGTTGACCGGTCGTGTCACTGCACTGCGCGAGACAGCCAGCACCGCTGAAGCGGACATCGAAATGGAGGGCGTCAACCAACGCGGTACTCGCACGTGCGAGGCGACCGCGACGATCCTGTTGCCGACCCGGACTCGCCCCATCATCACCATCCCCGAACCCGATCCGAGCGAGATCGCCTTCGCGAAGGGTCTCCGGTGATGGATCTTCCTGATTTCAGCCAGATGTCCGCATCGGAGCGAACTTTCAGGGACGATCTTCGCGACGCGATCCGCCGCCACCGACCCAGTCGCGATGCGCTGGGTGCAGACTCGCTCGCCGCCCGCCGCCTCTGGCAACACCAGATGGCCGCCGAACGATGGGTTGCCATCGGATGGCCCGAAGAGTGGGGTGGCCGCTCGGCCAGCAGTCGTGAGCAGGCGATCTACAACCGAGAGTTCGCGTTGACAGGGGTACCACCGTTCCCGAACCACATCGCACTCAACATGCTCGGTCCCACGTTGATCAAGTTTGGAACGGACTGGCAGCGAGAGCGCTTCCTCCAGCCCTTGCTCTCGGGTGAGGAGCTCTGGTGTCAGCTCTTCAGTGAACCCGAGACGGGATCGGACCTCGCATCCCTACGCACTCGCGGCGAGTTTCGTGGCGACGAATTGACGATTACTGGAAGCAAGATCTGGATCACGAACGCGCAGCACGCCGACTACGGTTTCGCGCTGGTCCGGACGGGACCCGCCGAACCTGGACCCAATCATGGCCTGACCTATGTCCTGATCGACATGCACGCCCCGGGCGTAGGGGTTCGACCGATCGAGCAGGCCACAGGTCAGCGCAACTTCAACGAGGTACGTCTCGACGAGGTTGCTACGCCGCGATCTAACGTCGTAGGGGCGATCGGCAACGGCTGGACCGTTGCGCGCGCCACTTTGGATTTCGAGAGATCCGGCCAAAACAACATCGTGGCCAATCACAAGACGCTGACCGCGATAGTGAAGATCCTTCAGGACGAGGCGCTTTCGGCTCCGACCGTCAATGACCTGTCCACCAAGGCCGCATGGTCGGCAATCCAGCTGGAAGGTATTCGCCGCATCGGAGAGGAGGTGCTGGGCGGGGAAGCTGCTGCGGGATCCCGAGCGTCCGTTGCGAAGCTACTCGGCACCGAACTCCGCCAGTCGCTGGCTCAGCTGGCCGTTGACTCCCTCGGCGACTGGGGAGTCGTTACGGCGGACTCACCGGTCAAACGCAAACACGGTAACGCCGCGTTCGAGGTCATCTCCGCACGGCAGGCGACGATCGGGGGTGGTACCTCGGAAATGCAACGCAACATCATCGCCGAGCGCATCCTTGGGTTACCACGCGACGCGAGAACACGGTGATAGAGCAACAATCCTGCACGACGCCGGACCGGACCCTCTTTTACGAGGACTTCGTATACGGTCGCACGTTCTCTAGCGCGATGCGCACGGTCACAGTCGATGACCTGAACTCATTCGCGCATCTCACGGGTGACCTCAATCCGCTCCACATCGACGCCGAATATGCTGCGGAAACCCAGTTCGGCCAACGGGTGGTGCACGGACCGTTCGGTATTGCCATCGTCATGGGAATGTTCCACGAGCTGGGCGTCTTCGAGCGCTCCGCGCTGGCGTTGCTCGATGTTGCCTGGCAATTTCGAGCCCCCATCTTTGTTGGCGACGACCTGCACATGACAATGACTATCGTCGGCCGACGTCTCACCTCGTCGGGGCAGACCGGCATCCTGGACCGTTACGTCCGACTGACCAACGCTTCGGGGAGCACCGTTCAAGAGGGCTCGATGGGCCTGCTCATTAGGGTCGCAGACCCGGAAGCAGCCCGTGTTACCGATGAGGCAAAGCCCAATCCATTCACTGACGGGTGGGCTCAGCGCGTAACGGAGCTGCTGAATCAGGATCCCGAGTTCGCAGCTGCTGCACGAGCCTTCGACGGCTCCATCTCGGTCAGCGTGGGTGGCGCCGAGTTCGCCTTCAAGATCTTCGAAGGAGCCGTATTGAAAACCAGTCGCCGCCTTGCAACGGGTGCGACATTCACGGTGCAGGCAACCCGGCAGACTTGGTTCGACCTGTTGACGCGACCCCGAAACGAGTTCGTCGCGATGGCGTCCAACGGCGCCTTCCAGGTGAGTGGCAACATCCAGGAGTACCTTCGCCTCACCAAGGCGTTTAGTATCATTCTCGACGTCGCCCGCAGGCTCGTATGATCACCGGAACGTACAGGGAAGTCCAAGGCGTTCGCAGTTTCATCGAGACTGCGGGGACCGGCACCGCCGTCGTGTGTCTGCATACGGCGGGCCAGAGCGGCATCCAGTGGCGGCACGTGCTGGAGGGTCTGTCAAAGCTGGACTACCAAGTAATCGTGCCCGATCTGCCTGGCCATGGGCGGACGATGGGTGCCGCGTCTGGTCCGATCACGGACCTCGGCACTTACGCCGAATGGGTGCTCGAACTGACCGCAGTTCTTGCGCTAGACCAGCCATTCATCGTCGGCTGTTCGATCGGCGGGAAAATCGCGTTGGACCTCGCGGTGCGCGCCGGGTCCACACTACGCGGAGTGGTCGCCCTAGCGTGCGACGGATACAACAAAGTGCTGTCGCCCGAAGGACTGTCCCGCGGCATCGAGGACAGCTCATCGCCCAGCCGCAGCGATCGAACCTACCTGGGCACGCTGGCCGCCGTTGGGCGGAGCGTCCCGACCGAGCTTGCCGAGCACATCGCACTACTGCACCGCCGCGAGGACCCGATCATCACCACGAGCGACCTGATCGGATGGGCAAGACACGATATTCGCGAAGAGCTCGCGACCGCGGGATGCCCAGCGATTCTGGTAGCCGGCGAGGACGATTTTTGGATCAATCCGTCCAATACGCAGTGGGCGGCTGACGCGATGCCCCGCGGACGCTTCGAATTGTTGCCTGGCATCGGGCATTACCCGATGGAAGAGATGCCGGACTTCACGTTGCAGTTGGCGCGATGGTTGCGCGAGATGGGGGATAAATGACCTTCCGGATTCGTCAACTGCATTCCTTTGCCGAACTCGATGATTATCGGTTCGAGGTCCGTGAATGGTTGGCTGTTAATGCGCCCGCGGACTGGCGGAACACGGTGCGGATTGCTAGCAACGAGCAGTACCTCGCCTTCGAACGTGACTGGTTGGCGACCTTGCACCGCGCGGGATACGCGGTGCCCCAATGGCCTGTCGAATACGGCGGCTCGGATGCGTACCTCAGCAAGCGCATCGTCCTCATCGAAGAAATGGTCAGCGCCGACGCCCCTCAACTGCACCAGCATCGGGTGGCGATGAATCACGTCGCGGAGACCCTGCTGGCTCATGGAACCGAGGACCACAAGCGGTTCTACCTGCCACGCATCCTCGAAGGCGAAATCTGGTGCCAGGGGTTCTCCGAGCCCGAGGCAGGATCTGACCTAGCAGCATTGCGCACCCGTGCCGAGCGCGATGGCGATCACTACTGTGTGAACGGGCAGAAAGTGTGGTCAAGCTACGCGACGTACGCGCGTTGGTGTCTCTTGCTGGTCCGCACTAATCCACACGCGCCAAAGCGCAAGGGACTCAGCTTGCTACTTCTCGATCTGCATAGCGATGGCGTCGAGGTTCGACCAATCAAGCAGATGAGCGGGGAGACGGACTTCTGCGAGATCTTCCTCAACGATGTCGTTATCCCAGCGGACTGCCTCGTGGGCCACGAGAACAATGGTTGGAGAATCGCCCAGACGACTCTCGCAACCGAGCGCGGGGTCGGCGTCGTAGGGCTGCAGCAGCAGCTGTCAAAACTGTTTGAATTTCTCGTCAGCACCGCAACCGAAGTGCCTTCCGCAACGGTCGACCGCGCAATCGATGATCCGGCAGTGCAGCAACGACTCGTTACGCTCTATAGCGAGATCGTTATCCTCCGACGGATGTGCCGTCGGATGCTCGAGGAACTGAATGACACGGGAACGGCGGGGCCGCACAGCTCGATAATCAAGCTGTTCTATAGCGAATTGCTGCAGCGGGCGACCGCGTTTGGCGTAGAGCTGGGTGGTCTGGACGCGCAACAGGAGAGTATGGCGTTACAAGGTGCGTCTTGGACCTCCGGGATCTGGATGATCGACCATCTGAAGTCCTGGGCATGGACCATCGGCGGCGGAACGTCTGAGATCCAGCGCAACATGATTAGCGAACGGACACTGAATCTGCCCCGCGAGCCGTATCACGAGGCTCAGACACCAGGAGGTGGTCCGAGTTAGCGATGAATCCGACCCGGTCGTGGCTGACGTCGACGCCGGCTGTCTGCTCATCAGACGTTGCGGCCACGTCGTCGTGCTGACCCTTAATCGGCCGGAGCAACTCAACGCGATCGACGATGACCTCAAGCGAGCGTTGGCCGCAGCGTGGGCAGGCATCGGGGCCGACACAACGGTTCGCGCGGTGGTCCTGCACGCCAATGGACGCGCGTTCTGTACCGGCGCGGATATGAGCCGACTGGCTGAATCCGACCGCGGCGCCGGCCCCCGACCGCAATACCCACCGGCGGCATACACCGCACGTCAAGCCGAGATCTACAAGCCTGTGGTCGTCGCGGTCAACGGATTGTGCGTGGGCGGGGGCTTGCATTTCGTCGCGGACGCAGACATCGTCATTGCCAGCGAACAGGCCGAATTCCTAGACACACACGTCAATGTCGGTCAGGTTGCCGGGCTCGAGCCAATAAGTTTGGTCCCGCGCATCGGGCTGACAGCGGTGCTGCGGATGGTGCTGCTCGGCAAATCAGAACGCATCAGCGCGCCGCGCGCGCTCGCCATGGGTCTCGTGAGCGAAGTGGTCGCCGCCGATGACCTCCTCGATCGAGCGTGCGCATTGGCCGAGCGGATTGCCGCCGCGTCCCCTGCTGCGGTGCAGGGATCACTGCGTGCGATCTGGGGTAGTGAACGTCTCGGCTCCGACCTTGCATTGCGAAAGGCATGGGACATCATCGTGGACCATTGGGGACATCCGGACGCCGCCGAGGGCCCACAGGCATTGATCGAGAAGCGCTCACCACAATGGAGTTCATAAAATGACCATGCAAGTCGGACTGACCGCCTCACCCGATGAACTCGCGCAACTTCGTCGGTCCGCTCATGACGCCCTCGACCGGCTGTACCCATTGGATGAGGCTCATCGAACTGCTGGTCGTCCTGAATCGCAGGACCTCGAACTGTGGGACCGCGTGACCGGACTTGGCTGGGCGGGGCTCGCAGTGTCAGACGAAGTCGGCGGCGCCGGCTACGGCATCGCCGAGCAAGCGGTCGTCTTTGAGGAGCTGGGTTGGCACCTGTTTCCGACTGCCCTGGTTCCGACCGCCGTCGCAACTGCTGGCATAGCCCAAGCTGCGCACTTAACGGAGTCTGCGCTGGACCTCGTCTCGTTCGCGTCAGAGGGCCGGCGAGCGACCGTCGCATTCGAACAGCTCAATATGGTGGGTCGTAGCGTGCCGATCTTGACCTCGACGGCAACCGTCGCGTCGGTACACGGCTCGGCGGGCTGGGTGCTCGAGGGACTTGCGTCTGACGAAATCGTGCTGGCTGCAGCGGATGAAGGTAGCGGACAAATGGGCTTGCTGCGACTGAACAGAGACACTCCCGGTGTCAGTGTGACTGCAGTTCCAACGATGGACAGGACCCGCAACATCGCCCGTGTCGACCTCGAGGACGTGAGGTTGCCAAAGTCGGCAGTCATTTGCGTTGGGGAGCAGGCCCACGCCACGATTACGCGCATGCAGGATCTCGCGGCCATCGCGATCGCCTGCGACTGTGCTGGCGGAGCATCGCGCATCCTCGAAATCACGCTTGACTATGTACGGCAGCGTCGCCAATTCGGTCGGGCCATCGGATCGTTCCAAGCGATTAAGCACAAATGCGCTGATATGTATGTGGCAGTTCAGGGCTGCAGGAGCATCATCGACGCTGCGGTTGAAACGGCACTCCAGGGTTGGAGCGAAGAGTCGACGGCGACGGCGAGCGCAGCCAAGGCCTACTGTGCGGACAGCTACGCACAGGTCGCCGGTACAGCCGTGCAACTCCACGGTGGAATCGGCTTTACCTGGGAGGGCGATCCTCAGCTGTTTCTGAAGCGAGCAAAACTCAATCAGCACCTCTGGGGGAGCAGCGCCTGGCACCGAGCCCGCGCTGGCCGGGCGCTCTTTTAGTCAGTGTTTAGGTTGTTCGCCTTGAACGTCAGGCTACGCCCAACATGGCCTCTCGGCTGTTCACGGAATTGAAATCCTCTGTCCTGATGGACCAGGTTGCGTCCGACCAGAGTTGGTGCTGGCTGACGGAATTCGACTGGCACAGCCTGATTAGCTGTAGCGCAAGCCAAGTGAGATGACTTGTGTGTGATAGGTCGCCGCTAGCCGGCGTCGGGTATTCGCAAGTTCGGTTGCGCGAGATATCCTGTTGTCACGCCGCTGTCCCGTTTCGGCTAGAGCCACAGATACATTCCAGCTAGGACACACCAAAGGACCGCACAGTATCCCTCGAGCATAGAACGCAAGAACACTGGCGCGTTGCGCAGTTCCATAAAGTCAAGGCCGACGAAACGTACCTTGACGGCGGCGACTGCGAGAACGACCATGGCGATAGCCGAACCGGTTCCGTGCTCCATTCCTATTGCCCACGACATGATTGTGGCGGCAACGAGAAGGACCCAGACCGCGGTTGACCGCGCGCGGAAAACGGAAAGGCTCATCGTTAACTCACCAGATATAGGAGCGGGAACAGGACGATCCACAGCAGGTCGACGAGGTGCCAGAAACACGCGCCGCCCTCTACCATCGCCATCCTGGTGGTACCGACCTCGACGCGTCTGGCCTGGGTGAGTAGCAAAACCAAGACCACGAGGCCGATCATCACGTGAAGCAGGTGCACACCCGTCAGGATGAAGTAGTACAGAAAAAAGGTGTTCTCGCCCGGAGTGTGTCCTTCGTTGATCTTGGCGGTGTATTCGACGGCCTTGAGGCCGATGAATGCCAGGCCGCATCCCATTGCTCCAACCAACAGCCACCGCGCGACCAGTCGCTCCGACGAGCAGATCGCGCGGATCGCAGTAACCACGAAAAGCGAACTCGTAAGCAGGATGAGCGTGTTGGCCAGCCCGATTTCAATGTTCAACGTTCGGCGTGACTCGTCAAACACCTCGGGAGCCAGCGACCGCTCGTACATGAACGCCACGAAAAGCACACCGAACACCAGCATGTCGCCGAACAGGATGATCCAGACACCGATTTCTCCTGGGACACGACGATCGCTTCGGGAGGCCGGAGACGTCGACCCGTCCCCCCTTGTGACGAGCCGCGCCATCTGCTGGTTCACTACGCTGGTTCCCAATTTTGTTCAGTGGGGTGCGTGGCGCGTTCGGCAGCTTCGACGTCGACCGATTTCATTAGCATCACCGTGGTGACGACGATCCAGAACCCGAACGCGCACAGTGGTATCCAGAACGCGATCAAGCCGTCCCACGCCAACGGTCCGTCGCGGAAGACGAAGCACCCGGCCCCTAGCGCGCCGAACAACG
>WUUC01167924.1_pt1 | contig 12533 bp, 12 predicted proteins | sample 6278441 | NCBI WGS metagenome assembly WUUC01 (sample SAMN13675441, study PRJNA597444) | soil metagenome | isolation source: soil | place: USA: Washington | collected 2017-10 | reverse complement strand
CTGCCCACCAAGTTGTGGGAACAAACCGTCCTTCTTTAGTCCCTGAAGTTTACCGGGGAGATCTATCACATCCTGAATCCCACCCACCTGACCAAAGATCCCCTCAATCCCCCCTGCTACTTGCTTCTGTGCTTTGTCCGCCTTGAACCACTCCACCATCTGGTCGCCCACCTTCTCTACAGGACCAGCGGCCTTCTCCCCCGTAGCAGCGGCTATCGCAGGTTCCTTTGCCTCACCTAAGTTGTCTAGTACATCTCGGTACTTATCCAGGCGGTTAAGAGCTTCTGCGGTCCAGTTGGCTACTGCTTTTAGCTCTTCTACCTGCTTCTTGTACTGCTCCGTGGTCTTGCCAGCGGCGTCCTCGCGGTCCTCCTCGCCACCCAGTAACTTGTCCATCTCGGCCTTGATCTTGGCCATCTGGTCTTCGACAGTACCGGCACCCTTGGCGTCTTTACCGTGCTTCTCGGCCTCCTCGTTTAGCTTCTTCTGCTTTTCCTCGGCCTCCTCCAACTTGCCCTTGAGTTTCTCCAGTTCCGCCCGGTGCTCCTTGAGCTTATCACTCTCCTCTGGTTTGAACTCTCGGCCGAACTTATCCCCTGCTCCCTTGAGGCGCATCCGTAAAGTACGCTCGGCGCTCTCCACCGCTTCCTTGGTAGCTTTCTCGGCGTCTGCCCTATCCTGGTCAGAAGCGAAGATCCCCTTGATTACATTTGCCTTAGCCAGCATGATCTTCAAGTTCAGCTCAAAAGTCTCTACCATAAATTCCCAGGCGGCGCTGAACCCGGTCTTGACGAACTCCCACAACGGTGGGAACAGCATCCTGATTTGCTCCAGAGCGATCTGTCCCGATACTTTGAGGATCTCCCAGGCTAGAGGCATGTCGGTCTTGGCGGCGCGTACTACCAGCCCTAGCATGGTACCCCACTCACCGAACATGTCCTTGACGGCTCCGAGAGGTCCCGCCGCTGAACTACCCATCCCTGCCAGAGCGGTGAATAGAGACTTCACCGCTCGCCAGGCAGCCCAGACTACGATGACAATTGGAGCCACGGCGGCAACCAGTAAACCGATAGTGGTTACTACCGCCATGATCTTCGCTGCCGACATAATCCCCATCAGGGCGGTCATAGCGGTGACCCACAGCCAGGTAACTCCCTGGGCTACCATCGCTCCGATGTGCCAGATGCCTACCGCTACTCCGTGAGCGATGGTTTCCAGGGTAGCAAAGCTGAACACTACTCCCAGTGCGGTCATTCCTAGAGTCCACAGCGCGGTGAATCCTCTGGCTACTGCCTGGGCTACTAGCATTAGCTTGATCGCTAACCGTCCCGTAGTTACCGCCGCCGTGAAGGAGGTTACTACTGTGATAAATGCGTAGAGAGCCCCGGTCCACACCCAGGTCATTGCTTGAGCCAGGACTGTTGTAAAGGTGAAGAACCGCATAGTCAACAGGCTACTGACGAGAGCTACTCCAAAGCCCAGTACTACCAGCTTGGCACCAGTAACAGCAGCGTTCCACGCCCAGGTTGCTGTCTGACCTATCCAGGCCATTGCCGCCCAGAACCGAGCAGATAAGCCACTGGTAGTGATTGCGGAGCCGATAGCAACAGCCGCCCAGGTGGCAGCCGCCAACGCGGTGTTGAGTAGCCAGGTACCGAAAGTAGCCAGGGCAGTGGAGAAGGTCCAACTGGTAGTAGCAACCGTACCTCCGGCTAGTACCAGGTTCCAACTAGCCAGAGTAGCCTTGGAGATTACTAGAGAGGTATTGAAAGCTGTCTGCCCGATACCCATAAGAGCCATAATTGCCAGGATTGCTTTCAGGGATATCTTGTAGACCCCTACTACTGTATCCGTTGCGGCTACAATACCTTTCCACGCTGCCCAGGCAGCGTTAGTAGCGATCTGCTTGACCTTGAGAACCTCCAGGGTCGTGGCTACCAGGCCAATACCCAGGGCCAGGATACGGTAGGTAGCGTATCCTGTTAGTGCTGCCCCGGCCACGAAACCGATCGTCTGAGCCACTTCCCGCAGCGTCTGAGCGAAAGTCTTGGCGCTGTACTCGGCCTCGGTGCTGACGTAGGTATTCTGCTCGAACAGACCGATCAGGGAGCCGAGCCAGCCTACTACGGTCTTGACTACTCCGACCAGGATGTCGAAGGCTAATGCCAGAGCCTTGACTACTAGCATTGCCGAGGCGAAGAAGGATACCAGAGCAGAGGCAGCAAATATCTGGAACAGCTCCCAGGCTTTACCGGCCACGTTAGTAAGCTGCTGGATGATGGGGTCCATCGCCTTGTCAATCTGAGACCACACGCCGACAATTGACGCGACCACAGCATCGAAGATCTCGCCAAAGTTCACAACTATCAAAGAGATAATCAGGAACGCTCCCTCGACAACCTCTACTACCGCGTTCCACACCGTCTGTACCGCCGCAGTAATCTCCTTCCACTTGCGGATGATCATCACGATACCGGCAACAGCGTACATCCACGGGGCGATGATGATGAACAGGGCCACCGCCTTGAAGGCCCCCAGTACCAGAGAGAAGGTACTGAGCAATAGTCCTAGTGGGTTGATAACGAACAGTACAATACGGGCAAACCCTGCCACCACACCGATAGCAGCACCGACCCCACCGACCAAAGCAGAGACCAGGTAGCCCAGGACTAAGGTGAACGTGCCTATAATCACTATCACGGGACCTAGCGCCGCCAGGATCGCAGCCACTACCAGGATAGTCCGCTTGATCCCCGAGGGGACTTCTCGCCACCAGGCAATCCAGTCCTGAATCCGTAGCGCTACCTGACGTATTACCGGAGAGAGGTGTCCACCGATCTCGATAGCGGCGCCCTCAACGGCAGAGATCAGCAGGAGCATTGCTCCTCGCAGAGTATCGAGTTGGCGACCTGCGATAGTGTCTACAGTACCGCCCACCTCCTTGAGCTGCCCGCGGAAGGTCCCAAATTGTTTACCACCCAGGCGAACGAGATTCAGGAACGTACCCAATTGATGGACACCCGCCATCGCCGTACCAGCCTGAATCTGCTCCTGCGGATTGAGTGTATCAAGACCCGCGTTGAGACGGTTAATCGACTCCTCTACCCCTACGAATTCTCCAGACACGTCAAATAGACTTACCCCCATCTTGTCAAACCAGCCCTGTGCCTGTGCTGTCGGTTTGGCCATCCTGCTGAAGATGGTACGCAGACCACGACCCGCCTGATTGCCGCTAATCCCTGCCTCGGCTAGCACTTCTAGAGACGCTGTCAAGTCTTCCAGACTGATCCCCAAGCTACGCGCCGAAGGCCCAGCGTAACGGATACCGTTGGCCAGGTCTACTGCACTGGTACGTGAGGAGATCGACGCCATACCAACCACATCGATAGCGTGGGCCAGCTTGTCTGCAGGGACCTGGAGCCCGGCCATGACATCACCCGTTACCTTCGCCGCCTCAGCCAGAGAGATTTGCTCAGCAGTGGCCAAGTTCATGGTCGGCCCCATTGCCTGGATAATCTCGTTCGGCCGCTTACCTGCCCGAGCGAAAATGGACATTGCCTCCGCTGACTGAGCTGCGGTAAAGACGGTCGTGGCACCGAGGCGTAGAGCCTCCTCTCGCATGGCCACGAACTCACCATGAGTGATCCCACTTACTAGCGACGTGGCCTTGACAATCCCTGTCTCAAAATCAGCGAACATCTGTAATGACTTGGCACCTACATCGGCTATCGGCCTGGAGATATTCGCTGAGATCTCACCCCCCATCAACTGGAGCCCGCGCCCGGCGTTCTGTATACTGCGGCCAGCATTGGCAAACCGTGCCTGAATACCTTCTACCTGTGCTGAGGCAGCGGCCATAGCAGATGCTGCCCGATCAGACATGGCAATACAGGTCTGCACGGCAGCAACGTAGGAGGAAGAGTCCCCCTGGAACCGTACCATCAGATTTTCAGTAGGTCCCGCCACCGTCCAGTCTCCTGGGAGGAAGTAGATCTCCCCTGTACGCCGCGTTTACCGATCCTGGTGTACCGTTGTTGCGTTTACCGTCGTTGTTCCTAGTGCCTCGTCCGCTTACTTCCCCGTACGCAACGGCGGCATCCTCTCCGGGTCCGTGGGAGCAGCGGGAGCAGGTCGTACCGCCCTGGCTCCCCTCTTCTGTGCCGCCGTCATCGCCGACCCCCACACCATCTTGCTGCGCTGGGTAGCCTGCTCTACCGTCAGCGGCTTCTCTTCCTTGTCACCGAACCGCAGCAGGAAGTCCTTGAGCTTGATCCTCCCCGGATGTTTACTGAGTACCCGCCGTACCTCACAAGCGATAGCCATCAGGTAGAAGTCGGTCAAGGACGGTTGGTTCCACTTCTCGTCGAACCAGGCATTCCATACCAGGTACTGCCGGTGGGTCATGAGCCCTTGCCAGCCAAGTAGCTCGTTTAGCGATACTCCCTGTTCGTGCGCTAGACGGAAATAACCGCCATAGCGCTTCAGGAGTTTTTTGGTTCGTCCTCGCGCTTCTCACCACCGCCCGACGGGTCCACGGCCAGTGCCTTGCGGACCACCCCGCTCATCCAGTCGTCCCACAGCGCCCGCTCGGCATCGTTGTCGCCGTACTCCACCAGCTTCTTGGCGGTCTCCACGAAGCGCTTCTCCACCACCTCCTGCTTCTCCTCGTCGTCCAGGCGGGAGATCTTCTTGGCGGTCTCGAACAGTTGCGTAGCTACCCGCGACGGCAGGTCGTTGACGAACTTCAACGATACGGGGCCGTGAGTGCCGGGACCAGTAGCGTCCACTTCGAACAGGCACTGCTGCACCAGCAGCGGCTCGGCGAAGGCCATGCCGTCGATCCCCGTGGGCTTGCCATCGGGACCGAGCTTGGTACTCTTCAGCAGGGCGTTGCGGTAGGTAACGGCGGCACCCTCGGTAGCTTCGCGGAGGATGTACTTCTTCCCCCGCAGCACGAAGGGACCGACCACGATAGGCTCCAGGGAGCCAAAGTCGAAGGTGGTGGGAAATGACGGTTCAGTAGTGGGCAGACTTTGCCCACTAGACTTGGGTTCGGACATGTTTGCTCCTCGGTAGACGCCACAGTGTTACGGTACGCGGGCGATACTAACCTCCCTGCTTCTCCAGTTCGTACAGGACGGCCACGCCGCTAGCAACGGCAGAGGTCTTGTTGTGAACATCGGCACGCATGTAACGGGTAGCTGGTATCCTTCCCAGGAAGATTTTGCCGGTCTGGTTGGCAGCGGGACGGAAGGTCAGATCAGGGGCGTCATAAGGCTGGCCGCTGACCCGGCACAGGTACAGGTGGACTTCCAGGCTGCCGGTACTCCCCGCCGCTGATGTAAAGCACAGGTACAGGTTGACGTAGCCTATGGAGCTATTGTCGCCCAGCAGGTCTGTCTCTACTCCGGTACGAGAGGCGTTGGTATCGATGGTGACGCCGCTGGACTCGCTGGTCCCTACCAAAGCTCCGGTACTGCGGGTGATGGTCACGCCTCCTCCTCCCACTTCCAGGGCCTCTATCTGTGCCGGTAGTGCCGTGCCGGTGTCTTCGAGGATGGCCGCGATCTCCGTATCCAGGTAGCCGGCCACCGCGGTCAGGGCCGCTGCCGTTGCCAGGCCCACCTGAATCTTGGTCACGGCATCCGCATTGACCGCGTCGGCGTCGATGGCGTTGGTGGCAATGGCCGCAGCCGTGATGAGCCCGTTGGTGATCTCGTCGGCGTGGATCTGGAGCTTGTCGGAGCCGAAGAGCGAGTCCCAGACGTTGGCGGGCATGACGACGGCGTCCAGCCAAACGGGCAGTGCCCCGCTCTCGTGAACCGCGATCTTGAGCAGTCCAAGCGTGTCGGTATCCGTGGTGGACAGGGTTAGTTCGTAGTAGCCGAACTCCTCGTGGGAGAGTGTCTGCGCTGCCGACTTCTGCGCCCAGTTGCCGCCGTTCTTTTTGAGGCGCACATCGGGCTGTGTAATGGTGAGCCCGTCCTCGATAGTTTTGCCGTCCGTTTCATCGAGAAAAGGCCCGATGGGGATATCAACAGCGGTAGACTGACGCAGGGGAATCATGCGGACCTCCGGCGTCGGTAGTGAGTCATAGCACGGGGGGGATTGGATTGGGAGGAGACAAAGTCGTCGTAGGACAGACCCGCCCCGCCGTTGTAGAGCTGCGTCCGCTCGTCGGCGGTGAGCATTCGCTTCCAGAATCCAACTTCATCGATCCGGCAGCTAGAGTATCCCGCGGCGGCGCTGCTGCCGCCAATCGCCAGTTTCCCCGGGTCGTCAAACGGGGTGCCGGTGGTGGATGCGGTCGTGAACACGTCGTTGACGCCGATCCCCGCTATGTTGTTGGCCGCATCGTGATAGCACACGACGTAGTACCAGGTGCCCGTCGAGAGCGCGCTGCCGCCCCACTGAACGCGGGCGCAATCCGAGCCGCCGGATTGCCGGATCAACCAGGTGGGGCGTGTCTCCCCCTCCTCTTTACGAATTTCAAAAGCGCCGCCTGATCCGTCGTCGGAATCCTTGGAGATGTAAGCCTGGTAGCCGGTCGTCGAATCCATGTACAGCCAGAAGGCCCAGGTAAAGTCGATGTCTCCGACCGAAAGACTGGCATTATCGGCGATGGTCAGACGCTCAGAGTTGGCCGCGGTGAACTGTGCCGCATTGCCAATCTTACCGACGGCACTTGGGGTCGTGCCGTTGTCGGTCAGATGATTTGTGCTGTGGCTGTCGTTACGGGTGACGGCACCAGCGCCCGCCGAGGATTCGTCGAGTTTCCAGTATGAGATCAGGGAGTCGGTGAGAGACGGCGCCGGTGGTGGCGGTGCTGTTGGTCCGTAGAGGAGGAGTTGGGGCGGCACGAAGTAACTGATTCGCGGGTGAGCGTACTGCGTGCTACCTGTGTTGGTGGCCAGCTTACCCGAGATATGGCATCCCTCGGCGTCCACCCGCCCGATCAGGGGGCAGTAGTGGACCAGGGCGGAGGGACGGACCAGGAGGGGCGAGACGCCCTTGGAGAGTTGCAGGGCATCAGCAGCACTCAGTTCGATCCCTTGCCAGATGGCAATCTCGGCGAGGCGGCCCTTGAAGCCGGCACCGCCGTTGGTGCGGTTCCCTACACGGATCTTGTCGGTGTCGGTGCCGGGGTTGATGAGGGTTGCGGAGCTGTTGGTCAGGGCCGCTCCGCTCAAGTATGCTGACAGGACAGCGGGCGTTGCGCTGATGGAGCCGCACAGGTGCGTCCAGACATCAGCCGTGGTCGTGGCACTGTTCTTCTCCTGGGTAGTGTCGGCTGCCCATTCGGTGGCGGAGTTGCCCGTGAACAACGACACCCCGCCGCCGCTTACGCGAACGGCCGCGCCACGGTTGCCGTCACGGAAGTGAAGAGCGAAACCAGCGGAGGAGGTGTCCGCCCGGTTATACCACAACGAGACCGCGAAGGCGGCCGTCTCATCGATATGGGCGGCGTCCCACTCAAGGTTGTGCGTCTCGTTGAAGGCGCGGGCCATTACCCAGCCTCCCGGATCTCGATTCCGTGAAGGTAACCGTCCGCCGCTGCCGTATCGTTGGTATCGTCGTGCTTGCGGCGGATGCGCAGAATGAATTCCTCGCCCGCCAGCAGGCCGTCCATGTCGGCCCCGTCCGTGAAGGCCAGGTCGTCGTAGGTCACCTCGCCAATCGCCGAGGGCACCGCAGCCACGTCGAGCGAGTTGTAGTCGTAGGTGAAGGCGGTGCTGTCCAGATCCTCGGCGTCGTCCACGATGCGACGGAAAGCGATCTCCCAGGTGATGCCACCCGTGGCCGTGCCCGCCCCCGAGCAGATGGAGCAGGTGACGCCGCCGCCCGCGTAGTTGCGCGGCATGCGCCCCCGGAAGTCGGCATACTCCGTCGCGGCCGAATCAAACGCCAGCACGGGGACGTTCTCGGCGGGTGTGGACGCGCCCGCGATCACGTCGTGCTGGGCGAACGCCGTCGCCGGCAGGGAGGCCGAGCGCGGGTCGAACCAGCACAGAGAGTTTCCGGCCGCCATGTGTTAGCTCCCCGTGATGTAACGCCGCTCGACGATCGCCACCAGCAGCCGCGCCTTCTGGCTGGTGCTCAGGGCGCCGCGCGCGGGTTGTGGAATGGCCGTGTTCAGTGCCCCAGCGTTGGTGTTGAGCCAGGTATCGATAGCGTCTACAGCGGCGCGCAGCTCGGCCTTGGTCAGCCCGCCGAGGCCCAGGTTGAGCCGCATGAACTCGGCCCACACCGCGGCGCGGTCGTTGTCCGGTAGTACCGCCATTGCCAAAGCCTCCCCCACCACGATCAGTGCATTCCTGGGCTTGTCCTTGTCGGGCCTGTCCTGCGCCACCGTTACCTCTCACCCTCGGGCCAGGATCAGGTACCCGTCACCTCGGCGATGACCGGGTACTGCTCGACGCCGTCCTCGTCCTGATTCATGAACACGAACGTGACGTCGGCTTCCGGCTGCTCCCCTTCCTGAAGCTCCCCGGGCTCGAACTTCTGGAGGTATCCCCAGGCCGCTTGTGTGGTGCCGTCCGGGTAGGTAACCGTGATGGTGTCCGGGATGTTGATGCACTGCCGGATCTGGCCGAACACGCCGGGGTCGTAGGCCACGGTAGCCGAGGCGTCGGTCATCTCGAAGAGCTGGCGCGGCCACTTGGTACGCACGTCCTCGTTGAACATGGTGGTCTGTTCAATGGCATCTCCGCCGTCGAAACCCGGAGGAGTAACCGTTTTCTCCTTGAAGGAGATCGCGGGGAAGCGTGCCAGCGTGACTGTGGTGCGCATACCGTCGCGCAGCACAATGCCACCGGGCGTCGAGCGAGGGGTAGGGGTCGGAGCAGCCATGTATTCTTCTCCTGTTCTCTGGGTTACAAGTCTTACTACTATCAGGAGTCTCTCAAGCGACCCACTCCGGGGCCAACGTCAGCATCCACAGCACTACCAGACAGTTGAAGGACATGCGGATGCGGGTGTCCTCGTCCTTGGGCTTCTTCGGAATGAAGGTAATCCCCTGCAAGCGACTGAAGCTCTCGATCAGGTAGGTAGCGTTGTCGATCACCACCTGGTTCCGGTAGGCGGTCTCCGACATCAACGTCTGTGCCCGGTTCAGGCGGGCGTAACAGTCGGCGTAGTTGCGACCGCGAGCACGTACCTGGATACCATGATGGCGGTAGGTCTCGCCGCCGAACATCTCCTTACCGTCGTGGGTGCCTACGGTGTCATACACGGTCAGTACGTTATCGGGCTCCTCCGGCTCACTACCGACAAACACCGGCCAAACGGTACGAGAGACCTGGATATCGGTACCAGTACCGGACTGCTCGAACTGGCCGAGGATGCCGGGGTCGTTCCCCACGCCTAGCGCGATCAGGCCGCGGCTGACGATGTCTGCTGGACTATGGAGCAACAGGCCGCTCATCCTAGACCACCCTCATATAGCCGCTCTGGCGCAGATGTCCGGTATCGACCGGTACCAGTTGCTTGCTCTGCCCCAGCAGGTACAACCCCCCGAGGGCAATAGCGCTCTTCAGCGGTGTGCGGTTAGCCAGGGCCTGGCGGACGATCCGCATGATCTCCTTCTTGTGCTCGCGCATCGGCTGTTCCAGGAACTTGGCCTGGCCGATCGGGTGCCGTGCCTGGAGGTTCTCGTGGACGTAGATGGCGTAGTCCGCCGTGTAGCCAATCTCCAGCTTGGGCTTGGGCGAACCTCTGGACTGCTTCAAGCGGTTGTCCAGGATGTCCATCAAGTGGTTGAACCCTTCTACCTTGGCCTTACCCTTGCTTGCTCTCGCCATCGTCAGTTCCCTCGCAGCACGACGAAGTTCGGCCAGCTACAGCAGTTAGAGTCCCCGGCGATGAAGGTAGGAGTAATCTCCGTTTCCTCGTCCCAACGAGCGGCACCGCTGTGATAGCTGTACACGACCCGTACGTTGCGGTACTGAGCATGCCGCAGCTCCACTCCGACATAGTTCTCGCCCACAGGGACTTCCCAATAGTGGGGTTCGCCGTCGAAAGTGAACGGGGCAGTACGCCACACCCGGTGCGTACCCGTGTCGCCGTAGAACGTGAAGCCGAAGTCCTGGTTCAGATCCGTACACCCGGAGCAATGGACTACTGCCGGTAGTGTAGAGTCTGCAAAGCCCGCACCCACCAGGACGATGTCGCCCAGCGGCACCGTGTAGGCGATACCCTGGATGGTCAGGGTAGCAGGCCAGTCGCACTGAGCTGAGGATGAGAGTAGCGTCAGTTCCAGTGGCTCGATCCCATCCCACACCTCGCCCTCGACAGCCCAGGTAGCCACCACGCCAATGCCGGTCAGGTACAGTTCCACCTGGACGACATTGAGGATCAGGTCGCGGGTAGCAATCCAGATCCACTCCATGTCGCAGGAGCCGGTACCCGTCCCGGTGCCCAGGTCGAACAGGTCGGAACGCCACTCCTGGCTGTTGAGGCCGTTGACCGTAAGCGCTACCGTGTAATTCTGGTTGAGATCGTTGCAGCCGTGGCAGGCGTCGGGACCAAAGCCCGCTCCGAGGATACTCAGATCCACATCGGATGGCGTACCTACCCGCACTGCCTCGGGGATCTCCCCCTGATACTTCTTGACCTGTACTGTACGCCGGTAATACCGCTTCTTGATATCCGGCACCTTCTTGAACTCGATCACACGCATGATGCGGTGGTGGTCGCTGGTCTCCTGTGCCAGTAGCCACTCGTTGTAGGTGCCCAACCACAGCAGGTCGCGGATGGCGATATCCACGGCCACGACAACCTTGGCAGAGTAGTCTCCAGCCTCGCCCTCCTTGTCCGTCGGCACCCAGCGGCACTTGATCTCCTCTGGCTCCCCACGTAGCTCCTTGTTGTACCTGTCCACGCCGACAAACGGCCACAACACCGCTGTCTGTCGCAGGTACTTGGTCTCGTGGGGAGGCATTCACGGCGGTCCTCACTGTTGCTACCCGTCTCTTGTTCCCCGTCTCCTGGCATCCTGGCCTTCAGCGGCGCTGCTGGTAGTCCGTCTGCTCGGAGGGCCTACGTCCCAGCCAGGCACCGCCAGCAGTGCGAAAGGCCAGCGGGCGGTCGTCCACCGCGGCCTCGGACTCGATCTCGTCCAGCAGGTCAGTGGGGTCCAGGAGTGTGGCGGTCTGGCCGTACAGCGTGGCTTCCAGGCCCTTCTCGGTCTTACCGTCGAAGTTCGCCTGAGCACCGTCCTCACCCTTGAAGGCGAAGGGGCGATCGCTGACAGCGTAGAAGTGGGCAGCGAGCCAGCGCTCGATAACTTCCAGTTCCGTGACGGTTATCGTCAGTTCCTGAACCACGGCACGGGCGGCGATGCGGTCTACGAAGATACTGGCGGTGTCGATGAACGGCGTCAGGCTGGGTGCCCGCTCCAGGTCGTAGTCGTTGCCCGGGAGCAGTACCGCCTTGACGGCGTCGGCAGTCGTTCGTGCCATTAGCTGCTCCCGTTAGAGGTTAAGAGGTTGGTTTCGCCTCAGTACGTTTGTGGAGGAGAAAGAAGAAAAGGAAGTCGGTAGTCCGTCTCATGCTTCGTACTACCGACTCCCCCCAACGGAACTCCCCCTCCAGTCCCTCTACACAGAGGGGGTTCTCCCTCGTGACTTCCCGGCCGGCGGATCAGCGGGTGCTCTTGATCACGCGCAGGGCGTCTTCCTTGGACTTGGCGCCCTTGAGGTCGATTTCCTCATCGGCGGCGTACTGCTCCAACTCCTTGAAGCTCATGCGGTCGAGGTTGGCCGGCGGTGCGTTCCTACCCACCGTGGGAGCCGCTTGCGTCTGCACCCGAGCCTTGTCCTGTTCCTCGCGGGTCTTGGTCAGAGCTTCCTTGTCCACCAGCGGCCCCGAGGTCTGCCCACCGCCCGGGAGCCCCATGGTTTGCTGCTTGCCGCTGCTCACCTGCCCGCCGGGAGCGGCTCCCTGGTTCAGCGGTACTTCAGGAGTGGTGGCGGCTTCCGTGGCCTCGGCCTGCTTCTTCTTCAGATCGGTCACACGCTGCTCGGCACGGCGCAGCTCGGTGGTAAAGTCGGCACCGCTATCGTCGTCCAGTTTGCGGAACCGCGGCGTGCCGGGAGCGTTGTTCAGCTTGAGCAGATCGCTCTTGCTGTCCACAATATCGCCTGCCGGGCAGCCGCGCCCATACATCACTCCGCCCTCGGCGTGCCTGCCGCGGAGTACCTGATACAGTGCCATGACTAGTCTCCTGTCGTGTTATGAGCCGGCATTCGCCGTAAGGTTCTACAGTCAGTCGAGCAGCGGTCCAGTAACGTCGGTGAGCGAAGGTCAGAGTGAGAGAGAGAGTAGTGTGCCCCAACTAGGAAGAGGGGTCAACGTCATTGAGGCTAACCACTACCCTCTCTCCCTCTGGAGCGTCCACGTGGACTACGATACGGGCGGAAGGGGCCTTCCGTCGCCGCAGGGATAGCAGAGCAGCGGTAAGGCCAGTAACCACGCCCCCGAGGACTACACCACCGCGTACGGCAGGGTCGGCGTCTACCAGTTGCCCCACCTGG
>WUUC01125094.1_pt1 | contig 12533 bp, 9 predicted proteins | sample 6278441 | NCBI WGS metagenome assembly WUUC01 (sample SAMN13675441, study PRJNA597444) | soil metagenome | isolation source: soil | place: USA: Washington | collected 2017-10 | reverse complement strand
TTGATGTGCGTTATTTTCAGATAAACACAGTGAAACGTTGGGAAACTACGCTACAAATAAAAAACGCAGTTTCTTTGACATTAATTTGTATAATGAACTTCTTTCAAAGACTAAAGCTAAAGATTTTACTTTAAGCATGGGAAAGTTTCAACTTCATTCCCTCTGAGGAGAACTCATTCAGGATAGGGAATTTGATCAACTTTTGCTGAAAGTCTTTCCAGGGAAAAGTTCGAAGTGTATACAATGTTTGGAGATTCGTTGGTTGATTGGATGCTACCATGAGCAATGAAAACGACTCTCGCAGTATCACAAGCAATTTTCCTTAAATTCAAGTTCGAAAAGACCAAATTCAACAATTCCCGTTTTTCATCCAAATTCGAACTCAAATAAATCTCTTCCGATCATTTAGCCAAACTCTATTGAAAATACGAATTTTATTGACACGCTTTAGCAAGTAATTCAATCGCATGGATTACGTTCAATTTATTTTTTCCATGAAGTAAAAACTGAGCTTGGCAATCAGGGCTTGTGACTATCATGATGGATCCTTCAGGCAATTCTTGTTTGGGTTTTAATAGATTCTTTGCTGCCACAGGATTACAAATTGATTCACCACAATAGCCTCCACAACAAGACTGAGAAAAGGGGACCAAATGAATTTTGAGATTGCTGACCTGATTTAAAAGATACCAAGCTGGATCCTTTTCAATGTTTTTTCCTTGTCGGCAATAGGGTTGATAATACCCTTCCATCGATTGTGCTAAACCAAATTGACAAATCCCTTTTCTCCAGCCTTCTAAAATCAATTGATACACATCCAAGCCCTCTGCGCCTAATGTTTCAGCTTGACATTGACAGGCCATGGATAAAAAACATGTTTCCTTAGAAAACGCATTAAGAAAAGTTGTTTCTCGCTTTTTCTGATAGGCTAAGGCTTTTGGATGCCCTTTCAAACGTTCAAAAATAGCTCCACAGCAAGGTTGTGATTTCGGTAAATGTATAGAGTATCCTAATCGAATTAAAAGCTGTTTTGCCTGATGAATCAGTTCATGTGAAAACATATCTTGAACACATCCTACAGCTAAATTGATTGCCTGTTTCTCTTTTTTATGCGATCCATATCTTCGAAGATAGCTTCCTTGCAAAGATTTAGGAAAATGTGCATCAGGAAACCATCTCCATATCAAATGACGCCAAAAAATGGCTCCCATCCTGAATGCCATTCGAATCCATTTCTGATCAATCATCTGCTGAAGCCGAGGAACTAAATCATATCGAATCTCTTGAACTATCTTTCGAATGCTTCCATATTTGACTGACAAGGGACACATTTCTTCACAGCGTTGGCATCCTAAACAGGAATCAAATGTCTCCAATACTTTCGATTCCGGCTTCAATTTTCCATGCATAAATTCATAGGCCAGTCGAATGCGACCACGAGGCGATTCATGCTCCCATCCAGAAGCCTGATAAGTGACACATCCTTCTAAACATAACCCACAATGGGTACAAGGAGATTGTAAAGCATCAAGTTGCATTAAATGCTCTTCCAACTGTTCATCTTCCATTCTATAAACTCTAATTTTTGAATAATTGTTGTTGCCATAAAGGAATCGATTGAACCTGTGGAATTGACCTTTGCGTGATTAACCAGCCACAATTGATTAAAGAATGGTACCAAAGATATTCTTCAAATTTCATGTCATCCATCTCCTTGACTGGAATAAAAGAAAATCCCTTTTTTTGGAAAAACTCTTTTAAAATAGGAAGTAGATTTTGATCATTTGCCTCTGTAAAGAGAGGACAAAGAGCTTTAAATTCCTCCATCTCTTTTTCAGAACCCGAAATCTGCGCAAGCAAAATTGCTTTTTCCTGTTGATGACCTGGAATTACACAATCCAACCTTTCCCAAGATTGACAAAATGTCTTGAGCTCATGTAAATGATTCCATAATGAAGGACGATCTTCAAATCGCCAAGCTAATGTCCATCTCTTTTGTGGGCAAGCTTCTACTCTAAAATAGGCTTTCGTTAACACACAATCTGTTTGCTCAATTCCCCAAAATAAACGATGCAAGGAGGGGCCTGCACAGGCAGATTTTAATGGACGACCTAAACGAACGATGCCTCCATCTGGCTTAACTAGCTCTAGTCCCAATAAACGTTCTTTTATTTCACGCTGGCGAAGAATTAAACCTGAATGACATCCCTGTATAATAGCACTTCCAACCGTTCTTTTTCCATTTTCCCAAATCCATTCTTCTAACCCTAATTCTAGCCTAGCTTGTGTTAACTCACTTTGAAGCAGATGAAGAGAAGATCCTGCTTCGACTCCCAACACTTCATCATCCATCCAATCAAATCGAGAAAAGGCTCTGACCGATACAATCACAGAATGCACAAGAGGCTTTTCTTGTGAGCCCTTTCCTTGAATGCAATAGGGAAGGTGAAGTTCAGACAATCGATAAAGGAGAGCAGAGAGTTTAGATAACGTTTTGGGAGCAAATAAACAACCTTTCCATCCATCTTGCTCTACTGCAAAACGCTCATCAAGCTCTAAAAGCTGATTGATCACAAACCATTCGGTTTGTACACCTGGTATTTCACGTAAATGACTCATTGCCAGCGTTTCTCTAAGCTTTTTCCTTTGATAGGAAAGAAGCGATCTCTTCCAAACACCTGGTTTGGATCAAAATTTAAAACCCATTGTTTTAATCCATCCCACTCTTCTTCACAATAAAAAGGAGGAAGATAGGGTTGAAAGAGAGATCCTACCCCATGAAGACTAATTAAAAATCCATTGAGCTCGATTAATCGTTCGATCCATCTAACCATCCATCTTTCTAAAGTCTTTGAAAAGAGAAGCCCAGTTTGTTTGGAAGATAAAGCGAGATGCAAGGATCCTTCTCGCACATGTAAGCAAAGATGACAATGAAATTCTAGATCTTGACAAATCTCACACACCTCAAAAACAGCTTGAAATACGTGTTTACTAGGAAAGGCATGGCTCAAGGCCACAACGGAACGACCGACAGGGTACAAGTCTGGTATCCAGTTCGTTGATAATTCCTCCATTGTTCCAAATAGTGTTAACAAGTGTTGATGAGCTGAATGAACCCGCCATGTCTCTCCTTCTAAAATCCAAGTAAAAGTCGTCTTGCCATCCCACATAAGAGCAGTTAAAGCCGCTTGGTCTTTCCATTTTTTCTCCTTTAATTTGATTTGTTCCCAACTAGTCACAAGTTGTAAAACAACTCGTTTAGCGGGTTTAGGAGCAAGCTGAAGCGTTAATTGCGTCGTAATGCCAAATAGCCCTTCAGAACCTTCAACTAAGGGCGCTGGCACTTCAATTTGAATACCTGATCCATCCACAATAGTCACTGAACGAATGTAAGCACTGATATCACGGTCTTGATGATAACCCTTAGCACGTGTATTTAACATTCCACCTAATCCTGCGACCCCGGCAGATAACATCTCCAATGGAAAGACCCAAGAAGTCTCCCTAAATACTTGATTGAGCTGATGGACGGTGATTCCAGGTTCTACGATAGCCTCACCTTTTTCTAGATTATGCGACACAATAGCCTTTAAATGGCCTGTTAACAATAAGATAGAACCTTGATTGGCAACAACTCCCCCTGTTAATCCTGTTCCACCACATCGAGTGGTGATAGAAAATCGATATTCTTGACAAGATTTCACAAATGGAGCAATGGCTTGAGTGTTAAAAGGGCGAAACACACATACAGGCAATCGACCATGAAGACTTTGACTGTCTCGCTCATAACAAGCTAAGCAATCTAAGTGCTCTTCTATTGTTAAACATTCACCCAAGTGAACACATTCTCGTTGAAGTCGTTGTAAAAGAACAAGAATCGATGTTTCCTGAGTTCCTAATAGATAAACCGATTGAGAGGGATTCACGATCCTTTTCACTTCATTTTTATAGGTGGATCCAGTTCTTCAACATCTTCTTCTATCTCAAATTCCTCCTCCTCTAATTCTTTCGTTTTTTTTCCTAAAATGACTCTCTTAAGGGCTAAAAAAAGAGCAAGAAAAATATAACTCCAGGAAAGTACAACAAAGACTAGTGTAAAATAATGAAGAATACCAAAAAAAATGAGGACGGCTAATATGACAGTTATAAACACTGTTTGAAAAGAAGAAACCCGAATCTCTAAATTTTTAAGACTAGGAAATTTCCATTGGCTAATCATGAGATAACCCAGCCCAATCATCACAAGAGAAATGATCCAAGCATGCCCTATTTCCGAGACGCTCATTAAACTTTGAAACTCATCTGACATCAAAAATAAATTAAATGAGACGGCTGCTACGGCTGCCCCTGGAATTGGTAAACCAGTAAAACTTTTTCTATTTGCCAGGATTAATTCTGTATTTCCCTTAGCTTCTAAAGCTTGTACGTTAAATCGCACAAGCCTCAATACACCACAAAGAGAAAAAATGATGGCAGCGCTCGTTAATAAAAAAGAGAGTTTAGTTCCAGGAAAAACGGATAAGCTTTTTAGAATAATAACAGAGGGAGCCACGCCAAAGGAAATAGCATCAGCTAAAGAATCAAAAATCCCTCCAAACTCACTTTCTGCTTTCATTGCACGCGCTACTGCGCCGTCAATTAAATCAGCAAAGGCAGCTAAAAGTAAAATCCCAGCAGTGGCTGTTAAAGTATGAAAATTCACCTCTCCAACCCCTGTCATATTCATTTTAAAAATGACAAATAATCCACAAGAAAGGCCGAACGCAGTAATCACATTTGGCAATAAATAGATTTTTTTTAACTTTTGCGCATTCATAGATGGTTGCATTTAGAACTAAATACAATCATTTTATCGAAATGACCCTTTTATTCACAGATTCAATTTTATCCTAATAAATAATAAAAAATCTATTTGACTTTTTTTTCATATTCACTACGCTGTGCTGTAATGAAGAGACCCTTTAATTCATTAGGTCGACTCATTTTAAACACCTACGGAGGATAGTATGTTACGTTGGGCCATTATCTTTTTTATTGTGGCAATTATTGCGGCCGTATTTGGCTTTGGTGGCATTGCTGCAGCCGCTACTGACATCGCAAAAATCTTATTCTACATTTTCCTTATCTTATTTGTGATTGCACTTTTATTTGGATTATTAGGTGGAAGAACTCCTCCTACACCCCTTTAAATTAGGAAAGAATGTTCTGACGAGAGGAAAATAGTTGCGAATCGTCATCCAGATGCTTTAATCTATGTATTTAATCTTACATAGGCACGTGTTATGACTTCTAAGTCCTCTCGTCTTCAAACTGTTAATCAAACCTATCATGACTTTAAATTAACTCGTTTCTTAGAGATTCCGGAGCTTCAATGTGTTTTACGTGAATTAATCCATGAGCCTAGTGGAGCTCAGATCATGCACATTGACAATGACGACCCAGAAAATCTGTTTTGCTTGTCTTTCCAAACTCGTCCCTATAATTCTAATGGTGTTGCTCATATTCTTGAACATACTGTGCTATGTGGGTCAAAGAAGTTTCCAATCAAAGACCCCTTTTTTGCAATGACTCGTCGCAGCTTAAATACCTTTATGAATGCATTAACAGGTGCTGACTTCACTTGTTATCCTGCATCTACTCAGGTTCCCAAAGATTTTTACAATCTTTTGGAAGTGTACTTAGATGCTGTTTTCCATCCAAATTTAAATGAATTGAGTTTTTTGCAAGAAGGACATCGCTTAGAGTTTGCCAATCCCTTGGATCCACAGAGTCCTTTAGAATATAAAGGGATTGTGTATAACGAAATGAAAGGAGCCATGTCATCTGCCTCAGCTCGTCTTTCTGAAGCCATTAACGAAAGTATTTTCCCAAATACGACCTATGGATTCAATTCTGGCGGAGATCCAGCCTCTATTCCTCAATTGACTTATGAAGAAATGAAAGAATTTCATCAAACCTATTATCATCCAAGTCGTTGTCTCTTTTTCTTTTATGGGAATCTCCCACTAGAAGGACATTTAGATTTTATTGCTGAACAAACTCTTCATCATACCCATCCTGTCTCTCCTCTTCCTCCTATTCCTCTTCAACCTAGATATCAAGCACCTATTTATCGTGAACTGTCTTATCCAATCGCTTCTGAAGAAGACACAACGGATAAAACCTTTATTGCTTTTGGCTGGTTAACATGTCAGATTTTGGAACAACAACATGCACTGGCTCTCAATATTCTAGAAATCATCTTAATGGATACAGATGCCTCTCCTCTCAAAAAGGCATTGTTAAAATCGGGCTTGTGCAAACAGGCTCATGCTTTTATTGATATGGAACTTTCTGAAATTCCTTGGGGAATTACATTAAAAGGCTGCAATCCAGATCAAGCAGACGCATTGGAAATTTTAATTCGAGAGACGTTAGAAGAGATCTGTCACCAAGGAATTTCGTTAGAAATGATCGAAAATGCCATCCACCAATTGGAATTTCACCGAAGCGAAATTACAGGAGATCATGCTCCTTTTGGTCTTTCTCTTTTCATGCGCTCTGCTCTATTGAGGCAACATGGCGTCCCTCCTGAGGAAGGATTAAAGATTCATTCTCTTTTCAATCAAATTCGGCAACAAGCCCTAGCAGATCTTCATTATTTTACAAATTTAATCCAAAAATATTTAATCCATAATCCCCACTACGTTCGGATTGTCATGCAACCAGATAAAGAACTGGGTCAAAAGGAAGCTCTTGCAGAAAAACACGTTTTAGAAAGTATCAAAGCCTCCCTTACTTCCGAACAAGTTCAAAAAATTATTGAAAAATCCACAGAACTTGCTCATTTCCAGAAAGCGCAAGAAGAAGAAGATATAGACGTATTGCCCAAGGTCACATTAGACGATGTCCCTTTTCGTTCTCGTCACTATTCATTAAATCGAGAAACAGTCGGGCACCTAGAGGTCTTTCATCATCCCACCTTCACCAATGACATTATCTATGCCGATCTTGTATTTGACTTACCTCATTTGCCTGAAGAAGATCTACCCTATCTTCGACTCTTGACCATTATCTTAACACAAGTAGGAGCTGGCCAACTTGATTATGATGAAATGCTTCACTCTATTCAAGGCAATACAGGAGGCATTGCAGCTGGAATCAGTCTAAATCTACAGGCCCATGACTATCAGCAGTTGTTTCCAACTTTTCATATTAAAGGAAAAGCTTTACATCGTAAAGCTTCAAAACTCTTTTCAATCATCCAAGACTTTGTCACTTCTCCTCGTTTAGAAGATTTAGAACGCCTTAAAGAAATCATTCTCAAACACTTCACAGGTCTCGAAAGTCGACTCAATCAGAGTGCATTGAAGTACGCCATCAATCTATCTGCCAGTTCTTTAAATCTTGCCTCTAAAATAGCAGAACGTTTGTATGGATTAAGTTATTATTGGAAAATACAAGAACTTGTCAAAGATTTTGATCGGCAAGCTCCTTATGTCTTAGCGAAGTTACAAGCCCTTCAAGAAAGAATCATGCCGCTTGATCATCCTCACTTGATTTTAAGTTGTAGTCATGCTGATTATAACGCACTCAAAGGACATGGCTTTTATGGTCTTAAAGATCTCCAAACAAATCCTTTTACACCTTGGCAAGGCAACTACGCTCTTGAACTGATTCCCTCTCAAGGACGTGTAATTGCCTCTCCCGTTGCTTTCATCGGAAAGGTCTTTCCGACTGTTTCTTATATTCATCCAGATTCTCCGGCCTTGAATTTAGTGGCTTTCTTATTCGACAATCTTGTTTTACATCCTCGCATTCGCGAACAAGGTGGAGCCTATGGAGGAGGATCTGTGAACAATGCAATGTCAGGAAGCTTCTATTTTTATTCTTATCGAGATCCCAATATAGCCTCGACTTTAAAAGCTTTTGATGAAGCGATTCAAACCATTTTGAAAGGACACTTCAATGAACTTGATCTCGAAGAAGCAAAATTAGAAATGATTCAAACTCTTGACGCACCTGTTTCACCAGGCAGCCAGGCCGAATTAGCCTATGGATGGTGGAGAGAAGGAAAAACAGTGGACATTCGACAAGCATTCCGCAATAAGATTTTAAGCTTAACAAAAGTAGAAATTTTGGAAGCAGTGGAACGAGTCATTCAACCGAATCATTTCAAAGGAGCAACAGTTGTTTTTGCTGGTCAAGAGCTATTAGAAAAAGAAAATCGTGAATTAGAAGAACAAGGGCTTCCTCCTTTACCAATCAAAACTATTTAAGCAGGACACACTCTAATTAAACTATTTTGTTGATCTAAAACTTGCAAACACTTTAAAAAAAATGATTATCTCAAATGGAGATGATCGAATGACTAACAAACAATTTTGCCTATGGGTTTTCTTTCTTGTTTACCCATTTTCTACATTCTCATTAGAAGAGAATATAAGTTCTTCTGTTCCACTCACGATTAATATTTTAAGTATCCAAAATGGAAAAGGATTAGAAACAGATCGCCACGTGTTAAAAGAGGCCCTTGATCGAATGGGTTATACCACAAGAAGTGTAGAAATCTGGGAAAGCTCAACAGAAAAAAGAGAAGCTGATATCAATATATTTTTTGAAATGATCAGTCCCGATCAGTTGTCTTGGGCACCCATCAATTGGTTTATTCCAAATCCCGAATGGTATCGTCAAGAACTTGAATTATTAGATCAATGTGATTTAATTCTGTGCCGAACAAAGGAAGTCGAACGAATCTTTAAAGCCATGAATAAACCGACCCATTTTTTAGGATTCAGCAGCCCAGATAGCTATGAAAACCGGATTCCTAAAAGTTATTCGGTTATCGCTCATTTGCCAGGAGGAAATGAGCAGAAGGGGACATCAGCTATTTTAGAAGTGTGGAAACGAAATCCAAGCTTCCCAAATTTAAAAATCGTCAAACTGGGTCTCCCCTTACAAGATCTACCTAAAAATGTCCAGCATATCCCTTATAGACTTCCTCAAGCAAGCTTTCGTTCCCTCCAAAATTTCTGTGGGATCCATGTCTGTTTAAGTGAGACAGAGGGATTTGGTCACACGATTGTAGAAGCAATGTCGACGGGAGCGGTTGTCGTCACAACGGATGCACCTCCCATGAATGAGTTTATTCAAGATTCTCGTTGTTTAGTTCCGTACCAAAGGACCTCTTCACAAAGATTAGCGACAAATTACTACGTCGATCCAGATCAACTTGAAAAAAAAATTCAATATTTAGTCAGTTTACCTAGCGAAGAACTCAAATCGATCGGAGCTAGTAATCGATTGACGTATTTAAAGATGACAGAAGACTTTTATCAAAGGTTAGAGCAATTACTGTTGAAAACAGCTTTTGAAATCAAGAAAGCAAGAAGCAACCCAACCCCTAAGGAAAACATTTTATGAAACCTATTTTATATTCGATGTTCTTCTCTTTATTCATTGCATCTCACTGCTGTGAAGCAATCAACGACTCCAAAACAGCAAATCCACACATCGCTGAAATCAAAGAGGGAGTTCAATACTTAGCGAATCGGATAGGAAAAACAGATCGGCGTTATCCAAGTTTTCTATTGGCTTTACAACTCCTGAAAAGCCGACATGCGAAAGTCGTCGTCGAAACGGGAACCGCTAGAAATGGAGATCAAAATTTTTGGGGTGATGGAGGCTCCACGATTATTTTTGGAGATTGGGCTGCCCATAATCAAGCCATTTTTTATTCTGTTGACATTACCCCAGGGGCAATTGAAAATGCAAAAAAAGCCACACAGGCTTACGCTAAACACATTCAATTTTTCTGCTGTGATTCAATAGAATTTTTACATCACTTTTCTCAACCCATTGACTTTTTATACTTAGACAGTTATGATTTTAACTTGCAAGATCCTCTTCCTTCTCAACATCATCATTTAAATGAGATCATGGCAGCTTATCCTTGGCTTCACAAAAATAGTGTGGTGATGATTGATGATTGTGATTTACCCCATGGAGGAAAGGGAAAATTGGTCATTGAGTATTTGACCGCAAGAGGTTGGAAAATTGTGTATAAAGGCTATCAAGTTATCTTAGTGCATTAAAAGATTGTATGTGGGTTTTATAGACGTGGTGGACTGGATGGACGCAATGGACATAAGACCTACATCACGCATTTATAGGAATGTCAGGTGTTTTCTTCTCCATTTTTTTTTCTACTTTCTTTATTTTTGATCACCTTCATCCCTCAAATGCAGATTGAACCTGCTGTCTCTTCTCCAACCCTCGCTTTTTTGTCTGGCTTAGCTCTGTATGTTGTCCTTTTAGGAACAATTGTTCTGCTAGCTCGTCAAAAAACCAAATGGTTAAGAAAATTTTTCATAATTTTAACTAATATAGGATTTTTACTTTTTCTTAATGGATTTGCATTTTGGTTAGGAGCTCATCGTCTACTCATTGAAGGGGCTCTATTGAGTCAGCTACAGGTCGTTTTCGCCTGCTTTGTGTTAATTCTTTATTTATTTGTAGTAGGTTGGTCTTCATATTGGGATGCTTATTTTCAACATAGCAAAGATGCCTTCCATGTTGCTTGGCTTCAAGTCCTCTTCATTCTCCCTTTTTGCATCCCTTTTCTCTTATTAAATGTCATCTTTGACGGGATTGATTTTCTCCCTTCCAATTGGCTTTTGGATTTTCATTCTTCTATTTTCTTTGGATTGCTTTTATTAGGGTTGGTAACCATCTTTATACCTTATTTCATTCAGAGACTTTGGCAATGCCAACCTTTACCCGATTCGCCATTACGATCAAGCTTAGATGCCATTTGTCAACAGCTCCAATTTAAACATGGTGGCTTTAAAGTATGGACCATCATGCAACAAGCCTTAACAGCAGGAATTATTGGAATCGTTCCCCATTTTCGCTATATTATGTTTACGCAACGGATTCTAGCAGAATTTCCAAAAGAGGAAATTGAGGCCATTGTCATTCATGAAATCGGTCATAGTCGTTATAAGCATCTTGTTTTTTATCCACTTTTAATGATTGGCATCATTCTTTCTACTCACCTCATCCTTCCTTTATACAATCAAATTCTATTCAGGCATTTCTTCTTAAGCTTAACTGTTTATTCCATTTTAGAATTTATTCTCTATGCCTTAACATTGGGAATCTTATTTCGTTTGATTTTTGGGTTTTTCTCTCGTTTATTTGAAAGACAAGCCGATCTTTATATTTTTGAAACGGATGTATCTCCTATTTATATGGTCCAGGCGCTAGATCATATTGGCGTAGCAACTGGATATACTCATTCTCGTCCAAGTTGGCATCATTATAGCCTTCAACAACGGATGCATTTTCTTGAATCTGCCATACGTCTTCCTCATTTAGTTCAAAAGCATCATGATAAAGTCAAAAGATGGATGTTGATTTACTTCCTCTTTTTTATTATTCTGGGTTTTATTTATTTCCTATAGGATGGTTTTTAAATTCTTTAACTTAGGTCCATTCAATGTTTAAAAACTTCCATTCAGAAGATTCAAATTTACAGGCTATTAAAGAATTGATGCACCAATATAAAGAAGAGATGTTAAAAGATTTTTTTACTTTTCTAAGCTTTCCTAGTATTAGTGCAGATCCAAAATATAGGAAGTCGGTGCTAGAGTGTGCGGATTGGCTTGGACAGTACCTAGAAGAGATGGGTTTTGTAGTCGAAAAGTGGTCCACAACTGGTAATCCTATTATTTTTGCTTCTGATATGAGAGCTGGAAAAGACAAGCCAACTCTTTTGATTTACAATCATTATGATGTTCAACCGGTGGATCCCGTAGAAGAATGGATCTCCCCTCCTTTTCAACCAGTCCAACGTGACGGCGAAATCTATGCACGTGGAGCTCAAGACAACAAAGGTCAATGCTTTTATGTCTTACAAGCCCTCAAACTTTTTTTAAAACATCGCGGCTCTTTTCCCATTAACATTAAATTGTGTATCGAAGGAGAAGAAGAAATGGGAAGCATAGGGCTTTCGAAAATTTTGAAACAAAAGTCCAAAGAATTACAAGCGCATTATCTTGCAATTGTGGATCTCGGGTTGCGCAATCCTCGAGTTCCAGCTGTGACCTTAGGGATTCGAGGTCTAACGGCGATGGAGGTAGAGGTCCGTGGAGCGAATATCGATCTGCACTCCGGTTCACATGGCGGAATCATTCCGAATCCCATTCAATCACTTGTTCAACTTTTAGCAAGTCTCCATGATGAGCGAGGTCGCGTGACTGTTCCAGGCTTTTATGATGAAGTAATCGATCTTTCTTTAGAGGAGCGCTCTCAAGTGTCATTTAAATTTGATTTAACAGACTACCAGAAAACAACAGGTGCCTATCCGGTGGGTGGAGAAAAAGAGTATTCTGCATTAGAACGGGCTTGGATTCGACCAACACTAGAAATGAACGGCATTTGTGGAGGTTATGCAGGAAAGGGCTTTAAGACAGTGATTCCAGCCAAAGCAACCGCAAAAATTTCTTGTCGACTTGTTCCCAATCAAGATCCACTGTTAATTAGTGAACTTG
>WUUC01225313.1_pt1 | contig 12534 bp, 7 predicted proteins | sample 6278441 | NCBI WGS metagenome assembly WUUC01 (sample SAMN13675441, study PRJNA597444) | soil metagenome | isolation source: soil | place: USA: Washington | collected 2017-10 | reverse complement strand
GGGACGGAGCTTTTCAAATACAATACCACGACAAGTACTCTCACACCTTACGACATTTATGCTGGTACGGCCGAGTCTTATCCTGAATCGCTTACTTTGGTGGGTACACAGATCTTTTTTACTGCATTGCATCCCACCTGGGGGCAAGAGCTGTATCGGTTCAATGGCACATCTATTTTCAATGTAGCCGACATCGTTCCGGGCGCGACAGGCTCTGACCCATATGAGCTGGCGGCTATTGGTAGTACACTTTATTTCACTGCGTACACTGCTGCAACGGGATACGAGCTATATACGACCACGGGATCGGGTGCGACTCTTGTGAAGGAAATAGCACCAGGTACTGCGTCGTCATCGCCGAATGGCTTCACTACGTTTGGTTCTTTTGTTTATTTCCAGGCGGCTGACGTGACCAACGGTGCCGAGATCTGGCGTACGGACGGTACTGCCGCAAATACAAAGTTGTTTAAGGACGCCTATGCCGGTACCGCAAGCTCGACACCGTGGGGCTTTACAGTTTTTGATAATAAATTGTATTTCAACGCCCGGGATGCTGCGAACGGTAATGAAATGTGGGTGACGGATGGGCAAGCCGATGGGAATGGGTTAGCCACAAACATGACCAAACTGCTGAAAGATATTAACACCGGTGCGGCACACGGTGGGTTTAGTGCCCCGGTCATCGTCGGTACCAAAATGTTTATGATTGGAGCTGAGTCATCCGGTTCGAAAGTGTGGGTGACAGATGGCCGCGAATGCGGCACGGTGGCAGTGACTCCTTATCCAGGCGGAGCAACGGCGTCAGCGCTGAATCTCACACAGGCACCTTCATCTAAGCTAATCTTCGCAATGACCTTGCAGGGTTCCGGGCGCGAACCTTTTATGGTGGATCCCGCACTCGTAACCCTACCGACAAATGTTGCGATTAGCGCTCAACCGCAGCCTGCCACGGTCACTATGCCTGCATCGGCAAGTTTCTCCGTGACCGCGACCGGCACAGCACTAACCTACCAATGGCAGAAAGCAGGAGTAAATATTCCTGATGCCACTGCAGCAACTTATAACATTCCCGCAACGTCCGATTCAGATGCCGGCCTATACCGCGTCATCGTCACAGGACCTTGTGGACAGGTTACTTCAACCCAGGTAGCGCTTACCGTCAACATCGTAACACCAACGGCACAGCCGACCGGGCTCGTAATTTCAAATCCGACACCGACCTCTTTGTATTTAAAGTTTAGTGCTGCCTCCGGATCTCCGAGCAGCTACCTCGTGATCCGGAAGAAAGGATCGGCCCCTACTGAGGTGCCGACAGACGGATCTTTTTTCACACCCGGGGCCACCTTTGTAAACAGTACGGTTGTGTCGGCGGGTCCCACCACAGAAGGACCAGATGCCGGCCTTGACCCTACGAGTGAATATTTCTATGCAATTTTTGCATTCAATGGCAGTGGAGCCCTCATCAAATATCTACCCACGTCTCCTCTTACGGGCAGCGCATTTACATTGGCCGCCGAGCCAACCGACCAACCTACGAGCTTAGCGTTTTCGAATGTTGATGGAACCACCTTATCCGGTTCGTTTACTGCCGCCGCCGGCGCCAGCCGCTATCTTGTAATTCGGGCAGCAGGTGCGGCGCCGACTTCTACACCTGTTGACGGTCAGGCATACGCAGCAGGTGAAACCATCGGAGATGGAATCGTGGCCTACCTCGGCGACACGCCATCATTCACGGACAGCGGTTTGACCCCTGAAACACACTACTATTACAAAGTCTATTCTGCAAAAGGCCCCGGCCCAACGGTCAATTATTACAACACATCGCCTCTTCAAAATGATGTGACAACGTTAGCGATACAACCCGAAGCACCAACCAGACTTGGATTCTCGAACGTTACTAATAACTCGTTCACAGTTTCATATACGGCTCCTGCCGCGCCACCCGCGGGTTATGTGGTATTGAGAAACCCGGGGACAACCCTCACCGGAATTCCAAGCGATGGAACAACCTACACTTTGGGACAAACAGTTGGCGACGGCCGCGTTGCCTACGTTGGTGCAAATACAACGTTTGACGAGAATCTTCCTCTTGCTCAATTCACATATAGCGTGTTTCCCTACAATGGAACGGGCATAACAATTAACTACCGCCAGGCTACACCTCTCACCGGTCTCATAGCCCCCGATAACACAGCACCCGTAATCACCGATCAAACTCTGGCGGCAAGCCCCTCCGGCTCGGGTATCAAAATCGTTGTGTCAATTGATGAACCTCAGACCAGCGTTCAAGCGGCAACTGTGGAGTACCGTTCGGTATCGGCTCCTGGTACGGCAACAAATACGGCTGTGATGCTGTTAGTGTCAGGAAAGGAATATGAATTCATAGTTCCAGCTAACGATATCGGTGACCTTGGGATCGAATACACCATTACAGCTACGAATACACTTTCTATTAGTTCTACAAAAACAGGCAAGTCGGCTCTTACTTTCACCAACCAGACAATCGCCTTAGGTTCATTTGGTTCCGCGGTCAGTGACTATCGTATTGTTTCAGTGCCTCTCAACCTCACATCGAAATCAATCGCCGAGGTTTTCGGGGATGATCTCGGCGCATATGACGGAGTGAATTGGCGAATGTATCGACATGAAGATGGTGTAACCACCGAATTGTCTTCGTCGAGCACGATAGAAGCCGGGAAGGGGTACTGGTTGATCGCGAAGGAAAACAAAGCTATCGACACAGGTCCCGGCACCACTGTTGACGTAACCAGCGCAGCTCCTTTCCAGCTGGATCTTAAAGAAGGCTGGAATCAGATTGGGAACCCGTACAACTTTAACCTGGTATGGAACGATGTACTTACAGTCAGCAACCTCAACCTTAAACTGCGTTTGTATGTGGAAGGCTTCTTTGATGGAGACAAGCTTGCCAAATACCAAGGCGGTTTCGTAATGTCGAACTCAGTCGCAAAACTGACGTTCCCGGTAAAATACAATAGTGCTGCCGGCCGAACGTCGGGTGAACCTAAACGGTTGACCAACGCTATCGATCAGGGCGCGTGGGAAGTGATCCTCAATCTGAAACATGGCACCACGAACAACCCGTTCGGCGGCGTAGGTATGAACCACAAGGCCGATCCGCTCTTCGATGAGTTCGATGACTTTACATTGCCACGCTTCCTCGATTTCGTCGAGCTGAATCACGACAAGAAGTTCTTGAACATCGCTTACACCAAGGACATCGTGCCAACGGTCGCAAATTACACCTGGGAGTTCACGGTTGAATCGAATTCCGAAGGACCCACGGAGATCACCTGGGATAATTCATATTTCGGCATCAGCGATAAGCAACTGATATTATGGGATGAGGAGGAATCGATTCCAGTCAACATGCGCGAGACAGGTTCGTATTCTTTTAAACTTGAACGCCTTCGCAAGTTCAAAGTATTCTACGGCAGCCCGGAGTATGTGAAAGAAAAGTCTTCGAAGGACCGAATTCTAATACACAACATTTCACCCAATCCCTCGGAAGGTGAGGTTAATTTCACGTTCACAGTTCCGGGCCTGGACAAATCGCAAGTAGAGGTGCGGGTGTTGAATTCATTAGGTCAGTCGATCGCACCCCTGTTCAATGGGTTCCTGGATGCAGGCCATCATCAAATGTCGTGGTCGGGTAGAGACAACAATGGAGTAAAACCTTCACAAGGTGTTTACCTGGTTGAAGTGTTGTCTAACGGTCAGCGCGTGGCAAGGAGAGTCGTTTTGAAATAAAGCAACGCGGCACGCGGGAAATAGCCCCTGACCCGTTTCCAGCCGGCCAGAATGCCGGAAAATCTCCTAAATTTGCTGTCCGCTGATTTTTTAGGCTGAGGGGACGGTGTTGTGTGGTTTTAAGCGGATTCGAATAGATGCGATAAGCTTACTTTCCCGGCAGGGACGGTATCAAAGCCATACAAATATGAAAAACTACCGAGGTCTTATTGTTGCGGTATTTTGTGCAGTCACCTCTGCCACGGGTTTTGCACAGAATGTAAGTACACGCACAAATGAATTCGAGGTCGACTTCAGCGATCCGCAAAAACTGGTAACGTCCACCATTCCTGTCATCAACTGGATCACACCGGTTGCCGAGACAACCTACGCACAGGAAAATAAATACAAGATCAAATTCGAGATCGAATCCGGCACCCCCATCAAGAACATCACAATATCGATCAAAGAAGGGATCAATGCAGCTTCGAGAGGAACTCAAACCTTTCAGCCCGACATGGCACAGAACCTCAATCCCGAGATAGAACGCAGTGTCACACTTCTCCCTGGCGAGAACGTGCTCGAGATCATTGCCGAAAACCAGGACGGTGTGAAGACGATCAGCTATAAAACAGTACACGTCGGCTCTACGGGCCTAGCCGATGCGTCAAAGCTCGACCGCACCGACTACGCCTTGATATTCGCCACGGATCAGTACGACAACTGGCCCGATCTCGTGAACCCCGTATTCGACGCACGCACAGTTGCCGAGGAGCTCCGTAAGACTTACGGTTTCAAGGTAGATATCATAGAGAACGCAACACAGAACGAGATCTTGAAAAAACTGCGTGAGTATATCGAGAAGAAGTACAAGCCCCTCGACCAATTGTTCATCTTCTTTGCAGGTCACGGTAACTACGACGCCACGTTTGGTGAAGGATATCTCGTTCCCAAAGAAGCCCTCACCAGGGATGAAGCAAAAACATCTTACCTCTCCTATAACCGTCTTCGTTCCGTTGTCAACAACGTTCCGTGCCAGCACGTGTTCCTTACCATGGACGTGTGTTTCGGGGGAACATTCGATCAGGCCCTCGCGTCATCGCGCGGTATGGAAGGCGAAGAGTATAAAGAGAAGAGCGCAGCCGAGTTCATCACTCAGAAGCTGACTTACAAGACACGTAAGTTCCTTACGTCGGGCGGAAAACAATATGTCTCCGACGGTATCCCTGGCAAACATTCCCCATTTGCCCGTGCGTTGATAGAAGCACTTCGGTCCAAAGGCGGCCGCGACGGTATCCTCACGCTTAGTGAGATCACTCCGTACGTGGAAAAGCTGAAGATCACCCCTCGTTCGGGTGAATTCGGCGACAATGCCCCCGGTAGCGACTTCATTTTCGTTGCACGTTGATTTTCTGCGCTTTTAAGAAATAGCAACATTGGCGAAAGAACTTTCGCTTACGATATATTCATCTATGCCACGTTTTATCCTTTGCTTGATCTTTGCCGGGGCCTCCCTCGTATCGGCTGCGCAAACGGGTAACTATTTAATGACTCACTATTCTCCCAAGAATGAGGAGATCGATCATGTGACCTTCGACATCGCCCAGGACAACCGGGGCGTGCTTTACTTCGCCAACAAAGCCGGTGTGCTCGAATTCGACGGACGCAGCTGGAGTATGATCAAAACCCCCGCGCCAGTCTACACCGTCTCCGTTACTTCCGATGGTGTTGTTTACGGCGGCGGCCTTTCAGGCTTCGGACGTGTGCGTATCGGTCCTGCAGGACGCGAGTACGAGTCGCTTACATCTTCATTGCCTAATGCAACAAACATATTTACAAGCATCGCGATTAAAGACCGCGTTTTCTTTTTATCAGGTACGGCATTATACGTAGTTGACGGACCCTCAGGCAGCATCGAAAAAACCATTCCTCCTTCCGGTGAACAGGGAATGTTCAAGAACCTCTTCGAAGTAGACGGCGACGTGTTCGTAAATACCGAAGGCGACGAGATCCTTGCATGGAAAGACGACAACCTTATTCGCTCGCAATTCAACCCTTCTGCAGGCGAAGTGCTCTTCAGCCATGCTCTTACAGGAACACGGAAGACGTTGATAGGTACGTCTGCCGAGCGTGTTTTTATTTATGAAAGCGGATTCTTCACCGAAGTGAACATTAAGGACATCGACTACATTCAGAGCAACGTGCTCGTAAGCGGCGCCTGGGTGAATGAGTCGTTGATAGGCCTCGCCACATTGCGCGGAGGAGTGATCTTCATCAATCCTGCCACGGGCGAAACACAGGAGATCACCAATTACTACACAGGCCTTCCCGATAACGAGGTCTATGCCCTCCTGGGCGATAACAGGGAAAGCATCTGGGTCGCCCACGATTATGGGTTTACCCGCATAACCCCTTTCCAGCCGTTCCGCACATTCAATCACTATCCCGGCCTCGAAGGAAACCTTCTCTGTGCATACTCTGCCACGAACGACGGTGTGTACGTCGGTACGTCGCTCGGTCTGTTCAAGCTTGTGAAAGACGAGGTATATGAAGAAGAGGAATACTTCGTAATGAAGAGAAAGAGAGTCGTCACCAACGAACCCGATACCGAAAAGGAAGAAATCGTTACAAACCAGGTAGAGAAAACACGTCGTGGCTTGTTTGGTTTCGGAAAAAAGAAGGACAAGAAAAAACAGGAGCCTGTCGAAACAAAACCGGACCCGGTAACGGCTAAGAAGAACGCAAAGAATACAAAGACCACGACCGTCAACACCCGCGAGCGGCGAACACGCAAAGTGCTCAAGTCCCTGCAGTACAAGTATGTAAAAGTACAGGGCATCAACGGCAAGGTCACCCACCTGGCGAGCGTGCAGGGGCAACTGATGGCTGCCGGCCTCGGCGGAGTTTTCAACATCAATGACACCAATTCGAGCGTACTGACCTCGGAACCGGTGAGATCTATCTTCCTCTCGCCATCACTGAAGCAGTTGTTCGTCAGTACGTACAACGAAGAGATCAAATCTTTCACCAACGAGGATAATAACTGGCGAGAGACACACATGCTCGACAGTTTACAAGAGTACGTGAGCTACATGTTCGAAGACAAGCTGCAGAACCTTTGGTTGTGCGGAAGGTCGGGTGTGATCAAGATCGAGATGATCGACAACGAGATCACCAACACCGTACATATTCCTTATCTCAAACCGTCGATCGATGAAACCGTCGGCCTCGCGAAAGGCTCGGATGTTTATGTCGTGAATGCCGGTGAGTTCCAGCTGTACAATCACGCCAACGACAGGTTTGCGAAATACGATTCACTGCCCGGCACACGAAAGTACTTCGCTACCGCGGGATCTTTCTGGTTCCACGATGGCCACCGATGGAGGAACATCGACGAAAGAGCGACGAAAGCCATGCAGCTCGAATGGCTCGGACTGTTTTCGGATATTCGTTTCCTCGCCATGAGCCGCGAAAACGACGGCATGTGGGTGATCACAGCCGATAACGAACTCTATCGCTTCACACCGACGACCAAGGAAAGGCCCACTGCATTTCCACTGTTCCTCAGAGGCGTCCGCGGTCCCGAAGCCGGTCTCATTGAAACACGTCACCTGCGCATGGAGGAAGAGAAGGGTGCGCTTACATTCGAATTCGTACAACCGGATTATAACGGTTTCGAAACCATCGAGTACAGATATCTCCTCAGCGGCTTGACAGACGTATGGTCGGCATGGTCGCCAAAGAACAACGAGATCACCTTCCCGTTCCTTCCCTCCGGTGAGTATGAGATCTCCGTTCAATCGATGAACATTTTCGGTAAAGTGAGCGAGGTCGATAAGATATCCATCAGTGTCCTCCCGCCATACTGGCGCCAGCCATGGTTCTACGGTTTGGAAGTAGCCTTTTTCAGTATGCTGGTGTTGTTGTCCGTGAGGCTGAGCGTTTCCAACACTAGGTATCGTCCGATCAGCAAGTTGCTTTCACTGCTTACGGTGATCATGTTTATACAGCTGGTGCAGACCACGACATATTCATTCATCAAGATGGAAAGCTCACCTGTGATAGAATTCCTGATACAGGTTACGATAGCGCTGCTGGTGTTGCCGCTGGAGCTGCGCCTTCGCAAATTCATGGAGCACGCTTCCGAAGGAAAGTACGATCTCAGCAAGCTGTTTGGCCGCAAGAAAAAGGGCAGCGAGCCCATCCTCTGATTTCGAATCATTAAGCTTGTATTCAATTCGCTTTTCATCTAATATTCGGTCCGGCAGCATCAGTCTTCAGCCGCGATTATGCTATTGAATCTTGAATCTGTCCCCCAGTTTTATAAAAACTACGTAAAGCAGGTTGACGAAACGGACGTCCTCCAGGCACTGAGGCTTTCCGGTTTTCGCTCGCAAGTCCTCATTCATTCCATACCTGCCGAGAAGGCAGACTTTCGCTACGCCGAAGGCAAATGGACTATTCGTGAGCTCTTGTGTCATATTATCGATGCCGAGCGGATCTTCGTCTACCGCGCACTCCGCTTCGCCAGGAATGACAAGACAAACCTGCATCCCTTCGATGAAAACATGTATGCTCCCGAGGCTAATGCGGCCGGACGAAGCCTGAAAAAGATCGCCGACGAGTTCACGCATCTGCGTGCATCCACGGTGGATATGTTTGAAGGCTTCACGGAAGAAATGCTTCACAGGAAGGGTACCGCGAATAACAACGAGATCAGCGTGCTCGCACTCGGTTTTGTGATAGCGGGCCACGAAGCCCATCATAGAAAGATCCTTAACGACAGATACCTCGTAAAGTAAAACGGATGAAGCTCATAAGTGCACTCATTTTAGTTGTTGTAACATCGGTTGGTTTCGCACAACAGCGTGACAGCCTCGATATCAAGATCGGCCAGATGTTGCTGATCGGGTATCCCGGCCCCGAGCTCGACAGCACGTTGCTACAAGAGGTCCGTGATGGCAAAGTCGGCTCGATCATCCTGTTTGAAAAAAATGTTCCAAAGTCGGCCACCGCATTCAATACGTTGAAGAAAGTATTGTGGACTTATCAAAAGGCGGCGCACATACCTTTACTGATCACCATCGACCAGGAGGGGGGACGCGTGAACCGTTTGAAAGACAAATACGGTTTCCCCAAATCCATCACAGCGCAGGCATCGGGTAAAGCGAAATCACTCGACTCCGTGCGTTTCAACGCCGAGTCGATCGCCTCTAACCTCGCAGGCCTCGGTTTCAATGTAAATTTTGCCCCCGTTGTCGACGTTGCGGTCAATCCCGCGAATCCCGTGATTGTCAGGAGCGGCCGTTCATTCTCTGCGAACTCCGATTCGGTTACGATGCTGGCGAAAGAGTACATCGTGCCCCATCGCAAATACGGAGTGATCACGGTACTCAAACATTTTCCCGGCCACGGAAGCTCGCAGGACGATACCCACTTTGGAGTTGCCGATGTTACACGATCGTGGACGACCGACGAGCTGAAACCATACAAGGATCTGCTCCAGGCAGGTTATGTCGACGCCATTATGAGCGCCCACATCGTAAACAAGAACCTCGATCCGAAAGGATATCCTGGAACGCTTTCAAAACGCATACTTGACAGCCTGCTGAGAAAAACACTCGGTTACAACGGCGTTGTCTTCTCCGACGACATGCAGATGCATGCCATCAGCAAACAATACGGTCTCGAAGAGTCGGTCAGGCTGGCGATCAATGCAGGTATCGACATCCTCTGTTTTTCAAACAACATCCAGAACACCGAGCAGCGGAATGTCGATATTGTTCACGGCGTCATTCGTAAAATGGTGCTGAAAGGCGAGATCACTCCCGAACGTATCGATCAGTCATATCGCCGGGTCATGAAGCTGAAGTCGAACCTGGGCACCACCCAATCGGCATTGGAAAATTATCAGATACAGGCAGCGAAAGAAAAACTGAGAGCGGACCAGCTGCAGATAAAGCTCGACCAACTGAACATACCGGCTCCGCAGGACACCACTTTAAAGAAGAAGAAGAGAAAAGATAAGTGAGCTCTTTCCGATTCATTCAACCTACCGGGCCGCAAGTCCCGATATTACTCAGCATCCCACATTGTGGCACCACGTTTCCACAGGAGCTCAAAGCACACTACAGGTCCGATCTTATCGACGCACCCGACGACACCGACTGGTTCGTCCACCAGGTTTATGATTTCGCAGCGTCATTGGGAATATCTGTCATTCACGCCACCGTCAGCCGGTGGGTGATCGACCTGAACCGCGACCCGCAGAGCAAACCACTGTACACCGACGGACGGATAATCACTCCGCTCTGTCCCACAACGACATTTGCCGGGGAACACCTCTACAACGACCGGCGTGAAGAAGTCGATCACATGGAGGTGAAACGGCGCTTGAATATTTATTACAAACCCTATCACGAACACCTGGGTAAGAAACTCTTCGAGCTGAAGAGCAGATTCGGTAAGGTGTTGTTGTGGGAGTGTCATTCCATCCGTCAGTTTGTGCCAACGATACACCCGGAGAAATTCCCGGATCTTATTCTCGGAACCAACGATGGCCAATCCGCCGACCAGGGAATGATCAATGCTGTCCTGAATCAATTAAAGAAAGATAAATACTCGGTGAGTCTCAATCATCCTTTCAAAGGTGGATATATCACAAGGCATTTCGGTAATCCGTCGGAGCAACAACATGCCATGCAGCTCGAAATGACGAAGGTGAATTACATGGATGATGCAGAAAAAAACTATGATGCGAAGAGGGCCGAACGTATTCGTGGCGTATTGAAGAGGGTTTTCACCGAACTCACCCGAAAATGGCTGGTATGAAAAACGAAGATCCCCTTCGTTATTTTCGTTTCACCGGCGTTTACACAAACAACGGCTGGCTGATGCCTGCTTACGTTGCCGTAGACGAAAGCGGGATCATCAGATCGATCTCATCGGATTCACCTGCTCCCGGTATTGCTGCGGAAACTGTTCAGGGATACGCGTTGCCGGGGTTTCAGAATGCGCACTCTCATGCTTTCCAGTATGCGATGACCGGCGATGCGGAAATACATCCTGCAGGCATTGAGGATGATTTCTGGACCTGGAGGGAGGCCATGTATCGCTGTGCATTGTCGGTAAATCCCGCACAGGCTGAAGCGATAGCAGCGATGTTGTATGCCGAAATGCTGCGGAATGGCTACACTCACGTCGCCGAGTTCCACTACCTGCACCACGATAAAACCGGTAAGCCGTATTCGAATGTAGCCGAGATGGGAGAGAAGATGCTTTCCGCCGCAAAGACCGCCGGCATCCGCATTACACTCATTCCCGTTTTTTACCAGAAAGGCGGCTTCGGACAACCGCCTGTCGAACGTCAGCGGCGTTTCATTTCGGCAACGACCGACGAATATCTCAAGCTTCTCGATGCAAGTATCCGTTTGTGCGGTTATTATCCTCTTGCCAATGCTGGCTTCAGTGTGCACTCGTTGCGCGCCGTGGATGGCGATGATATCAAGAGAACTTTCAACGAAGGCCCCAGGCAACTGCCATTTCACCTTCATGTTTCAGAACAGAAAAAGGAAGTGACGGATTGCGTAGCATATACCGGCAAGCGACCTATGCAATGGCTGCTGTCGAATCTGCCGGTCAATGAGAATTTCCATCTCGTTCACTCCACGCACCTCGACGATGGCGAGCTGAAAGACCTTGTGGCTTCGAAGGCAAATGTCGTGCTCTGTCCTTCTACGGAGGGCAACCTCGGAGATGGCATCTTCCGGATGAAGGAATATGTAAGATCGGGTGGAAGATGGTGCATCGGTACCGATAGTCACATCGGCCTCGATCCGCTGGAAGAGTTCAGGATGATCGACTATCGCCAGCGCCTTGTCACCAACCTGCGGAGCACGTTCGAAGGGGAGGCTGCCGACTATTTGCTTGGTACTGCCCAAACGCAGGGCAGGCTGGCTATGGGAAGAAATGTACCAGAATACTTTTCTGTCGGTGAATCCTTTGATGCTGTTGTTTACGATGCACGTTCACCAAGATTAAGCACTGCCTCTGAAGCAAACCTTTTGTCGGTATTATTGTATCACGGAAACTCGTCGGTGGCGATGGGTACAATTGTAAGCGGGGCGTGGGTTGTTAAGAATCACAAACACGTGCGGTTCGATTCAATCCGCGGGGCATTTGTAAAAGCAATGAAAGAGATCTCATGAATGCGATCATCAGGCCTATTCAACCTTCCGACAATCCCGCGATAGCATCGATCATCCGGACTGTCATGCCAGAGTTCGGTGCCGGCCGCCAGGGAACTGCAATCAACGACGCAGAGGTGGACGCGATCTATGAGGCTTACTCACAACCGCGAACGGCATACTTTGTCTGCGAGCTCGACGGGAAGGTTGTTGGAGGCGGTGGTGTGGCTCCTTTGCAGGGAAGCATGCAGAACGTCTGTGAGCTTCGCAAGATGTATTTTTTACCTGAAGGGCGGAGGAAGGGTTTGGGCCGGAAGGTCCTCGACAAGTGCGTTGAGGTGGCGGCAGGTATCGGCTTCGACGTATGTTATCTTGAAACTTTCAGTACGATGAATGACGCGATGGCCTTATATGAAAAAAGAGGCTTCGAAAAGATCCCGTCTCCGCTCGGCAACACGGGTCATTTCGCGTGCGATCAGTTTTACACGCTCAGGCTTCGCTGACGATCTCCTTACTTTATTTCCTACATCACACGACCAGAAAATTGTAAGGTTTTCTGGTTTCGTTTTTTTTGGACAACGCTTGACTCTCAACCTACATT
>WUUC01209390.1_pt1 | contig 12534 bp, 6 predicted proteins | sample 6278441 | NCBI WGS metagenome assembly WUUC01 (sample SAMN13675441, study PRJNA597444) | soil metagenome | isolation source: soil | place: USA: Washington | collected 2017-10 | reverse complement strand
CAGCGCCTGTCCGGTGTGCGAAGATCACGCCTTTGGACTCGGCGAGTAATTTGCGTGAACATTTTTCGACCACTAGGAACTCCGAGAAACCGAGCTTTCTCATCAGCCATGAGAGTTTCGCGCGCACGACGGGGTCTTTTTCCACCACCGTCAAGGAGCCGACGTTATCGCGTAGGCCGAGGATGGCGCTGATGCCTGCGTAACCGGCTCCGACGATCAGGACACGCTCTTTCTGCAGACGGTCTCCACCGATCTTGACGACTCTTTCGCTCGCGATGATACCGGCGAGTTGGGACATGCTGGCGACGATTGGCGTCTCTTCCGCCCCGGATAACAGGTAAGAACAACTGCCGATAGTTGATCCGTCAAACAGCGCGCTGAAATTTTTTGCTTGTAGCAGGTGGCTGACACCGTCCGAACGACCCGCCAAATGCAATGCGCCGATGCGCATGAACGGCTTTAGAATCTCCGCTTCGTGATCGACGGGTTCTTTGAGCGCATGGACTACGTCGAACTGCTCAAGCGTCTTCAACTCAGCTACATTTACGATCTCCGCGCCCGCGTCCCGAAAGTCCTGATCACGATAACCGGCCCAAATCCCGGCCACCTGCGCCACGCTCACGTTTAAAATGATGCCGCATTGTTGCAGCCCGGATTTGAGCTGCTGAATATGTTCCGGCGTCAAGCCGATGCGAGTCTCGTTCAGGACGTTTCGGTCGGTATCGAGAAGGAATCTCAACTCCTTCTTGCGGAAGTTCTTGCCCGCACTCTGGATCGCATTCAACAATCTGGAGAGCGGCTCTTGCTTATAGTCGTGTACGCCTTCATTCATCGTTAACCTCCTGTCATCTTGATTACGTGGTAGTCCCTCGGCCCCTTTCGTAAGATTAGAATCTGGCCGTCAATAAAATCGGAAAGCTGCACCGTCTGCTGCACATCAACCACCCGGCGATTATTTACACACACGCCGCCGGACTGGATGAGCCGCTTGGCTTCATTCTTTGAAGCGGCAACTCCACAACTCAACATCAACTCGCTGAGCAGCGCGGACTGACCATCAAGACGGGATTTTTCCAGTTCTGTTGAGGGAACATCGACAAAGATGTCGAGCACATCTTGAGCGCTCCACCCGGTTATCTCTTGGCCGAAGAGGATTTCTGAGGCGCGCAACGCTTTCTGTAGCGCAGTCTCCCCGTGCACCATGCCGGTCACCTGGCGAGCGAGTTCTCTCTGTGCTTGGCGTGTATGCGGCGCGAGGCGGACGGTTTCTTCAAGCTCCTGAATCTCGCCGGTCGGAAGCCAGGTGAAGAATTTCAAATAGTTAATCACATCCCGATCATCCGTATTCAACCAAAACTGGTAGAAACGGTAAGGCGAAGTCAGTCGCGCATCCAGCCACACGGCTCCGGCTTCAGTCTTGCCAAACTTCACACCGGCGGATGTCGTCACGAGGGGCGAGACGAGGCCATGCGCCCGGCCGCCGCGCAGGCGGCGGATGAGTTCGATCCCGGCGAGGATGTTTCCCCATTGATCGCTGCCGCCCATTTGCAGGAGACAACGATGACGGTCGTAAAGCACCAAATAATCGTATGCCTGCAAGAGCGGATAACTAAACTCCGTGAATGACATCCCATCTTCCGTCTCCAGACGCCTCTTCACAGACTCCTTGGCGAGCAGATAATTGACGGTAAAAAATTTCCCAATCTCTCGCAGGAAATCCGTCATGGTGCTGGGAATTAACCATTCCGCGTTATTGATAATGCGTGCCGGATTCGTGCTGGCGTTAAAATCGAGGAAGCGGCTCAGTTGTTCTTTGATTCCCTCAAGGTTGTGCTGGACTTGCTCGCTGGTTAAAAGCAGCCGCTCCTGAGTCTTGCCGCTGGGGTCGCCGATCAACCCGGTTCCACCGCCGACGATGGCGATAGGCGTGTGGCCGAACCGCTGCAGGCGAGCCAGCGCCATCACCGGCAGCAAAGAACCCACATGCAGGCTTGCCGCTGACGGGTCGAAGCCAATGTACGCCGTGATCTTCTCCTCGGCCAGAACCTCCCGCAAACCCGAAGTCGCTTCACTGACCATACCCCGCCACTCAAATTCGTCGAACAGATTCATCCTCAACACCTCGGAGGCAACCGATAATTCTACGCGCAATGCTTCAAGCGAGCGCCTTGAATAAAGCCTCGATTGACGTTACAGGTTTCAAGTTTCCCTTGTTTTTCTCGGAATAGCGTGTATACGGATGCCATCATTCATGTCGTCAACATCTAACTAACCTTGGGGCTGCTACTCCGAGCGCGGTTCCAGTTCCACTGATTCAGGTTGAAGTGCTGCGGCCTGACGAGCGTCATCCAAGAGCTTCAAAAAATCAAAACAAGGACACGCCTCCGCGCCTTCCAAAACCGCCTTCGTGTGCTGCTCTGCGCCGGGCATGATTTTCTTTTCTAAATAGACATCCAGCCAGTCTGCTACCATCCTCTCATCATCAGTGCTAAACCCGCCGTGTCCTTCTCCTCCGGCAAACCCGGCAACCATTTCCAGGCATTTGCTGTTAGCGTCCTGCGAGATCAGCACATCCACGGACATCGGCGAAGGATAGTGCAACAGACGAAAGAGGTCCGGCCGAATAATTCCATTCCTGATCAGGTCGGCCTTTTCTTTGAATTCTTCGTACCATGTCACGTATCGCTCGCTCGACAACTCAGAACTGGAGCAGATAACTTTGCGATATGTGACATAACGTTCCAGCGCTTCATTTAAATCTTTCCGGTAACTGTTACGCTCATCAGCATCGTGATGTTGGAGACTGGAGGTTGCGGAGATATAGCCCTTCTCCGGCACATTCTTAACGAGCGTACAAGCGGCGTCCAGATCATCACCCGTATCTTCGAGAAGATTGACGCGGGGGCTTGCCATCAAGTCTTTAATAAGGTATTTGACCTCCGGTGGAGTTGCTTCCGCAGATGCCAAGGTCTCCAGATATTCCTGCAACATAGCATCCATGCGCTTTTTAGCTATGGAATGTATCTCAGGACTTGATAGAGCTTTTTCTTTTTCAGGGAACGGTGTCCAGATGGAGGCGCGGGCACTGGAGACGGGCGTTTCCGTAGAAGTGGCGTTCTCCATTACTTCTTGTATGTATTCAACCAGGCTGCTGACTGTCTGACTCTTCCGGTTCTCGTCGTCGATCACGTCGTCGATGTCAAACTGCATGGTTCTGATCTGGCTGACATCGAATTTAATCTTCTCTTTTTTTGCTATGATCTGAACGACCGGCTTTCTCACGGCATGGCGTAAGGCAAGCTCGTAAAAGACATTTGCGTTTGCGCCGGTCAGGTCAGCTATGACGAGAGGAGCGGATACGACGTAATTAATAACCTCCGACATGATGAGTCCAGACCCTGGAATATCCTTTGCAGGAAGTGCTGAGTAGCCACACAGTTCAGCGGCTGGTTTGATAATGTGTTTAAAGACCCTGTCGCTCCGCCGCCGTATTTCCGTCTTCTCATCTCCGATTGGAGCGATGACAAAACAAACCATTTTTTCAGTCATTTAATGGTCCTCACCTCCAAGGCGTTTCCTGTGAGAAATTCCGGTAATGCCACGTAAGGATCAACTATCGAGGCAAGTGGTGTCAACGATTGCCCTACCAAGCGACGGCGCGCCCACGTTCAGCGCGTGCCTGTCATCCGGGTAATTACAGTGTTTGTTGGATGCCTATTGCAATGAGTGTTAGGCGCTACTTCGAAGTCCAGAGCCGATTCCAATTTGTCTAACTTTGGAGCCTTACTGCGAAAGGGGGATTAAAGCCCTCGCTGGCACGCTCATATAATCCGGGACAGTGCCCGCGTGCTAACCAGGAAAGTAGTTATGTGAGGCTAACGAAAGCTTACTCTCGCCAGCAGGAACTAAGGGTAAAACGAAGGCAAGATATTCCTGCAATAGATTATTGTCAATACTCAGACATTATTTCTTCGCGCTAACAATGATGCGCCAGTCGCAGTTAATTGCTGATTAGTCTCATCTACTTTTGTATTTAGGAAAAGGTGTCAAAAACAGAAGTTGATGCGACTGGGAGGGCTAAAAGCTGCCCATTTATACAGAAGTGCTTGCGAATAGATACAGAAGTGGATGCGACCAGTTTGGGAATCTACAATAGTGCGTGCGACGAGTTTGTGGCAGGAATAAGTCCCCTCAATGGTGTTGCTTGGAAGGTGTGAGTGGAACGCTCAAAAGGACTTAATTTTCATCCACCGCCTCATCATTTCCACTGCGAAGTCACCTTCGTTATTCAGCACATCGTGCTCTCGCAGCCAAGCGCTTGCCTTGTGGAACGCGGGCGGCCTTTCGCGCCTAGCTACAGCCCGTAGAATGTCCTGTCCCTCCTCGCCCGCGTCGTTCCAAATATTGGCGAAATACATACCGCCACTAACGAGAGAGCGGGTGACAGCATCCTCTACATCGTCCAGCGTAGCCTCCTTGTGCTGCCGCTCGTTGAGGAAGTGAACCAACTCGAACGCCACCGCTTGCGTGAGGAATGGTTGGCAGTTCGTGGCTGCGACGACCGCATCAAGAGCACCCTGCGCGTATGTCACGTCGAACTCTGGTATCGGCTTCGTCAGTAATAGTTCCACATCCACGCGCTTAAGGAAGCTGACGCGCACACGGCGCGCGCTGATGAAGCGATCTGTCCAAGCCGAGCCAAGTTCTTGGAAAGTGCGTGTGCCGGTGAACATCAACACTACCCGCGGCCGATGCTGGAGCGTGTGCCTGAGCGCGTCGAGGAATGCCCCGCCCCATCCGATGTTAAGCGTCGCATGCAAACGCTCGTACTCGTCTAGGCATAGCAACGCCCGCATCCCTTTTGGCATCTCCTGCTCAACGTCGTCCAGCCACTGGTCGAAGGTAGCGAAAGGCTCACATGCTAGTGCCGTCGCCGCTAGCGGCTCAACCAACACGCGCCGTAGTTGCAAGCCTTTGCTAAGGGCGCGGGAGAGGTAACGCAGCAGCGTGGCTTGGCTTTCGGTGACTGCGGGGTTCTGACAATCAACGATGGCGGGAGCGAAGTCGGGGCCGAGTAGGCGTGGCAGTTGGTTCAGTATGCTCGACTTTCCCATCCGGCGTGGTCCGTGCAGGAGTAGCGTCGGAGTCTGCATCGTTCCGAGCATGCTCATCTCTATCTGCTTCACAATGTCTTGTCGTCCAGTAAAGATATTCTTCTCCGTCACAGCGACTGGGTTGCCGAAGACGAATGGATTCGGGGTTTCATGTCTTGTTTCACCCAACGCTTTCACCTTATCATTCTCTGCCTCAAGTAACGCTTGCCACTCGTTCACCACCCGCGATAGTTGTGGGGCGAAGCGTCCACGCGCCGCGACGAAGCTGTGCTGCAATGCCTTTACTTCTTTTCTAGCAAGCTCTAAAGCTTCGCCTTTACGATAGATGCTGTGAAGCGCGAGATATTGCCCAGAATATCGGGCTACACGGTCGAGGCGCAGCAGTGCCATCATTAGTCCGCTAGGCAACACGTTGGACGGCGCGTCCGTCGCCCAGCTCAGTCTTTCCGCCACCTCAGACAGTTCCAAGACCGTACTAGCTTTCAAATCGCTGATCGCCACTTCGGCCAGCGCGTTATGGGCTATGTGCCGTTGGAGCGGACGTTCCGCAGCCACAAATGTTATTTGTTCTATGCCATACTCTTTATCCTGTCTCACTAACATAACCAGTGACTTGCCTGCGAATGGCAGTGGAAGACATACCACCTCATTACACATGACTGGGCACCAAGGCCACAATGTTTTAGCTAGCTCCGGCTGTCGTTGTGCCAAGAAGTAAACAGCCGTCGATAAGGCTATATCAATTGGATATGTCACCAACCGGAAATATGATGATAAGAAAAAAACTATGAACACTAATCCGCCGTAATAAAATACTGATGACTCTGACACACCAAAAGCTACTGTGCATACTGCCGGTACTGTTAGGCATATAACTCCCGGGAATCCGCTATGCCCTGATAAATTGAAAGCCGCATTGCTGATCATCCCACTCACTAATCCTCCAAATATAGCTGGGCCAATAATCAACGCACTGCTGCTTGTCTCGTTAATTATTCTCGTGAGTTCAGCGATTCGCACAATAAGAGCGATTATTAGAATTAGTCCGCAGATTCTAGTAAGCGGTACAAACAATTTACTCCGGCTCGCCAAAGGCGAGCTTTGAACACTCTGATTCAAGACACGAGACTTCCATTTCGGGAACGTGTACCGTGTCGATATTAACCGAACCATTTTCACTAGTGCCGCGAGCATTCTCCATAACTCCCTGATCGCACGCCACAGTGCCTCAAGCACCACATTAGTAAAAGTGCTGAGCATGATGCCGAGTAAGAGAAGTACCCACAAACGCAGCGAGTTTCCAATCACCATACCAGCAAACACACTGAGTAACATGCTGCACGCGATCCCCAGAGCTCCACTGGCAACCCCACCTGCCGACAAAGCGAACAAGCAACCGGTAATTAACCCTACCGCGCTCCCCAACCAGGAAGCAGCCCATTGGTAGCCGACTCCCAATTTCTCGCAAGCGCTGCCTGCAATAACGTTCCCCAAAATCGCCAGAAGCAAGATCCAAGGAAGCATTTTAATGAAGTACTCGCGTTGCTTCTCGTATTTTGCTTCTGTATTAGGGGAGTGCGCTTCGTCAAGTTCCCGCCTAAACTGCGTAGGCTGAAAAACGATCAGATAGAATTGCCTGAGCAACCAGCGAAGGTAATTTTTCATGTTGCGTCAAATTTACCATCCGGTCGGTAATAGACCTTTCATCTCCTCTTCGGCACGTCTCATTGCCACTGCCAGACTCTCGCCGCGATGTTTTGCGTCCAACACATGGAAGCAGGCGACCTGGAGCGCCAAAGGGTGTCCTTTCGCGAAGCTTAGGATTGCCCCTTTTTCTTCTGGTTTGAAAGGCGCAACGCCCCACCGGTAATGAGTAATAAACTCCTCCACATCAGAATCGGTGAATGGGTCGAGCATGAGTAGAGAAAAGATATTGTAAAAAGGTGAAGTCGGATCGTTGAGGACTGCAAACGAGCTCAAGGGCCTCTGCGACGCCGTAATAATTGACATACCGAGTCGCGCGCACGCGCGCAAAGTCATGAAGAAATCGCGGTTGAACTCATTGCTTCGTAATAACAGCTCGTCGAAATCATCTAGGCAGAGGATCAGATGAGTACCCTGTGATAAAACGTCTTCAATTCGTTCAGCGAAATCAACTAAGGTTGAGATGGACCGGCTCCAGCCCATCACTTTGCTCGCTTGGCCCAACCATCCGGCCAAAGTGAAGCAGCGCGGGTGCTGCATGTCTAAGTAGACGGCGGTTGTGTCATCCTTCCAACTGGAAGCGTTACGTTCAATGTGACGAAGTAAAGAAGTTTTACCAAAGCGGAGCGGGTCTACGATTTGGCAGCTCAGCCGCCCATGCAGATAGGCACGGAGCACGCGCTGTTCGTTCTCACGGTTGAAGAAGTAATCAGCATGGGTAATACCGCCGCGCCAGACGAACGGATTGAGAGAGTCTTGAAGCAGAACGTGGAGGACGTTGACGCGGTACAGCGCGGTTTTGTCCTTGATGCCCTTGAGGGAGACCGCACCGACAGGCACTAAACCCACCTCATTCTCCTTAAGCATCCCTGCGGCGGTGTCTGAGAGGTAGACCTTGCCGGGCTGGCACTCCGAACAGATGCGTGCGCAACGGTTAGCAGCATTGCCACGCAGGTCACCGTTCTCGAGCACGACGAGTTCACCAACATCAATCCCAACCCGAAGCTCAAACTGCAAATGTTCAATTGACTGTGCGGCGTTGCGTTCAGCGACGCGCCGTTGCAGAAGCACTCCGGCCTGCACCGCTTCAATGACGGACGGGAACTGTGCGAGACAGCCGTCGCCCGTGTCTTTTAGGAGCATGCCACGCGTCAGGCGGAGCACCTCGACCGTGAGTTTGTCCTGTTCACGCGCGACCTGCTCGATCTCGGCGTGCTTGCGCCGCGTCGTGTTCGCTGTGGACTTCACCTGATCGGTGAACATCACAACTTTGAGTTCGGTGACCATCGTGCTCTCCGGTATGAAGAGAAGAAAGAAGATGAGGAGCCTGTGAGCCTGGGCCCCTCGGTGCAGTTATGCTCCGCAGCACCGCTTGAATTTATTTCCGCTCCCACATGGTGACGTTTTGGGAATTCATAATAATCCGGGCGACGAAGTCGGATTGGAATTATGATTAGGGGTTATCCATTACTTGCGCCAGCTTTGAGGTCGCGAAGCAATCTAGCTAAAGCTTTAGTATATAAATCGTGGTTTTTCCAATCTGTAAAGTCTCCAATGTGACGAGTACGGCGAATATCGGCAGGCCAGCCCGATTTCATCTCCATAATTGAGTTATCCAACCTAACAGGAAATAGCATGATGTGATTCTGTTCGGCCTCCCACTCCATAGCCGTTTCCACTTCCTTCTTTACCCACCAGCTTGATACAGAATTCCGTGACAAAACCAACAGCAATTTGTCTGACAGTCTAATCGATTCATCAATGCGTGAACGGATCTCATCGCCGATTTTCATGTCTTCAGGGGCAAACCAGCAACGTACTCCTTTGTTTTGCAAATCTATATAGAGTCTATCAGCGAATGGTTGATCTTTACTGGAATAGCTGATGAAACAAGAGTAGAACTGAAGTGGCTGTAAAGCTCCAATAAGTGAAGGAATTTGAACTATGAATGACTCTGGAAGGCCACAGCCCCGCAAAAACTCATCAGGAAGTTTGTCACGAGACCTGTAAATAGTGTCTATATCAATAATCGAGCGATAATGATGAAATAAAGATGCGAGTCCTCTTACTTCACTGAGATCAGCCTTTATGAACTTTGTGGCACCTATAGTACTTCCACTCAAGTCTGCGTTCTTCAATTCTGTAGTGTCAAAGTTTGTCCATCTTAGGTCTGTGTGCATTAGATTTGCATTCTCTAAATTAGCGCTACTGAGGTTTGCATGATTGAGGTTAGCATATTCCAAATTAGCATTTCCTAGTTGCGCAAAAAAGAGATCTGAATGGCTGAGGTTCGCGCGTACTAGAGTTGCGGCACTAAGGTCGGCGTCACAGAGATTTGATTTGCTGAGGTCGGCTTCAGTAAGATTTGCAGCAGGCAGTTTTGTATCTAAGAGTTTAGAATCCGAGAGGTCAGGCGTAATTTCAGGATTAATTCTCCTCCACTCATTCCATATCTCAACTCCTTGTTTAAGAATCTTCAGGTGTTCAGAATTAGCCATTGATAATTGTCCAATCTATTACTAATTCATTCTCTTAAGTATTGATGAAGGAATTTTTTACATAAATAGTTGCAGGAAGGTTGTCGGTTATTTTAAGTGATAACCCCTCAAACTCTGCCCTTCGTTTCATAAAAAGGATAGGATCACCATCACGCATTTCATAAGTGAGGGCAATTTCATAAACATTCTTAATTACATCTGTTGAATTCCTTTGAAGTATAAGTTTGATAATTTTCTCAAATTCGCTTATCAAGTTATCAGTATAAAACAAATCTAATTGGTCACCCTTGAAGACATTCAACTCCAAATAAAGTGAATATAAAAGCACTACGGCTAAGCCAACATTAGGAGCAGTATTGAAGTCTGGTTTTTCTATTAGCAATCTACTAAGGAAGGCTTTGATAAAATCTTTATGTAGGGCCACGTTCGACAATCTGTCCGTAATCAGTTTACTGAAATAATCGCTCTGACTTGAAGAGATAGTTACTGCGATAGCTAACTCATTTGGTAGCTTTGATAATATTGTTTCATTATTTGGAATACTTGCAAGCTTAACAAGATATTCCGCAGTTAAGAACTCCTGTAGAGATTTATGCGCGAATTCATATTGGTCATACCCAGATTGGAGGAATAATCCAGTATGGGTTTCAAGTTCACTTACTACTTGTTTAGCTTCGGTAATCTTTAATCCATAATCTCCATGAATCTCTTTATAAATTTTCAGTAAGTCTTCTTTCGAAAAGACGGTTTGTTGTAACCATGTCGTCAATTCATAAGCAAGGTGGGATAAAAACTCAAACTTTCTATCCACCTCGAAATTTGCATACCTTGATGTCCGCCTAACGGACCTTTGTTGATCCCATTCTTCAAGTAACAGGTTGATGATCTTACGATAAACTGTCTTCGGTTTATCTGGTATCTTACCGATGCGCTCATAAATTGCACATAGGTGAGCTAAAGTAAGGGGTCTTATAGCTGTATCTGCAAATGGTGACTCGTAAATCTTTTCAAGTAAATCAGACGCCTTGTGTTCGTCGTTTAGCCACTGTGAAGCAAATTGGGCTACCTGCTCCTTATTCAGAGGGCTTATCTCATATTGAATAGTATTAGCAATATCGTATACGAAATCACCGCTCCTTGAAGTAACTACCATAGTAGAGTTATTAAGGTGGGTGGCGAATGTTGTGATAGCTATTATTGCATCTCTACGGGCATCGAACTGGGATAACTCATCGAAACCATCTAATATCAAAAGTATTCTTAGTTCATTTAAAGTATTTAAGACTAATTTTTCTTTAATAGATCTTCTTGCATCAGCGTCTTTGGTATCTTTGCTTTCACGCAATTGCTTCGCTAGCTCTACTTCGAAGCCTAGGATATCGTAGATTTGATCAACAATTATTGAAGACTCAGGTTTCCTTTTTAAATTATTAAGTTCTCGGAATTTAATAATAATAGGTAAAGAAAATCTCTCGCTTTGAAAATCCTCATCGTGAAATAGCAACTGACACAAAAACTTCATTGAAGTAGTTTTGCCAGCTCCTGGCTGGCCAAGCAGAACTAGATGTTTTGTGCCTTGATCAAATAAATTCTTCAACGGAATACTTTTAATTACTTCATTAGGCTGCATGCGAACTCGTCGTGGATATACAAACAAGTCAAGCTCAACATAAATATCTGTTGTATATTTAGCCTTTTTTAAGTCGCTGAAGGAAACTTTTTTGGACCAATTAGCCATTGATCGTATATGTGAGGCTAATGATCGTTCAATATCTTTTCTCGTTACAAGCAACTTGCTGCCAGATTCTTCTAAAATCTCAACCGCGTGTTCCAATGCCACGTCAAGTTCTTTCTTTAATAAATATTCCTTAGTCATAGAAGTGTTCTTTACAAAGAGTATTTCCACACAAAAGCTATTGAAGAGTTGCGCTATATTTACAATAGTGTTGTTGAGGTATCAATAGTTCGCAAACATTTACGTGAAACATATTGTATGAAATCTCGAACTGAGAATCGTGCGTAGTTTTTAAATTTATAATCCGACCATCCGCTCCTGAACTCGCAGATGCTCAGGCTTGAACATGTCCCCAAACAATTACAAGCTTAAAGGTCTAAGCCCGGCTTGTTCTATAAGCCATAAGCGTAAATTAAGATAATCACCAACTAACGTCTGGTCAGACTCAGCGATAAGTACTCGAAATATATTATCGATCTGTTCACGCTCTTCTGGTACAGCCAAGTGAATCAGTCCCTGTTGGGAGGGGTGTTGGAGAGATGGAGTGCCGAAGGCTATTTAGTACACATAATAGAAAGTGAGAGATTGAAAGCTATCCAGCTATAAACTCAGTGTGAAACGTAAGTATATCCATTTCCGGCACACCACTTTGTCTTAAAGTGGCGTTATCATGTAAAACCCTACTTAGAGACTTGCTATTAATTCTATAAGGTATTAACTGTCCATCCTCAAGTCGCCTTGCAATCTTCAATTCCTTTAGAAGAAATTCTTTTAAGCTTTCTACTGTCGCATCTAGCGGCACTATAACCTGATATCGTTGATTTGTCTTAGTAATCCAAATTATTATTGTTCTTGTTTCAGAATGTTCTGGCTGTATGTCAGCTAACAAAATAGGTAAATTGATATAAGATGAATCCTGTGGTTCCGGCTTATATGAATTGGATTTGTTTAACCCTAACTCGCCAGCACGTGAATTCAACGACTGTTTCAATCGCTCATAGCCAGCCTCCTCAAAAAGATTAACCCAGTGCCACCGACGTAATCGGTCGGGAGACTCGCACTCTTCAAGCCTTAGCGGGATTAGAAAAATAGTTCCCTCCCGTTGTTCGTCGGCTACATCCAAAGCATATCTAATCTCTTTATGAATATAACCACTCTTTGTAATTGAGCCTTTTGATAGACAGACTAATACCACATCAGAACCGCGTACAGATTTCGTAATCTCAAGCTCCCAGTCCTGACCCGGTAATAACTTTTCTTCGTCAAGCCACGGATCAAAGCCATCGGCGAACAACCGCTGATAGAGTTTCCTGACTTCTTGCTTATCGCCGGAAGAATGACAGAGAAAAACGCGCAGACGGCGTGGCTGTTCGGTTAAGTTAGGAGTGTTTGATTCATAGCGAGTTGCTCCCGATTCGCTCATTGGTTTAGACGAAACAAGGCGTAGCTGATCGCCATTCTTGACGCCTGATTCTAGTAGTGT
>WUUC01189315.1_pt1 | contig 12534 bp, 10 predicted proteins | sample 6278441 | NCBI WGS metagenome assembly WUUC01 (sample SAMN13675441, study PRJNA597444) | soil metagenome | isolation source: soil | place: USA: Washington | collected 2017-10 | reverse complement strand
TGTCGGCGCCCCAGCGGATCGCCCACACCATCTTCTCGACCTCCTCCTCGACCGAGGAGGTGACGGCGGAATTGCCGATATTGGCGTTGATCTTGGTGAGGAAATTCCGGCCGATGATCATCGGTTCGGATTCGGGATGATTGATGTTGGCGGGGATGATGGCACGTCCACGTGCGACTTCCGAGCGCACGAATTCCGGCGTGACGAATTCCGGGATCGCGGCGCCGAAGCTCTCCCCGTCGGCACGCCGCGCCGCCGCTTCCTCGGCGGCACGCATTCGGCCGAGATTCTCCCGATGAGCGATATAGACCATTTCCTTGGTGACGATTCCGGCGCGCGCGAGCTCAAGCTGCGTGACGGGCTTGCCCACAAGCCCACGCAGAGTCCTGTGGGAGGCTACGAATTCGCGCGCGCGATGCGAGGGGCCGACATCCCCATCGTCCTCAGGCCGGATCGCCCTGCCCTCATAGGCTTCGGTCCCGCCGCGCTCGGCGATCCAAGGTGCGCGCAAACGAGAAAGTCCGCCCGTCACATCGATCTTTGTGTCTGCGTCCGTGTAAGGGCCGGAGGTATCGTAGAGCCGCACAGCGGACTCATCGCCGAGCACCACCTCGCGGAACGGCACCTTCAGGTCCTCGTGGCCGTCGGGCGTGCTGTGCACTTTATGGGAGCCGGAAATAGGCCCGGTGGTGACGCTTCGAGGACTTCCCGGAATTTTCTGATGCAGGTTCATGTGCGGGCCTCCTCGAGCCCCGATCGGACTACCAGAAGAAGCCCGCAATGCTCAGCCAGAGGCCAAGGGCGACGTAGATCGCAGCGGCGATTGGCAGCCAGTACTCGTTGCGGAGCATTCTTTCACCGAGCTGCGCGCTGGCACTCGGGATGACGATTCGAATCACGCCGCCGATCAGCGTGATCCAGCCGAGAATGGTGATGATCACCGGCCAGCCGGCGATCCACACATTATGCGTGAGCACGATGGCAAGGCCGCCGAGAAAGGCGATGATCCCGGCGATGTAGATCAGCGCGGGACTTTCCAGAAATTCGCGCGCGAGCGTGCGATAGTTCTCGCGATTGACGAGAAGACCGGCGCCGATGACGACGAACAAGGGTCCGATCAGTCGGGCGAGGAAAATCGAGCTGTCCATCCTTCATTCCTCCGCTTCATCAGTGGCGCAAGGAAGCCCCGGATCGATGTCGGAAAGAGAGGAGATGTTTCCCGTCCCTTCGCCGGCATGATCCGGATCAGGTTCAAAGGGTCTCCGCGGCACGAGCTACGAGCGGACTCTCAGCCCCTTCCACGGGGCTCCCCTCGGACGCTTGCAAGTCTAGGCCCGTCGGCTCGGCCGATCAATCTCGCGCTTCGATTAGATTCTGACCTAACAGAAGGGCTTTGCACGGCGAGAGCCCATGCAAGATCGAGGAAGCTTCGGGAACGTTCCGCGGTGCAGTTAGGTATAATCGAAGTGAAGCCTAGGCGCTCGCAAAGCTCTTCCGCAGCCGGGCCGTTGGCACGCGTAATTTCGGCTCTGGAACGACAGCGAAGGGGTTGCAGGGCGTGTCGATGAAACCATCTCTGGGCTGAGCGGAACTTGCGATGAGGCGGCAACCGGTCTAAGGCTCTCGCCATCATTCTGCCGTTCTTCACCCCGACTGCGAGCTTTGCGGCAGCCAAACGAAATCAATTCCTCCCGCTGCACGAGGTACGATAGGTGAATCAAGACGCGGCCACCACAGAACAGACCACCGAAAAGAGGGTGATAGCCCTTCGCTGGGTGGGTCTGATCGCCGTCATTCTCGCCACCGTGGCTGGCGCGTTCTTCTATTGGCGCTACAGCGAGCTCTACCCTTCCACCGAGAACGCTTATACCGGATCAAACATCGTGCGCGTCGCCGCGGAGGTGAGGGGTCCCGTCACGCAGGTTTATGTGGACACCGGCGAGCAAGTGAAGGCGGGCGATCTTCTCTTCGACATCGATGCCGCCCTTTACGACATCGCCCTTCGGAATGCGCGGGCACAATTCGATGCGGCGGTCGACAGCGCCGGCACCGCGGCTGAAGGCCTGAAGGGCGCCGCAAACAAGCTCGAGGAGCAACGCAAGGCGCTCGAAGAAGCGGCCAAGACCTATCGAAAGGCCAGCAGCGCCGCGAACACCGGCGAGGCTCGGTCCCAGCAGCTCAATTCGGCCGAAGAGACCTGGCGGAACGCGTTGAAGGCTTACAACGACGCCGAAAGCGCGTTCGAAGCCGAGCAGGACAAGTCGCTGACCGTCTCAACGCCGACAGTGCAGCTTCGCGGTGCGGCGGCCCAGCTCGACAAGGCGACGCACGATCGGGTCAAGACACATGTGACGGCCCCGAGCGCCGGAATCGTCTCCGAGGTGAGCCTGCGGCCGGGCGCCACCGTGCAGGCGGGAAGCCCCCTCTTCGCAATCATTGAAGCGGACCGCTGGTGGGTGGATGCAAATTTCAAAGAGACCGACCTTGCGCGCATCAAAACCGGGCAGCCGACGACGATTCGCCTCGACATGTATCCTGGCACCGACTTCGAGGGCGTTGTGGAGAGCATCAGCGCCGGCTCCGGAGCGACCTTCTCGGTGCTGCCCGCGGAGAATGCGACGGGCAATTGGGTTAAGGTGACACAGCGCTTCCCCGTGCGGATCGCCATCACCAATGCGCCTGACGACAAACCGCTTCGCGTTGGTGCGAGTGCCGCGGTGACGGTGGACACCACGCAAAGCGGCAAATGACCCCGCCAAAATCCAATCCGCCGAGAAAGCGGCCGCCTAAGGAGCCGGGGGCGCCCCCGCCTCCGAAGGTGGTCGCGATAGGCTCCGGCGAAGAGCCGCCGCCTCGTCCTTCGATCGCGCTCGTCATCGCCGTCGTTCTCGCGGCGATTCTCGAAGTTCTGGACATCACCATCGTCAGCGTGGCGATCCCGCATATGCTGGGATCCTTCGGCGCAACTCCGGACCAGATCACTTGGGTCCTCACCTCCTATCTCGTCTCGGCGGCGGTGGTCATGCCGCTTACGGGCTACCTTTCTGCGCGGCTTGGCCGGCGGCGCCTCCTGTTCTTCTCCATCACCGGCTTTGTGATTGCCTCCGCACTGTGCGGCGTGGCCTGGAATCTCGAAAGCATGGTGATCTTCCGCCTCGCTCAAGGGGTTTGTGGAGCGCCGCTCATCCCATTGAGTCAGGCGATTTTGCTAGATGCGTTCCCGCGCGAGAAGCATGGGCAGGCGCTCGCCATCTTCGGCCTCGGTATCATGGTCGCTCCCGTTCTCGGACCGACCTTAGGAGGCTGGCTGACGGACACCTTCGTCTGGAGGGCGGTGTTCTACATCAACATCCCCATCGGCATTCTCGCGCTTCTGCTCTCGATGGGACAGCTGCCGCGGCGCGACATCCGCTATCTAAAGACCGACTGGACGGGGCTCGTCCTTCTCGTGCTTGCGGTCGGCTCGCTTCAATTCGTCCTCGATCAGGGTCAGAACCGAGACTGGTTCGATTCCAAGCTGATCCAGGTCTTCACAGCGGTGACTATCTTTGCGGCCGTCGCCTTCTTCATGCGCGGCTGGAACAATCCGAAGAACATTATCGACCTGTCGCTTCTGAAGGATCGAAACTTCACCGCCGGTCTTCTTGCCATCACCGCCTATGGCATCACGCTCTTCGGAACCGTAGCGCTGCTGCCGCTGCTCACTCAGCGGCTGATGGGCTATCCGGCAATGAGCGCAGGGATGCTGTTCATTCCGCGCGCCGTCGCGAGCGCCATTGCCCTCGCCGTTACCGGCAATTTCCTGATGCGTTATTTCGATGCGCGCCTGCTCGTGGCCGTCGGGCTCGTTCTGTCCGCGCTCGGCACCATCATGATGTCCGGGCTCAGCCTGAATGCCGATGCATGGGCTTTAGCCTCCCCCGGCATTCTGGCCGGTATCGGCATGGGATTGTTCTTCGTGCCGCTGACGGCGATCGCCTTTGGGCGCATGGAGAACGAGAAGCTGGACGAAGCCGCCGGCCTCTACGCCCTGATGCGGGGCATCGGATCCTCGATCGGGATCGCGGTGGTGAGTTGGCTGTTCGTGCGGCAGGGACAGATACACTGGGTGAATCTGACGAACCATGTCACTCCCCTAAATCCCAACGTTCCGCCCGTTATCGCCAGATACGGCCTTGACGCAGAAACTTCGGTGACGCTGCCGGCGGCCGCTCAGGAGATTGCCCGGCAAGCGCAGATGCTCGCCTTCGTGGACCTCTTCTGGTTCATCGGAATTGTGACGCTGGCCATCCTGCCGCTTCTTTTGCTCATGAAGCGGCCGGCGAAGGTCGAGGTGATGATCCCTTCGCATGTTTGAGCGGGCAACCCTTGCGCAGATCGCAAGGGTGCCGCATCAAACGCTCACCAGCAGACTTTGGCTGCTGCCGTGCAGACGACCGGCGAGACCACCCCTCGCCAACACACAGTATGGGACCGCGCGGTGATCACGTCGGGCTTAAAGAAGAGATCTGCTGTCACCACGTCGCGCCAATAGGGCTGTGGCTTCGGCCTAATTGGGGTCGCCGTGACGGCGACCCGGCGTTGGGCCCTGAAATCCTTGATCGCGCTGTCCAGCGCAGCCTGTGCCCCCGCCACGGCATCCGGCTTGTCCATGCCATCTGCAGTTCCAAGAACTCTGTTGCAGCCTGCGCTCGCAGGACCGCCGCCGACGAGAAACAAGCCTCCGGCGAGGCAACCGAGCATGCAGACGCGCCAGAACGACTTCATGATACCGACCCCCTTGTCGAGATGATGGAAGCCAGAAGATATCGCCGCGCCGCAAGCCTTGGCAGGGCCGGACGCACTGCCATTGTGACTTAGGCTCCGGCTGTAGCCTTTGCGCCACAGTCTCCCAGAGTTTGGGGAGCTTGGTGCCCCGGTTTCGTGTTAAGAGCGCCCCTGCACGCGCCGAGCGGCGGCGACAAGCGACGTCTCTGCTATGCGACAGAACATCGTACTTGTGACGGGTGCCTCCAGCGGGATCGGTCAGGCCACCGCCAAGCAGTATGGCCGCGCCGGGGCGCGGGTGCTTCTGCTCGCAAGGAACGTGCATCGGCTCGAAACGGTGGCTCATGCCATCATTCAGGCGGGCGGTTCGGCCGTTTCTTACCCCGTCGACCTCTCGGACCCTAAGGCCATCGAAGAATTGAGCAATCGCATCACCCGCGAGGAGGGAACGCCGCGCGTTATCATCAACAATGCGGGTGCAGGACGCTGGATCTCTCTGCTCGAGACCACGCCCGGCGAGGCCCAGCGGATGATGGAAGTTCCCTATTTTGCCGCGTTCAATCTGACGCGCGCGTTCCTGCCGCAAATGCTCGTACGGGGTAGCGGATCTATTTGCTGCGTCACCTCCCCGGCCTCCTATGTCGCCTGGCCGAATGCCTGCGCCTATATCGGGGCGCGCCAAGCCCTCGCCGGTTTCACGGCGGGATTGCGCAGCGAGCTGAAAGGCACGGGGATCAGCGTAACACTCGTCGTGCTTGGCCTCGTCGACAGTCCCTATTGGGACCATAATCCGGGCAGCAAACGGCACCTGCCCATCGTGGACTCCCGTTTCGTCCCGACCCTCTCCTGCGAAGAGGCTGCCGAGGCAATCTACCGTGGTGTGGAGAAGCGGCGCTCGACCGTGGTACGGCCAATCATGCTTCGAGGCCTTATCCTGCTCAACGCGCTGATGCCAGGGCTAGTGACCACGCAATTGCGGCGTGCTTCGCGCAAAGCCGCCAAGCTGGCGGCGTTGAGGGCAAGAGACTAAGCGTCGGCAGCCGTGCCTGGCTCAGAAGTCGGAGAAAACGTCGGCAAAACTCGGCGCTCCCCGGCCGCCCCGGCGTGCAGAGGCGCGGCGCGGCTGCATAGGCACCTGGTATTCGGCCTCCTCATAGGCCGGCGTGTCGAAAGGAATGGCCCCCCCAAACAGCGCCGCGGCGATGCGCCCGTCATGTCCATAAATATCTGGGAAGGTCGCGATCGAACCGTCATCATTAACGCGAAGCGTGAAGTAGTTTATATAAACCGGGACCTTCTCCCGAAGCTGAACCTGTCGATCGTGGCTGTTGTGGAACGCCTCGGAAACCTGGTTCGCGCTCCAGCCCTGATCCTTCCTCAAGAGCGTCTGGGCGAACTGCTCCGGGTTCTGAACCCGCATGCAGCCATGGCTCTCGGCACGGACGGGCTTGGCGAAGAGATGCTTCTGCGACGTATCATGCATGTAAACGTCGTGTTCGTTCGGGAAAAGGAATTTCACGTTACCGAGCACGTTGCTGCCGCCCGGCGGCTGGTAGACATTCAGCGAGCGGATGTCGATGCGGCTCCAATCGAGGCGCGAGGGGTCGATCTCGCGCGTGCCGATGGCGACACGCAGGCCGTTGCGTTGAAAGACCGACGTATCCCAATAGCCACCGCCGAAGAACCAATCGCCGCCACCGCCTCCCCTGATCGAAGGGAGAAGCTCCTCCATCTTGATGGAGTTCGGAACGTTCCAAAAGGGGCCGAAGACGACGGTCTCCATCTCCTCCCGGAAGATCGGCGTTGGCGTGACCGTTTTGCCGACGACAATGCGGGTGGTGAAGACGGGCTTTTCCTCATCCATGACCCTGAGCGTGAACTCAGGAATATTGGCGGCCACGTAGAATGGGCCGAGGTCATTCGGAAGCCAGCGCCAGCGCTCCATGTTGACGAGGATCTGCTTCTCTCGGACCGGCCTCGATTGCTGCCGTTGCCCTTGGTTGAGAAGCCGCCGCGTGCCAGGACCGACGATCCCGTCGGGAAGAACGCCACGGGAAGATTGGAACTGCCTGACGGCCGCATCCACCTCGGCATCGAACCGCGTGTTTCGCGGGCCGGATGCAACCTTCAGCCGTTTCCGTAACAGAGCGACTTGATCGTTCTCGATACCGAGCCTTAACACCGGACCGTCCGGGATCTGAACGGTGTCTTCCTTCACCGGAGCAGCAGCACCACCGCCGCGGGCCTCGGCGAGCGCTTTGCGCAACGCCTCGAATTGCGGATGGCTTGGCTGGAAGCTCCGCAAATAGACGGCCGGGTCCGACCGGATGGCCATGGACGACAAGAGCTGCACGGGATCGGGAAGTGCCAGGGTCGGGTCGAGATTCTTGGTGAGGGCTTGCGGATCCAGGCGGCCGCCACGCGCATCGCGGGCGTAACGGAGCACGGCAGAGCTCAGCTTGATCTCGGCCTCGGCAAGGGCCTCAGCACTCCCCCCCTCGCTTGCAGAAGAATCTTCAGCATTCCCCCCCTCGCCTGCAGAAGGGTCGGGCTTCGGAAGGCTGTAGTCGGAGGCGCGCAGGCCATATTCGTCGGCCTTGCCGATCTCTTCCATCACCGAACGGGCACGATCGCCGAGCCCCTTCTCGTCCACCCAGAGAAGCCGCGATTCGGGATTGCCGTAATATTGCAGGAGCGCCGATTGATCCGATTTTTCGGAGAGGCGATTCTTGATCGCGATGAGGACCCCATCCTTGGGGCCGATGAGGGCTTCGGGCCCATTCGGCTCGGCGGCGCCGGCAGCGCTGCATGTCAGCAAAGCGCAAAGGCTGGCCGCCCAGAAGGAGGCGGTCGCCGTCCGTAAGGATGACCTCATCGTCGTTTCCTTTTGGATGACCCCTCGTCAGATGGCGAGCCCAACCGCTTCAGAAGATCATCTTCCCCGTAAGCGCTGAAGCGGCCGGATTTTTCACCACGGTGAGTTTGAGCCCATACCGAGGCAAGACCGTGGCAATGTTACACCCTTTTTAACCACAGGAATCTCTGAAATTTCCCTAATTCCCCCGCCGCAGACCTTAATCCACGGGATCAATTTCTTCCCGCGGGAACAAAAATCCCTCTGAGGCGCTAAGCCCAAAGCGGCACTACCGATCCTGAGGGATTTAAGGTCATGCCCCCTTGCGCCCTTATTGTCGAAGACGAGCCTTTCGTCGCGCTTTACCTCGAGGACACGATGCAGTCCTTGGGGTTTTACGTTTGCGGGGTTGCGCCAACGCAAGAGAGAGCCCAGGCGCTTGCCCTAAGCGAAGAGCCCGACGTGGCGCTTATGGATATCAAGCTGCAAGGAACGTCCGACGGGATCGAAGCGGCGCGTTGGCTGCGGGAGGTCTGCGCGGCGGAAGTCGTGTTCGTGACCGCCCACACCGACACGGCAACCCTGGCGCGCATCGAAAGGGAAGTCCCCGGGGCGCCAATCCTAACAAAACCGGTTGAGCCGGAGCAGCTCGCCAAGGCCTTGGCAGCGGTGATGATCTCAACCTGATTCGCTCAACGAGCCGCTTGACCTTTGGCCAGCGCTCAAGCGGTGCGGAGCATCGGCACCTCGGCTTCGCGCCTGATCACGCGTGAGAAGGACCGGCCCGCATTCGGCATCACCCCGTCCTCGCCTTGCGCTTGCGACAGGGAGCGGGCGATCTCCGCATAATGATAATGCGTGATCACCTTCAGCGTATAGACGAAGAGGATGTGCGGCTCGCGCCATCGCGCCTTCACGATCCGCCCGATCTGATGCCGGTACCTCGACCGCAAAGCCTCGTCTTCCACGTGCCTGAGAAGACGCGTCGCGACGACGGCGAACTTTACATAGTTCCAGAACGAGCGCTTCACCCATGCCCAGCGGTGCGCCCGCCAATAAGGCAAATGGTGGAGGACGAATCGGAAGCGCTGATCGAAGAACTGGGAGTCGAGCCGCTCGAAAAAGGCCTCCGCGGTATAGGCTTTCTGCATCACATCGACAAAGCCGTCGCGCAGCTGCTCGCGCGACATCCCAAGGGGGATGACGTTGGTCCCGAAGCGGTCGCTGTCGTCGTCGTCGTTTAGCCTGCCGGCCGTCTTCAACCTGTCATGTAGCGGCGTCGTCGGGATGGCGTGCAGCATGCCGATCAAGGCAGCCGAAATGCGTGAGTCGGTCAAGAATCGTGGCATCACTTCGAAGATCGAAGGATCGTCGTGGTCGAAGCCGACAATCATGCCGCACCACACGTCGATGCCGTGGTTCTGGATGCGATGCACGCGCTCCAGAAGCGTGCCGGCATTCGGGCGCACATTCTGGTGCTTCTTCGTTTCCCGCAGCGACTCCTCGTTCGGGGTCTCGATGCCGATGAAGACATTCTGGAAGTTGGCGCGGCCCATCAGCTCCATCAGCTCCTCGTCTTCGGCGAGGTCGAGCGAGGCTTCGGTGAACAGGGTGAGCGGATAAGCGCGCTCCTCCTGCCAGCGAACGATGTCGCGCAGGATCGGTTTGATCGCCTTCTTGTTGCCGATGAGATTGTCGTCGACGACAAAGACGATGTTGAAGCCTGCCCGCTGGAACGCTTCGAGCTCGGATATGACTTGCTCGCTCGTCTTCAGCCGCGGCCGGCGTCCGAAGGTGACGATGATGTCGCAAAACTCGCAGGTGAACGGGCAGCCGCGTGAGATCTGCATGCTGCCGAACATGTAGCGCTGGGTCTTGAGAAGATCGATGCGGGGGAGCGGCAGCCTCGATACATCCGTCTTGTCGGGCTGTACGTAACGGCGTTTGTGGCGCCCCTCCTCCCATTCGCGCAGGAATTGCGGCCACGTCTCGTCGGCCTCGCCGATGAAGATGACGTCGGCAAGATCCTCGAGCGCTTCCTCCTCGACGGTGACCATGGGACCGCCAACCGCGGTCATCACGCCACGCGCACGAACCTCTTCCAGGATCTCCCGCATGCGGCAACCCTGAATGCTCATCCCCGTGACACAGACGAGGTCGGCCGTTGCGACGCGGTCGAAGTCGATGTCTTCGACATTTTCGTCGATCAGCGTCACGTCGTGATGATCGGGGACGAGAGCCGCCAGCAGCGCAAGACAGGCGACAGGGAGATTGGCACGCTTGCCGAGGAGGCCGATGCAGTGTTCAAGCCCCCAAAAGGAGACCCCGAAGCGGGGATTGATGATGACGATATCCGCCATTCAACCTCCTCCGATTGCTCTAAAGCGTAGCTCCGAAGCCATTTTGAGCCTAGTTCAAAAATGTGGCGCCGAGACGAAACCCGAAAAGCCGACGGCGCAAATCGCGCACCTTCAATGATCCCCAACGCCCCAAACGCGCCGCGGGTTCATTCCCGAATCCGAGTCTCCGCCAATAGACTAAGCTCCGAGGGACTATAGGATTCTCCCAGTGTTTTGTCTTATGGTCTGACGCCGGGGAACTGCCGAGAGGGGCCAATGGACATCAGGCACGATGTCACCATCAAGAGCTGGGATGGGACTTGGACGTATCGGCCGCGGGTTCTGGTGACGCCGAAGAGCGTGGACGACCTCGTCGAGATTATGAAGAGCGAGGTGCGCTTCCCAACGCCCGTGCGCCCGGCAGGATCGATGCACTCGACGGCCAGGGTCAATGGCGACGATGGCGGCACCATGGTGGACATGACCGCCATGAACCGCATCTTGCGCTTCGGCGAAGATACGGTGACGGTCGAGGCTGGCGCCACCTATCTTGCCGTCTCGCGCGCGCTGAAAGAGCGCGGGTTTCAGTTTCACATCACCACGGAGATCGGCAATACGACGCTGGCCGCCATGGCGACCGCAGCAACCAAGGATAGCTCCTTTCCGGGGGGCTTCGGCCAAGTGAGCTCCTATGTGAGCGCGGTGAAGCTCGTGACACCGAGGGGTGAAATCCGATCCATCAACGAACGCGATCACCCCGAGGAGATGCAGGTCATCCGTTCGAGCTATGGGCTGCTCGGCATCGTCTATGAGGTCACGATCAAGGTGCGGCCGACAAGCGCGCTCGCCGTCCGCCACCATTCGATGGGCCTCAAGGAATTCCGCAAGCGCTTCCCGGTCTACAAATCGCAAGGCTATGCGGTGATGTATTACATCTTCCCCTATGCCAAGCGCGTTCTCGTCGAGCTGCGGAAGGACCGGCAGGACCTCAAGCCGAAATCGCGCCGGCGCTGGAACTACCGGAACCGCTTCTGGCGAAAATACGGCCCGGCGATCACCCTGTGGATCAAGGCACGCACCAACAGCCGTAAGCTGCGCGACGTCGCCGACCGGCTTCACTTCTTCATTTTGCGGCAGGGCCTCGTACGCGTCGTGCGCAGCGAGGCGACTTGGCCGCATGCACAGATCATCAACTATCCGCGCGATCCCGGTGCCTACAAATATCTGTTCAGCATGTGGTCCTTTCCGGAGAAGAACTTCTTCGACATTCTCGAGGAATATTGCGAGTTCCTCGACGGCTACGATTACGAGACGGGCTTCCGATGCGATTTGCCTTCCGTGGGCTACTCGATCGCTCAGGACAGAAACGCACTGCTGTCGTATTGCTGGGAGGGGCCGACACTATCGATCGACCCAGCGTCGACCGGCGGCAAGGATTGGGAAGAGTTCCTAAAGGCCTATAACGCCTTTTGCGCCTCACGCGGCGGCGTGCCGCTCTTCAATCAGACGCCCTTCCTTACGCGCGAACATGCGCGAAAGGCCTTTGGCTCGCGGCTCAAGGTGTTCGCCGATTACCGCCACCAGATCGATCCCGACAATCGCCTGCTCGATGCCTATTTCCGCGAGCTTCTCGGCGAAGATACGGCCGAAACGGGATCTATCCGCTCCGGCGCCCAGGCGGCGGGCTAGCGGCTCACGAGCCCGATTGCTGGCGGCTGGTGAACCAGCGGATCAGCCAAAAGGAAAGCGCGCGCGGCATCGAACGCAGGCTTTTGAGAAAGATCGAGAGCTGCGGCGGAAAGGCTATCTCGTAAGGCTTCTTGCCGAGCTCCTTGAGAATCTTCCGCGCGCAACGCTCCTTGCTCATCAGATATAGCTTCTTCTTGCGGTCGTAGGCGGCGTTCAGCGGCGTATCGACGAAGCCGGGGCTGATGAGCGTGACGTCGATCCCCTCAGCTTCGAGCTCAAGTTTTAGGCTCTCGGCCAGATTGATCACCGCCGCCTTGCTGGCGCCGTAGCTGCCGTTCTCGGGCCAGCCGGAATAGCCGAACAGAGAGCCCATGATGGCGATGTGTCCGCTCTTTCGGGCCCGCATCGAAGGCAACACCGCCGCCACGGCGTTGATCACCCCGCCGACATTGAGCTCCATCGTTTCGTGGAAGCCCAGAAGATCGATGTTGCGGATATCGAAGGGCGCGTACATGCCAGCACCGAGCAAAGCAAGGTCGATGGCGCCGCCTTCCCGCTCAATCCTTGCCACAGTGCTTTTCAACGCCCGGGGGTCCAGAACGTCGGCGGGATAGGCCTTGATGCGCTGGCTCGCCTTTGCGAGCGCATCTAGACGATCGCTCGCGCGGGCCGTTGCGGCGACCTTAACGCCCGCGGCCGCAAGGCGTTTTGCGATCTCGCCGCAAATCGCGCCCGAGGCGCCCGTGATCCATGCGACTTTCCAAGGGTCTGACATATCAGACAACGCGCTCCTTCACCCTCAACCCCGCTCGCCTCTTCCGGCGCTCGCCACCTCTCCCACAGCGGGAGGCGGTTGAAAAGTCGCCCGGCAGATTCCCCTACACC
>WUUC01123780.1_pt1 | contig 12535 bp, 11 predicted proteins | sample 6278441 | NCBI WGS metagenome assembly WUUC01 (sample SAMN13675441, study PRJNA597444) | soil metagenome | isolation source: soil | place: USA: Washington | collected 2017-10 | reverse complement strand
GGACGACATCGAGGCTTTGAGCGGGGACACTGACGCGCAGGAGCCGGTTCGTTTCGGCGTCGCTCCACAACTCGACCTCGAGAGGCGGAACGCCGGGACGCGCGATCGTCACCTGCGTGCGATCGGCGTTGACGAGACGCGAGGCTGTCTGGATCTGCTCGCGGATTGCGGCGCCGACCGTCGCCGTCATCGTTCCCTGCGGCGCAACGTAGATGGGGATCGTCGTGCCCGGTTTTGCGCCGTCGAGCCTCGCGGCGAGCGCCTCGTACGGTCCGAACGCCGGATTCGGCAGCAGGATCGAATCGGGCTCGATCGTGTCAGTCTTCTGCGACTCGGTTCCTCCCGAATTGATCTCGCTCGTGGCGGTCCCGCCGGTCACCGTCGTGTGCAGCGTCGTCTGCTGCCCTCGTATGACCGCGTCGAGAGTGAGCTCGACAGGTTTCCAGTCCGCGTCGTATCGCACCTGCAGCCGCCGCGTCAGGATGTCGAGCGGCGCCCCGATGCGCCCGCTGCTGGTGATCGTCCATCCCTCGGCGGTCCGCTCGACGCCGATCTGTTCGGTGCCCACCTGTGTGGAACGCACGAAGATGATGAAGGAGGAGGACCTCGACGACGGTGCGCCCGGCTGCGTCTGGGCGGCGACGTGCGACGCACTGAACGAGCACGCCGCGAGGCAGAAAACGAGACACCGGGCCCGGATAGAATGGAGCGAGGCCATGCTTCAGCATAGCACCACGGTTCAGTCCGCTTCGCCGGGCTCGCGAGCCGGCTACGATGCGGCCCGCGGCCACGCGGGAATGATCGAGCGGCCCGATCAGGGCCGCATCCTCGTCTCGGGACAGGATCGCGGCTCGTACCTGCACGGGCTGCTCACCAACGACATCGCCGCGCTGCAGCCCGGAACGGGCTGCTACGCCGCCTGGCTCACGCCGCAGGGCAGGATGATTGCCGACCTCCGCGTCTATGAACTTGGCGATGTCATCCTCCTCACCTTGCTGCGCGACGTGAAGGACGCGGTGCTGGCGAAGCTCGATCAATTCGTATTCACGGAAGACGTTCAGCTCGGGGATGTCTCCGATACGTTCTCCAGCACTTCCGTGGTCGGTCCGGAAGCCGCTCGCGTCGTGGCTGCCGTGATTGGCGGCACGACGGTCGAGGCGCTCTCCGCGATGCGGGAACACGCCAACAAACGGGGGGACTTCGAAGGACAGCCCGCCATCGTGGTCCGCGCCGCCGACACCGGCGAATCTGGCTTCGAGCTGTTCGTCCCCGCCGCGCAGCGGGACGCGCTCGACGCCGCGCTACGCGGCGCCGGAGTCGTGCCGGTGGACGCGGCGACGGCGGAAGTGCTGCGCATCGAGGCCGGCGTGCCGAAATTTCATCAGGACATGGACGAAGAGACCATCCCGCTCGAAGCGGGGATCGAATCCCGCGCGATCAGCATGACGAAGGGCTGCTACGTGGGGCAGGAGGTCATCGTGCGCGTGCTGCATCGCGGCCACGGCCGCGTGGCGCGACGCCTGGTGGGCCTCACGATCGACGGCGAAGCGGCCCCCCCGCCGCGGGTCTCCGTGGAAGGCGGCGGGCGCGAGATCGGCCGAGTGACGAGCAGCGCGCAGTCGCCGGCGGTCGGCCGGCCCGTTGCGCTGGCGTACGTGCATCGTGATTTCGTGACGCCAGGCACGGAAGTGAGCGTCGCGGGCACCCGCGCGGTCGTAACGGCGCTGCCGTTCGTGGGTCGCTCGTAGCGCATGGGGCGGGAGCGTTCGAATGTGGCTGCTGCGCCACGTTCGCCTTTCTGTCCCTGGTGGCCTTGTGTTTGGCTAGCGCCGCGAGTTCACCCTTCGGCTTCAAAATATCGTGAACGTTCGACCGAACCACGTCAGCTCGAGGGTCGGACGGAAGTACGCGTATAGGAATATCGCAACGGCGACAGCGAACAGGATGGCGGCGAACACAAGTACTTTCATTGCGCCCAACACAAATGAGAATGACGGCGGTGGGCATCCTCGCGCCGGCCCTTTGGTTTTACGACAACTTCTGAATCAGCGCAACGTCCGCCGGCGGAAACTGCAGGTCCTTCAACCCGGTCCGCGGCACCCATTGCATGTCCTGACCCTGCTGCGGCGCCGGATCGCCCTTCAGATCGCAGCGCAGGAAGTGCAGCTCCACCGAGCGGTCGGGATAGTCGTGCGTGACCGACAAGATCTCCTCTCCGACGGTCGCTTCCACCGCGAGCTCTTCGCGCAGCTCTCGGGCCATGCATACGTCGAGCGGTTCCCCCGGATCGCACTTGCCGCCGGGGAACTCCCAGTGGCCGGCGAGGTGGACGCCTGCCTGACGCCGTGTAATGAGGAAACGGCCGGCCCGCTCGATCACGGCGGCCGTCACAACGACCCGCGTCATTTGTCGGGCGTGAACGGATACGCACGGCACGTTTTTGCCATCGGGCACACCAGGCATCTGGGCTTGCGCGCGACGCAGACGGTCGCGCCGAAATCCATCAGCGCCTGGTTGAAGTCGAACACGTGGCGCATCGGCACGAGCGCCTCGGACACGGCCCAGAGATGCCGCTTCATCGCATGGCTTCTCGCATCCCCGTCTCCGACGAACACTCGAAAGAGCACGCGCGCCACATTGGTGTCCAGAATGGCCGCGCGCTCGCCGAACGCGAAGCTTCGGATCGCGCCCGCGGTATAGGCGCCGATCCCCTTGAACGAGAGCAGCGTCTCCTCGTCGGCCGGCAGCTGCCCGCCGTACCGCGCGACCGCCTCGCGCGCGATCGTCTGCAGGCGTCGCGGCCGGACGTTATACCCGAGTGGATACCAGGTCGCCCTCACGTCGTCTTCGGGCGCGGCCGCCAGCGCGTCGAGCGACGGATACTTCGCGAGCCATTCCGCGTACTTCGGGAGCACCCGGTCCACCTGCGTCTGCTGAAGCATTATCTCGGACACGAGGATGTGGTAGGGGTCGCTCGTCTTCCGCCACGGCAGATCGCGGCCGTGGCGGCGATACCACGCGAGCAGGCGCTGGCGGAACAGCCGCCGGGCGGGAGGGGCGGGAATGGGGAGCCTGGCGGCCATCTCGCTATAATTTGCGCGTGTGAAAATCTACACAAAAACCGGCGACAGCGGGGAGACGTCGCTCTTCGATGGCACTCGCGTGAGCAAGGCCGACACCCGCGTCGATGCGTACGGTGAGGTCGACGAACTGAACGCCTGGATCGGCCTCGCCCTGGCGTCGCGGCTCGACCCCGACCTGGATGAGGCGCTCGTCCACATCCAGCGCGATCTGTTCGCGCTTGGCGCGCGGCTCGCGGACCCCGCCGCGAAGATCGCCGCTCGGGTGCGCAAGGCGTCGCTCACCGACGACGACGTGGCACGCCTGGAGTCGCTCATCGATCGTCTCGAAACGGAGTTGCCGCCGCTCACCCGGTTCATTCTCGCCGGCGGGACGCCGGGTGGCGCGGCGCTGCACCTGGCGCGCACGGTCTGCCGGAGGGCGGAACGCCGTATGGTCGCGCTCGATCCACCGGTGGACGGCGTCCTCGTGCGGTACGTGAACCGCCTGTCGGACCTTCTCTTCGTCGTCGCCCGCGTCGTGAATCGGCGCGGGGGAGTGGCGGAAACGGAATGGCTTTAGGCCTCATTCCGCCTCTCCACATCCCGCTTCACGGCATCGAAGATTGCGCGCGCGAGCTCCTGCGACACGCGCTCGCGAATCGCTCCGCACTCGATCAGCACGGTGCCGGCCATCGTCTCGATGGCGACGTCCCACCGGTCCCGCGCGATGCCCTCGGGCCGATCCTCGAAGGTCGTGGGGTGGAGCGCCGCTTCGCGCGCGTGCCTCGTGGACACCACCGCTGCAATCGGTGAGCCGTTGATCAGCACCCGCGCGGCGGCGACGAGATCCTTGTCGATCGCGCGGTCGCCGTAGTAGAAGCGCACGGCGTCTTCCGAGAAGAGGACGAGGTCGTCGGAAGTGGGCAGCTCCGCGATGATCGTGCGTCCGAGCGCGCGCTCCGAGTCGCGCGCCCGCTGGCGCCGCCGGCGGTAAAAGTGGAGAGTGGTGGCGAGACTTGCGGCCACCGCGATCAGAGCGATGGCGATGACGGCCGCGACGAGGTCACGCATTAGAATGCGGGAGTGTCCCCCTGGTCCGAGCCGCTCGCGCGCGCCTACGCAGCGTGCGAGGGCCTGGCGCGCTCACATTACGAAAACTTTCCCGTCGCCTCGCGCCTGCTTCCGGCCGGCATGCGCCCGCACGTCGCCGCGGTGTACGCGTTCGCACGGGTCGCAGACGACATCGCGGACGAAGGGCCCGACCCGGCGCCGGTCCGCCAGCAACGGCTGCGCGCCTGGCAGCGGCGGCTTCACGATGCTGCGGCATCGCCCGGAGCGGACGCGCCGCAGGGGGGCCGCGATGATCTGATCTTCGCGGCGCTCGGACACTCGATTCGATCGCTGGAGTTGCCCGTGCCGCTCTTCGACGATCTGCTGAGCGCGTTCGGTCAGGATACCATGACGACGCGGTACGCCTCGTGGGACGAGGTGCTCGACTACTGCCGGCGTTCGGCGAACCCGATAGGCCGCCTCGTGCTGCGCATCGCGGGATACCGGGACGAATCGCTCGATCGATCGTCGGACGGCTTGTGCACGGCGCTGCAGCTGACGAACTTCTGGCAGGACTTCGGCCGCGACTGGCGCGGCGGCCGCCTCTACGTGCCGCGCGAGGTGGCCGACGCGGCCGGCGCGGACGAATCGGATCTCGAGGACGGCCGGATGACGCCAGCGTGGGCCCGTGCGCTCGCCGCGTGCGCCGCGTTCACGCGAGCGCGATTCGACTGCGGGCGCGCCGTGTGCGACGGCGTCCGCGGGCGCCTGCGTTACGAGCTTCGCTTGACGTGGCTCGGCGGCCACCGCATCCTCGAGCGGGTGGAACGCCACCGGCACGAGCTGCTCCGGACCCGTCCTGCGCTCGGCCTCGTGGACGTGCCGCGCCTCGTCTGGCGCGCGGCACGATGGCGAACTCGAGGCGGGCCTGCCGTCTGATGGCGCGGAAAACCAGCTTCTACTACTCGTTTCTGGTGCTCCCGCGCGAGCAGCGCCGAGCGATCGTCGCCGTGTGGGATTTCTGCCATGCCGTGGACGATGCCGTGGATGAAGCGCCGGGCGAGGAGGTGGCGCGTCGCGCCGTGGAAGAGTGGCGCGTGGAGCTTCGGCGATGTTACGAGAGGCAGGTTCCAGAAACGCCGCAGGGACGGCGCCTGCAGCCGTTCATCGAACCGCTGGACTTGCCGCGGCAGGCGTTCGAGGATGTCATCGACGGGGTCGCGATGGATCTCGACACGTCGCGGTATCAAACCTTCGAGCAGCTGCTGCAGTACTGCCGGCGGGTGGCATCGGCCGTCGGCCTGATCTGCATCCGGATCTTCGGCTGCCGCGATCCGCGCTCGCGAGACTACGCGGTCAACCTCGGCATCGCGCTGCAGCTCACCAACATTCTGCGGGACGTGAAGGACGATCTCGCGCGCGGCCGCGTCTATCTGCCGCTCGAGGATCTCGCCGCCATGGGGTGTACGGTGGACGACCTGGCGTCCGGCGCGACGCACGATCCGGTGCGGCGTCTGATGGCGTTCGAATGCAATCGCGCCCGTGAGTTCTACCGCCGCGCCGTCGACGCGCGCCCGGCCGAAGATCGGCCCCGGCTCGTGGCCGCGGAGATCATGCGCGCCGTGTACTTCGAAACGCTTCGCCGGATAGAGCGGAATAACTACGATGTGTTCTCGGCGCGGGTGCGCGTGCCGCGCCCGCGTCAGGCGGTGATCGCGCTGAGGCAATGGCTGTGGCAAACGTAACGGCTTACGACGTCGTCGTGATCGGGGCAGGCTTCGCCGGCTTGAGCGCCGCTGTGCGGCTGGCGCGCGCCGGTGCGCGCGTGCTGGTCCTGGAAGCGCGCGGCCGCCTCGGAGGCCGGGCAACGGCATTCGTGGACCGGGAGACCGGCGAGCTCGTCGACAACGGACAACACGTCCTCATGGGCTGCTGTCAGGACACGTTCGAGTTTCTCAGGGGCATCGGCGCCGAGGGAAACATCCGGGTCCAGCGCACCCTGGCAGTGACGATGGTGGACCGCAACGGCCGGCGGTCGAGGCTCGAATGTCCGTCGCTGCCGTCGCCGTTTCATCTGCTGGCGGGCGTGCTCGACTGGCCCGGGGTGCCGTGGCGCGACCGTCTCGCCGTGCTCGGCATGCGGGGGCCGCTGCGCACGGCGGCGCGCGCGCTGAAGCCGGGCGCCCGCGACATCGCCGCATCACCCGGCGAAACGGTCGAGAACTGGCTCATACGCAACGGCCAGACGAAGACGCTCCGCGAGATGCTCTGGGATCCGCTGGCGCTGGCCGCGCTCAACCAGCCGCCGGACCAGGCGGCGGCGCCGATCTTCGCGCGGGTGCTCGCCGAGATGTTCTCCGCCGACTCCGGGGCGGCCGCGATTGCGCTGCCGACCGTACCGCTCCATCTGTTGTACGCGGAGCCGGCGCGCGCGTACATCGAGCAATGCGGCGGGACGGTTCGAACCGGTGCGCAGGCAACCGTTGCGCTCTCGGCAGGCGCCGTCGCGTCGGTCCAAAGTGGAACCGACACCTGGAACGTTCCGCACGTGATCGCTGCGGTGCCCTGGTTCGCGCTCGAGACGCTGTTCCAGGGAGACACAGCGGCTGTCGGTCCCGTGCTCGAGAACGCGCGGGCGACGGCGGCGTCGCCGATTCTCACCGTCAACTTATGGATGGACCGTCGGCTCTTCGAGGAGCCGTTCATCGGCCTGCCGGGCCGGCCGATGCAGTGGGTGTTCGACAAGCGTGCGATTGTCGACGGCGCCACGCATCTGTCGCTCGTTTCGAGCGGCCCGTCGCCGCTCGGCGAGCGGAGCAACGCCGAGCTGCTCGCGCTGGCGCACGAAGAGCTCCTCGCGGCGCTGCCGGCGGCGCGAGCCGCGCGCGTGCTTCGGGGTACGGTCATCCGCGAGCCGCGCGCCACCTTTTCACTGGCGCCCGGACAGCCGCCGCGGCCGTCGACCCTCACGGCGGTCCGCGGGCTCTACCTCGCCGGCGACTGGGTCGATACGGGCCTGCCCGCGACGATCGAGAGCGCGGTGCGGAGCGGCCACCGCGCCGCCGCCGCCACCATTGCCGCTGAAAGCGACGCTCGCACGTGGAGTCCGCCGTCGGGCGCACCATCAACAGGTCATTGACGCTCGTACGTAGCGTGCGCTTTCAGGCGGACCATTCACGGATTGTCGACACTCGTGTGTGGGTTCCGCTTTCAGGCGGACCGATCTGCCGATTATCGACGCTCGTACGTGGGGGCCGCCTTCAGGCGGACGATCGACCGGATCACCGATGAACTCCATCGTCGTCCACTACAAGGAACTGGCGCTCAAGGGCCGCAACCGGCCATGGTTCGTGAAGTTCCTGATCCGCAACCTGCGATCGGCCCTGGCGGGCCTCGACGTCGTACGCATCGCATCGGTGATGGGCCGGGTTGAAATCGAGCTCGGGCCGGACGCCTCTTGGGCGGAGGCGCGCCAGCGCATCGCCCGTGTGTTCGGGATTGCGAACTTTTCCATTGCCGGGCGCGCCCCGCACGATTTCGCCGCGCTCGCGGCCGCGATCCTGGCCGCTCTCGGCGACCGGCAGACGCCCTCGTTTCGCGTCAGCGTGCGGAGGGCGGACAAGCGCTTTCCGTACACGTCCCCGCAGATCGAGCGCGAAGTGGGCGGCCTCATCAAAGAGGCGACCGGCTGGCGCGTGGATCTCGGCAGCCCGGCGCTCACCATTCACGTCGAGATGCTGACGGAGCATGCGTTCTATTTTTTCGGCAAGGAGCCGGGCGCCGGGGGCCTGCCGACGGGAACAGGCGGCCGCGTCGCCTGCCTGCTGTCGGGCGGCATCGACTCGCCGGTCGCGGCCTATCGCATGATGCGCCGCGGCTGCTCCGTGCTGCTGGTCCATTTTCACAGCTATCCCATTCTGTCGCGCGCGTCGCAGGAGAAGGTGCGGGAAATCGCGGCGCTGCTCGCCGGTTACCAGCTGCGATCGCGCCTGCTGCTCGTGCCCTTCGGCGAGCTGCAGCAGCAGGTGCTGCTTGCGGTTCCCGCCGAGCTGCGCGTTGTCATCTACCGTCGTCTGATGTTACGGATTGCCGAACGGCTGGCGCGCAACTGGCACGCGCGCGCGCTCGTCACCGGCGAAGTGATCGGGCAGGTGGCATCGCAGACCATCGAGAACCTGACGAACATTGCCGAAGTGTCGGGACTCGAAGTGCTGCGGCCGCTCATCGCCATGGACAAGGACGAGATCGTCGCCGAAGCGGCTCGCCTCGGCACGCTGCCGATCTCCAACATTCCGGACCAGGACTGCTGCCAGCTGTTCACGCCGAGACATCCCGCCACGCGCGTGCGCGCCGATCAGGTGGCGCGCGCGGAAGAGAGCCTGCCGATCGCCGCCATGGTTGCGTCTGCCGTCGGCGCCGCGGTCGTGGAGGAGTTCAGATTCGGGGTGATAAAATAACCGGCTGCCTTGGAGGAGACATGTTCACTTCCGTCAAAGAGATGACCGACGCCGTCAGGCCGGCGGCGACCGTTTTGAGCGATCGCGTGAGTGTGACGAACCCGGCCGGAGTGACCGGTGAGCTGTTGGACAAGCTGGCATGGACCGCATCTTTCGGCGCGGACGCCGAGCTGCGAGGCACCGCGCGCTGGATCATCCGATCGCTCGCGGCGTCGGCGGGGATTCGTCCCGCGTCGATTCACGATCTCTACATGGCGATGGGCCGCGGGGATGCGGCCGGTTTCACCGTACCCGCCATCAACGTCCGTGCGATGGCCTACGACACGGCGCGCGCCGTGGTGCGATCGGCGAAGAAGCTCAACGCGGGAGCCTTCATCTTCGAGATCGCGCGGTCGGAGATCGGGTACACGGAGCAGCGGCCGCACGAATATGCGGCAGTCGTGATCGCCGCGGCGCTCCGCGAAGGGTTCAGCGGCCCTGTTTTCATCCAGGGTGATCACGTTCAGACCAACGCGAAGAAATACAACAGTCCCGAGCGCGACAAGGAGATCGACACGCTGCGCGCGCTGATCAAGGAGGAAATCGCCGCCGGGTTCTACAACATCGACATCGACACCTCCACGCTCGTGGACCTCGAAAAGCCGACGCTCGAGGAGCAGCAGGAGGTCAACGTCTCGCTCGCCGCCGATTTCGCCGCGTTCATCAGAAGACAGGAGCCGCAGGGCGTGACCGTTTCGGTCGGAGGCGAGATCGGAGAGGTCGGCGGGAAGAACTCGGACGTCCACGAGCTGCACGCCTACATGAAAGGCTTCAACCGCAAGCTGAAGGAGCGCGGCGCGTCCCTCGTCGGCCTGAGCAAGATCAGCGTTCAGACCGGTACGGCGCATGGCGGCTTCGTGAATGCCGACGGCACCGTGCGCACCGACGTGAAGATCGATCTGACGACGCTCGAGGAACTGTCGCGCGTGGCCCGCAAGGACTACGGTCTGGCGGGCGCCGTGCAGCACGGCGCGTCCACGCTTCCCCCTGAAGCGTTCGATGCCTTCCCTCGTGCGGGCGCCTGCGAGATCCACCTGGCGACCGACTTCCAGAACATGGTGTACGAGCACCCGCAATTTCCCGCCGACCTGAAGGCCGAGATGTACGCGTGGGTGCGCGAGAACGCCACCGAAGAGCGGAAGCCCAAGGACACCGAGGAGCAGTTCATCTACAAGGCGCGCAAAAAGGCGATTGGCCCGTTCAAGAAGCGCATGTGGAGCATGACCGAAGACGCGCGTCGCGCCATTGGCGCGTCGCTCGAAGAAAGGTTCACCTACCTCATGCGGCAGCTGAAGATCGACGGGACCGCGCCCGCGGTGGCCAGGTTCGTCGAGGCGGCGCAGGTGCCGCTCGATCGCGAAGCGGAGATCGTCGCCGCCGGCGGCAAGATCACCGCGGCGGAGAAGAAGGCGGAAGGGCTCGCCGACTGAAGGCTGAATTGCAGAATGCAGAATGCAGATTGCAGATTGATTGCAGATTGAGGCGGCGACACTCCGGGTGGACAGGCTGTCTCGTCGTCCTGGTGTTGACAGCCACCGGCGGCTGCGCCCGGCACTACACGGCCGAGGGTCTCGTCATGGCGGTGGATCGGCCGGGCGCGGTCGTCACCATTTCACACGAGGCGTTTCCGGGCTACATGGACGCGATGGCCATGCCGTTCGATCTTCGCGGCGAGGCGCGCCGCGTCGGGCTCACGCCCGGCGACCGTGTGCGGCTGCGGCTCGCGGTCCGAGGCGATCGGTCGTGGGTGGATCGGCTCGACATCGTCTCCGCCGCGCCGGTTGACGCGGGTCTGAAGACCACGCCCGCCGTGCCCGTGCTCGTTCCGGTCGGCCACACCGTGCCGGATTTCGAGCTGACCGATCAACGCAACGCCGCCGTCCGGCTCTCGCATTTCAAGGGGAAGGTCGTGGCGGTGAACTTCATCTACACGCGGTGTCCGCTGCCGGACTACTGTCCGCGGATGGTGGCGAACTTCAGGGCGCTGCGCGATCGGTTCGCCGAGCGGATGGAGCGCGATCTCGTGCTCCTCACCGTCACCTTCGATCCGAAGTACGACACGCCCGAGACGCTGGCGAGGTACGCCGCGGCGGAACGCGCCGGCGGTCCCGGATGGCATTTCCTGACGGGCGGCGGCCCGCAAATCGAGCGCGTGTGCAATGCCTTCGGGATTCAGTATTTTCCGGAAGAGGGCCTGATCACCCACACGCTCCAGACGGCGGTGATCGATCGCGAGGGGAAGCTGGCGGCGACCGTCGAAGGCAAGGACTTCAACGGCCGCCAGCTCGGAGATCTGGTGGGCTCAGTTCTGACCCGCTGACGTCCGCTGACCCTGCCGCTGCGGCAGGTCAGCGTCGGCGTTCGTCCACGCCTGGGCGGCGCGCAGGCGCATCGCCTGGGCTTCTGCCGCCTTGCCCTGCCCGTCGAGCGCCGCGGCGATTCCGTACATCGCCCGGCCGCTGCCCGGTTCGCGCGCGAGCGCTTCGCGATAGGCCGCTTCGGCCGTCGGGTAGTCGCGGGTGACGAGCGCTGCCGCAGCCCAGCCTTCGACGGCCGGTCGCGGGTAAGACGGCGGTTCGGTGTAGATCAGCGCCGCCTCGCGCTCGCCGGCTTTCTTGAACAGCTCGTTCGCTTTCTCGCGGTCGCCCCTGCGGGCGGCGATCGTCGCCTCGAGCTCGAGAGCGGCAATCGCGAGCGGCGGGCGCGCCGGGGAGATGGCGCCAACCTGTTTCTGGAGATCGCTCAATGTCGTCTTGGCCCGATCGAGCCGGCCCGTTGCCGCTTCCGCCAGCCCCTCGGCCCAGAGGCGCCACGCATTCTGTTCCGGCTTGTCGTAGACGGGAATCGTCCGGCCGTCGAGAATCGCGTCCCATTTTTCGAAGCGCACCAGCGTCTTGATCAGCGTGTAGTAGCCCTGCCGCCACGGCACCCGCTGGTTGTTGCCCGCCTGGTCGCGCGGCGTTTCCTTGAATGTGAAGAGGTGCTGCACCCACTTCATGGAATCCTGGTAACGCCCGGCCAGGTTCAGCGAGTGGACGAGGAAGTGGACGTTGTGGCCGTGGTGCCCGTTCGGATACAGCACGTCCGCGTCCAGCCATTTGAGCTCGTTTTCGGCCGCCACCGTGAACGACCGAATCGCATCGTCGATCCGATCGCTCTGCGCATAGATGTGCCCCGGCATATGCAGGGCGTGCGGGATGTTCGGGACGAGCGCCGGATATCGCTCGTTGGCTCGCCACGCTTTCTCGGGCGAGGTGCTGCCTTCCCATGCGTGGATCAGATAGTGATGCCCGCCGAAGTGATTGTCGTCCTTCGCGACGACCTCCTCGAGCAGGCCAATCGCCTCGAGTGTGCCGGCACGCGGCTCCTTCGAGACCGAATCGAAGCCGTTGTCGATGGCAAGCGCCAGCATCGATTTCGCTTCGAGATCGTCGGGAAACGCGGCCACGAGCTTGCGCATCCCGGCGATGTAGGCGGCGTCGGCCGAGCTCTTGTCGCCGGGCGCGCGGCGAGCCGCCTGTGCTTCGATGTAGAGCCGCTCGCGCGGGGTAACCTTGTCGCGAAGCGCCATCGCCCTGGCAATGGCCTCTCGCGCGCGAACGATCGGATCGAGCGCCGCGCCGTTTGTGGTTCGCGCCACCGCCTCCGGGCCGGCGTCGCCGGCCGGCGCCGCCGCGCCGCGACCGCCCTCGTTCGGGTCGCGCATCAACTGGAAGGCCGGGCGGTAATCGCCCGCCGCACTGACGGCGATGCACCAGTGCGCCATCGCCATCTCGGGGTCGTGTTCGAGGGCCTGCAGGCAGGAACGCTCGGACTCCTGGAACCAGAAGGAATGGATCTGGGAGACGCCCTGCAGGAAAAACTGCCGCGCCTGTTCAGATGTCGTGGTCACCGGAAAAGCGCTCGTCTGGCCCATCCCCTCGAGCA
>WUUC01164828.1_pt1 | contig 12537 bp, 8 predicted proteins | sample 6278441 | NCBI WGS metagenome assembly WUUC01 (sample SAMN13675441, study PRJNA597444) | soil metagenome | isolation source: soil | place: USA: Washington | collected 2017-10 | reverse complement strand
GGCACGATCGGAGTGGATGTTGCCTTCGACGGTCCGCTGCCGAAGGGCGCGCGTCCCGATCTGACCGTCGATGGCGTGATCGAGATCGAGCGTCTCGACAACGTTTTGTACACCAGCCGTCCGGTACAGGGAAGCGACGGCGCGACCGTCGGTCTCTTCAAAGTCGTCGGCGACGGCGATGAAGCCATTCAAACCAGTGTCGCTATTGGACGTACCTCGGTCAGCAGCGTCGAGATCCGGTCCGGCCTCAATGCCGGCGACCGCGTGATCCTCTCGGACATGTCTGCGTGGAGCGAGTACGAGCGCATTCGACTGAGATAGGAGCAACGATGGAGCCGCTGATTCACCTCGAAGGTTTGACGAAGGTCTTCTATACCGATGACATCGAGACGCATGCCCTCGACGGTGTCCATCTCGACATCGAGCAGGGCGAGTACGTCGCCATTGCCGGCCCTTCCGGCTGCGGCAAGTCGACGCTCCTCTCGATCCTCGGATTGCTCCATTCGCCGAGCGGCGGCGAGTACATCCTGAACGGCACGCCCGTCGCGCAGATCTCTGCCGTGGAGCGAGCGCGCATTCGCAATCGCGAAGTGGGCTTCATCTTCCAGAGCTTCAATCTGATCGGCGACCTCACCGTCGATGAGAACGTCGAGCTGCCGCTGACGTACCGTGGTATGCCGGGCGCTGAGCGGAAGAAGCGCGTGCAAGAGGCGCTCGAGCGCGTGGGGATGGCGCATCGGATGAAGCATTATCCGGCGCAACTCTCGGGCGGCCAGCAGCAGCGCGTGGCGGTGGCGCGCGCAATCGTCGGCAGCCCCTCGATCGTGCTGGCCGACGAGCCAACCGGCAACCTCGACTCGCGGAACGGCGAGTCGGTGATGACGCTGATGCGCGAGCTGAATCGCGAAGGCGCAACGATCTGCATGGTGACGCACGATCCGCGTTACGCGAAGCATGCGGATCGAACGGTGCATTTGTTCGACGGCCGCGTGGTGGAAGAGGAACGCGTGCCGCTCGTCGAGCGCGAGCTGCGCGAGAGCGGCTTCGACGTGCAAGGGATCTCCCAATGACGCCTTTGCCGGCGTCATCGGCATTCCGTGCGTGGCCGTTCGGCGCGTGTTGGCGCGCCGCGAAGATCGGCGCAGGCGACGGCGAAGTCGGTGATGGCGATGGGACTCGTGTGCGAGCACAGCGTCCAGTCGCGGAAGCGCTGCGGAATGCCGCGCGTGCGGTGAGGACCGCCGCGTGCTCCGCGTCACGGATGCTCGCGGCCAACGATCCCGGAGTGGTGCGCGACGTAGGACAGGTGTCCGCGTGAACACGCTTCGTTCCCTGACCCGAGTCCCGGCCTTCACCATCGCGACCGTACTCACGATCGCCGTGGCGACGGCCGTGATCGTCACCACCTTCAGTCTCGTTTACGGCATCGTCTTGCGCGATCTGCCGTATCCATCCGCCGATCGGCTGGTCATGGTCAAGAGCGTGTATGGCGCGGGAGACGATCCGGCCGCCTCGATCTCTGCGCCGGATTTCAATGATCGGCGCAATGCGAGATCGTTTTCGGCCGCGGCATTGTGGAGCCGCGTCGGCGCGAACATCACCGAAGGGCAGCCGGAGCGCGTCGAAGCGGCTCGTGTGACGGAGCAGTTTTTCGAGCTGGTCGGCTTGCCGCGTCCGCGTCTACGGAATGGCACCGACCAGGTCTTCATCAGTGATCGCTTGTGGCGGCGGCGCTTCGGTGCGGACCAGGACATCGTCGGCACGACGTTGCGCATCGACAATCAGCCCATCACGATCGCCGGCGTCTTGCCGGCGACCTTCGCTTTTCCCGATCGCGAGATCAATCTCTGGTTGCCGCTCCAGCTCACGCCCGCAGATCTCGCGAATGCGAATCGCGGCAACGAATATCTCTACATGCTCGCGCGGCTGCGGGACGGCGTCTCGATCGCCGAAGCGCAGGCGGAGATGAACGGGATCAGCGCCTGGGCTCGACAGCAGATGCCGGAGCGGCGGCAGTTTCTGCAGGATAGTCAGTGGAGGATCGAACTCGACTCGCTGCGCGAAGACATCGTCGGGCGTTACCGGTCGGCGCTCTTCCTTCTCTTCGGCGCGGCCGCACTGGTGTTGTTGTTGGCGGCGACGAACGTCGGAGGTCTATTCCTCGCGCGCACCGTCGGTCGCTCGCGCGAGCTGGCGGTGCGCGCCGCCCTCGGCGCCGGCTCGATGCGCATTGCGCGTGCGCTTGCTGCGGAAGTGGCCCTGATCACGTTCACAGGCGGTGCGATCGGGGTCGCTGTAGCGGTGTTCGCATTGCCGCTCATCGCGCGCACGGGCCTGCCGCGGACGAACGAGCTTCGTGTGGACGCGACGATCGTCGCATTCACACTCTTCGTGCTCCTGGCCATTGCCGCGGCGATCGCGACTCTGATCGGTGCATTGGCGGCGCGCACCGACGCGCTCGTGCTTCGCGAGCGGTCCACCACGGCTGCCGGCGCGCGGCTGCGCGCGATCCTCGTCGCGGGGCAGGTGGCGATCGCGGTCATGCTCGTCGCCTCCGGAGCGTTGCTGTCGCAGAGCTACAGTCGTCTGCGATCCGTGCAGGCTGGATTCGATCCGACGGATGTACTCACGTTCCGCGTCACGCTTCCGCAGAGCGTCTATGACACACCGGCAAAGCAGCGTTCGTTTTTCGAGCGTGTGCAATCGGAGCTGAGACACGCACCGGGAGTGGTCGACGTCTCGGCGGTGAGTGAGCTTCCGCTCAGCACCGATAACTGGACGATGTCCTTCACCGCCGAAGGCCGAACGACGCCGCCGGGACAGGAACCGCCTGGCGCGAACATTCGACGGATCCTGCCGCGCTATGCGGAGACGATGAAGATTCCTTTACTGCGGGGGCGTGCGTTCGACGAGCGCGATCGCGACAACGCACCGAAAGTCGTGCTCATCGACGAGACCGCGGCGCGGCGCTGGTGGCCACGCCAGGATCCGATCGGCAAACGCGTCACGTTCTCGGCGGCTGACGCCGAGACGATCGTGTGGCGCGAGATCGTCGGTGTCGTCGGCGCCGTCCGGCACGACGCGTTGAGCGCACCTCCCGAGCCACATCTCTACCTGCCGATGCTGCAGTCGTCTTCATCGCAAGTGGTCTTCGTCGTGAGAGGCAGCGGCGACCTGGCGCGGAGCGCTCGCTCCGTCGTTCGCTCGATCGATCCGATGCAGCCGCTGCACGCGATGCAAACGATGCAGCGAACGCTCGACTCCGCGTCGGCGCAGCCACGCCTGCGGGCGGTGCTCGTGGCGATCTTCGCCTCGATCGGAGTGCTGCTCGCGACGATCGGTCTCTACGCGCTGCTGGCGTACATCGTCGCCTCGCGGACGCGCGAGGTCGGTGTGCGGATGGCGCTCGGCGCGACGGAAGCGCAGGTCGTCCGCTTCGTCATTCGCTGGTCGTTGCGGGTCACGGCTGCCGGCATCGCGGTGGGAGTGATCGGCGCGCTGGTGATGTCGCGCTCGATGCGCGCACTGCTCTTCGGCGTCGACCCGCTCGCGCCTTCGACGTACCTCCTCGTCGCCGTCGGATTCATGGCACTCGCCGTCACCGCCAGCATCGTCCCCGCCTTCCGCGCCGCCCGCATCGATCCGGCCATCGCGCTGAAGCAGGAGTGAGGAACAGCATGCAGGACCTTCGTTTTGCGTTTCGCAACCTGGCCAAGTCGCCCGGATTCGCGGCGGCGGCAATCCTCACGCTCGCGCTGGCGATCGGAGCGAACACCGCGATGTTCAGCATCCTCTACGCCGTGGTGTTGGAGCCGTTGGCGTTTCGCGATCCCGATCGCGTCGTGCGGGTCTGGCAGACCGACCAGCACAACTCGAGCCTGCGGGAAGGGGCGTCCGCGCCCGATCTGCGCGATTGGAAACAGCAGCAGCGCGTGTTCAGCGGCATGGTCGGCATCACCGGCTCCGACTTGAATCTCACCGAGCGAAATGCGGAGCCGGAGCGCGTCTCCACGGCCGGTGTTTCTCACGACTACTTTGCCGTTCTCGGGATCACGCCTTCCGCGGGACGGACGTTCGTCGCCGCGGATGATCGCGAAGGCGCCGAGCCGGTAGCCATCCTCGGGGAGGCTCTCTGGCAGCGACGCTTCGCGCGCGGCAATGTCATCGGCCGCCGCATCACTCTCGATGGCAGGAGCTACGAGATCGTCGGCGTTGCGCCGCGAAGCGCGACGTTGGCGCGTTTCGGCACGGATGTCTTCATTCCGTTGACGCTCGCGGTTGCGCCGTTTGGAAATGAGCGCGGTGTGCACAGCGTGAGCGTCATCGCGCGCCTCAAGGACGGTGTTTCGATCGAGCGGGCGCAGGCCGAGATGGCCATCATCTCCTCGCGACTGGCCGAGCAGTATCCGGAAGACAACCAGGGTCGCGGCGCATTCGTCGAGCGCTTGCACGATGCGATGGTGCGCGACGCACGTCCGCGTCTCTACATCCTCTTCGCAGCCGTTGCGGCGGTCTTGCTCATCGCATGCATCAATGTCGCAGGCCTCATGCTCGCTCGCGCCGATACGCGGGTCCGCGAGTTGGCGATTCGCGCGAGCCTTGGCGCGTCGCGCACGCGCATCGTGCGGCAACTGCTCACCGAGAGCATGGCCATCGCCGTGAGCGGCGGCATCCTCGGACTGCTCTTCGCGTGGGGTGCGACACGAACGCTCCTCGCGTTCGCGCCGATGATTCCGCGCGCGGACAGCATCGCCATCGATCTGCCGGTGCTGTTCTTTGCCCTCGCCGCGACATTTCTCTCGGCGATTCTCTTCGGCGTGCTTCCGGCGTTACGCACCTCCGCAGTGCAGCCGGCGTCGGTGCTCGGCAGCGCGCGTGGCGTGATGCGTGGGACGCGCACGGCAGGCCGAGGAGTGCTGGTTGTGGCGGAAGTGGCGATGGCGGTGATGCTGGTGATCGGCGCCGGCTTGCTGCTCAAGAGTTTCGCCAAGCTGCTCGCCGTCGATGTCGGTGTGGTCACGGATCGCGTGGTCACGTTCTCGATGCAACTGCCGAGGACGCGGTATCAGATGCCGCCGCGGTCGCGGTATCCGAACTGGCCGGAGGCGACGAACTTCTACGAGCAGGTGCTCGAGAAGGTGCGCACGATGCCGGGTGTCACGAACGCGGCTTTAGGTGTGAACCATCCGCTCGAGAGCGGTTTCACTTCGGGAGTGGAGATCGTCGGTCGACCGGCGACCGATGGCCCGCGCGACGAGGTCCGCAATCGCGCCGTCAGTCCGACGTATTTCGAAACGCTCGGCATTCCATTGCTGCGAGGGCGCGTGCTCTCGCCGGATGATCGTGTCACGACGCCGATGGTCGTCGTGATCAACGAGCCGCTGGCGCGCCGTTACTTCGGCAGCGAGGATCCGATCGGAAAACAGCTGAGCTTCTGGGGCAGGCCTCGCACGATCGTCGGTGTGGTGAAGGGGGAGCGCTTCGGCGGACCGCAGGCGGAGCTGGAGCCGGCGATGTATCCGCCGCTCGCGCAGCTGCCGATGAACGACCTGACGCTGGTCGTGCGCAGCCGCACGGCACCGGCGTCGATCATCCCCGCGGTGCAGCGCGCGATGCGCGAGATCGACCCGGAGATCGCACTGTACGACGTGGCCACACTCGACGAGACGCTCGGCCGCACGATGGCCACGCCGCGCTTTCAGGCGGTGCTGATCACATCGTTCGGCGCGATCGCGCTGCTGCTGGCAGCGATCGGTTTGTACGCGCTGCTCGCATATCAAGTGCAGCAGCGGACGAACGAGATCGGCATCCGGCTCGCCCTCGGCGCGACGCGCAGTCAGGTCGCGCGGCTCGTTCTCACGCGCGCGGTCAGCCTCGCGTTGACGGGCATTGCGGTTGGGCTTGCCGGCGCCTTCTTCACCGCGCGTTTTCTGAAAAGCGTCGTGTTCCAGATCAGCACGACCGATCCGGTGATCTACGCCGCTGTGCCGCTCCTGCTCATCGTGATCGCGCTCGCCGCGACGTGGCTTCCTGCGCGCCGCGCCATGCGACTCGATCCTGCCATTGCACTGCACGTCGAATAGCGAGGTGAATCGATGAACGCCATGCGTCAAACGATCCGTTCCCTCTCCCGCGCTCCGGGCCTCCTGCTGGCTGCTGTGATCACGCTCGCGTTAGGCGTGGCATTCACGACGACGATGTTTTCGATCGTCGACGCCGTGTTGCTCAAGCCGTTGCCGTTCGCTCAGCAGGAACGCGTCGTCTCCATCAGCGATGTGAACCTCAAGAGCGGGAAGCGGGAGCAGGTTTCCGCGCCGAATTTTGCGGATCTCACCGAGAGCGCGAAATCGTTCGAGTCGATGTCGCTTTGGATCTCGCAGCCGGTCACGGTGGCGGGAGGGGGGAACGCAGAGCGGGTGATGTCGCTGCGCGTTTCGCCGTCGCTCTTCAAGACATTCGGAGTATCGCCGGCGATCGGCCGCGCCTTCCGCGATGATGAAGCCGTGGCCGGCCGCGGATCGCTCGTGGTCCTCAGTCATGGCTATTGGCAGAGCCGCTTCGGCGGCGATCCGACTGTCGTCGGCAAGCCGGTGCGCATCGATGGAGTGGCACACACGATCGTCGGCGTGCTGCCTCCGCAGTTCCGTTTTCCCGATGCCGACGTCTCGCTGTGGCAGCCGCTCGTGCTCAAGGATTTCGAGCGAAAGTATCGCGGCAAGCGGATGTTCGAAGGGGTGGCGCGGCTCGCTCCGGGCGCGACGATCGAGCAGGCGAACGCGGAGGTCGGTGCAATCGCGTCAACCCTGGGCAAACAGTATCCCGATGACCGCGAATGGCGGACGGACGTGCGGCCCATCGCGAACGCCCTCGCGCGCAATCCGAAACCTCTCTGGCTGCTCCTCGCCGCAGCGTTGCTCGTGCTCGTGCTCGCGTGTGCGAACGTCGCGAACTTGCTGCTGGCACGCGCTGCCGCAACACGTGTGGACATGGAGATTCGGGCGGCACTCGGTGCCACGCGAACGCACATCGTGCGGCACTACCTGCGCGAGGCGACGCTGATCGCTGTCATCGGCACGACCGCCGGAGTGTTGCTCGCGTCGCGCATGATCCAGCTCGTGGCGTTCATCCGGCCGGAAGGCTTGCCGACGTGGAACGAGCTTTCGCTCGACCTTCGCGCCGTGATCGCCGCGGTTGCGGCGCTCATGGTCGTCACGCTGATCGCAGGAGTCTTGCCCGCACTCGGCGCGTCACGCGATGTTGCTGGCCGGGCGATCCGCGCTCGTTTTGGTGTCGCGGGCGAACGCGGAGGGCGGCTGCGCCGCGTGCTCACGTCCGCGCAGGTCGCGCTTGCAGTGGTGCTTCTCGTTTGTGCCGTGTTGCTCGTGCGAAGCATGCTCGCGGTGCAGAGCGTGGACACCGGCTTCGACTCGCGAGGACGCGTCGCGGCGACGCTGGAGCTCCCCGATGCGATGTACGGGAAGAAAGAGGAGATCGCACTCTTCACGCGTTTTCTCGAGCGGCTGGAGACGATTCCAGGTGTCACATCGGCCGGAGGTGTCACGGCTTTGCCGCTGCATCGCGCCGGGATCGACTACGCGGTCGAAACGTACGTGCAAGGATTCACACCGGGGCAGACGGAGCCGGAAGCGGACTTTCGGTTGGCGACGCCGAATTACTTTCGCACGATGGGCATCCCGCTCATCGCAGGACGCGATCTCGCCGCGAGCGACGACGCGCGTGCCGCGCGCGTCGCGATCGTGAACGAGACGTTCGCGCGCGCGTACGCCGGCGGCCGCGATGCCATCGGCTTGAGCGTCAGCCTCTATTGCGCGCAATGCGACGTCTTTCGCATCGTCGGCGTCGTGCGCGACACGCGCCATCACGCGCTCGACCGTCCCGTGACGCCGGAGATCTACCTGCCGTTCACACAGATCCCGCACGGCGAGCTCACGTTCGTCGCGCGCACGACCGGCGATCCGATGCGCGTCGCGTCCGCGATGCGGGAGGAGCTCGCACGCCTCGATCCGAGTCTCGCCTTGTCGAGCATCGCCACCGTCGACGAGATCGTTTCGCGGTCGGTCGATGATCGACGCTTCAACGCGCGCTTGCTGGCGGCGTTCTCCGTCTGCGCGTTGCTCCTTGCGGCGGTCGGCCTGTATGGCTCGCTCAGCTTCTCGCTGGGTCAGCGACGACAGGAGATCGCCGTGCGCGTTGCACTCGGCGCGTCTCGGCGCAATGTCTGGCGACTGGTGCTGACGGAGGCGGCGACGCCGGTCGTGGCGGGACTCCTCGTCGGAGTCGTCGGCTCGGCAGTGGCCACGCTTTGGCTGCGCGCGATGATGTTCGGCGTCACGGCGGCCGACCCGTTGACGTACGGCGTCGTCATCGCGACGTTCGCATCCGTCGTTCTCATCGTGGCCGTGGCCGGATTCCGGAGGATCTCGATGGATGACATTCGCCCGCTGATGGCGGACGCGTGATGGCCGAACCGCTCATTCGTGCCCGGAAGCTGACGAAGTCGGTGGCGAATGGACCGGCGCGCGTGTGGTTGCTGCGCGATGTCGATCTCGATGTCGCAGACGGTGACTTCGTCTCCATCACCGGCCCCTCCGGCGCCGGCAAGAGCACGCTCCTCCATATCCTCGGCATGCATGACACCGACTGGGAAGGGGCGTACGAGCTCGATGGCCATGATGTGCGCGCGCTCTCCGCGAAACAGCGCGGAGATCTGCAGCGGCGGACGATCGGCTTCGTCTTTCAGAGCTATCACCTCCTCGACGATCTCACCGTCGCCGAGAATCTCGAGGTGCCGCTGCGCTATCGCGACATCGGCAAGAGCGAGCGACAGAGCCTCGTCGCCGATTCGCTCGATCGCTTCAGCATCGTCGGGAAGAAAGATCTCTTTCCGTCGCAGCTCTCGGGCGGCCAGCAGCAGCTCGTCGGCATCGCCCGCGCGCTCATCGCCAGTCCGAAACTGATCCTCGCGGATGAGCCGACCGGCAATCTTCACTCCGATCAGGCGCGTGAGATCATGAAGCTCTTCCGCGCGTTGAACGACAGCGGAACGACCATCATTCAAGTGACTCACGCCGAAGAGAACGCCGCCTACGGCAATCGCGTCGTTCGTCTGCGCGACGGATGGGTCGTCGCTTGAACGCAGCACCGAGCGCGCCGACGAATGGGCGTGTTCTCGCCGCCGACGATCAGCCCCACGTGTTGTCGGCGTTGCGCCTCCTGTTGCGCAGTGAAGGATTCGACATCGAGACCGTAGCGTCTCCCACCGCGGTCTATCGCGCTGTCGAAGCGCGCACGTTCGACGTCGTGCTGATCGATCTCAACTACGCGCGCGATACGACCAGTGGCGCCGAGGGGCTGGAGTTGCTGGAGCGGTTACACGCGTATGACGAGCTGCTGCCGGTGGTGGTGATGACCGCGTGGGGGTCCGTCGATCTCGCGGTCGCGGCGATGCGTCGCGGAGCACGTGATTTCGTGCAGAAGCCGTGGGAGAACGAGAAGCTGTTGGCGACGTTGCGGACGCAGATCGAGCTCGGACGCGCATTGCGCAAAGGGCAGCGGCTCGAGGCCGAGAACCGCGTGTTGCGCGGAGACGACAAACGCCCTTCGCTGATCGCCGAGGCGCGATCGATGCGGCCGGTGCTCGAGGCCATCGAGCGAGTGGGACCGTCCGACGCGAGCGTGTTGATCACCGGCGAGAACGGAACGGGCAAAGGCGTGGTCGCGCGTGCGCTGCATTCCGCGTCGCGCCGCGCATCGCGTCCGCTCGTGTCGGTGAACGTCGGCGGATTGCCGGAGTCGCTCTTCGAGAGCGAGTTGTTCGGACATGTGAAGGGCGCCTTCACCGATGCGCGCGCCGATCGCGTCGGCCGCTTCGAATTGGCCGACGGCGGCACGCTCTTTCTCGACGAGATTGCGAATGTTCCGCTGGCGCAACAGGCGAAGCTGCTGCGGGTGCTCGAGACGGGCGAATTCGAGCGCGTCGGGTCGTCGCGAACGCGACAGGCCGACGTGCGCATCCTTTCGGCGACGAACGCGCAGCTCGAAGCGGAGGTGGGAGCCGGGCGCTTTCGGCAGGATCTCTACTTTCGCTTGCGGACCGTCGAGATCCATCTGCCTCCGCTGCGCGAGCGCCGCGAAGACATCGCCACCTTGGCCAGCCATTTTCTGACTGCGCATGCCGCGCGATATCGCAAGCAGCTGACCGGCTTCGACGAGGCGGCGATGAAAACGCTTCTCTCGCACGACTGGCCGGGCAATGTACGCGAGCTCGATCATGCCGTGGAAGGTGCGGTGCTCATGGCCAATGCGTCGCTCATTCGCGCGGCCGATCTTGGGCTGGCATCGTCGACGCGGCGCGCGCCACGCATCGAGGAGATGAGCATCGAAGAGGTGGAGACCCTGCTGATCCGCAAAGCGCTCGCGCGCTACGACGGCAACGTCAGTCGCGCGGCGGAGGCGCTTGGACTGAGCCGCAGCGCGCTGTATCGTCGCATCCAGCGGTACGGGATCTGACGAAGGAGATCGCAATGAGACGGATCTTGGGCGCCATCGCTGTGTGCGTCCTCTGCGCGAGCTGCAGCAGCACCGCTCCTGCCGTGACGACCACGCCGGTGGCGTCGCCGACATCGGCAGCAATGTTCGGCACGGCGCGCGAAGCCCCTCCGCCCAACGACGCACCGAGCGGTTTCACGATCCAATCTCCGCATTGACGTGGATCGGCTGCGAACGTGAAACGCCTCGAGCACCGAGTGATCGTGGCCGCAGTGGCGTCGCTGTTGCCGCTGCTGATCGCTGTCGCGTGGCTGCTCATCGACGAAAACGCCAGCACTCGCTGGACCGTCGCGGCGGTCGCGGTCTTTTCGTTCGCTGTTCTGCTCCTCGCAGTACGCGGGCAGATCGACTATCCGCTCCGCACGCTGGCGAATCTGATCTCTGCACTGCGCGAAGAGGATTACTCCATTCGTGCACGCGGCGCCGGACGACACGACGGAATGGGCGACGTCACCCGCGAGCTCAATCTCCTCACCGACACCCTGCGCGATCGACGCCTCGGCGAGGTGGAAGCGGCCGCGCTCGTTCGTTCGGTCGTCGAGCACATCGACTCCGCGATCTTCGCGTTCGACGAACGTTGGCGGCTCCGTCTCGTGAATCGCGCCGGCGAGCGCCTGCTCCATCGAACGACCGAACAGTTGCAGGGGCGGACCGCGGCGGAGTTAGGCGTCGAGGCATTTCTGACCGGGGCCGACACGCGCACCGCAGAAGTCGTGTTGCCCGGAGGTCACGGGCGCTTTCGCATCCGCAGGACGACGTTTCGGCAAAGCGGAGTTCCACACGTGCTGCTCTCGATGTCGGACCTCAGCCGCGCGTTGCGTGAAGAAGAGCGGCAGGCGTGGCAGCGGCTGTTGCGCGTTCTCTCACATGAGTTGAACAACTCGCTCGCTCCGATCCGCTCGATCGCGGGAAGTCTCGGATCGATTCTCGCGCGCGACCCGCTTCCCGATGGATGGCAGGACGACGCGCAGCAAGGACTCGAGATCATCGACCTTCGCGCGGCCGCGCTCACGCGCTTTCTTCAGGCGTACTCGCAACTTGCGCGATTGCCGCAGCCGGTGTTGCAGCCGATGGACGTCGGCGAAACGGTGCGACGCGTGGCCGATCTCGAGACGCGCATCGAAGTGGCAGTCGAGGCGGGACCGCCGATCTTCATTAAGGCCGATCGCGATCAGATCGAACAGTTGCTCATCAATCTCGTGCGTAATGGCGTCGATGCGGTCCTGGAGACGGGCGGGAACGTCACGATGTCCTGGTCGATGAGCACCGATTCGGTCGAGATTCGCGTCACCGACGAAGGCAGCGGCATCAGTGGTACTGCGAATCTGTTCGTGCCGTTCTTCACGACGAAGCCGGGTGGGATGGGGATCGGTTTGACGCTGGCGCGACAGATCGCGGAAGCACACGACGGGGCGGTGACGCTCATGGAACGCGGCGAAGGGGCGCGTGGCACGATCGCTCTGTTGCGGTTGCCGCGCCGTTAGGCCGACCGCCTACTGCGCGTGCGCTTTGGCCGCGATTGCTGTGAATTGCGGATCGCTCCGCAACGGGTCGAGAGCGGGGTCCACCTTGAGCCAGACCATTGCGCCGGTGCGTTCGCGCAGCGCTCGTTGAAGCTCGGAAAATGCGCGGCTTCGGTCGTCACGATGCGCATACAGCGCGGCCATGTAGTAGGGCGGGAGGTACTCGCGACGGCCGCGACGTTCGAGCGCGTCGGTCATCTCGGCGGCGATCGCGGCGTCGCCCGCTGCCTGATGCGCCCGGATCAACCAGGTGGCGACGACGACAATGTCCTGCAGCTTCTGCGACGCATTGAAAGCGGCGATCGCTTCCCGAGGCTTGCCGGACTCGAGCAAGGCCAGACCGCGGTAGGCGTGGCCGGGCATGAAGTCGGGGAAGAGTCGCGTCGTCCGCGTGCCCTGCTCGATGGCGACGTCATAGCGGCGCGCCATGGACGAGTTGAACGCG
>WUUC01023672.1_pt1 | contig 12537 bp, 11 predicted proteins | sample 6278441 | NCBI WGS metagenome assembly WUUC01 (sample SAMN13675441, study PRJNA597444) | soil metagenome | isolation source: soil | place: USA: Washington | collected 2017-10 | reverse complement strand
TGCCTGTATGCCGAGGATGAGCGCGAAAGCGGCATTGCGGCCGATCCGGTCCGACACCGGCCCCCAGAATAGACGCCCGCCGCCGTTGAAGAGCGCGAGGCCGCCATAGAGCGCTGCAGCGAGTGCCGGCGCAAGTCCTGTGAGCTCCTGGATAAGCGGCAACGCATTGCTGATCACCAATATTCCGGCGGCGACATTCAGAAAAAGCATGAACCACAAAAGGCAGAACTGCGGTGTCGCAAGCATCTCGCGGGTGGTGTAGGCGACTTCCCAGTGGCGCTCGTCCGATTCGCTGCGTGCAGGCGGATTCCTGAGTAGCGCCGCCGCAAGACCCGCGACGACCCCGAAAACAATTCCTGAGAAAGTGAAGACATTCATCACCGCGCCAGCTTCGGTATGGGCAAGCGTGTGCAGCGTTTCGGGGGCGACCGACTGCGCTGCGGCGTACTGTGCGGCGCTCATCGCGGTCGCATGGAATGACGGTATGCTATTGACGATGAAGTTGTAGAGGCACGCGCCGAGACCGAAACCCATGACTACCATTCCGCTGCCCAGCCCGCGCGCACCCGGGAACCATTTCATCACCACCGCGATGGGCGCGACATAAGCCATTCCTACGCCGAAGCCGCCGACCACACCATAAGTAGCGCACATCCACACGACGCCAAACTTGGCCATGCCCAGCCCCGCGAGCAGATTGCCGCTGGCCCACATGGCGACTCCGCCCAACGCGACCTTGCGCGGCCCGATGCTATCCTGCCAACGCCCGCCGAGTACCGCGCCCATTCCAAGCGAAAAAATTGCGAACGAGAAAATCAATGTCGTCGCGGTGGTCGTCCAGCCAAAGCTTGCGATGAGCGGTTGTGTGAACAAGCTCCACGAGTAGATCGTGCCGAGCGTCGCCATGACGACGCTTCCTGCGATAGCGATCGTCCAGCGATTGTTCGTGCACGGCGCATCTAGTATTCGTTTTGCGCTTTCGCCGACTGTAGTCATCGTTCTCTCCCTGTTCGGTACGGAAGCAAAGATGCTTCCGAAACCGCGATTCGCACGAGGCAGCTTTCGTGCCCATTGATTTCTGCGCTCTGCTGCTGCCGCAGCCACGATTGCTCATTGCTCAGCGCTTTCGACCGCATCGCTTGCGCGCAAGGGGATACGTTAGAATTCCGACGATTCGAGTCATGAAACCAACGTCATGGTTGGCATTCTGCTGATCACGCATAACACGCTGGGCGAAAGCCTGATCGAGTGCGCACGTCATGTGACGGGCAGATCGCATCCGGCGCTCGCCGCCGTCTCGGTCAAAGCCGATGAGGACGTCCAGCGCGCATCGTCGCGCGCGATACAGGCAGTGGCGCAGCTCGATCAAGGCGACGGCGTTCTGGTTCTGACCGATATTTATGGAGCAACGCCGGCGAACATTGCGAAAAGTCTGCTCATGCCGGGCGCAGTGGAAGCGATTGCGGGAGTGAATCTGCCGATGCTAGTACGTGCGCTATCGCATCGTAGGGAGCCGCTCTCGGCGGTTGCCGCAAGAGCCCTCTCTGGCGCGGTGGAATGCGTCGTTCACATGAAGGGGGAATCGTCTTGACCGAGAGCGAAGTTGAGATCGTCAATAAATTGGGTCTACACGCGCGCGCGGCGGCGAAGCTCACTGCTCTCGCGACCGAGTTCACGAGCGACGTCTGGATGTCGAAGAACGGCAAGCGGGTCAACGCCAAAAGCATCATGGGGGTGATGATGCTGGCCGCCGCCAGAGGCTCCAAAGTCACGATAGAAGCCGACGGCGCCGACGAAAACGAAGCGATACGCGCGCTTTCGGAATTGATAGCCAGCCGTTTTGGCGAGGCGGAATGACTGCAGTCGCCGGTCGATAGTCGCTGGAAGTTAGAGCGAAGAGCACTACCGACTCGATATTCCGGACCAGCCACTCGAACGACTAGCGATTAGCCAGTACAAAAGCGACTAGCGAACATGAGCTTCACCATGCATGGCATCGGCGTTTCAGGCGGTATCGCGATAGGGCACGCGCATCTCATTTCGCATGCCGCGCTCGAAGTCGCGCATTACATCGTTCCGAAGAAAAAAGTCCAAGCTGAAATAGCGCGCCTGGACGCGGCGATTGCGTCAGTACAGCGCGAGCTGCAGGCGCTGTATTCCGCCGCTGCGACGACCCGCGCTTCCGCCGAATTCGAAGCGTTTCTAGATCTGCACCAGATGATCTTGAACGATCCAACGCTGTCGAAGACCCCTCGCAAGATCATCGAGGAGACGCAGTGCAACGCAGAATGGGCGCTGGCGCAACAAATGGAAGTTCTGCTCGAGCAGTTTGACGAGATCGAGGATGCTTATCTGCGCGAGCGCAAAGCCGATGTGACTCAGGTGGTCGAGCGCGTGCTGAAGGCGCTGCTCGGACATCCCGGCTACGTGCCGCCTCCCGCGGGTCGTGACTCGGTGCTGGTGGCGCACGATCTTTCCCCGGCGGACGTGATTTCGTTCAAACAATACCCCCTCTCGGCGTTCGTGACGGATCTAGGCGGCGCGACTTCGCATACCGCGATCCTCGCGCGCAGCCTGAACCTGCCGTCGATCGTCGCGCTGCATCACGCGCGCACGCTTATCCGCGAGAACGATCTTCTGATCGTCGACGGCGACGCAGGGGTCGTCATGATCGAGCCGGACGAGCAGATTCTGGATGAATACAAACTGCGGCAGAACGTGCGCCGGCTCGACCAGCAGAAGCTTCTCCGCATTCGCACCGCGCCTGCCGCGACGCTGGACGGGGTAAAGATAGAGCTGCAGGCGAACATCGAGCTGCCGGACGACGTCGAGCAGGTGAGAGCTTCGGGTGCCACCGGCATCGGACTCTTTCGCAGCGAGTTCCTGTTTCTTAACCGGGATGAGTTGCCGTCTGAAGACGAGCAGTTCGAGGCGTATCGCAAGGTCGTCCGCGAGATGAAAGGTCAACCGGTGACGATCCGCACGCTGGACCTTGGCGGTGACAAGCGAATTGATGGCGATCTTCGCGTCGCCCCAAACCCCGCGCTCGGCTTGCGCGCCGTACGCTACTGCCTCGCCGAACCGCAGATGTTTCTGACGCAACTGCGGGCGATACTACGCGCATCCGCGTTCGGAAAAATCCGAATTCTGGTGCCGATGATTTCCAACCTGGCTGAGCTCAGGCAGACGCGCAACCTGATCGGGGAAGCCAAGCGCAGTCTGACCACAGAGAAAAAACGCTTCGACGATTCGGTGCCAATCGGCGGAATGATCGAAATTCCTGCGGCGGCGCTTTCGATCGAAGCTTTTGCAAAGCAGCTAGACTTTCTCTCGATCGGGACGAACGATCTCATTCAATACACGCTCGCGATCGACCGGACCGACGATTCAGTCTCGCATTTGTACGACCCGCTACACCCAGCAGTGCTGCACCTCGTCGCGCACAGCATCCACGCCGCTTCGCGCGCGGGGCTTCCCATATCGGTGTGCGGGGAAATGGCAGGAGACGTTCTATTCACGCGGCTGCTGCTCGGCTTCGGGCTGCGCGAATTTTCCATGCACCCGGCCGACCTTCTCCCGGTGAAACAGCTGGTGCTGAAATCGAACGCGAGCAAGCTCTCGCGGCTCGCGAGCAAGCTGCTCAAGACCAGCGATCACGAAAAGTTCAGCGAGCTCATCGTCAAGGTAAACATGGAATGAGTGGCAGCGGCGAGATCGTCACGCCGCAGCTCGCACGCTTCGACGCTCCGCTCAAGCTGCGAAGCGGTGCGACGCTGGCGAGCTATGAGCTCGTGTTCGAAACCTACGGCCGGCTAAACGCGCAAAAGTCGAACGCGATTTTGATCTGCCACGCGCTTTCCGGGAACCACCATGTTTCGGGCTTTTACGACATCGACGAGAAAACTCCCGGCTGGTGGCACAACATGGTTGGGCCCGGACGGCCGATAGACACCGATCGTTTTTTCGTCGTCGGAGTCAACAATCTGGGTGGATGCCATGGATCGACCGGGCCTGCGAGCATCGATCCCGCCACCGGAAAACCTTACGGCGCCAATTTTCCGGTCGTGACCGTAGAAGACTGGGTCGCGGCGCAAGCCAAGCTTGCCGATTATCTGGGGATCGAAAGCTTCGCCGCAATCACCGGGGGCAGCCTCGGCGGGATGCAGGCGCTGCAGTGGGCGATCGATTATCCCGAGCGCGTGCGCAATGTCATCGCGATCGCTGCTGCTCCCAAGCTCACCACGCAGAATATCGCCTTCAACGACGTCGCGAGGCAGGCGATCATGACCGATCCCGACTTTCACGCGGGCGATTTTTATTCGCACGGTGTACTGCCGAAGCGGGGATTGCGCTTGGCGAGAATGCTTGGGCACATCACTTATCTCTCCGACGATTCGATGGCCGAGAAATTCGGGCGCGAGCTGCGATCCGGCGCGTATAACTTCGGCTTCGACGTCGAATTCGAAATCGAGTCTTATCTGCGTTACCAGGGCGACAAATTTGCCGGGCAGTTCGACGCGAACACGTACCTCCTCATGACGAAAGCGCTCGATTACTTCGACCCTGCGCACCCGTTTGACGGAAACTTGAGCCGCGCTTTCGCGCGCGCCAAAGCGGCGTTTCTGATCCTGTCGTTCACATCCGACTGGCGTTTTTCGCCAGGGCGATCATGGGCGATCGTGGAAGCGCTGCTCAACAACAAGCTCGATGTTTCGTACGCGCAAATCTCTTCCAACCACGGCCACGACTCGTTCTTGATGGACGACAAGCACTATCACGACCTCGTCAGGACTTACATGGCGAACATTGCGCTTTGATGTCGCTTCCCGAGATATTTCCGCCGCCGGCGCGCTCGGACTTCGCGGCAATCGCGCAGTGGGTGCGTCCGGAATCGAAGGTTCTCGATCTGGGTTGCGGTGATGGCGCGCTGCTCAGGTATCTGCGGCAGGCAAGGAACACGCACGGTTACGGCGTCGAGATCGCTGACGAAGGTGTCGTTGCGTGCATCGCCAATCGCGTCAACGTGATCCAGAGCGACCTCGAAACCGGGTTATCCGGGTTTGGAACGAGTTCGTTCGACTACGTGATCTTGTCGCAGACGCTGCAGGCGATGAAGAACAGCGAGCGAATCATCAGCGAAATGCTCAGGGTCGGACGCGAGGGAATCGTCACTTTTCCCAACTTCGGATACTTCCCGCATCGGCTGCAGGTGCTTGCGGGCCGCATGCCTTCATCGAATGCGCTGCCGTATCAGTGGTACGACACGCCAAACATTCACCTGTGCACGATTCGCGATTTTGAAAGTTTTTGCGCGACGCATCGCGTGAAAATTCTCGAACGGGTAGTGATGCGCAAGGGTAAGCAGGTGACGACGCTGCCGAATCTGTGCGGCGATCTCGCGGTGTACCGCTTCGAGGAACAAAGGTGATTGCGAAGCAAGGCGAATTTTCCCGCTCGGAAACGAAACTTCTCAGGTCGAAACTCTTCTGGGTCGGCGTGTTGTACTTCGCGGAAGGTTTTCCGCTCGGGATTTTCTATGACGTGTTCCCTGTGTATTTTCGACAGCAGGGAATCGAGTTGAGACAGATAGGGCTTTTGAGCTTGCTCGGCTTAGGCTGGACGCTCAAGTTTCTGTGGGCGCCCGCAGTCGACCACTACCGCCACCACCGGCTGTGGATGTTCTCGGTCGATCTCGCGATGGGCGCGCTCATGCTGTGGTTCGCAATCACCGCCGGCTTTGGAATGTGGGTATGGATCGCAATCGGGGTTTTCACCGTGCTTTCCGCGACCAACGATATCGCGATCGACGGCTACACCATCGAGTTTCTCGACAAGGAGGAGTTGGGCCTTGCGAACGGAGTTCGCATCGGACTCTATCGCATCGGCGTCCTCGCGTCTGGATTCCTGCTTGTCGCAAGCGATTATCTGCAATGGCGCGGCGCGTTCATCACCGCAGCGATCATCTTTTGCTTATGCGCGGCGATGAGCTTGCTCGCGCCGAGGGAAAGATTCCTCGCGCGGGAAACGACTTTGAGCTTCGCCGCCGAGCTTAGAAATCTCGTGCGCCAGCCCTACGCGCTTGCCGCGGTGCTCTTGTTTTTGCTCGGTACGATCTGGCTCATCAACCGCGAAACGAAGTGGTCGGCGTTGCACGAAAACTTCTGGACGATCGCATTCCTTACCGCTTTTCTTTTATGGGCGATCCCGCTCGCATTTCGCTCTCGCGCACCGGCCCAAGCAAGGGCGGAATTGAGCGAGGGGCCGATGTTCGGCGCGCTCATTGAAATGCTTTCCCGTCCTTACATCGTCCCCGTGATCGTGTTCGTCCTCATCTTCAAGCTTGCCGACTCGGCGATGGGCTTCATGATCAAACCATTCTGGGTCGACGCGGGGTTCTCGGCGACCGAAATCGGTCTGGTATCGGTCAACATAGGGCTTATTCTCTCGATCGCCGGCGGCCTGGCAGGGGGCTGGTTTACCGATCGCGTGGGGATTTTTACGTCGCTGTGGATACTCGGGCTTGCGCAGGCGTTTTCCAATCTGGGCTATTGGATTGCCGCGTCGGTGCTGCCACTGGATCCGCAGGGACCGATTCCGCAACAGCACCAGGCGGTCATCTATACCGCCAGCGCGCTCGAGTCGTTTACCGGCGGGCTGGGAACTGCGGCTTTTCTGGCGTTTCTAATGGCGATCGTCGATAAGAAGCACGCCGCGACCGAATACGCGCTGCTCTCGTCGGTATTCGCGCTCTCGCGTTCGTTCTCGGGTTGGGCTGGCGGACTTGGCGCGCAGGCGATGGGCTACGCGCCATACTTCCTGCTGACCTTTTTCCTCGCATTTCCCGCTTATCTTCTGCTGCCCTGGGTCAAGAAGATGATGCGTTACACCGACGAGCGGCAGCGATGAGCACCGTCTTGCAAAAAATTTTGTCGACGAAAGCGCGAGAAGTCGCGGAGGCAAAGCGCACGACGCCGATGCCGAAGGTGCGCGAAGCCGCGGAAACGGCGGGGACAACGCGCGATTTTGCGCAAAGCATTCGGAAAAAATTCGACCTGGGTCTTCCTGCGGTGATCGCGGAGATCAAAAAAGCGAGCCCGAGCCGCGGTGTGCTCAGGGAAGGATTTGATCCGGCGCAGATTGCGCAAAGTTATGCAGCGAACGGTGCAGCATGTCTATCTGTGCTCACCGACGCAAATTATTTTCAAGGCTCGTTCGCGCACCTGCGCAGTGCGCGAGCCGTGTGCGATCTGCCTGTACTGCGGAAGGATTTTATCGTCGATGCCTATCAGGTTTATGAGTCGCGCGCAATCGGCGCCGATTGCGTTTTACTCATCTGCGCCACGCTTGCGATTGCTGCGATGCGGGAGCTGGAATCGCTTGCTCACGACTTGAGCATGGACGTCCTGGTGGAAGTTCATGATGCGCGGGAGCTCGAACTCGCGCTTGCTCTTGATACTCCGTTGATTGGAATTAATAATCGCAACCTGCATACGTTCGAGACGCGGCTTCACGTGACGCTTGATCTGCTTCCTGGAATTCCCCAGGACCGCATCGTGATCACCGAAAGCGGAATTTCCACCCGGAACGATGTCTCGCTGATGCGCGCAAAAGGTGTGAATGCGTTTCTCGTCGGCGAAGCGCTCATGCGCGCCGCGGATCCAGGCAACGAACTGGCGCAACTTTTTTTCTAAGCGCCGAATCGGTTCATTTTCATCGTGCTGTAACGCAGCACGAAAATAATTCCGCGAACACTTGAAACGTTTTTCACCGACTGCTATCACTACAATTCCGACGGAGGAAGGGTTTTAAAACAGTCAAGAATTCGTAAGCCGCACTACGAGGCGCTACCGCGCCTTGTTCGGTGCATATTGGAACTTCCGATCGAGGTTCCTAAAGGAGAGACCATGCTGACATGGGAAGAATGCGTCGAGTTTTGCGACCTGACGCAAGAGGAGGTCCACGAGATCGCCGAGCACGAGCACGTGCCTGAGATCGTTGCCGCGGAGTTAGGGCACACTCTATTGAAAACTCCACGAGGCGTGTACATTATTCGCAATTATCTGCTGGAGAATTTGGAGCGTGCGGCGGCGAATGGAAACCACCGCAAGGCGCGCTATCTGGACGAAGTGATCACGCGCTTCAACGCTGCACATCCGGTCCCCGCGGCGTTATAGCGCGGCGAAGACTGCCGGACTAAAACCAGTATTGCCACGCGCGCGCGAATTGCTCTTTCGCGCGCAGCCAGAGCGAGCGCTGTTCCCACTCGCGGGGATCGATGCGCTTTGCGCGCTCGAGGTCTACCTGGAACAACTGTTCCATCTCTGCCGCGAAATCAGCGCCTAGGACAACCGCGTTGACTTCGTCGTTGTGCAGAAAGCTTCGCCAGTCGAGATTGCTGGATCCGACCGTCGACCAGACGCCGTCGATGACTGCTGTTTTTGCGTGCAGCAACGCTTTCTCCTGCTCGTAGATTTTGACGCCTGCTTCAAGCAGGCCGGAGTAATGCGAGCGCCCCGCGTGAAAGACGGCCCAGAAATCGCTGTACCCGGGCAGGATCATAACCACTTCGACTCCGCGGCGCGCTGCGGCGTTGATCGAGCGTATCGTCTGCTCGTCCGGAACGAAATAAGCCATGGTCAGGTGGATGCTTTTGCTGGCGTTGTTGATCGCCGATAAAAAGGTGTAATAGATCTCGCTGATTTCGTCGTGCGCATCGCCCGGGACAACGCGCACCCTATGCGGCCCTTTTGATGCAAGCTGCGGAAAGAGCATTCTTGTTTCGAGATCGGGACCTTTTTGCTCTTTCCAGTTTTCCAGAAAAAGTTTTTGAAGCTCAGCGACGACCGGTCCTTCGATACGTGCGTGCGTGTCCCGCCAGCCTCCGCTCTTGCTCGCTTGCGAGCCGGTGCCGGCTGAGCTGCTCGAATAAACCTCGCTGACATTGATTCCGCCAGTGAACGCGACCTTGCCGTCGACGACAAGGATTTTTCGATGATCCCGGTTGTTGAGCGTGCCCTTGCCGCGCTTCAAGGGATTCACGGGGTTGTATTCAACGACGCGAATCCCGGCTTGCTTCATGCGATCAAAAAATCCTTTGTCCGCTGCCACGGACCCCAGGCTGTCGTACATCAAATTGATTTGCACGCCGCGCTTTTGCTTCGCGAGCAGTTTGCCGGCGAATTGGTGACCGACTTCGTCGTCTTCGAAAATATACGTCTCGAGGTTGATGTGGTCTCTCGCTTTGTCGATCGCTTCGAACATTGAGCGGTACGTTGCCGGCCCATCGGTCAAAAGCTGAACCGAATTTCCGGCGACAAGCGGTCGCAAAGCTGCGGCTTCCAGGACCGCCGCGTGCCGGGCGAGTGGCTGCTCCGCATCCTCGCGCGGCAAGTTCTCGAAAAGCGTCTTTCCTTGCTCGGTCGATACTGGAGAAGGACCCGGAATGTCTGGAAGCGATGCGCAGCCGAGAAAAAGAAAAAGGCAGACGAGTGCCGCCAAGCGCCAGCCGCGGCGCATCGCTCAGCTCAAAAACAACCGGCCTGCAAGCACGAGCGACAGCAGCAGCGATGCGCCGGCGACCCATGCTAGCAGCACGACGCGCGCGGACAGTACGCCCACCGCCTGTGCCAGTTTTTCTCCCTGCTCAGCCATTTTTGCGAACGCTTCGGCTTGCGCCCGCTGCAGCGACTCGATCGTCGCGATGCGCTGCAGGATCTCTTCGCGTCCCGCGTCCTCGGTGGGAACCGCACTTTCCGGCGGAGCCCTGCGCCGGCTGGCGACCATCGAACGAACTGCCGTGGTCAGCTCGTAGATTTCACGCCACGGGATGACTTTGAGTATCGCCAGGTTCATGAGCTTGTCCCTCGGTTGATCTTGCGTAATCGTATCGCATCACAAGCGCGATAGTTCGCAAGCGAGAGTGTGGCCGGCGAGGCGACCGCTGCCGCTTAAGTCAGCCCGACGCCGAGTATATTTCCGATTGCGTACGTGATCGCGCCGGCGGCTCCACCGATCGCCAGCATGCGAAACCCGCTGATCATCGCGCCCCGGCCGGTAAAGAGACTGATCGCCATGCCGACCGCAAACAACGAAAAACCGGTGACGACGACTGCGAGCGCGATTGCATCGCGACCCAGCAGAAATGGCAACAGCGGGACCGCCGCGCCGGCAGCAAACGAAACAAACGAGTAAAGCGCGGCCGCCCAAGGTGAACCAAGCTCTTCAGGATTGAGGCCAAGCTCTTCGCGCGCGAGCGTGTCCAGCGCTTCGTCGGGCTTGGCGATGATCGTCCGCGCCACCCGCTCTGCCTCGGGTTTGGGCAAGCCGCGCGCTGCGTAGATGAGTGCAAGCTCGGCCGCTTCTTCGTCGGGGTAATGGTCGAGCTCGTCTTTTTCGAGACCGATCTGATATTCAAACATTTCGCGCTGCGAGCGCACCGAGACATATTCCCCGGCGCCCATCGAAAAAGCGCCTGCGAGCAAGCCCGCCGCGCCCGCAAGGATAATGACGTTGTGGTTCGCGCTCGCGCCGGCGACTCCCATGATGAGGCTCGCGTTCGACACGAGCCCGTCATTCACTCCGAACACGGCCGCTCGCAGATTGCCGCCTGAGGAAACGCCGCGATGGCGCTGTCCGACCTCAGCGACGTTGTGCGGCATCGGGTGGCCGGGGCGCGAATGCAGGTACAGCGACATGCCGCGCACTTTCATCGCGGCAAGCACGCCTCGCATGCGGCGAATCCCGAATCGCTGAACCAGCGCAGCGACGAGACGGCTTCTGAGATCGGGAGAAAAATCGGCGGGCAATTGCTTCCCGGACTCGCGCATCTTCTTTTCCCAAAGCGTCGCCTGGTCCTCGGCGTCTTTCGCGAGGTCGCGAAATAGACCGCCCCGCGCGCTCGTCTCGATCTCCGCGAGCACTCGGTACAGGTATGCCGACCGTTTTTCTTCTTTCCAGCTTTCGAGAAAATCGGCCATTAAGCCGCGCGCCCCAGCCGGCGGTACTGCACTGCTTCCGCAATATGCGTTGCGCTTATCGATTCGCTCGCCGCGAGATCGGCGATTGAGCGCGCGACTTTGAGCACGCGGTGGTACGCCCGCGCGGAAAGATTGAGGCGACTGATCGCGCGCTTCAGCAGTTCCTCGCCGTCCCGATCCGGCGCGCACAGTTTCTCCACTTCCTTAGGCGTGAGTCTGGAGTTGGGTTTCTTCTGCCGTGCGGTCTGCATCTCGTATGCGGCTTCGACCCGGCTGCGCATCGCGCGACTCGTCTCGCCGTTCGAAGCCGCAACGAGCTCTGCTTCGGCAAGCGCCGGGACTTCGATCTGGATATCGATGCGATCGATGAGCGGCCCCGAAAGCTTGCCTCGGTAGCGCGCTATCTCGCCAGGCGTGCAGCGACAGCGACCGTTTGCGTGTCCTGAATAGCCGCAGGGACAGGGATTCATCGCAGCAATCAACTGAAAACGAGCCGGGAAATCGGCCGAGCGCGCTGCGCGCGAGATGGTGATCTGCCCGGACTCGAGCGGTTCGCGCAGAACTTCCAGCACCTTGCGGTCGAACTCGGGAAACTCGTCGAGAAAAAGCACACCGTTCAATGCCATCGAGATTTCTCCGGGACGCGGATCCGAGCCGCCGCCCACGAGCGCGATCGCTGACGCGGTATGGTGAGGCGACCTGAACGGCCGCTTTTTCCAGTCTTCGATTCTAAAGCCGTTCGCGCCCAGCGATTGCACCGCCGCGGTCGCAAGCGCCTCCTCCTCGTGCATCGGCGGCAGTATCCCCGGGAAACGAGCAGCGAGCATCGATTTGCCGGTCCCCGGCGGCCCGATCATGAGAACGCTGTGGTTGCCCGCAGCCGCAATTTCCAGCGCGCGCTTCGCAGCGTGCTGACCTTTGACCTCGCACATATCGGGATAGCAGGGCGCAGACGTCGCCGGTTTGCCGTTATAGCGTCGCAGCGCTTCTTTTCCCGCAAAGTGCCCGCATACCTGCAGCAAAGAAGCGGCAGGATAGATTCGCGCCTGCTCGACGAGAGCAGCTTCGGCAGCGTTTGCACTAGGAAGAATAAAAGCGCGATCGTTCTTTGCTGCGTGGTACGTCATCGCCAACGCGCCGCGGATCGGCCTCAATTCACCAGTGAGCGCAAGCTCTCCGGCGAACTCGTATGCGCTCAAGTCTCTGTCGGGAATCTGCTGCGAAGCGGCAAGGACGCCGAGCGCGATTGCAAGATCGAAGCGCCCGCTCTCCTTCGGCAGATCGGCGGGCGCGAGATTGACCGTGATACGTCTCGCGGGGAAGTCGAAGCGCGCGTTTTGCAGCGCCGCGCGCACCCGATCCTTGCTCTCTTTGACTTCGGCTTCGGGCAGACCGACGATCGTAAAGCTCGGGAGCCCGTTCGCAAGGTGGACTTCGACGATGACCTCCGGCGCATTCATTCCGGACAGCGAACGGCTGCGCAGGACCGCGAGAGACATCTCAGGAATGAGGGATGAGGAATAAAGGATGAAAGAAGGCGAGGCCAGCTTTTTCAGGCTTC
>WUUC01207056.1_pt1 | contig 12538 bp, 13 predicted proteins | sample 6278441 | NCBI WGS metagenome assembly WUUC01 (sample SAMN13675441, study PRJNA597444) | soil metagenome | isolation source: soil | place: USA: Washington | collected 2017-10 | reverse complement strand
TTCGAGCAAGATGCCCGCGCTGTCGCCGAAGCTGGCGCCTTTGCGGTGGTGCTTGAAGCCCTTGCCGAGCTTCTCGCCGCCCGCATCACCAAGCAGATCCCGATCCCGACCATCGGCATCGGAGCGAGTGCCGAATGCGACGGCCAGGTTCTGGTCCTTGAGGATATGCTGGGTCTTAGCCCGCGTGTGCCGAAATTCGTGAAGGTATATGCCGAGCTGGGCTCTGCCATCGAGGGAGCGGTAAAGGCCTATGCGGAAGATGTTCGGAGCCGCGCCTTCCCGACCAGCGAGCACACCTATCCGATGTTCGACGAGCCGTCGCCGACCACGAAAAAGACAAAAATGACCGGAAGTTAGCCGGTCGCACTGGTTCCGATCTGACCCGCTTCTGGTTTCCCGTTCGCATTCACCGAGCTTGCGCGGGCGGGGGGGCTTTACTATAGGGCGGCCAGGGAGGAGCCGAACGATACGGGCTTTCGCGCGGTCGGTTCCGCTGTAGAGCACGAGTTCGCCGCAGATGAGCGACCAGAATTTTCTCCGCGAAGTTGAGGAAGCCGTCCGCCACGAGCGCTATCGGCAGCTCTGGGACCGATATGGGCTCTATGTGATCGCCGCTGGCGCGGTCATCGTTGTCGGCGTCGCCGGTTACAAGGGTTGGGCCCATTGGCAACAGAGCCGCGCGCAAACGGCCGGCTCCGATTTCTCCCGGGCCCTCCTTCTTCAGGATAAAGGGCAATCCGACAAGGCCCGAGAGGTTTTCGCGGAACTCGCCGAGAAGGGCCCTTCGGGCTACCGGTTGCTTTCGCGTTTTCAGCTTGCCGTCGCCGCGGCACAAGCGGGCAAAGCCGACGAGGCCGTCTCGACCTATGATGCTCTCGCGGTTGAAGCCGGCGATCCGATCCTCAAGGGCCTCGCAACGATTCAGGCGGCGACTCTCCGGCTCGAAAAGGCCGACTACGCGGAGATGGAACGCCGTCTCAAGCCGCTGATCGACAGCGGAAGTCAATGGCGGTATTCGGCCCGCGAGCTGCTCGGGCTTTCGGCGTACAAGCACAAGAATATGAGCGAGGCGGAGAAGCAGTTCGGCGAATTGCTCGCGGATCGGGGAACGCCCGCAAATTTGCGCGAGCGGGCCGAGATGATGCTCGCCGTCGTCGCGGGATCTCCGCAGGCTTTGAGCACCACGGCGAAATAGCGCTTTTGAGCGGGGGCGAGTTGGACCCGGAGTACAGGCGCGGGGAGGGATACCATTTGTGGCGCGTCCTTGCGGCGGCTGCGTTCTTCGCGATCCTCAGCGGCTGCGCGAGCGGCCTTCCCGAAATCAAGAATCCCTTCAAAGAGAAAGAGGAGAAGCTGCCGGGCGAACGCGTCCCGGTCATCACGGGGCAAGATCAAAATGCCGCCGACCCGTCATTGGCGGGAAGGCCCGTCTCGCTTCCGGCGCCGGTCACGAATGCGTCCTGGACCATGCCGGGCGGAGGTCCGTCCAATAGTCCCGGGCATCTCGCACTTGGTGACAGCGTCAGAAAGATTTGGACTGCGAGCGCAGGCTCCGGGTCCTCCTCAAAGGGACGTTTGAGCGCCATTCCCCTCGTCGCCGACGGCAAGGTCTTCACGCTTGATGCCGCCGGTCGAGCTTCGGCTTTCTCCACGGCAAACGGCGGCAAGCTTTGGTCCGCCGATCTTACGCCCGAGAATGAAAAACGCGCCGAGGGCTTCGGAGGGGGCCTCGCTCTGGAAGGCGGCCGTCTATATGCGGTCACAGGTTTTGGGACGGCCGTCGGAATCAATCCTGACAGCGGAGCGGTGCTCTGGACCCAAAAGGTTGGGGAGCCGATCCGCAGTTCTCCGACAGCCGCCGGCGGCAAACTCTACTTCACCTCGACCGACAGCGTGCTCCATTGCCTCGACGGCGCCTCAGGCCAGGAACTCTGGACGGCTCGCGGGCTTCCCGTCCCGGCGACGCTCCTCTCGAATGTCAGTCCGGCAGTCGGCCAGCGCAATCTGATCGCAGCATTCCCCGCTGGGGATCTGACGGCCTACAATCCCGATAGCGGCCAGGCGGGCTGGAAGGAGTCGTTGGCACGCTCCAGCGAAGGCTCAGCCGCCGGCATCCTCGCCGATCCGGCAAGGCCGGCAATCGACCGCGGAATCGTTTTTGCTGTGAGCCACGGAGGCAAGATGATCGCCGTGTCGGAAGCGACCGGCGAGCGGCTCTGGACGAGAAACGTGACGAGCACGCAGATGCCATGGGCGGCCGGCGAAGCCGTGTTCGTGGTGGATGTGCGTGGCAAGCTGATGGGGCTTAACCGCACAGACGGCAAAATCAGGTGGACGACCGATCTTCCGGGACAAGCGCGGTGGAGCGGACCAGTCCTTGCGGGCGGAAAACTTTGGCTCGCTTCCGGGGAAGGGCAGCTCATGAGCGTCGATGCCAAGACGGGTCAGCAGCTCGGGAGCGTCGATCTCGACGAGAAGGTGTTCGTGACGCCGGTTGTCGCCGGCGGCCGCATGTATATCTTGGCCGACGACGCAACCCTAATCGCTCTCAACTAGACGCTGCCGGAGCAGGACGCGCTCCGGTTCCGCACCATGCCCCTCACGATCGCAATTGTCGGACGCCCGAATGTGGGCAAGTCCACCCTGTTCAACCGCCTCCTCCGACGGCGGCTTGCCCTCGTCGACGATCAGCCGGGGCTGACGCGGGACCGGCGTGAGGCAGAGGCGCGGATCGGTTCGCGGGACGTCGTGCTGATCGACACGGCCGGCTTCGAGGACGCGAAGGAGGGACTCTCAGCGCGCATGCGTGCGCAGACGGAAGCAGCAATCGCGCAAGCCGATCTCGTGCTCTTTCTCATCGATGCTCGGACGGGCATCGTTCCGGCCGATGAGATTTTTGTCGAGATCGTTCGCACCTCCGGAAAGCCCGTCCTCCTCGTTGCCAACAAATCAGAGGGGCGGGCTGCCGAGGCCGGTCTCTACGAGGCCTTCTCCCTCGGCCTTGGCGAACCTCTCGCTGTTTCCGCCGAACACGACCTCGGCATCGGCGATCTAACGGTCGCCATCGAAGCCGCCGCGGAGAGTCGAGGCGGCCCCGCCTCCGAACTCGATCCCGCGGAGACGGAAGACGCGGAGCCGCATGCCTTGCGCATTGCCGTGGTAGGGCGCCCGAACGTCGGGAAGTCGACGTTGGTGAATGCGCTTTTCGGCGAGGAGCGCATGATCACCGGTCCCGAGGCCGGCATCACCCGCGACTCCATTTCTGTGCCCTTGGAGTGGCGGGGGACGCAGATCCGTCTGTTCGACACCGCTGGCTTGCGGCGAAAGATGAAGGTCGAGGGCCGGCCCGAGGAGCTTGCCGTCTCGGACGCTATTCGCGCTATTCGTTTTGCTGAGGTCGTCGTGCTGCTTCTCGACGCGGAGCGGCCCTTCGAGAAACAAGACCTGCAGATCGCTGATCTTGTCTATGAGGAGGGTAGAGCGGTCGTCGTCGCCGTCAACAAATGGGATCTCGTCAATCAGCCCCAGAGCCGGCTGCATGAACTGAGGGAGGCCTGCCAGCGCCTTCTCCCCCAGCTGAAGGGCGTTGCTCTCGTGCCGGTGTCGGCGCTTTCCGGAAAAGGAACGGACGCTCTGATGCGAGCTGTCATTGCCGCGAATGAGGTATGGAATCGGCGGGTCCCAACCAACCCGCTCAATCGCTGGCTGAAAGAGGCGGTCGAGGCACATCCGCCGCCGGCGGTCTCAGGACGCCGCATCAAGATCAGATACATCACGCAGACCAAGGCACGGCCGCCGACGTTCGTCGCCTTTTGCTCGCGGCCGAGAGCCATTCCAGACTCCTATATGCGATATCTGTTGAATTCGCTGCGCGAGACCTTCGATCTTCCAGGGGTGCCGATCAGGCTGCTTTGGCGGAAGGGCGCCAACCCTTATGTGAGGGAGGCAGAGGCGCGGTGACCGAGCAACTGGCTACCGAGGTTTTCTTCTACCACCTCGAGCACCGCACGTTGGATGACGTGCTTCCGACGCTGCTCGAACGCTCGCTCGAGCGGGGTTGGCGCGCCGTCGTTCAGGCCGCGAGCGAGGAACGCGTCGAAGCCATCGACACGCTGCTTTGGACCTACAGGGAGGAGAGCTTTCTCGCCCACGGCACTTCCCGCGAGGGTTCCCCAGACGCCCAGCCGATCTATCTCACAGCCGAAAACGACAATCCCAACGCCGCTGCAGTTCGTTTCCTCGTAGATGGAGCGGAGCTTCAAGACGAATCGCCGTATCGGCGCGTCGTGTTCATCTTCGATGGTCGAGACGAGGAGGCGGTGAAGAAGGCGCGCATTCAATGGCAGGACGCGAAAACCAAAGGGCTCAGCGTCAGCTACTGGCAGCAGGACGCTGACGGTCGCTGGCAGCAGCGCGCCTGAGCCCTGCTTGAGACGGCCGTTTGCGGCCGCTATAAGCCCGCAACTATTCCGAAAAGACTTGGGGGGCAATCAACACATGGCCGTTGAGCGCACGCTTTCGATCATCAAACCGGATGCGACGGAGCGCAACCTGACGGGACAGATCACTGCTCGATTCGAGTCGGCTGGCCTTCGGGTCGTGGCGCAGAAGCGGATCTGGTGGAAGCGGAAGGACGCGAAGTCCTTCTACCAGAGCCATAAGGGGCAGCCCTACTACAAGGGCCTCATCGAATTCATGACCTCCGGCCCGATCGTGGTTCAGGTTTTGGAAGGCGAGAATGCCGTTGCGAAGAACCGCGAGGTGATGGGCACGACCAATCCGGTCGATGCCGCGCCCGGAACCATCCGCCGCGACTTCGGCGTGAACCATCAGCGCAACTCGGTGCATGGTTCCGACAGCCCCGAGACGGCCAAGCGCGAAATTGGGGCGCTCTTCAAGAAGAGCGAGATCGTCGGCTAGCGTCGTCGGCTGCGTCTGCTCGAATCGTCTTACACATACTCGGCACAACAATCAGGCCCGGAATTCCTCCGGGCCTGATCGCGTTCGGCAACGGCGAATGCCTAGTGATGATGCGCCGAGACGCTCTTCACACATTCCGACAGAAGGTCGTTCGGAGCGGAGTGGCTCACATCGCCGAGGCTCAATATGCCGACCATCCGCTTGCTCTTGTTGATCACCGGCAGGCGCCGGATTTTCAGATCCTCCATATGCCGGATGGCCTTGGCGAGATCATCATCTTCGCGGCAGCAATGAATGCCGGTAGTCATCACGTCTCGCGCGGTGGCGCGGCCTGCATCGAAGCCATCCTCCGCAAACCCTTTGCAGACGATGTCGCGATCGGTGACCATGCCAATCAGCTTGTCGTTTTCGCCGATCGGTATGGAGCCGATGTCGTGCTCGCGCATCAACCTGGCGATGTCGGAGAGCGGGGTGTCGGGGCCGACCCAATCGACACCCTTATGCATTGCTTCTTTAACTTTCATGGCGACCTCCATTCGCGGCCTGTTTCCGCGACCCAAGTCAGCGAGGTTCCCCTGTTCCCCAAATCTGACTCTACACCAGATGTGATCGCGTGGCACGGGCGGCGTGAAGGCGAGGCGGTCGGCTCAAGCCTATGACAGCATTGGGCAATCAAGCGTCTTTCGCAGTGCCTCGATGAGTTCCTGCTCGGTCGCGACGCCGATATAGAGACCGCCATTTCGCTCCGCGAGGCATTTCGTATCGAGCAGGCTCTGCTCGCCTGTCCAGGTATAGCCCTGCACCCTGAGGCCAATGACATGCACCGTGAGCTGGTCGGCGTCCGCGTGCAGCCTCTTGCCGATCTCGCAGGGCTTTGCGCCGCAGGTCTCTTCGCCGTCGGTCAGAACGACAACAATTCCAGGCTTATGCCGATAATCGAGGACATCCGCCGCCCGCTCGACCGCGGCCGTGAGCGGTGTCCGACCGGCAGGAACGAGGCGGCTCACCGCATCGACGATGCGCCGCGCAGCGTTCGCCTCAGGCGGGAAATCGAGCTGCACGTTGCACTGATTGGATGGGCCGGGCCCGTAGGTGATGAGCCCGACGCGGCGAAAGCGAGTGACGCTCGGCAGCACCGCCTCGAGGGATCTGCGCACCTTCTCGATACGTGTGTGATAATTCGCCGTCTCGCTGCCATAGCCCCAGCCGTTCCCGGCCATCGAGCCTGAGGCATCGAAGACGAGCATCGCATCTTCGATGCAGGGGCGTTCGGCCGGTTGCTGGGCAGGAGCCATGCCGGGACTCGCTCCAACGAGCAGCGTAGCGAGCAAGGCGGCAAAGCGGAACGGGTATGAAGGCAGCGGGGTCATGCCGCTATGCTTACTCCCGCGTCAGCTGAGCTCGCTGATGCGGAAGGGAAGGCCGCCCTTCGGGCACAGCGTCACCGTCGCGTGAATCTTCGCCGGGACGGGCCCCGCATATTCCGGGGTGAAGCGCCGCAACAGCTGCACGAGCGCAAGCGTGTTTTCGATCTGCGAAAGCGCCCCGCCGATGCAGGCGCGCTTTCCGGCAGCAAACGGCAGATAAGAGTATTTCACCCGCTTCTTCGCCCGCTCCGGCGCGAATCGCTCGGGATCGAACTTCTCCGGCTCCTCCCAATATTTCGGGCTGTGATGGGCGATGTAGGTGAGGATCACCACCTTGTCGCCGGCCTTGATCTGCCGTCCTTCGATCTCGTCATCGCCGGCGGCAATGCGGATCAGCGCCCAGATCGGCGGGAAGAGACGCATCGTCTCTTGGATCACCATGCGCGTATAGGAGAGGTGCTGCACCTCGTTCCATTCCGGATCGCGCATGCCGCAGACGCGCTTTGCCTCCTCGCGTATGCGCTCCATCGCCTCCGGGTGCAGCGACAACAGGTATAGCGACCAAGCAAGGGTCAGCGCCGTCGTTTCGGTGCCGGCCCACAAATATTGCTTCATCTCGTCGATGACTTGCTGGCGGTCGAATTCCGGGAAGTTCGGATCGGCCTCCGCCGCCTCAAGCATTTTCAGCAAGGTCTTTTCGCGATGCTCGACAATGCCGGCGCCGATTACCGTCTCCGGCATCTCGCCCCACACCTGCATCGCCTTCGCCGCATCTTCTTGCGTCATCTCGATCAGCTCTCCGCGCACATTCTTCAGGCGCAGAGATTTATGGTTCATCACGTCGGTGTAGGTCTTTACCTGGCCGAAAACGAAATGCGGGTTGAACGGCATTTCGCGATCGAACAGCGCTTTGCACACCATGTCCGCGGCGAGCGTCCAGGTCTCCTCAACCATTTCGATGGTCTCGCCCGTCTCGGAAAAGCGCTTCCACCGCCCCATCTTCGCGTCGATGGCAGTCATCAGATAGGGGAAGTAGTCCTCGAACATGTTTGGATGGAAGGCAGGCTGCTGCGGCGCGCGGATCTTCTGCCAAAGCGCGCCGTCGACAGTGATCATGCTCTTGCCGAAGATCGGGCGCAGTCCGTCGAAATATTTCGTGTAATTGTCGGCGTTAGAGACAAGTACGCGTTCGGCGTGAGCCGGCTCGCACAATAAGACGATGCGCTGGTTCTTCAGATTGATGGGAATTATGCCGCCGTATTTGTCGCTGAGCGCCATGAGAACCTGCATCGGGTTCTCCTGGTTGAGCAGCGGCGTGAGCTTGAACCAAATGCTCTGCTCTTCGCCGAGCCCATGCGACGGAGAATAGGCGACGTTCATATCGGCCATTTCCCCCTGATCCTGTTACTGTCGAGGCATAGCATCCGCTCCCGATAAGCGGAGCTTAGGCGGAGCGGCGAACGACCGCTAAGGGCCAGTAGTGCCTTGTTTTCTGTCATGTAGCATCGCTTGCGCGGCATTGTCCATCTTGCGCGCACAAGTTGATCTGCATCTTGTCGTGCGACACGCCGCCACGTCTAGAATTATGAATCATGAGAAAGCGGCGGCGAGAAGAGCGGGTCTTGCTCGATCTCGCCGAAGGAGCCGACGACTCGCTGGCCGACCACTCGCACGGCAGCCGACGCTACAAGCTGCAAAGCGAGCGGATAGAGGCGATGCTCGGCATTCAGCACGCGGGCGGCAAGCGTTTCCTCAGTATCGCTGCCGAGCACAGGAACCGCTGCCTGTGCCACGATCGGGCCATCGTCCATTTCGGCCCGGACGAAATGCACTGTGCAGCCGGTCAGCTTCGCGCCGGCCGCAATTGCTCGGGCGTGCGTGTTGAGGCCTCTGAAGGCCGGCAGCAGCGACGGATGAATGTTGAGGTGCCGGTTCCGCCAGCGCTCGACGAACCCTTCCGTGTGCAGGCGCATGAACCCGGCATTGCAGAGGAGTTCGACACCCGCTTCGTTGAGCGCGGCATCCATCGCGGCATCGAAGGCTTCCCGCGAGGGGAAACCCGTGTGATTGATCGTGCGGGTCGGAATGCCCGCCTCCTCGGCGCGGGAGAGCCCCTGCACCCCCGACACATTCGAGATGACGATCACGATCTCCGCCGGATGGTCACGGGAAGAGCAGGCCTCGATCAGTGACTGAAGGTTGGACCCGCGTCCGGAGATGAGAACGCCGACGCGCTTCTTGGTCATGCGCCCGTCCCATCGCGCACGTGCCCTGAATAGCGAACGGCCGTATCCCCGCGACGCGGCACGAGATGGCCGAGCCGCCACGGCGCTTCACCCAACGTCCGCAACGCTGCGGCGACGCTATCCGCCTTCTCGGCGGACGTCACGACTACCATCCCGACCCCGCAGTTGAATGTCTTCAGCATTTCCGCGTCGTCGAGCGCGCCCTCCCGCTTCAGCCAATCGAAGACCGCAGGCAAAGAAAATGAACCAAGATCAATCTCCGCAGAGAGGGTTTCGGGCAAAATGCGTGGGAGATTCTCGGTCAACCCACCGCCGGTGATATGAGCGAGCGCTTTGACGGCACCTGGCATCTCGCGCAGTGTCGCAAGAAGTTGCCGCACATAGATGCGTGTCGGGGCGAGGAACGCTTCACCGAGTGTCTTGTCGGCTGCGAAGAGTGCGCGGTCGGTCCATTTTAAGCCGGACCGCTCCACAACGCGGCGAGCGAGCGAAAAACCGTTTGAGTGCACGCCCGAAGACGGCAGCGCTAGGAGCGCATCGCCGGCTTCAACATCTGGCCGAGGCAGGATGCCCGTTCGCTCCACAGCACCGACGGCAAATCCGGCGAGGTCGTAGTCGCCGGGTTCGTAAAGGCCGGGCATCTCCGCGGTCTCGCCGCCGATGAGCGCGCATCCGGCCTCGCGGCATCCTTCCGCGATGCCGGCGATGACCGTCTTCGCCACCTCGGTCTCGAGCTTTCCGCAAGCAAAATAGTCCAGAAAGAACAGGGGCTCGGCGCCTTGCACGACGAGGTCGTTGACGTTCATGGCCACGAGGTCGATGCCGATCGTGGCGTGCTCGCCCGTCTCGATGGCGATTTTGAGCTTTGTGCCAACCCCGTCGGTTGCCGCGACAAGAATTGGGTCTTTGAAGCCGCAAGCCGCAAGATCGAAGAGGCCGCCAAATCCGCCGATTCCCCCGATCGTGCCGGCCCGCGCTGTTGCCGCCGCGAGCGGTCCGATCGACTTCACCAGCGCGTTGCCAGCATCGATGTCGACGCCGGCCTCGCGGTAGCTGAGGGACGTCTTCTCTTCAAGTTTGGCGGGCATTCTCGCCGTTCGGACGAGGAGGGTTGATGGGCTCTGCATATCAATCGGGGGAAGCCGCCTCCGTCAAGCCGAGACCGGCATCGCGAAATGGTTCGGCCCCCGCCTTGTCACAATTGCGCGGTTTACCGGCATTTGCTGAGATGGTGCCCATGCGTCCCAAAGCATCGCGAGAATGTAAGGCCCTGAGGCCCACGATCAGAAGGGGCCTCGCTGCCCTGGGCCTTGCCCTGCTGGCGTTCACCCTGATCGCCGGGGCAGCCCGGGCCCAATCCGAGGAAAGCCTCTACACCGTCGCCAAGCTTCCGGTGGACGTCACCTCGAAAAATGCCGTCGAGGCGAAGTCGAAGGCGCTCGCGGAAGCACAGCAGCGGGCCTTTCGAACCGTCCTGCGGCGGGTCGCGCCCTTCGGTGCCTCGGCGCAGCTCGAAGTCGGGCCGCAGGAGCTCGAAGCTCTTATCGGCGGCCTTTCGGTCCGCAACGAGAAATATTCGACCACACGCTACATCGCGAGCCTCGACATTAGCTTCAACGAGCAGGCGGTGCGCGAGCTTCTCTCAGGCCGCGGCATCCCGATCAACGACCGGCGGGCGCCGTCCATCGCCATATTGCCGGTGAGCATCGAGGGCGAGAAGGTAAGCGGATCCGGAAGCCGCTGGTATCAGGCCTGGATGGACCTCGACCTCACCCATGGGCTGGTGTCCGCGACGATCGTTCAGCCGCGGGAGGGATTCGATGCCCGGTTGGTAAACGCCGTCCTGTCCGGCGACACCAGCGCCTATGAGGAAATCAAAGGTGCGTATAGCGGGCAGCCTGTCGTGGTTGCCGTTGGGCAGCCGCAAGGGGGCGCCTTCACCATACGCCTCGCCGGAGAGGATGGTGTGGGCCAGCTCAATTTCGGCCAAAACTTGCGGCTTGGCGGCAATGAGGCCGCTGGGGCCCGCAACGCCGCCGCCTTTGCCCTTGCGGTTCTCGAGAACCGCTGGAAGGCGAAGGAAGGCGAAGCTCTTGGCATCGCGGCTCCGGGGCCGGAAGGCGCCGAAGGCGGCGTCTCCCCGCTTGATCCCGGCGGTTCTCAGGGCGAGCCGGAACGGAACGTGGTGGCCCTCGTCGAGTTTTCCGGATTAAGGCAGTGGCAGGAGATGCGCAGCCGCCTCACGTATGTGCCGGGCCTCCAAGGCCTTGAGGTGAACTCCCTTTCGGCCAGAAGCGCCTCCATCACTTTCGGCTATGCGGGCTCGCTTGGGCACCTGCAGAAGGTGTTGGCCGAGAATGGTTTTTCCTTCGAGAACGCCGAGGACAATTTCATCATTCGGGCCCGCTAGGCCAACCTACGATCCCGCACTGAAATCTGATATGCCTGAGGCTGGCAAACGCCTCGGTCGAGGAGACCGCTGGCGCTTGCGTGGAGTGTGACGTTCGTGAATATCCCGAATGCTCTGACTTTGGGTCGCATCGTCCTCGTGCCGGTGGTCGTCTGGCTGATCGTTACGCATGAGATGACGGCCGCCTTTGTCCTCTTCCTACTCGCCGGCTTCTCCGATGCAGCCGATGGATACCTCGCCAAGCGCTATGGCTGGCGCACGGAGCTTGGGGCCTATCTCGATCCGATCGCCGACAAGGCGCTTCTTGTCAGCATCTACGTCGCTTTGGGTTTCTACAGCCATTTGCCGGCGTGGCTCGTCATCGCCGTCGTGAGCCGCGATATCCTCATCATCGGAGCACTCCTTCTGTCTTGGGTTCTGTCGCGCCCGGTTCCCATTCGGCCACTCCTCATCAGCAAGGTGAATACGCTCGCGCAGATCGTTCTCGCCTGCCTCGTGCTGGCAGACCTTGGCGTCGCACTTGGGGCGAGGGACCTCATCGCCGTTTTGATTCCGATAACGGGAGCACTGACCATCGCTTCGGCAGCCGCTTATTTCTGGGGCTGGCTGAAACATATGGCGAGCTATGAGCCGGCGCCCGCGCCTCTCAGCGCGAAAGGCAAGTCCGTGTCCGTGAACGGCGCCGAGCAGTCCCGGATCAGGGCCTCGTGACGGCCGAGCAGCTCATCCTCGATCTTCCGCATCGTCCGGCGCTCGGCGCGGAGGACTTCCTCGTGAGCGACTGCAATCTCGGCGCGGTGCGGCTCATCGATGCCTGGCCGGGTTGGCAGAACAACATCCAGCTGCTCATCGGGCCGGCCGCAAGCGGAAAAACGCATCTCGTCCGCGTCTGGCAGGTGCGCTCTGACGCCCTGGCGGTCACTCCCGCCGGTACCGACATTGCCGCACTGGATTTTTTGCCCGAGGCCACAGCCCTTGTCGTGGAGGATATCGATCGATTTGGCTATGACGAGAAATGGCTCTTCCATCTGCTGAACCTCGCGCGCGAGAGAAGCCTGTTTTTGCTGATGACGTCGCGGGACGTGCCGAACCGTCTTGAGATCGGGCTGCCGGACCTCGAGTCGCGCCTCAATGCGCTTCCCGCGATCCGAATCGGCGCGCCGGATGACACGCTGCTCAAGACCGTGATGCTCAAGCACTTCTCCGACAGGCAGCTATCGGTCGAACCGAAGGTGCTCGACTTTCTCGCGCTCCACATCGACCGGTCCTTGGCGGCTGCTGCCCTTGCAGTCGCTGCTGTGGACCGTGCGGCGCTCGCTTCGGGCAACCGCATTACGCGTCAGCTCGTATCGCGAGCCCTTGCGAAGGACTCGGGCGAGGATGATGAAAGCGCATAGATCCGCGAGCGCCCTGAATTGGCCACGCCCTGACGCAACTGTTAGAGTCGATCGAGTAGGATGACACGCCACTGTCACAAAAGGCACCGTACAAAGCGCGTCGAGAGGTTTCGATGACCCTACAGGAGCAGGTGCAACCGATAGAAACGAGCCCCGGTATCGCGGCCTTCGGGCCTTCGCGATTCTTCAACCGTGAGC
>WUUC01165296.1_pt1 | contig 12539 bp, 9 predicted proteins | sample 6278441 | NCBI WGS metagenome assembly WUUC01 (sample SAMN13675441, study PRJNA597444) | soil metagenome | isolation source: soil | place: USA: Washington | collected 2017-10 | reverse complement strand
CGAGCAGGCACCTGCCGGGCGCCAGGTCGAAGGAGATGCCGGCCAGCGCCGGCCGGTCGGCCGCCGCGTAGGTGAAGCCGAGATCGGCGGCCCGGACCCGCCCGGGCGTCGTCCGCCGGGGCGCGGTCGCCGACGCGGCGTCGTGGGTCAGGCTGGGAAGCCCTCGAGGACGCCGGTCTCACGCAGCGCGCGGACGAGGAGGACCGACGCGATCGGCAGGGCGATCAGGGCCGACACGCCCATGAACAGGCCGATCGCCAGGACCGCATCGAGGCTGAACGCCGCGAAGTAGAGGGCCCAGTCATGGACCCACGCGGCGGCAGCCGTCGCCAGCGAAGCGACCGCCAGGACGGGCCACGACCAGTTGCGGTAGAGCGTGAACGCGAAGACCAGCTCCGCCGCGGCGCCCTGGACGAACCCGGACAACAGCGTGTCGACGCCCCACTGGCTGCCCAGCAGCGCCGACAGGCCGGCCGCGACCATCTCGGCGAACAGCGCGGCTCCGGGCTTGCGGATCACGAGCGGCGCCACGATCGCCGGCAGCAGCCACCAGACGTAGAAGACGTAGCGGGCCGGCCCGAGGAATGCGAGCGCCTCCCAGATGGCGTTGAAGGCGAGGAAGGCGACCCCGAACGCAACGCCGATGACGGCGGCCACGACGATGTCGCGCGTGCGCCAGCCCGGTGCGGACCCGTCGCGCGGGTCGCTGGTGTCAACGGACATGGGCTTGAACACCTCCTGAACATGCCGACGCCGTCGCCCGGGGACGACGGCGATGAGCGATGCGGCCTGCTTCCTTCGCCGGTACGAGCCGGATCAGGTTCGGCGGGTCTGCGGCCCTGGGCCGCACTCTCAGCGCTCGCGCGCTCCCCGGAGGCGGTGTTCGGTTGTGCGCCGCAGTCTACCATCGGCCGGGTGACGGGCTGGCAGGAGATCGGGGATCGCGTCTTCGTCCGGCGCTACGTGTTCTACGACCAGAACATCGGGGTCGTGCTGGGCGACGACGCGTGCCTCGTGATCGACACCCGGATCTCGCATCGGCAGGCGGAGGAGATCAAGGCGCACCTCCGCGAGCTCACGCCGCTGCCGGTGGCGCTGGTCGTCAACACGCACGGCCATTCGGATCATGCCTTCGGCAACCGCGTGTTCCGGCCGGCGCCGATCATCGGCCACGAGGGCTGCGTGCGCTTCCTCGACGACACCGGCGAAGCGCAGCGCGCGGCGGCGATGGCCAACCTGCCGGAGCTCGCCGCCGACCTCGCGGAGGTCGAGCTCGACCCGCCCGATCGCACGTTCAGCGAGCATGCCTCGGCGGACGTGTCCGGCCGTCGCGTCGAGCTCCGCTTCCTGGGCCGGGGTCACACCGACCACGACATCGTCGTCGTCGTGCCGGATGCGGGCGTCGTGTTCGCCGGCGACCTGCTTGAGAACGGCGCCACGCCCTACTTCGGGGACGGCTTCCCGCTGGACTGGCCGGCAACGGCCGAGGCGCTCGTCGCGGTGATCGGCGACGGCGTCGTTGCGCCGGGCCACGGCGACGTCGCGGATCGGCGCTTCGCAGAGGAGCAGCTGGATGCGTTCCGGGCGGTCGCGGCGCTGGCCAAAGAGGTCCACGTCGGCGCCCGCACGCTCGACGAGGCGATCGTCGCGGCGCCGTTTCCGGCGGCCGACGCCCGCGAGCCGCTCGAGCGGGCGCTGGCCCAGCTGCGCGGCGAGCTGGACCGGGCCTAGGACACTCGCACGACCCAGCGGCCGCGGGCCCGCCCGTCGACGATGGCGTCGAGGGCCGGCTCGAGCGAGTCGAGCGTCACCTCCTCGACATCCTGGCCCAGCCCGCGTGGGCGGAGGTCCGCGGCGAGCCTGCGCCACAGCGCGCGGCGCTCGTCGATCGGGACCGGCACGGAGTTCATCCCCAGCACAGCGACGCCGCGGAGGATGAACGGCAGGACCGTGCTCTCGAAGCCGGGCCCACCGGCGTTGCCGCACGACGCGACCGCCGCGCCCGGCATCAGCGTGGCGAGGATGTACGGCATCGTCGGCCCACCGACGGCGTCGATGGCCCCCGCCCAGCGCGCCGATTCGAGCGGGCGCCGGACCGCGGTGACCTCCTCACGGCTCAGCACGCCCGCAGCACCCAGCTCGCGCAGGCGGTCGGTCTCGTCGAGCTTGCCGGTCGCCGCCCAGGCGTCGTAGCCGCGCTGGGCGAGCATCCCGACCGCCAGCCGCCCGAGACCGCCCGATGCCCCGGTCACCAGCACCGGGCCGGTCGCCGGGCGCAACCCGTGAGCCTCGAGCGCGGCGACGCTCATCGCCGCGGTGAACCCGGCCGTGCCGATTGCCATCGCATCGCGCCCGGTGAGTCCGTCCGGGAGCGGCACGAGCCAGTCGGCCGGCAGCCGCTGCACCTCGCTGTACCCGCCATGCCGGGCGACGCCCAGGTCGTACCCGTTGGCCAGCACGCGGGCACCAGTCGGAAATTCCGGCGACGCGCTGTCGATCACCTCGCCGGCGAGGTCGATGCCGGGCACGAGCCGGTCGATCCGGGCGACCTTGCCGTCCGGTCGTGCGGCCAGGCCGTCCTTGTAGTTCACATCGGACCAGTCGACCCGAACGACGACGTCCCCGTCCGGCAGGTCGGCCGGTGTCAGCTCACGGACGCCGCGCGAGAAGCGGTCGTCCGCTCGCTCGGCGAGGAACGCTCGGAAGCTGGCTGGCACGCCCGTCACGGAGCCGAGCCCAGCAAGCCCGCCGCCGCCGCCGAGCGCGGTTGCATCAGGTCGCGCGCGCCTCGCGGCCGCAGGCCTCCCGGGCGGTCCGAGTGGCGACCCACAGGGCCCGCCGGGCGGAATCCACCCGGTCGAGTGCGGCAAACGCCTCGTCGCCCACGGCGCGCTCGACGGACGACCGCACGTCCGCCCGCAGCCCGGCCGCCCACTGCCGCCCGCGCCACCCGGCATGCAACCCCAGGATGCGCGCGACGAGGAAGCCGCCGAGCAGCCCCGCGACCAGCAGCACGAACGGGATCGGGACCGATCCGAAGAACGGCAGGTCCCACGAATCGACCTCGGGGCGAAGCAGGAACCACAGGATCATCCAGCCGACGGCGACCGCGATCGTCGCCGTGGCGATCGTCTGCAGGACGCCCAGCACGGGCCACAGGCGGCTGCGCGGCGGACGAAGCGGCGTGTGGGCCGCGATCGCGGCGTCGACGGCCCCCCGCAGCCGGGTGGTCATGGCCGCCGGATCGGTGGTCGCGGCGAGCGTCGGGCGGATCGCGACCGGTGCCTCCTGGAGCGGGCCGTCGACGGCGCGCCGGAGCAGATCGACCACCGGGGCGAGCGATCCGCGCTCCGTCCAGCGGGCGAGGTAGCGAGCCGGGTCGGCAACCTGGCGCTCGCGCCCGCTGGCCCGGTAGGCGAAGGCGGTGATCCGACCCAGCGGGCCGGCGCCGGCCGGCCGCGCGGCAGCCCGGGTCGCGGCGACGGCCTGCCGCTCGGCGCCGTCGAGGTCGATCAGGCGGAGCACCTCGTTGGCGGCCCGGTCGAGCGTCCGGCGCCGATCCGGGGGGTCGAGCAGCGTGCGCGGGCCACCGTCCGGGTTGACTGCGGCGCGGGCGGCCAGGTCGTCGAGCGCGGCCTCGAGCGACGCCGCCAGCCGCCCGATGACGACCTTCTTCGCGTCGACCACGCCGCTCAGCCACGACCGGACGGACCCGATCTCGCCCCGCCCCGCGGAGGCCGACACGACCTCGAGGGCCGGCCCGGCGCCGCGACCGCGGCCGGGAGCGAGCGTTCGCGCGAGGTGGCGCCGGACGGTCTCCACGTCGCCACCCAGCCGGTCCGCCTTGTTGAGCACGATGAGCTGCCGATCGAGGCGCGGGACCCAGCGCTCGAGGAAGTCGTCGTGGAGCACGGCGTCCCGGTACTTCTCCGGGTCGGTCACCCAGACCACGGCGTCGACGCGTGGCAGCAGCTCCTCGACGCGCTCACGGTGCTCGCGGGTCACCGAGTCGAGATCCGGCAGGTCGAGGATGCCGAGCGACGGGAGGGTGCCGTTCTGGTGAACCCGCACCTCGTCGACGCCGAGCCATCGCAGGAGGTCGTCGAACTCGTCCCGGCTCGAGGCCGGAATCCAGGCGACCGGCGCGCCGGTCGTGGGCCGCCGAACTGACGCCGGGCTCACCTCGTCCCCGGCCAGGGCGTTCAGCAGGGTCGACTTGCCGACGCCGGTCCCCCCAACGAGGGCGATCACCGCGGCGTCGCCGGCCAGCGCGAGCCGCTCGTCTGCCTCCCGGCGGACGGCCTCGGCCGCGCCGACGTCGAGCCCCAGCACACGCCCGGCGGCGATGCCCGCGTCCAGCTCGACGAGGCAGGCGGCGAGCCCGCGCGGCTGACGGGTCGACCCTGGCGCCGCCACGTCAGCGCTCGGCGGCGACGGCGTCCGAGGCCTCGGGGCGCTCCGGTCGCTGGAGGCTGGGCAGCTCCGGGAGCATCACGGGCCGCGCGGACACGGTGACCGTCGCGGGAAGCCGGCGCAGCTCGTCCGACACGTCACGCAGCTCGCCGGCCAGACGGCGCAGGCCCGCCGGCTCCGGCACCAGCGCGTCGAACCGGCCGAGCTCGTCGCGGAACGTGTCGCCCAGCAGCTCGACCAGTCGCGCGCGGGCCCGCTGGATCATCTCGACCAGCGCCGCCTCGCCGAAGAGCGCGGACAGCAGCTTCTGGTTCAGGAAGCCGGTCGCCGCAGCGATCCCGACCTCGGCGCCGGTCAGGCCACCAGTGTGCGAGAACGTGGCAAGCATCACGCCGATCCCCGCGGCGTTGACGCCGACCGATGCGCCGCGGGCCAGGGTGCGCTTCGAGCCCCCGGTCGTCCGCACGTCCTCGGCGATCGAGTCGACCCAGGCGGACAGGCGCTCCTGGATTCGCCCGTCGATCCCAGCCGACACCGTCCACGCCTCGGGGTGCGCCTCGAGCGCACCCGCCGCTGAGGGCTCCTCCGCCCAGGCGGTCGCGGTCCGCCGCGCTGCCTCCGCCAGACGGACACGGGTCAGCGCGGTGAGGTCGTCGAGCGTCTGGTCGCGGACCTCGGCGACGGGGACCGGCTGGCGGCCGCGGATCGCCGTGCTGACCGCGCCACGCACCCGGCCGATCCCGGTCGCGAACAGGCGGGTCAGCTGATCCGCGCCGACGAACTCGTGCCACTGGCGGAGCGCCTCGGCGCGCAGGAACGTTCCCCGCGACAGCTCGTCGCGCAGGCCGGCCAGCTCACGCTCGTAGGCATCGGTCGCCAGGCGGCGCAGCCGGTCGGCATCGATCGCGGCGTGCTCCAGGTCGTCGGCGATCGTCCGGAGCTGGGGCTCGAGGCCGGCCAGCGCCCCGCCCAGCGCGCGGGCGGCGAGGGTAAGCCGCGCGTCGCGGTCCGCGGCGAGCGCGTCGATGCGTTGGATCAGCGGCTGCACGGCGTCACGGGCCAGGCCGTCGACGTCCGGATCGAGCGATCCCTCCTCGACGGAGAACAGGTCGAGCGGCGCCTCGCCGTCGGCCAGGCCGCCCTGCTGGAACAGCCGTCGCAGATCGTCCAGGACGATGCTCCGCGCATCCTCGCCGGGCGGCATCCGGTTGACGACCGCGGTCAGCGGCAGGCCGCGCTCGCGAGCCCGACCGAGCACCTCCCACGGGACCCGGTCGGCGTAGCGCGTGGCCGTGGTCACGAACACGGCCAGGTCGGCGGCCTCGACGAGGCGGTCGGTCAGCTCCCGATTGGCGTGCTCGACGGAGTCCACGTCCGGGGCGTCGACGAGGATCACGCCCTCCGGCGCCGCACGGTCCTCGACCAGCCGGATCCGGTCCGGGTCCACGCCGGCGAACGGGCTGCCTGGCCCCGTCAGCCACTCGCGGTCGTCCGGGCGCACCAGGGCGACGACCTCGCGGGTCGTCGGCCGCAGGACGCCCGTCCGGCTCGTCGATCGGCCCACCAGGGCGTTGAACAACGACGACTTCCCTGCACCGGTTGGGCCGAGCAGGATCACCAGCAGCGGCGCCTCGAGACTCCTCGCTCGCGGCCGGACGTGGCTGGCGAGATGGTCGGACAACTGGCGCAGGCGGCGGCGTGCGGGCTGTGCCGGCAGACCCGTGCCGGCCGCACGCCGGACCAGCTCGTCGACCCGCTCGACGAGATCGAGCAGCTCCGTCGGGTCACGGTCGTGGTCGTTCATCAAGCCCCCGTGCGCGTCCTCCCTGCGGCAGCGCCAGTAGGCAACGGTAGCCGATGCCCGCCACGACGAAAACCGCCCCGGCCGGTGTCCCGTTGCAGCCCGCTTGCGATCGCCTCCGTTGATCGGAATGCCGGAGGGCGCACCCGCCCGATGGCGCCCGGCGGGGGTTGCGGCGCGGCGGGGTACGATTCCGCCGATGCCTTTCGTCGACGACACGTCCGTGGACCGCCCGGTTCCCGACGCCCTTCGCTCTGCCGCGACGGCCCAGCTGATCCTCGACATCGCAACCGCGGCGGCAGGCGAGCGCGAGCTCGACCAGATCCTGCTCGAGACGCTCGACCGGCTCGGGACGGTCGTGCCGCTGACCGGTGGATCGATCGCCCTGGTCGAGGACGACGATCTCGTCGTCCGCGCGGCCGTGGGCCCGTTCTCCGCGGAGGCGCTGGGCCAGCGGCTGCGCCGCGGCACCAGTCGCAGCTGGCAGGTCGTCGAGACGCTCGAGCCGTTCCTCAGTGGCGACGTCCGGACGCAGGGCGTGCGCCCGATGGGTGCCCAGGCCGGCGAGGCGATCCGCTCGTGGCTGGGGGTGCCGATCGTCCGCGGCGGTCGCGGGATCGGCCTGCTCGAGATCGACTCCACCGAGCCGAGCGCCTTCGACCACGCGGACCTCGAGCTGCTGACGACGGTCGTCCAGGCGCTTGCCGGCCAGATCGAGCTGGCCGGCCACTACGCCGAGGAGCGCCGCGCCACTGCCCTGCGCGAGGCGTTCATCGGGGTGATCAGCCACGAGCTGCGGACGCCGATCACCACGATCTACGGGCTGACCAAGATGCTCCGCCAGCGCATCAACCAGCTCGACCCGGAGGTGCGCGACCAGGCGATCGGCGACGTCGAGGCGGAGGCCGACCGGCTGTACCGCCTGGTCGAGGACCTCCTCGTCCTGAGCCGTGCCGAGCGCGGCCGGGTCGAGATCGCCGACGAGCCGCTGCTCATCGACAAGGTGCTGCGCCACGCGGTCGCCGCCGAGGCTGCGCGCTGGCCGACCCGCCGGTTCGAGCTCGACGCCGATGCCGGCCTGCCGCTCGTCCTTGGCGAGGCAACGTATCTCGAGCAGGTGACGCGCAACCTGCTGGCCAACGCCGCCAAGTACAGCCCGTCCGGGTCGACGATCCGGGTGACGCTCCGACGCGAGGAGCGCGAGGTCGTGGCCCGCGTGCTGGACGAGGGGATGGGCATCGGGTCCGGCGACGAGGAGCGGCTGTTCGAGCTGTTCTACCGCTCGGCCAACGCCAGCCGGCAGGCCGCCGGGGCGGGGATCGGGCTGTTCGTGTGTCGCCAGCTCGTCGAGGCGATGGGCGGCCGGATCTGGGCGCTGGGGCGGCCGGACGGCGGCGCGGAGTTCGCCTTCGCGCTGCCGGTCCACGACGAGGAGGCCGACACCGAGTAGCGCGGAGCCAGCAGGGCACCGTCTAGGGCACCGTCGCCTCGTTCAGCTCGTCGACCGGCGGCGCCGCGAGCTGCTGCGCCCGGCTACCGAACGGGCCCGGCGCCGGACCGTGGACCACCTCGAACCCGGACGTGTTGGAGACGACGCCGACGTGGCCGTGGCGGAAGGCGAGCGACAGCGCGCCCTTGCCGGCGCGAAGGTTCCGGATCGTGAGGTCCGGGAGCCAGTCCGGGAGTGCCGGGTTGACGTACAGCCGCGACCCGCCCGGCTCGCTCGCCGCGTGGAGTCCCAGCAGGACCGCGACGAGGCGGAAGACCGATCCCGCCGCCCACGCCTGCGGCAGGTTCGCGCCGAGGTACTGGACCGGGAAGCTGGCTTCCGTACGAGGCAGGCCGGAGAACAGCTCCGGCAGGCGCTGCGCGACGAGCCGTTCCGCCGCGTCGAAGATCCCCTTTGCGACCTGGGCGGCCTCCGCGGCGAAGCCGTAGCGCCGGAACCCGCCGGCGATCGCGGCGTTGTCGTGCGGCCAGACGGATCCCGTGTGGTAGGAGAACGGGTTGTAGGCGACGTGGTCGGACGACAGCGTGCGGATCCCCCAGCCGGACCACATGTCGCCGGCGAGCAGGCGACGCACGACCCGTTCCGCTCGCTCCGGGGCCACGATCCCGGACTGGAGCAGCAACCCGGCGTTCGAGGCGACCGTCCGGATCGGCCGCTTGTCGCCGTCGAGTCCAAGGTAGTAGGTCCCCTCCTCCTCCCACCAGAAGGCGTCGTTGAACCGGTCGTACAGCTGCGACGCCTCGCGGCGCAGCCGTTCGCCATCGGCCGGGCGGCCGACGATCTCGTAGATCTGCGCCATTCGCAACTTGGCGTCGTAGACGTAGCCCTGGAGCTCGCACACCGCCAGCGGCAGCGGGGCGAGTGACCCGTCGGCGTGCGGGATGGCGTCGCCGGCGTCCTTCCAGCCCTGGTTGTAGTAGCCGTGCCGCGAGCGCGTGGCGTACTCCTGGAAGCCGTCGCGGTCGCGGTCGCCGTGCCGGTCGATCCACGCCATGGCCGCGTCGGCATTCGGCAGGTAGCGGCGGAGCACCTCGGGATCGCCCAGCCACTGGTAGAGATACGACAGGACGATCACGAACAGCGACGTGGCGTCGTGGGTGCCGTAGTAGGGCTGGAACGGGAGGATTCCCAGCTGTGCCAGCTCCCCATGGCGGATCTCGTGCGGGATCTTGCCCGGCTCCATGTCGCGCTCCGGGTCGTCGCCGGTCGCCTGGAGCTCGGACAGGCGCCGGAGCGCTCCGGAGGCGAACTCCGGGTAGCCGGAGATGCCCTGCATCGACACGATCAGGGAATCCCGTCCGAAAAGCGTGACGAACCACGGAACGCCTGCCGCCGGGATGTACACCCCGCGCTCGACGGTCGGGTCCTCCAGGCGCAGCGACTCCATGTCTCGAACCGCCTGCTCCCACGCTCGGCGGACCGTCTCGTTGTACGTCTCCAGGCCCACGCGTGGCAGGCGCCGCTCCGAGCCGGACGGCGGCGCCTCGACTGCGTTGCAGTCGAGCGTCGTGATCTGGCGGCGCGAGGCAGTGATCGGGAGCCACTTGATGCAGGTGTGCCAGACGTCCTTCGGCTGCAGCTCGGTCACGAACACCAGCCGGCCGTTGGCGAACTGCGGCGGCGACATCGACCTCTCGACGGCGACCACGAGCTCGCGCCGGAACTCCCCGTTGACGTACGTCGTGCGCAGCTCGCCTCGTGCCGGCGACCAGGTCGTGTCGAGACGCCCGCGGCGGACGAGCGATCCCGCCTTGACGTCGAAGATGTCGGCGAAGTCGGACAGGATCGCGATCTCGATCGTCAGGCGCACCGGGCGGCGCGCGTAGTTGACGATGTCGTAGTCCTCGTGGACACCGCCGGCGATCGTCCGGTCGAGCCGGATCGCGAGCACGGAGCGGTCGATCGGCCCAAGTGGGTCGAGCAGCGCGTCGTTGGTGAACTCGAACCGACCCGAGAAGAACTGGACGGGCGCCGAGTTGAGGAGCACCGGCCGGCTGCCGTTGACCCACACGTCATAGCCGGAGATGAACCGCGTGTCGCGGGTGAAGAAGCCGTCCTCCCCATCGCCGATGATCCGCCCGTCCGGCTGGCAGACGAGGACCCGGTCATCGCGGTTCATGGTGATCGTGGACGGGCCGACCTGGATCGGGAACGCCATCGCCGGAGGATACGAGGGACGGGGCGCGAAGGTTGCCCCTGGCCGGCCGGCGGATCGGACGGCGCGTTGCGGCGCCGCCGGACCGCCCACGTACGATTGCCCAGATGGCCCCGCCGCGCGACATCCAGTTCGGCATCTTCCCCACCCCGACGGCCGCCGACTACCCGGCGATCGTCGAGCAGGTCCTCGCCGCGGAGCGTGGCAGGCTCGACCTGGTCGGCATCCAGGACCATCCCTACCAGCGCCGGTTCCTCGACACGTTCGCGCTGATCGCGGACCTGCTCGCCCGGACGACCCGCCTCCGCTTCTTCCCGGACGTGGCCAACCTGCCGCTGCGCGGCCCGGTGATGATCGCCAAGGCCGCGGCCTCGCTCGACGTCATGAGCGGCGGGCGGTTCGAGCTGGGGCTCGGTGGCGGGGCGTTCTGGGACGCTGTCGTCGGGATGGGCGGTCCACGACGCACGGCGGGCGAGTCGATCGACGCCCTCGAGGAGGCCGTGACGATCGTGCGCGCCGTCCTCGATGGCGAGCGCGTCGTCCGCGGGCCAGGGCCGCACTACCCGGTCGCGGGCTACCCACCCGGACCGCCGCCGGCCCACCGCGTGGAGCTGTGGCTGGGCGTCTACCGCCCGCGCGGGCTCGATCTCGTGGCGCGGCGGGCGGACGGTTGGGTCCCGTCTCTGGGGTACCTGGGGCCGGCCGCGTTCCAAGCGGCGGCGGGACTGCTGGACGAGCGCGTGGCGGCCGCCGGCCGGGAGCCCTCCGCGATCCGGCGCATCTACAACATCGGCGGCCGGATCACCGACGGAGGGCGCGGCGACGGCCCGCTGGATGGACCGGTCGATCAGTGGATCGAGACGCTCACGGAGTGGGCGCTCGAGCTGGGCGTCGACGCCTTCATCTACGGGCCGCCGGACGCGGGCACGGCCGCCGTCGCCCGGTTTGCCGCCGAGATCGCGCCGGCCGTTCGGGAGGCCGTCGCCGCCGAGGCTCGCTAGGGCGGTGTGTCGCCGCCGACGCGGCGGCCCGCGGCATGGACGACGAGCACCGACGCGCGGCTGCCGTGGAGCACGTTCCGGGCGACGCTCCCCAGCACCAGCCGGGCGACGCCGGTCCGCCCCCGCGAGCCGATCACGACCAGGTCCGCACCGGCCCGCTCGGCGGCGGCGATGATCTCTGCCGCGGCGTCACCGGTCGGAGCGCTCGTCTCGACGGTTCGGCCGGCTGCGCGGAGCCGCTCCGCAGCGGCCTGGGCGATCCGCGCATGCTCCGCGCGGGCGTGCTCGAGATCCTCCGCGTAGGCCTCCGCGACCTGGGCGTACATCGTGGGCGCGATGCCGGTCCGCCACGGCGCGACGACGTGGGCGACGCTCACGACGCGGATCGCGACGCGCTCGAAGATCGGCCAGCCGGCCAGCACCTCCACGCCGGCCATGGACGGCTCCGACCCGTCCGTGCCCAGCACGACGCCGGCGATCGCCGGCGTGCGGGCGACGAGCACCGGGCACGGCGCGAGATCGACGACCTCGGACGACACGGAGCCCAGGACGAGCGACGCGATCGGCCCGTGGCCCCGCGACCCGACGATCACGAGGTCCGCCCTGAATCGCGTGGCCTCGTCGACGAGGGCGGTCGCCGACCGGCCGCGGAGCACTGCGCCGTCGACCGTCCGGCCGTCGCCTTGCAGCCGCTGCACGGCCTCGTCCACGTGCTCCTGCTGGACGGCCGCGACCTGGGCCTCGAGCTCCGGCGCGGCGAGGAGCGACCCCGGTGCCATCGACGGAGCGACGAGCACGACGGCCGGCTCCACGACGGATGCCACCCGGATCGCGGATCCGTGCGGCCAGGCCAGGGATTCGGTCAGGGCGAGCGCCTGCTGCGCGCCGGACGATCCGTCGTATCCCAACAGGACGCGCATCGCTCCTCCTCGTCGATCGTCGGTTCTGGCCGTCCCCTCGTCCATTATCCGCCCGACTCGCCGGCGCCTCCGGACCGCGACCGGGCCGGCTCCGCACCACGGTGGTCGCCCGCCACCGACCGGACGACGAGCTTCCTGAGCTCGTCGGCCCACAGCACGGTGCTCGCGATCGCGGCGCACAGCAGCCACTCGCCGGCCGTAAGCGGCACCGTTCCGAATGCAGCGTTGAGGAACGGCACATGGACCACGGCGACCTGCAGCCCGAGGGACAGCGCGACCGCCCCGAACAGGCGCGGGTTGGCGAACAGCCCGCGGAACGCCGAGTCCCGTTCGGAACGCGAGTTGAACACGTTGAACAGCTGGGCGAGGACGAGCACGGTGAAACCCATCGTGCGCGCCTCGGGCAGGTCGCCGGATCCCGGGAGCAGCCCACCGGGCAGCTTCAGGTCGATCGCCAGCAGCGTGGCGACGGCCATGACCAGCCCGACGAACAGCACGCCGAGCTGCATCTCCCGATCGATCACCCGGTCGGTCAGCCGCCGCGGCGGCTGGCGCATCACGTCGCGCGGCGGTGGATCGAAGCCGAGCGCGAGCGCCGGCGCCGAATCGGTCAGCAGGTTGATCCACAGGATCTGCGTCGCCAGCAGCGGCGCGGCCACCGCCTCGCCTGTCAGGTCGAGCCCGATGACCGTCGCGCCGATGACGCCGAGGAACACGGTCAGCACCTCGCCCGCGTTGG
>WUUC01229409.1_pt1 | contig 12541 bp, 7 predicted proteins | sample 6278441 | NCBI WGS metagenome assembly WUUC01 (sample SAMN13675441, study PRJNA597444) | soil metagenome | isolation source: soil | place: USA: Washington | collected 2017-10 | reverse complement strand
TGAACCGCGAACCGCGCCCCAGCTCGCTATCCAAAGTAACCCAACCGCCATGCGCCTCCGCGACCGTCTTGACGATGGCCAGCCCCAGGCCCGCTCCGCGGTAGCGTTGACCCACCCCAGCGCCGCGGACGAAGGGCTCGAACAGGCGCTCCCGATCCGCCTCCGGGATACCGATGCCCGTGTCGCGTACCGAGATCATCACCTCGTCACCTCGGATCTCGATGCCGATACCGATCGTATCGCCCGGCGATGTGTTCTTCACGGCGTTGTCGGCAAGATTGAGCACCGCCTCCGTGAGCCGATCGGGGTCCGCGCCCAGCGTGCCTTCGGCTGCTTCGTCGAGCCGCCACTCCCGTTCGCCCAGCGCACTGGCCTTGGCCATCACTTCGTGCGCGAACTTGCGGATGTCGAGGGTCTGGGGCATGAGGTAGTCGGGTTGCTCGGCCTCGGCAAGCGCCTGGAGATCGTCGACGATCCTTCCCATCCGGCCCAGCTCGTCGAGGACAATCGGTATCGTGTCGCGCCGCTCCCGGGCGTCGTCGCCGAGAACCCCCAGGTAGCCGGTGGCGACGGTGAGCGGGGTGCGCAACTCGTGGCCGGCGGCGCGGAGGAACTCGCGCTGCCATCGGTACACGGACTCCAGACGATCGAGCATCCCGTTGAACGACCGAGCCATCTCCGCGGCTTCGTCCGTTCCCTTCACCTGGAGCCTGCGAGTCAGATCGGACTCGGAGATGGAGCGTGCCGTCTCCGTCAGCATGCGCACCGGGGAGAGCACCCGACCGGCCAGGAACCAGGCGCATGCTGCGGTGAGCAGGGCGACCACGAACGTGACCCCGGCCCCGTAGAGTTGAAGCTCGCGAATCCCCGCCAGCTCGCCCGACGGGAGTGCGGCGACGATGAACGCACCGACCTCTCCTCCTTGTCCCGCTTCACCGAGGGGCCGGCGAGGAACCGTCACCCGGACCGCTCGGTAGTACGCTTCGCCGACCGCTGTCTGGAACCGCCCGCTGAGCCGATCGGCCGAGCCGCTCCCGGCAGAGAACCTGACCCAGTTGTGAACCGTGCTGGCCGGGAAGTTCTCGATGGGAAAGCGGGCCAGGGCCGATCGGTACAACTGCCCATCGACGAAGGCCAGGAGGGCCTCCTCGTGGCTGGGCACGTTGCGGTTGAAATAGACGTCGAACACGCGGTGAACCGATCCGAACGGTTCCGCCGTGACCGGGTCGCGCCCGTCCTCCACGAGACGCTCGAGCTCGAGGACCTCCTGACGAAGGGCCGCGTCGATCCGGTCGTTGAGGCGGAAGACCAGGATCTCTCGGGTGGCAAGAGTGGTCAGTGCGCCGGTAAGGGCGAGAAGGAGGTACGACGCGACCAGTCGGCTCCGCACGGTGGGGAGTCGGATCCACCTTCGCTTCCCCACCTCCGACTGCGGGGTTTCGATCCGTGAGCGGGAGTCCTCCGGATGCTGGCCGATGGGTACCCCAACCGGCGTCACGTTGTGACGCCGCGTGTCGTCGGATGTCTCCACGGCTTTGGCCATCAGGCCGCCCCGTACTGTTGGCGCAGCGACGCTGGACGAGGAGAGCTGTCGGTCAAGGAAGGGACCTCCGTCGCCCAGTGTTGGCGACGAACCGGCCGTGCGGCAAGGGGGCCGGTGATCCGGCAGGGATGCACCGATCGAACGACCGGTATCCACATTCCGCAGCAGAGAACACCGCCACCCCCTTTCATGTCCTCGAGTTGCCCCGCCCCAAAGGGCTCAATCCTGCAAGGGCATTCTCCCAGAACCGTGGGGGGGCCTGCTTCCCCCAAAATGCGTACCCTAACTACGCCGAACGCCCTAAGAGAAGCCGTACAGCCCCTCACAAATCGGACAGACCAAGCGTCCCGCAAGCACTCTATCCCGGACAACCTCCTCGCCGAGTAGACAGAGCCTACCAGCGCTGCGGCAGTGACCGTCCATGCGAGCGAAGCTCACCGACAAATGCGGCGCGGAGCTCTCCGGCGAGCTCGCGTGCCTCCGCCGAGGGCCGGGGAACGGCGCGCGGGTATCCGAGCTCATCGAGCAGCTCGCCGGCCGTCGCCTCGAAGCGCTCCACGTCCCCGACGGTCATCTGCGTCCTCCAGTCCCGCAGCCCGGGAGTGGGCGGGAGCCACGCGCTCTTCGCGCTCAGGCCGCTGTCGTTGCGCTGCCGACCCTCGTGAAAGTGGAGCATCGCCTCGTCGAACCGAAGGTCGAGGAAGTCGCAGAGCGACCCGAGCTCGTTCGCGGGGTCGCCGACGAGCTGCTCGTACCGGACCTCGCGGTAGAGCGCCGTGCCGAGCGACGCTCCCGCTTCGCGGCCAAGCCGCACCTGCCACTCCCACCAGAGAGCTGCGGTGGCCAACGGATGCTCCTTCCACGTCGGGAAGGTCTCTGCCAGCTTCGCGGCCTTCCGCCAGTTGACGACTGAGAGTGACGTCCCGCGGCCATCGCGTATGAGATGGACGAACCTGGCCCGGGGGAAGAACTCGTGCAGCGTGGTGAGACTTCGGACATAACGCGGCGTCTTGTCCCCCACGAGCGGCTTCCCCCGTGACTCGCCGTAGAGATCGAACAGGCGAGTGACGAAGTTCGGATACGTTAGCCGTTGGCCTCCGTCGAGGAGGGACTCGAGCTCCTTGTGGCCGAGGCCGAGCTGGGCGAACCGGGGAAAGGCCAGGAGCCGCTCGATCAGTCCCATGGTCACGAAGCCCTCGGCGGTCACGCCCATGCGTTCCGTGCACCAGTGGTCTACCCAACGCGTCTCATCGATGACGGCGAGCTGTGGGTGGGCGTCGAGGAGGCGCTGGAGCAGCGTCGTCCCCGACCGAGGACAGCCGACGACGAAGACAAAAGGGTTGGCGCTCACCAGCGGGCCGGAAGGACACGCCCGCGAGCGCGGGCGTCTTCCGTGAAGGCGGAGCGGATCCTCGCCGCCTCTCTGTCCGTTTGAGTCCGAGGGCTGGCGCGTGGGTAACCCAGCTCGTCCAGCAGGTCTCCGGCCACCGCTTCGAAACGCTCCACGTCGTCGGGGGCCATCTGCTCTTTCCAGTCCCTCAGACCCGGCGTGGGCGGCAGCCACGCGCGCTTCGAGGGAAGACCCGGCTCGAGGTCCCTTGTGCGACCCTCGTAGAAGCGGAGCATGGCTTCGTCGTATGAGAGTCCGAGGAAATCGCAGACAGCCCGACACTCGCGCCCCGGATCCGCGACGAGATCCTCGTAGCGAACCTCGTGGTAGAGGGTGGCGCTCACCGAAGCACCCGCCTCGCGTCCCAGCCGTACGCTCCGCTCCCACCAGAGCGCCGTGGTGGCCACCGGATCCTCCGTCCAGGTGGCGAACTGGCCGACGCTCCGGTCAGCCTTTTTCCATCCGGCCACCGAGAGCCAGACGTCCCTTCCGTCGCGGATGAGATGGATGAACTTTGCCTCCGGCCAGAGTGCGTGGAGCGTCGCCATCTCCCGAACATAGCCGGGACTCTTGTCTCCGACGAGTCGCTTCCCCCGTTGCTCTCCGTAAGTGTCAAAGATCCCGGAGACGAACCGCGGGTACGAGACCGGAGCATCTGAGTCAAGTAGCCGCTCGACCTCCTCCCGGGGGATGTCGAGCCGCCGGAACCTCCGGTACTCGAAGAGCCTCGACACGAGCTCGGGGGTGACGAACCCTTCCCGGGTCACGACCTTCCGACGCTCCGCCTCGCGTGTAATCCACAGCGTTTCGTTGATCACCGCGAGCTCGGGGTGGGCGTCGAGGAGCCGCTGAAGTAACGTTGTGCCCGATCGCGGGCAGCCGACGACGAAGACGTACGGATTCACGCTGCCCAGCTCTCCGGAACACGCCAGCCACGAGAGCGTAGATCCTGCGCAAATGCATCTCTGACGGCGGCCACCCGCTCAGCCAGTTCTGCCGGGACGCTCGGAAAGGTCCGAGGGTAACTGAGCTCGTCGAGGAGGGCTCCGGCTGCGGCCTCGAACAGTTGCCGATCATGAGTCGACATCTGCGTTCGCCAGTCCCGGAGGCCCGGCGTGGGGGGCAACCACCGCTTGTTCGAACCCAGTGTCGGGTCGTCTCTCGTGCGACCCTCGTGGAACCGAGCCATGGCCTCGCTGTACGTGAGGCCGAGGAACGTGCACAGCGTCTTGGATTCCACCACAGGGTCGGCGACGAGCTCCTCGTACCGCATCTCGTGGTACAGATCGGGCTTGAGTCTCGTCCCTGCCTCACGGGCAAGGCGGACATGCAACTCCCACCAGAAAGCCGCGGTCGAGACGGGGTCCTCGCGCCAGGACGGAAAGCGGCGTTCAAGCCTGCCAACCTGGTGCCAGGTGGTTGCGGAGAGGCACACGTCGCGGCCGTCGCGAATCAGATGAACGAACTTGGCCCAGGGGAAGAGGTGGTGCAGCGTCGGAATCGCCTTGGTATAGCCCGGCGTCTTGTCCCCCACGAGCGGCTTGCCGCTACGGGCTCCGAACAGGTCGTAGATGCGTGCCGCCAGGCGGGCGTAGGAGACGGGTGCGCCGTCAAAGAGTTCCCAGACCTTGTCGTGGCGAACCTTGAGCTTCTTGAGTCTGGCTGACTCAAGCAGGCTCTGGGCGAGCTCACGGGTGACATTGCCGTTGGGATCCACCCCCGGCCGCTTCTGGAACCACTCGGGGACCCAGTGGGTCTCCGGCGTGATCGCCACCTCCGGATGTGCGTCGAGCATCCGCCGCAGCAGCGTCGTCCCGGAACGGGGACAGCCGACGACGAAGACGTAAGGATTCACGACGCCTGGCTCCCCCATTCAGCAGGAAGCCGTCGGCGGCGAGCGCCCGCGTGATCCACAAACGCCACGCGGAGGCGCTCTGCGGACGCGAGCTCCTTACCGGAGACGTGGGCGGCCACCCGCTCGTAGCCCAGCTCCTCCAGGAGATCGCCCGACGCCGCCTCGAACCTCACGACGTCGCCGGGTGCCATCTGCTCTCGCCAGTTCCGCAAGCCAGCCGTGACGGGTCGCCAGGCCCTCTTCGCGCTCAACCCCGCCTCCGCTCTCGTCCGCCCCTCGTGAAATCGAACCATTGCGTCGTCGTACGGCACCCGGAGGAACGCGCAGATCCTCTCGCATTCTCGCCGCGAGTCGGCGACGAGCGACTCATAGGAGAGCTCGTAGTACCGCTCGGGCCCGAGAAGTGAACCCGCCTCCCGGCCGAGACGGACGTTCCACTCCCAGTAGAGCGCCGCGGTCGTGACCGGGTCCTCCTCCCAGGTCGGAAGCCGCCAGGCGGCGCGCTTGCTCCTGGTCCGGTCGAGCAGCGAGAGGGCGACGTCCCGCCCGTCCCGGATCAGGTGGAGGACTCTGGCGTACGGCCACAGTTCGTTCAGGGTCTCGAGATGACGGACATACCCCGGGGTCTTCTCGCCCACGAGGCGCTTGCCCCTGGCCTCTCCGTGCAAGTCGAAGAGTTCCGTGACGAACCGGGAGTATTGCTTCGGCGGACCTTCCCTGACGAGGTCAGCGACGCGCTCGGCGGAAAGGCCCAGCTTGTGGAACCGTGGCTCCGCAAGAAGTTTGTCCATCAGCTCCCGGGTAACGATCCCCTCCGCCGTGACCCCGATGCGGCGCTCCCACCAGCGCGGCAGCCAGTGCAGCTCGCCGATGATCGCGAGCTCGGGATGCGCGTCGCCCATCCGGCGGACCAGCGTCGTCCCCGAACGCGGACAGCCGACGAGGAAGACATACGGGTTGTGGCCGGGCTGATCCGTCATGGTTCGAGGAGCAGCTCACTCTGCTCGAGGAGGTGATCCGCGAGCCACTCACCTCGCTCCCGCGGCAGGTGGATTTCGGCCAGCCGGAGGAGCGTGGTCCCTTGAAGGAACCGGAGCAGTGCGGGATCGAGGTCGCCGTCGAGCTGCTGGTAGCGCTTCGTGAATGCTGCGGAGACGTCGTCGAGGGCGTCCGGCTTCCCCACCTTCTGCAGTCCGAGGAGATGCAGATGGGCGAGGAAGTTGGCGACGTCAATAGTAGGCTCGGACATCGCGGCGTCGTCCCAGTCGAGGAGGGAAAGCCCGTCCTCTCGAACCAGCACCTGGTCGTGGTAGAAGTCGCGGTGGACCGGTCGAAAGCGCCACGACCAGGGGCCCTTCGCCCGGAGTTCGGCGAGCGCGAGGCAGTCCCGCGCGCGCATACCGAGGACGCGGTTGGAAGCGGCGAGGCGGTCGACTCGTCGTCCAAGCGGGGCCATCTCGTCGACGAGATCGTGGCGGCGGTGAAGAAGCACGTTCGATCGGTGAAGGGCGTGGAGAGCGTCGGCGATGTGAACGGCGAGTGCCTCATCGCCGGCGAGGAGTGAGGGGTTCGCAGGCTGGCCCGGGACTGCGTGCAGGACCAAGAGCTTTAGTGGGGCGACGTACCCGACGGGCTCCGGGATCGAGACCCGTGGTCCGCACGCGGCCGCCGATGCCACCGCTCGAAGTCGCTCGTACACCTCGGCCCCCCGTCCGCTGGCGAACAACTTGCCGTACAGGGTCTCCGTCCGGGCGTCTCCGGGGGGTCCGACCTCCACGTCGTAGCGCAGTAAGCAGCGCCGGCCGGGCTTGTAGCGAATGACCGTCGCCCGCACCACCTCCACCGGTCCATCCTTGAGAAGTCGTTCGAGCTCACGGGCGACGTGGGCCGGATCTTGGAGGATCTCGAGCTGCGGAAGCCTGGCGTCCGTTGGCGAGAAGGAGACCCCCCGGCTCCTTGGATCGTCCTGGAGGCGCTCGGCGGCGAGCGCCACCCGACGCTCGACCTCCTGAGGCCAATCCGACCAAAGCCACCGGAACGGCTTGATGCCGATACGCAGCAGAGCCGCGGCCTCGAAGAGCGGCAGGTTCTGGAGCGCTTTGGGTCGCAAAGCGGCGTAGGCGTCGAGAAAGAGCTCGTGGGGGCGCTCTCCGCGATCGGCCGTCACGTTCGCGAGGAAGTTGCCCACGTCGAGGAGAGGGTTTCCGAGCCCGGCCGCGTCGAAGTCGAGAAGGGCGATTCCGGCATCCGAGACCAGCACCTGGTCGTCGTAGAAGTCGCCGTGGACCGGAGCTCGGGCATTGAGGGACTCGGCGAGACGGGCGGCGAGTGTGGCCCCCACTCGAAGGGCGAGCGGACCGGCCGGGGGACAGACCGTCGCAATATTGCGCGCCGCCGCCAGGACGGCACTTTCCCTGTTCCGCCTGGCCAACGGAGGGAGGTTCTCGACCCGGGCAGCGTGAAGGAGAGCGAGAGCCTCGGCGACCCCGGGGAGCCATCGGTCGTACTCGTCCTCCCAATGTTCCGCTAGCCGCCTGCCGGCCGCCTCCTCTATCAGGAGGAGTCCGGGATCGGGGACGTAACGGAGCGGACCGGGCGTCGGAACACCTGCAGCAACGAAGGCCCGGCCCGCGTCGAGAAGGGCGGCCCCTCTCCCGTCGGCGTGGACCCTCCCGTAGACGGCCCCCCGCCGGCCGCCCCGGAGGCGGTACCGGAGGACGGCCTTCCGGCCGGGCTTGTAGCGGACGAGCTCGATCCCTTCCAGGGCGGCTCGGTCGCCGTCCTCGGACAGGGCCGCGAGCAGGGGCTGGCGCACCGTGGCCGCAGAGGCCGCGCCCAGGAGCCCCGGCATCTTGCGGTCGACCGGGTAGATCTCCACGAGCCCTTTGATCTCCGGCAGGAGGGCCGCGCGAACCGACGGCAGGCCTGGGAGTCGATGCGCGTGCTCGATGAGACGTTGGAGCGGGCGGCCCGCCCATATCCCCCCAACGTGGCGATCGGAGTAGAGCCAGGCGTGGGCCAAGACCCGGATCGGGTGGGCATGCTCGCCGCGGAGCGTCAGCTCGTACTGGACGAGGCAGTTCGTGCCCGGCTTGTAGCGAATATAGCGGGGGTGGCAGGACTCGACCTCGAGCTTCCCGCTCGCGCAGTCCGGTAGACGGCGGGCGAGAAGCTCGCCCATCGCGTCTCCGTCCAGCGCGATCCTGAGGCCCCTGAGGGCGGCATCGGTCGGAGGGAGCGGGATCGCCGAGCGGACTGGGGCTGTCGTGGCTTCGGTCACCGCTCCGCCCAGAGCCTCCAGCGTCTCTTCCTGCCAGCGTGGGCCGTCGGCGGCACAGGATGGGCCAAGTCGGCCTCTCCGTCGGGCTGCGCCGTCCCTCCCGCCGAGAACTGAAGTTCGTGGAGCCTTCGGTAGTGTCCTCCGCGGGCTAGGAGCTCCTCGTGTGACCCACGCTCCACGATCCGACCCTCCTCCACCACGAAGATGATTTCCGCGCGACGAACCGTGGTGAGCCTGTGCGCGATGACGACCACCGTTCGACCGGCCTGGAGCCGGTCGAGGGCCTCCATCACAAGCTCCTCCGATCTCGAGTCGAGACCCGTGGTTGGTTCGTCGAGGAGGACGATAGGCGCGTCCCTGACGATGGCCCGGGCGATCGCCAGGCGCTGCCGCTGCCCCCCCGACAGGGTCACTCCGCGTTCCCCGAGCACGCTGTCGTAGCCCTCGGGCAGCGTCTCGATGAAGTCGTGGATGAGGGCTGAGCGGGCGGCGGCCTCGATCTCCTCGGCGCTCGCGTCCGGCCTGCCGTAGGCGATGTTCTCCCGGACCGTCGCCGCGAAGAGCATTCCCTCCTGGGGGACGATGCTGATCTGGTCTCTGAGCGACTTCAGCGTGAAGCGGCGGATGTCCTGGCCGTCGATCAGCACGGCTCCTCGAGTGGGGTCGTACAGCCGGGGGATTAAGGCGAGGAGGGACGACTTGCCGGCCCCCGTCGGACCGACGAGGGCAACCGTCCGGCCCGCTTCGACCACGAGATCTACGTCTCGGAGGACGGGGGTGCCGGGCTCGTACGCGAGGTGAACGCCGGTGAAGCGAATCTCCCCTCGGAACCGAGGCGCCGTCTCAGTACCGTCCGGAACCTCGGTGACGTGGTCAAGCACGTCTGTGATCCGCTCCAGGGAGCTGGAGGCCTTGCTCGCCCGCTGCGTCGTCCGGGAGAGCTGTCGGAGCGGCCGGTAGAAGCCGTGCATGTACGAGGCGAAGACGATGAGCTCTCCCGGTGTCAGGCGTCCGGCGATCACCTGGGTGGCACCGAAGAGGAGCGTCGCGGCCGTGGCCACCCCGAGCACGAGCTCCACCCACCGATTGAGCCGGGCGCCCAGTCGATCTGCCTTCAGGCCGCTCCTGAAACTCCGCCGGTTCATATGGCTCAGGCGCTCGTCCTCCTCGTCCTCGCGGGCGAACATCTGGACCAGATGGATCCCGGCGAGCGACTCCTGCAGACGCGCGGCGAGCTCCCCCTCCTGTCTGCGCTGCCGGCGCGTCGCCTTACGGATGCGCCCCGAGTAGACCGTCAGGAATCCGAGGAGAAGCGGAACGACGAGCACGGCCATGAGGGCCAGCCGCCACTCCATGAGAAACATGATCCAGATGAAGCCGAGCACGATAACGGCGTTCGACAGGAAGGCGATCATCGACGCGGCGACGGATTGGCGCAGCTGGTTGATATCGCTCGTCAGCCTGCTCAGCAGTTCGCCACTCGGGGTCCGGGTGTGATAGCTGAGCGACAGGCGCTGCATGTGGGCGAAGAGTCGCTGGCGGATCGCGAGAACGACCTGCTGGCCGACGATGGAGGTCATCACCGTCTGGTAGTAGGCGGTGATGCCCCGGAGTAATGCGAGTACGAGGATCGCCACGGCAGCCGCGATCAGGATCGCGGTGCGGTTGCCGCCGAGCGTCCTGTCGATCCAGGAGACGGGCGTGTCCAGGGGTATCCCGGCGAGGACGTTGTCGAAGATGAACTTGAGCGGCCAGGGCTCCGCCAGCCGCACTGCGGCGAAAGCCAGGGAGAAGAGGAACGCGCCCCCCAGCATCCGCCAGTGCTTGAGAAGCTCCCCGCGGAAGCGATACGCGCCCCTGAAGGTCGCGCGAACGTCCTGGGTCCGCTCGCTGAGGGTGCGGAGGAGGCGGAGGAGGCCAGGTCGGGGAGGACCCGGGGGGCCCGGAGGTCGAAGGAAGAAGCTCCACGTCACGCCAGCACCTCGGCGGACTTTCGGCCGATTACCTGATCGGCGAGCTCCAGAACCAGCCGCGCGTTGCCTTCCCAGGTGTGGTACGCGACCACGTGCTCGCGCCCCGCCCGCGCTAAGGAGCCCGCTCGGGCTCGATCGCTCAACAGGGCGCCGATCGCTCCGGCCAGCGCCTCCGCGTCGCCCGGCGGGTACAGGAGGCCGGTCTCCCCGTGGCTGATGCAGCGTCCGATATCCCCGATGTCGGCGGCCACGACGGGCCGCCCGGCGGCCAGGTACTCGAACAGCTTGAGGGGCGAGAAGTAGAGGCCTCGGGCACGGCCATAGGGGACGACTGCCACGTCGAAGGCGCGAACATATCCTGCAACAGCAGCGTGCGGTACCGCGCCGGTGAAGGTCACGGCTTCCGAGATCCCCTGGCTTCGGGCCAGCCCCTCGAGACGCTCTCGCTCCGGACCGTCTCCGACGAGGAGCAGGCGCGGAGCTGGTGTCCGCCGGCCCAGCAGCGCGATCGCGCGCACAAGCGTGGCCACGTCGTGCCAGGGCTTGAGCGTGCCCAGAAAACCCACCACGGGCTCGGCCCCGAGGCCGAGGCGGGACCGGATCGCGTCCGGATCGACACGCCCGGGCTCGAAGCGGGCCGGGTCGACCGCGTTCGGCAACACGGTGACGTCTTCCGGCGCAACGCCGGATGCGACGACCCAGTCCGCAAGAGCGGAGGAGACGGCGACGACGTGGTGAGTCGAGCGTAGTACTGTGCGCTCGACCTCCCTTGCGGTCGCACTGTAGCCAAGCCCGCGATGCCGCTGCTGCTCCTGGCTCATGGGAGCGTTCACCTCGAGGATCAGGGGAAGGCCAAGCTCGCGGGCGATGGCGACCCCCGCCGTCCCGAACAGCGCGTAGCGCTCGTAAACCAGATCGGGGTCGAGCGAGCGGAGGAGCGGCAGCGCTTGCCGGCGAAGGGACGCCGCCGCCAGGATCGAGCGGATGTCGCCAGCGACGGCCTTCCCGGCGCTCGGGTCCGTCCGGAGTGAGGACAGGAGTTGTTCATCGAGCGGCTCCGGCTCGAGGGCCTCGATTGGCAAGTCGTAGCCCGGCGAAGTTGGTCCGCCGGTGCGGGCCGCGAGGACCATCACATGGTGGCCCAGCCGCTGCAACCATCGAGTGAGCTCGCGAACGTGGATCGACGCGCCCTTGTTCCCGTACACGTGCACGCCCGGGTCGGTGCACAGGTAAGCGATCTTCACGCGTTGATCGCCTCCTCCAGCAGGGTCCGCAGGCTCGCCACGTTGACCCGCAGATCGAACTCTCGCTCCACACGCGCCCGGGCGACCCGGGCTAGAGACTCGGCCCAGGCGGGTTCCGCCAGCACTCGGCGGATCGCCCCGGCCAGCGCCTCGGGCCGGTGCTGCGGGACGAGGTGTCCGGTGCGTCCATTCTGCACGAGCTCCGGGATCCCCGTCACGTCGGTGGCCACGACCGGAACGCCGAGGGCCATCGCCTCCACGATCACGGTCGGGAGCCCGTCCCGGTTGCCGTCGGTGCCGATGACGCAGGGCACGACGAGGACGGAGGCCCGCGGGAACACGTCGAGGAGCTGCTCCCGAGGGATGGGGCCGGCCAACTCAACATGTTCCTGGACACCGAGCTCCGCGATCAGGGCTCGAAGCTCAGCCTCGAGCTCACCCTTTCCGACGATGCGGCATCGAAACGCCCAGCCATCGCGACGGAGCAACGAGCAGGCGCGGACGAGGTCGGCGAACCCCTTCTTCTCGACGAGGCGGCCGACCGCAAGCACCAAAGGTGGCTCCTGGCGAGCCGTCCCGTCCGGAGCGAAGCGTTCGACGTCGAGTCCGTTGTAGATGCGTACCAGGTGATCGGCACCGTCAAAGCCCGATAGGGAGCGGCAGTTGTAGTCGCTCACCGTGACGGCGAACCGCGCCGAGCGGAGCTTCCGTTCGAGGGAGTCGCTCTCGACCGAGTGCCGATAGATGTCCTTTGCATGCGCCGTGAAGCTGTAGGAGACGCCTGCCAGCTCGTGGATGTGGAGGGCGACGGATGTGGCGCTCGTGGCGAAATGAGCGTGGACGTGACCGATGCCCTCCCTGCGCACAAGAGGGGCGATGAATCCCGCTCGAAGGAAGTGCTTCAACGTACCCAGCCGGCGCTTCCTGAACGCCCGCCAGAGGGTAGCCGCTAAACAGCGGACATACCGGCGCCGATTCCAGCCGAAGACCTCCCGATGCGCCGCCGTATAGGCCCGGACGGCTCGCAACGGCGATTCCGGCACGTAGGTGACCGGGGCACGGACCCGGGCCACGTCGGCGTGGAAGACTCCGTCGTTCGGGTTCTTCAGGGAGAAGATGCGCAGCTCGAGGCCCTGGCGCTCGAGCTCGAGGATCTCGTTCAGGATGAAGGTCTCCGAGAAGCGAGGAAACATCTTGAGGATGTAACCAACCGGGCGTGCATCCGCGTCGATGCACCGATCCTGTGTCGTCACGCG
>WUUC01209009.1_pt1 | contig 12541 bp, 6 predicted proteins | sample 6278441 | NCBI WGS metagenome assembly WUUC01 (sample SAMN13675441, study PRJNA597444) | soil metagenome | isolation source: soil | place: USA: Washington | collected 2017-10 | reverse complement strand
CATCCCGATAATGTCTCCAGCGGATCGCCCGCCTGACTCTGCTGATTTTCACTCATGCCTCATGACATCCAATAATTACACTACATGTTACCTGATAATCACTTCTAGTTTTTATGAGTGCCCTTAAGTTGTCGCCTTCGGAGCCGTGTCCGGCGGGTCGCCGGACAACCACACGCGGGCCGCGTGTGGTTGTAGGTCCACTGCCAAGTCACCCTCATCGCCCTCGCCCGTAAACTGATCGAGCTACTTAATCTCTTGCTCAAAACCCCCAACATCATCCTTGCCCTGACACGGTTGGTCCCCGCAAACCCGGCCCGGCGTGAGCGAAAAAACGTCGCGGAAAATCGCCGCAGACAAACGGCCATGGTTTATTTGAAATGCTCTAAAGAGAGAACCGAGGCACGGAGCGAGGGAATCGCGGAGACGAGGAAAAGCGGAGCGCGGCGCGGGGCAAAGGAGACTGACGGGAAATCGGGCAGGGATGGGCGGTCGTAAGGCGCGTTCCACTCGCCGGACTACTGCGCGAGGTTGATGCGGTAGCGGTTGAGGGAGCTCGCTTCGAGGCGGGCGAGATCAGCGAGGGCGTTGTGAAGCGTGACCTTAGCCTGGAGTTCGCTGATGCGGGCTGCGTCGAGGTCTTCTTTGGATTCTTGCACGCGACGGAAGGTCGAGAGGTCATTGTCGTAGCGGGCCTTTTCGGCGTTGAATTGCTCGTCGCTGAGTTTTGTCGTCAGAATCGCGATACGGAGGCTTTCGTCAGTCGTCTCGACGGCGCGGATGGCGGAGCGAACCTGGATCAAGAGAGCTTGGTCGATTTGTTGGAGGCGGATTTGTTCGCGGTTCAGGCTGTTCAATGCCTGGCGGTAGCGGGCTTTGTCCGCACGGAGTCCCCATGGGAGGCTGAGCGTGGCGCCGAGTTGCCAGTTGTAGCCATCGCTGCCCCAGACGTCCGCGGTAGCTTCACCGGCGGAGGATTTATGGGCGTTGTAGCCGAGCGCGGCGTCGAGGTCTAAAGTGGGCAGTTGGTTTCTTTTGGCGACTGTGGCGTCGAGCTTCAGCTGCTCGACGGAGAGTTGGGTGGAGGCGAGTTGGGGAGCTTGGTCGCGAGTGAGTTTGTACGAGCGGTCGAAGGACACGGCGATGGCACCGATGTCGGGAAGAACGACGGGGCCGGGGGCAACGGCGAATTCGAACGGGTTGATGAGAGAAAGGAGGTTATCCTCGGAGTTTTGGGCGGTTTGCTCGGCCTGGAGGAGCGCGCGGCGGGCGTTGGCGAAACCGACTTCGGCCTGGAGAACGTCGAGTGGGATGGCGGAGCCGACGGAGACGCGGGTGCGATTTTCGGAAACGAGCTTTTCGGCGACTTCGAGACTGAAGCGACGAACGTCGAGTTGGGCGCGGGCGTAGGCGAGGTCATAGTAAGCGGACTCGACGCTGCGGATCGTGCTGAGTACGGAGCCTTTGAGGTCGTAGTTGGCGCGGGCGATGCCGAGTCGGGCGCGGTCGATGGTGGCGCGGTTGGCGGCGATACCGGCGCCGCGAAATAAAGGCTGACTGACGGAGAGGAGGACATCGCTGTTATAGACGGGATTGAAGCGGGAGGTGAGGGAGGGCCGCGAGCGCGTGCGGTCGAGGCTGCCGCTGCCGCCGATCGTGCCGCCAGTGATGATTCTTTGCGAAGCGCCGATCCGCGTATCCAAGTCGCTCTGACTGGTGACGCCGTCGGTCGACTGACCGTAGCTGCGGGTCGTGCCGAGGCTGAGAGTGGGATCGTAAATGGAGTCCGCGATGACGAGAGTGTCGGTGGCGCTGCCGGTCGCGAGACGTTGGATTTTGAGATCGTAGTTTTTATCGAGCGCGAGGGCGACGGCGTCTTCCAAAGTAAGCGGGCGGTCCGAAGGCGCGGAGGCGGGTGCAGGGAGTTGAGCGTGAAGACCGGCGGCGAGAAGGACGGTCATGACGGGAAGGAGGCAGCGCATGGAAATAGACGGTAACGGTGAATGCGGACAAACGTGAGAACACGACGGCGGCGAAAAAGTTGCGATGAGAGAGTGGACGTTGCCAGGCTGGCAGGCCCGGCCCGGAGGTATGCGGCTGGAATGACGGAGCAAGCGAGGGAAAGTTACGGCGGTGGCGGGCGAGAACGATGGAAACAAAAAAGCCGCCCGAGGTAAGCCGGGCGGCGATGAAAGCGACGATGAAGAGCGCTCGTTTTTAGCGATCGGCGGGGGCGGATTTGGCCAACTCTTGGGTGACGAGATCGCGGAAGAATGCCCGGGCGTTGCCGGCTGCGTTCATTTGGGCGATGCGCGTGCGGACTGTCGTGTATTGGGGGTTGGTTTCCGAGAGATCGGGGAGCTTTTTATCCTGAGCGTAGGCGATGACGGGTTTTTCGCCGCCGATGGACATTTCGGAGACTTCGCCTTTCTGAAGGTTTTGCAGGAGGCCGTAGAGCTCCTGATTAAAATCTTTAGGCGGCTGGCGGAGCGTGAAGGCGGGCAAAGTCTTGGTCTCGACTTTGACGCCGGCGGCGGCAGCGGCGGAGCTGGCGGCCTTTTCGAAGGAGTCGCCGGCTTTCAGGCGCGCCTGGATCTGGGTACGAAGGGTCTGGCCGAGAGCGACGAAGCGCTTGGTCGTTTCGTTTTCGAGAAAGTCAGCGGCGACCTTGGCGCGGGCTTCGGTGAAGGCGGGTTGGCGGGAGGGAATCGAGTCTTTCCAGAACAAAATCACGCTGCCTTTTTCCGTGGGGATGGCGTCGGAGACCACGCGGTCTTTGTTGAGCTTTTGCGCTTCGGCGGGGATGGCGGGATTAGCGCCGAACTCAGCGGGAACGTTGGCCTCGCTGAAGGCAGGGACATCTTTGAGGGTGAGTTTATTTTGCGCGAGGAATGCGGAGAAGTCTGCGGAGCCGGGAGTGATTTTCTTATCGTAGAGAGCGACGGCGGCGTCTCCGGCCGCGGTGGCGGCGAGGCGGCTGGCGGCGGAGCGTTTGAGGGCGGCTTCGACCTGGCTGCGGACCTTGACGTAGTCGGTGTCTGGATTCGCGGCTTCGCCGAGTTTGCGGTCGGGAACGGGGAAGCGGGAGACGTTGTTGTCGTAGAACGCACGGACATCGGTCTCGGCCGGAGTGGGAAGGGCGGCGAGGTAGGCGTCCGCGTTGAACTCGACGTAGCTCACGCTGACTTGAGCGGGGATGGTGTAGTTGAGCGCGTTTTCTTCGAAATATTTGGTGAGCTCGGCATCCGTCGGGGTGATCGTCGGGGTGAAGCTCTGGCGGTCGAGGTTAGCGGTCGCGATCGTCCAAGAAGTGTCCGCGAGGGAGAGTTCACGTTTCACGTCGGCCGGGAGGGCGTAGCCGGGGCCGGAGACGAGTTGATTGACGCGTTCGATGCGGAGGTTGTCGGAGAGGATGCGGGAGATCTGGGCTTCGGTGACGGCTTTTCCCTGCGCGACGGTTTTGCGGAATTCGGCGTATTTTTTTGCATCGAACTGGCCGCCTTCGCCGGCGAAGGCGCGGAGCGTTTTGATGTAGTCGGCGAGCTCGGTTTTCGAAGGAGCGGGAACGTGAAGTTGCTCCGCCATGTAGAGAGCGGCATAGCGGGAGAGCGCGATTTCCTGGAATTGAGGGTGGGAGTTGGGAGACATCCCGTACTGGAGGTTGAGGGCGAGACTGGCGTCGCGGGTGATTTTTTCGGCATCCTCCGTGGCGCCGAGGTTAAGATCGAAGAACGGGGTTTTGAGGGCCTTGCGCTCGGCGCCGCCGAAGCCGGAAGAGGCGTTAGTGATGAAAACGAATGAGATGATAATGAGGATCAGCAAGAGGCCGAAGACGATGCGGTAGTGCTGCTGAAAGTTTTTCTGGATCCAGGAAATCATGTGGGGAAAAGGCGCGACGGTAGGTTTGAGGAAGGGGGTGGCAAGCGTGGAAACGGGGCGCGAGCTCCGCTCGCGCGAATGACCAATGACCAATGACCAATGACCAATGACCAATGACCAATGACCAATGACCGGAGTCGCTTCTAGTTGGTAATTGGTAGTTGGGCGGACGCAGGCGACCGGATGCGGCGTGGAGGAGGACCGATAGAAGAACGCGACCGTGGGAACGTGCGGCGAGGGCGCCGCGCCTCGATGGAGCGGGCTCAGGCTTTTTTCGTGGCGTTCTGACCGAGGGTGAAGGGCGGGCGGGATTCGTCGAAGACGTGCTCTTCGAAGAGGACATCGAGCGGTTGCGAGAAGAGGGTCTGGTCGGCGAGAGCGCGGATGGCGGTGTGATAACGTTCGATGAGCGGATCGAGGCGGTCGATGCTGTCGCCGGCAGGATCGTCGCCGTGGTTTTCGAACAGTTCTTTGAACTCGCCGAGCGTGATGCTGCCGAGCGGGCGCGCCGGCTGGTAGTAGTAATCGGAGGAAGTATTTTCCTCGGCGGCGGGGACGGGTGAAACGAGGGCGAGGTCGACGAGGCGGTTGAGGGCTTCGTTGATGATTTGAGTCGGAACTTTGATGGTGCTGCCGAGCTGGGCGACGTTGCAGGGTGGAAGGCAGGATTGAAAGCGGCGGCCTATGGTGAGGAGCACGATGAGCGTGAGGCGTTCGCGGGTGGATTCACTGAGGCTGCTCCACGCGGCCTGGCTGTTGCGGTAGTGGACGTTTTGAACGGCGTAACTGATTTGTCCGCCGATGAGGACGACGAGCCAGAAAACGTACAGGCCGAACATCAGGATCATGGGGAGCGCGAGCGAGCCGTAGAGATTTCGGGTCAGCTCGACGCGCCGAAAGTAGGTCGCGGCGATGAGATTATTGCCGACGATCAGCACGGTGACGACCAGCGCTCCGATGAGCGCGGCGCGCCAGAAAACGCGCGTGTTGGGAATGTAGCGGTAGAAGAGCGTGAGAATGCCGACGAGCAACGTCAGAGAGAGAATGGGCAACGCCAATGTGAGCAGGCCGGCGACGTTTTCGCCGAGGTGGTCTTTGAAGAAACCGATGAACGTAGCGGCGGACAACGCACCCAAGGCTCCGAAAAAGATGACCGCGCCGAGTGTGAGGATCGTCCAGTAGAACACGATGCGGAGCACCCACGATCGGCCGCGTCTCACGCCCCAAATATCGTTAAAGACCTGCTCGATGGACGTGAACAGAAGGAGGACGATCACGATCAGCGAAATCGCGCTGGCAATGCCACCGCCGGCGCTGGAGCGGGTGGCGGTGATGAAATCGTTGATATGCGTGACGAGCTCCGGGTTGACCGCGGTAGAGGCGGCGACAACGGCACTGGCCTGGGCGTGGGCACCCGTGGCGCCGGAGTTTTTCAGGTCTTCGTAGTGATTGAGCTGGGGGGCGACGAAATTGATCAGATCGTTGAGTTTTCTAACGACGAGGTCGGGGTCGTTTTTACCGGCGGCGAATCCGGCGATGAGGACGGCGATGCCGATCAGGGGGCCGATTCCGAGGAGGCTGCTAAAGGCGAGGGCCGCGGCGCGACTGGTCGCTCGCGTTTCCTGAAGGCCGGTCCACGTGATCGAGACGACGCGTAGAGTTGCGTAGAAAGCGCCGCGGAACGAACGCTCCGCGAGGTAAGCGGGTTGCCAGATGTCCTTTTGGACGAGCTTAACGAGCCGGTTCCAGAGCGACGGAGGTCGTGACATGCGCCGTACGGTGAACCGGATCGACGCGCTTGGCCAGCGTCAGTTCGTCAGCATGTAGTAGGCGAAGCCGAGCGAACCGGCCAGGCCGACGCCGACTGAAATCGCGAGCGGCAAATAGCTGACGAAAATCGTAGAAAGGTAAAGACCGGCGGAGGCGGCGGAGACGACGATCACCGGCACGAACGGATTGGGCATCTGCATCCAGAACATGATGCCGAGAAAACCGAGGCCGAGGGCGGCGCGGAATCGGATAAACGGATACCACGCGACGGCGCCGAGCATGAGCATGAGCGCGAGACCGAGATCGAGGACCCCGAGATAAATGTAGGGATGGCCTACGAGCTTGGCGGTATCGAAGGCGACCAGGAGATCGATCGAAGGGAGCAGTAGAGAGGCCGCGCTTAGCAGAAGCATCGCGATGCACGCATAGCGACCGAGGCGGGCGGCGCGTTCGTAGGCGATGGTTTTGTCGCGTTTGTCGGCGGTGTCGGCCGTGCGGCCTTCAGCGGCCGCGAGCATGTCATCCACCGTGATCGGTGGGTGGGTGTCCGGGCCGGCGTTGAGCGTGGCGATGCGATCCTTGGGCTTGATCGTGAGGCGCTTTTTCTCGGGGAAAATGGCGGTGCGCAGTTCAGCGTTGCTGCCAATGGTGATCCATTGCTCGGTGTTGGCCTCGTAATAAAGCGTCTGTGGGTCGACTTTGCCGGCCTCGGCGAGCGAGATGAGCTGCTCTTGGGTAAACGGCCCGTGCGCTTCGGTTTCGGAGGCGGTGCGGATGTAGAATTCCTGCGTGGCCATGGATGGCATATGTGGGTGGGCGGGGGATTGGCGGCAAGTGTTTTGTCCCCGAGTGGACCGATGGGAGCGAGCGCGGTTTACTCACGAGCCGAGAAGAGAACGTTTTTTATGATACGCTTACAGCCGCGGTTGTTGCGCTGCGCGCGCGAAATGAGCGGCATCGCGTCTGAAGTGGCGCGGGCTGCGGGGTGGACGGTCGACGGTCACGTTCTAGCACTACTCCGTTAAGTAGTGCTAAGGAACGCGGCTACGCTCGGAGCGGCTACTTGGGTGCTTACGGGGAAACGGTTACCTTGCTTGGTGCGGTCACATACGCTGCAACGTGCGCAGGCCAAGGAGGTGGAGTCCGGTCTCAAGGATAAGGAGCGTGCGGGCGCAGAGCAGGACGCGGCGGGCACGGATCGCGGGATCCTCGACGATGACTTTCTCGGCGGCGTAGAATGCGCTGAATTCGCCGGCGAGTTCGTAGAGATAAAGTCCGAGGAAGTGCGGGCGCAGCGTGCCGGTCGCGAGCCCGATGGCGTCGGAGAAGTGGACGAGCTTCCGGGCGAGGGAAATCTCGTTGGGCGTTTCGGGCGGTGTGGCGGTTTTTTCGAGGGCGAGCAGGGTCTGGGAGCCGGGAGCACCGAGCTGGCCACGACGGAAAATGGAGTGAACGCGGGCGACGGCGTAGAGGAGATAGGGCGCGGTGTTGCCTTCGAGGGAGAGCATTTTGTCCCACGAGAAAACGTAGTCGCTAGAGCGGTTTTGCGAGAGATCGGCGTACTGGACGGAGGCTATGCCGATGACTTGGGCGATCTCGCGGCACTCGGCGCCGGTGAAGCGCTCGGCCTCGGGGCGCTCGGCGTTTTTGGCGGCGATTACGGCGAGGGCGCGCTCCTCGGCTTCGTTGAGAAGGTTCTTGAGTTTGATGGTATCGCCATCGCGGGTTTTGAGCGGTTTGTTGTTCTCGCCGAGGACGGCGCCGAAGGTGACGTGATTGAGCACGGGGATGCGGCGGTTGGTTTTCTCGAACCATTTCCGCACGGTGAGAAAAAGCTGTTCGAAGTGATCGCCTTGGCGGAAGTCGGTGACGACGACGATGCCGTCGGCCTTGAAGTGCTCGGCGCGATACACAGCGGTGGCGAGATCGGTCGTGGCGTAGTTGGACGCGCCGTCGCCTTTGCGAATGATGAACGGCTGCTTCGCGAAACGCGGATGTTCGGGGTGGAAAACCACGAGAGCGCCCTGGCTCTCTTCGGCGAGGCCGAGCGAGGTGAGTTCGCGGTAAACGGGTTCGAGTTTGTCGTTGTAGAAACTCTCGCCGAGGTAGTGGTCGAAACGGATGCCCAGGCGCGCGTAGATCTCGTCGAAGGCGCGCTGGCTGACCTCGGAAAATGTCTTCCAAAGCGCGACGCTGGCGGGATCGCCGTTCTGGAGTTTGACGAGTTCCTGGCGGGCTTCTTCGAGCGCGGGGGAATCGGCGGGGGTGGCGTCGTTGCCGAGTTTGTAGAGACGCTCGAGTTCCTCGATCGGCTCGCGTTTGAGGGCGTCGGCATCGAGCCAGCGTTTGTAGCCGTAGATGAGTTTACCGAACTGCGTGCCCCAGTCGCCAAGGTGATTATCGCGGATGACTTTTGCGCCGCTGAAGGCGAGCAAGCGGCAAATCGCCTCGCCGATGACGGCGGAGCGGAGGTGTCCGACGTGCATCTGCTTCGCGGTGTTGGGCGAGCTATAATCGACGACCCAGGTCTGTCCGGAATACGCGGTCGAGGCACCGGCGGTTAGCGTGGACTCGGTGGCGAAAGTATTGAGCCAGCCGAGGAGTGCGGCGGGCTTGAGCGTGAGATTGATGAAGCCGGGGCCGGCGATGGCGGTGTCGTAGCGGGCAAGAAGTTCGGGTGGGAGGGCGGCGAGGAGTTTTTCGGCGACGACGCGCGGATTTTGTTTCTCGCGCTTGGCGTAGGCGAGCACGCCATTGGCCTGATAATCGCCGTGGCGCGGATCGGCCGTGCGGACATCGGGCGCGAAGAGAGCGGTGTCGAAGCTAGCGGCGGAGGCGGCGGTTTTCAGTGCTGCTTCGAGATCGGCCGCGAGGTTGAACGAGACGTGCATCCGCTCACACAACCGGCGCGGCGCGGCGGGCGGCAAGGCTCAATTCGGCGCGGCCAAGGCGCGCCAAACTAACAACGATCACGGGGGGGCAAGCGCCACGGGGACGGAGCAGCCAACTCGCGGACGAGCGGGCTGTGACGGGCGTTCTTCGAGTGAAGGCGGGGCAGTTTTGGCTCGACATTTTAGGGATGGAGAGTTGGCTCGTAAACTTTGCTGCCCGCAGGCCGGGCTCTCCTATTACGCTGATTCACCAATGACAAAACGCACGCTGCCTCCCCGGAGGTTCATTAAACCAACGTTCGAATTCTTGATCGAAAAGAAACGCGACGGCGGGGAGTTCACCCAAGAGGAAATTCGCTACATCATTGATAGCACACTGGATGGCGAGATGCCTCAGCACCAGCTGGCCGCTCTGGCCATGGCGATCTACTTCACTGGAATGTCGGCCCAGGAAACGGCCGATCTGACCGAGGAGATGATGCTTTCGGGTGAGGTGATCGACCTTTCGCACATCGCGAAGCCGAAGATCGACAAGTACTCGACGGGCGGCGTGGGCGACAAAACCTCACTCGTACTTGTCCCGCTGGCGATGGCCAGTGGCGTCGTGGTTCCGATGATGTGCGGTGTGGAGCACGATTATGTCATCAACACGCTCGAAAAGCTCGCCGCCTTCCCCGGCTTCAAGGGTCAGCAAACTACCGAGCATTTTTCCAATCAGCTCGCGAAAATCGGCGGCGCGATCATCGCGCAAACGCCTGATCTCGCTCCGGTTGAAGGTAAACTCTACGCGCTTCGCAAGGAGACCGGCACGATCCCAAGTCTCCCACTCATCACGGGCAGCGTGCTCTCCAAGAAGCTCGCCGAAGGTTCCGAAGGCCTCGTGATCGACGTGAAGTGGGGCAACGGCTCCTTCATTAAAGATCTCGAACAGGCGAAGCAGCTCGCGCGGTCGATGACGCGCGTTGGCCGCTCGATGAAGCGCCGCTGTGTGGCGCTCGTGACAGACATGAATCAGCCGCTCGGCGACACGGTTGGCACCGCGCTCGAAGTCAAAGAAGCGATCGCGCTTCTCAAAGGCGAAGGTCCTGAGGACATGAAGGAACTCGTGCTGAAGCTCGGCATGGAAATCGTTCGTCTCGCAGGTGTCGCTGGGTCGACCTTATCGGCCAAGCAGACTGTGCAGCGTCATCTGACCGACGGCTCCGCGCTCGAGAAGTTCAAGGAGCTGATCAAGGCGCAGGGCGGCGATCCGTCGTTCGTCGATCACCCGGAGAAATTCCCGCAGGCGAAACACGTCCGCAAGCTCCCGGCTCCGAAACGTGGATACGTTCACACGATCAACGCCGCGATGATTGCTCATGGCGTGCATATCCTCGGCGCAGGCCGCCAGCACCCGCACGACAAGATCGATTTCGCGGTCGGCGTTTCCGAGATCAAGAAGGTCGGCACCCAGGTGAAGCAGGGCGAGCCGCTGATGATGATCCACTACAACGACGAGTCGAAGCTCGAGCAGGCGCTCGATCACTTCAAGAACGCGTACCGCCTCGCGCCGAAGCGTCCGACGCCGCCGCCGCTCGTGGTGGAGCGCGTGGCATAACGTGGCAGAGGGATTGAAGATTTAAAAACAAAGGCCGACCGAGGAATCTGGGTCGGCCTTTTTGTGGCCAGCGGGGGGGACGGTTATTTTTTCAGCGGCGTCAGCGTGACGGGGCCGAGGAGGCCGGAGGGCATCACGGGCCAGTTCGCGGCGTCCATCTTCTTGTAGTTCACGTTGACGATATTGGCGTCGTAGAAGTTGGCCCACTTCACGCCGCGTTTATCGAGGTCGCGGATGCGGTTGGAGGCGAGGTTAGTGACTTCGATGGCGAGGGTGTTGCTGCCGGGCTTGAGGTGCTTGGCGTCAATGCGGGTGCGGAAGGGGAGCGACCAGAGGAGATCGACTTCGGTGCCGTTGACGAAGACACGGGCGGTTTCGCGGACGTCGCCGAGATCGAGCAGCCAGTCACCGCTCGCGCCGGCGGGAGCGGGCGGGAGGTCGAAGGTGAGTTCGTAGCGGGCGGTGCCGGCGAAGCGTTCGTGCGCGGGGCTTTGCTCGGTCCAGGAGGCGAGCTTGGCGTTACCAAGGGTGAACGCGGGCGGAAGGTTGGGGCCGCCGCGGAGGAAGGTGACGCGCCAGTCGCCGGTGAGGAGAGTGGGCTGGCCGATGGGGTCGATGTATTTCCAAGCGGGGCCGGTTGGCTTTTCTTTGGCGAAAGTGCGGACGAAGATGGATTCGCCGGGGGCGAGCTGGAGGCGGACGTAGCGGCCCTCTGTTTTTACTACGCCGGTTCTGCCAGTACGTGGATCGAAAATAGCCGCGGAAGCATCGAACGTATCTAACGATTTCCATCCGTACCTTAATGATTTCAACCCGTTGAATGGTTTATCAGAGAGGTTAGTAATGAAAAAAACGTGCCCGTCATTTAGTCGTCGGCGGATTGACCTAAGTCCATCCGGCGCGTCATGAAGGCCGCTTCGCATGGAGGGATCGGGATAGTGTGAAAGAGTTTCAACGGTTCCTTTGCCCACTGTGAACGTCTCGAACTGTACTCCTGAAGTGATGTCAGCTGTGCGGCGGCCCTCTTTCAGGCGGTTACGTTGAGTTGCGAGTTGAGCACGGCGTTCTGCGAGTTTTGGGAATCCCGGGACGTCAGAGGGAACACCGCCGATAAAGAGAACCGTTGCGCCATCCTGGGCCAAATCAAGGAGTCGGCTTAACGTTTCGACAGGTATCAGCTGGGTCTTTGGGATGAGGATGCTTCGGTAGACTGCGCCAGCCGGTGTTTTCACGAAGCGTTCGGCGTTGGTTAATTTCGCGAGTTGTGCGTCGGAGATGAAATCGAATTGGGACCCGGCCTCGATGAGTTGCTGGGCGAGTTTTTCGGTGGGGGAATCAGTCAGCCAGTCTTTGCCGTGCATAGAGAATTTGCGTTCCCAGCCGCCGGCTTGGTGGAGGAGGTCGTGGAAGGGCCAATACACGAGGACATCGGCGTCGGGCTGGCCGGATTGGAGGAGCGATTGGGCGCGGGTGATGTAGGCGTTGAGGCCTTCGTTGAGGTCGCGCCAGAGCGGGTTGCGGTTGTTGTACTGGGTCGAGGCGTAGAAGAGCCAGCCGGGCCAGGGTGCGTCCGCCGGCGAGTAAGCGGTGCCGTGGTAGAAAACGTGATTGATGCCGGTGAGGAAAAGTTGATCGAGCTCGGGCTTCAGCTCGGAGGGTGCTTCGTGGAAATGTTCGCGGGCCCACGTAAAGGTTTCGGAAGAGATGAGCGGCTTGCCGGTGACGTGGGCGGCGGAGGAGGCGAAGCGGTTGATGAGCGGCTGGGTTTCGTTGTAGCTGATTTCGCCGGGGGTGAAGCGGTAGCCGGGAATGGGGAAAGGCGTGGCGCCGAAAATTTCGGTTTCGGGGATGTCAGCGAGGGAGTAGAGATCGAGGAGGTTGGCGGGGGCGCCGTGGCCTTGGTTGCGGACGACGCCGCCGTTTTTGCGGACCCAGTCGCCCCAGGTGTGCATGTAATCCATGTGGAGCTGAGCGAGGACTTCGCGGTAGTCGGACTTGATGCGGGCGATGGTGTCGGGGTCGCCGGTACCGGTGAGCTCGGCCATGTGGGAGGCGAGGTCGTAGCCGTGGAGGGCTTTGAACTTTTCTAGGAGCGCGGGCGTCCAGTTGGCGGTGTATTCGAAGGAGTCGTGGAAGTGGCCGTGGATGGCGCCGGGTGGGAGCGGGGCGAGGGCCTTGTCGAAGTGGGCGAGGTAGCGGGCGATGGCGCCCGGCGAGTAAGGATCGAGGACGAGGCCGGCGGCGCCGGGGGCGGCGCGCTTGACTTTGAAGCCGGTGCCGCGCGGGGCGAACTGGCCGTCTTTGATTTCGATTTTGAGTTCGGCGTCTTCGGCGGGTGTGAAGGAGCCGCCGAAGGGCCAGCCGGTGCCGGTGGCCATGTCGATCGCGATGCCGAGGCGTTTTCCCT
>WUUC01141280.1_pt1 | contig 12541 bp, 11 predicted proteins | sample 6278441 | NCBI WGS metagenome assembly WUUC01 (sample SAMN13675441, study PRJNA597444) | soil metagenome | isolation source: soil | place: USA: Washington | collected 2017-10 | reverse complement strand
TGATTGCGACGGTCGCATCGACCTGCGTCAACGCCGCAGCGACGTCGCGCTCCAATTCCGCGCGCCGACCGGGCGCCACGTTGATGGTCAGGAGGACCGTCGGCCAGAAGGTTTCTGACGCTTGCTGCATCACCGGTACGTACATCGTCGCCAGCATGCCCTCGCGCGGCGTCGTGTAGACGGCATCACCGACTACGCCGACAATCTCATGGCGCGTGTTGGCATCGAATGCCATACGGACGTGCTGCCCAATCGGCTGCTCGCCCGGAAGATACCGGCGGACGAACGCTTCGTTCACGATGGCAACAGGACGGCCACCCACGCGGTCGCCGGCCTCGAAGTCCCGGCCACTGCGCAGGGCCATGCCCATGGTCGCGAACCAGCCTGGTGTCGTAGCGTTCAGCCAGAGCGGTGGCCGGCTGCGGGAGATTGGCCCATCGCCGACGCCGACCAGCCCGCTCGCCCAACCGCCACCGGTGAGGAGCCGTATCGCGGAGACGGATGCCGAACGCACGCCGGGGACCGTCGCCGCCGCCTCACGCAGGCGCTCGGCGCGCGCAGCGCGCTGCTCAGACGGCCCGCCGCTCCCCTGGAGGTCCAACTCCGCGATGAGTAGTGGCTCTGGCACGAAGCCGAGCGGCAACTGGTTGAGCAAAGTAAACGTGCGCAGCAACAGTCCTGCCGCGACGACCAGGACGAGTGACACAGCAATCTGGGCGACGACGAGCGTATTGCGCACGGTAAGGCGGCGGTCCCCCGCAATCCCGCGGCCCGCGTCCTTGAGCGCCTCGCCCGGGGTAACGCTCGTCAGCCCAAGCACAGGGGCCACACCAGCGATGATCGCCGAAAGACACGCAAGAGCCGCCGTGAACGCGAGCACCCGCCAGTCCAGTGCGAGGTCCAGCGACACGGTGCTCTGCCACGTGCTCAACTGCCGCACGAGGAGCTCACTGCTCCACGACGCGAACATCAGCCCGAACGCCGCACCGGTCACGGCGACGATCAGACTCTCAATAAAGAGCAGCCGCGCGATCCGCCAACGTGAGCTCCCCAGTGCGAGGCGCACGGTGAGCTCGCGGCGTCGCGCCAGCGCCCGCGCCAGCAGCAGACTGGCGATGTTCGCACACGCCACGAGCAGCACGAGCCCCACGGCCACGAGCATCGCGAAGAGCGGCGTCTCGAAGCGTGTGCGCAGCACCGAGTTGCCGGTGGCAGCCGGTGCCAGCCTGAGCGGCTCGCTGCGATCACGAGTTCCACTCTCGAGAATCTGCGACTGCACACCGCGAAGCGCGGCGTTCGTCTGCTCAAGGCCCCGCCCCGGCTTCAGGCGCACCATAATCTGCAGCCACCATGAGTCTCCGCGTGCCAATCGGCTCTCCTCCCGTCGAATGAGCGGCTCGGCGGCGAAGGGCACCATCACGTCGGTCATCCGGCCGACGTCCGGACCGAAGAACCCTGGTGGCATCACGCCGACGATGGTGAACGGCACGCGCTGCACGGTGAGTTGGCGCCCGACCACGTCGCTGGTGCCGACGAAACGTTGCCGCCAGAGACGATGACTGATAACTGCGACGGGGCCGTCCGGCGCGGCGCCGCCATCGTCGGCGGGCGTGATCGTCCGCCCTCGTATGGCTGTGACGCCGAGCACGTCGAAGAGCCGGCCGCTGACGTACGCGGCGTCCACGAGGTCGCTGTGGCCGCTCGGCGACAGGTCGAAGCTCTGCCCGGACCACGCGAACGTACCGTCGAACAGCTCGGTCTCGCGTGCCCTGATCTCTTCCCAGATCGGATAGGACCATGCCCCGTTCGTGAGCAGCGCCAGGCTGTCGGGATCGCGCACGGGCAACGGGCGCAGGATCAGGCTGCTGAAGATCGAGAACAGCGCCGTGTTGGCGCCGATGCCGAGCGCGAACGTGCCGATGGCCACGAGCGTGAAGCCCGGGCTCTTGCGCAACCCGCGCAGCGCCGCACTCATGTCCTGCGACACGCTGTCGATCGTGCGAATCGTCCAGACGTCACGCGCATCGTCGACGGCGAGCACGACGTTGCCGAGCGCGCGCCGGCTCGCGTGCGCGGCGTCCTCTGGTGCGAGGCCGTCACGCTCGAACGCGTCCTGACGCATCGCGCGGTGCGCCTCGATCTCCTCCCGCAGATCCGCACCGTGACGCCAGCGGCCAAAGAAGTACAGCAGGCTGCGGAACATCGTGGTCATCGGGGAATCCTCGTCATGCGTCATGCCTTTGCGTCCGTCGCCGCTGCCCCACACTGGACGCCCTCCGAGCTTCGCCGGACAGTCGGAGCGCCGTCGCTAGCCCCATTCGTGTTGGGCATCTTCGTTAGCCCCCTGTCATGACGTATCAGGCATGACGCATGACTATGTCGTCCCCAACACCCGCCGAATCGCGCCGACCATACGGTCGAACTCGGCACGTTCGGCGGCGAGCTGCTTGCGGCCGGGCGCGGTCAGCGTGTAGTAACGCGCGCGGCGATTGTTCTCCGAGGACCCCCAGTCGGCCTTCACCCAGCAGTTGAGGAGCAACCGCTGGAGCGCGGGATACAGGGCGCTCTCGCCGACACGCAAAACGTCGTCGGATGCCAGACGCAGGTGCTCGACGATGCCATAGCCATGTTTGGCTCCACTCACCAGCGTCTTCAGGATCAGGAGCTCGAGCGTGCCCGGCAGAAGATCGGAAGGAGTATTGGTGAGTCCCATCAGCTTGTGATGGAACTATATCTCCCGGGGCGACGCTTCGTCAACTGCCATCATTTTGGACAATCATGCGTCATGTGTCAGTCATGCTCTCGCATTTGGAGGCCCAACTCGGCGCGGGCCCAAATCACACCTATTCTTCGAGCCTCACGACTAGGCGATGAGCTTGTAGCGGACGATGGCCTTTCGCAGTTGTAAGCGAGACGCCGCCGTGCAATGGTAACAAGCCCACCGCCCTCAAGCCTACCGCGGTAACCGTGTTGATCGAGACGCTGCATTACGGGACCGCTCTGCGGAAAGGTGTGTCCTACGGATGCGACTCGCTCGCCGGTGAGATGAGAACCTGGCGACACGAAGCCAACGCCTTGGAAGTCGTTTCATAAGACGGTGGAGACGAAGGCGTGCTTCCCCGGTCGCCATCGAACCTTCTCCCAACCTGCGGTTCCCCCGCGACTTCTCGCCAGCTGGCATGGCGAGGACGGACACGTAGGCGGGTTGGCCGAAGATATATCTGGTTTTCAGCAGGTGCCGCCCTATCATCGACCTCGAATCCGAGTTAAAAACCTCAACCAAGGCGGCTGCTCCGGCAGCGTGGGACCTGACGATGAAACCACCATCTTACACAGAAAGAGGAGAAATGGTGATTGGCGCGTTCGCAAACCCATCAAAAGTGTAATCTACGCGATATGCGTATCGAAGGCACGATCGTCACCTGTTCAACATGTCATCAGCCGTACCGATTCCTCAGTGGCGGTGGAGGACCGATTCAGGACCACAATGCTGGCCCGCTCGCAGGACTCATGAAGGGAAACGTGGAGATCGATGAAGTCTATATCGGTGGTTAGAAGCATGGCGTTAAATCAGGACGCCCTGGAGCGGAGAGCAATCAGACGCCCGTCGTGGCGTTGGCGGAGCGCGGCAGCGGCCGTGTGCGTGCAACGGCGATGCATCGCGTCAGGGCAGACAATTTGACACGTGTCATCGATGAGCATGTGGCCCACAACGCCACGATGATGACGGACGACTACCATCTGTATAAACGCGCGGCTGAGACGACCGGGCGCAAGCACTTCACGACCAATCATTCAAGTACGAATACGTACGAGGGAATGTTCACAGCGCGGCGCCTATCTCCTGAGCACTTTTACTACGTGGACGCATTCATCATGTCATGCTCCTCAATGAGGACCTGCCCGGCGCGTTAGGACGAGTGCCCTGACAAATGGCGTCTTCGGTGTCACGAGAGAGCCAAAAGTCTCCGATATACTTTCGGAGTAATATCGCAGATGCGTTTAAAATGCCGATCAAGCTGAGTTGTGCTGCGATAACCAACGAGGTACGAAATCTCTTTCACTGATAGGGTTGGCTCGTGCAGGAGTACTTGAGCACGTTGAACGCGCCGGCGGTGTAAATAGAACTCGAATGTGTGACCAGTGTCGCGTCGCAGCAATCTCGATAAGTACCATGAAGAGAGCTTCACCTGCGCCGCGACCGTTGACAGCGACACGTTAGAGTCATGGTACTTCTGGTCAATATACTCCAGGGCGCGGACTATGCGTTCCTCAGGATGTTTACCGGTTAGTTCGTCCTTTTGAAGTGACTGAGTCGCGACTAGGGAAACGCGGTCTCTAGCCGCCCTTAATACTTCAGACGTTTCGCTCACGCCCGTCACGGCGTCAATCATCTGAACAACGCCCACAGCTGTAATAGTTCCACGTCTCGATACGCGCAGCATCACTCTCGTGAGAGAAGCCTGCATAACAACTGCTTCCAGCGTGGTTAGCACCGGCGGGTCATCCTGCAGAAGACGTTCGAAAGATGACAGCCACCTCGAAAATGATAGCGCCTCAAATTCCATGAGCAGAACTTGGCAGTGGTCTATAAACTGTCGCAACCACTCTCGACGATCCACCACAGAGTTCGTGGCCGGTGCCATTGTTGCGCCTCTGATTTAATTGGCGTGATTATTCTGGCGCATAGTGAGCGGAATCTTGCACGGCGGCGACCGTCGCAGGTGTCGCGTGAGTGTGTGCTGGGGACGGCCGCTGAAGCGGCGTCACCCGGAGAAAGCGCGTAGCGCCGACGGAGCCTCGGGCGGTGTCCGTGACCTGGGTCCCGCCGCTATTGGAGCCATTGATGCCGAGCAACCGGATCGAGCAACCGCTGAGCTCTGGGTGTCCTTGAGGACGCGCGTGGTTCGCCAAGCTGGCGCCGAATTGCCCGACCAGCGTTCTACGTCAAACAAAACGGTCGGTTCGTCTAAGGAGGATCGCGGCGACGTCGCGGTGGACCGAGTACCTCGCGCCGTTTGACGCGATCGATCGACTCCACCGCATTCGGAGCCGTTGATACAGGCGCCGTAACCACGGATTTACTCCTACCCGACGACCGTAGTCGCCGGGCGGCGGCATCTTCGCCCATGCCCAAGACCGTCATATGACGGAGCGCCACATTGGGCCGCCCGTCTGCGGCTATCCGGCCTGACCAGGCCAGGTTGCTCGCGGCCCGAGCGAAGCCGACCACTTCTGGTATGGTGCCGCGCCCTACGGAGCGGATGGCGACGCCGCGGTATGAGTATCCCGCCTTCGCGACCATATAGGCGATGCTCCTGCGGCCGGATCGAAGCGAGGCGCGCACTTCCGGGACTCTACACCAAATTGATATGAAAGGCTCGAACTGCGGGGTTCGCCTAGGCCCGAGCACTCCCTCCCCCGGTTTGCCAGAGTCGTACGCATCGAGCTGCAGGCGACGGTCGCCGCGTGTCCGCCGTTTCCGGCGCGGAGTGTCGGACCCACCTTTACTCGCGCAGGCAGGCCACTGCACCCGAATCGCAACCTGGGCAGCATGCGTTGTGACAGTCCCGGGGCCACCGCACCACATCCGGCACCGCTCGTTTACCGTGCGGGCGGGCGCCAATCCAGTCTCAGAAATATAAGGCGCCGACCAAACGTAGTGGCGAAATACCTATTTTGCCGATCCCGTTGCCACGGGCCGGTCCATAAACACGGGCGGCTATGAAAAGTAACGGCCCGCGCAGGGATGTATCATCCGAGACACACTAAGGGCATTGGCGAGATTGCTCAAAAAGCCGCTAACCATAGCAGGCGGTCGAACAACAACTAACGACACGCCGCACAATATGACGATCATTTGCATTTGAATTCCACTGCCTCGCAGGTTACCCTTCTCATCCAGATTGTCAAACGTCGTGGCAAGAAAAACTACTAGACGGTACTTACTGCGAATCAAGGGCGGTAGCCTGTTTTAGGAGACGGTGGCTACGCTCATGCTTGCTGAGCGCGGCCGGTGGCCGCGACGGGCCAGCCCGACTCTGTGTACGCCACAAGGCGTACAAGGTGTAGCCGTTGCCGATCGTTCCTGCAGCAGATCTAGGGCGCAGCAGGATCGCTCGCGCATTCATTAGCCGAAGGACTCTAGTTCCGCAGGCAGCACGGCCGAGACTAATTGTATCAATTAAGCTTCTTGGCTCCATACCCACACGCAGGGTCGCGAAAGGAATCGCTTCAGAAGGGTATAACTATGGTGACGGCTTCGCTGTGCTGGTACCTAGTGCGGACCAAACCGAAACAGGACGCTCGTGCAGAGGGAAATCTTCATAGCTGGGGCATTGAGACCCTGGCGCCAAAACTTATTGACACTCGACGCAGACCACGCTCCAGAATCGACCGCGACTGCATAACACCCCTTTTCCCTGGCTATCTCTTCGCTCGTTTCGATGCCGCACGATTACTAGCCAAGGTGCGGCTCAGCCGCGGCGTTCGGAGCGTTATCGGATTCGGTGAATGTGCCACGGCGATTGATGATTCAGTTATAACTTTACTAAAAAGTCGCGTCCGCGACGATGGTTTTGTTCGTCTCGACGATCCTCATCCAGGCGACACAGTACGGATCGTTCGCGGTCCGCTCAAGTCGCTCGACGGCATCTTTGAGCGGCGTAGCGCAAATGAACGAGTAGTGATTCTACTCGCAAACGTCGGATGGCCGGTCCGCTTGGAAGTCGACAAGACGGCAGTTCGCAGGGTGGGCCCTTCTGCCTTCTAATGTCGCGATACAGTCTCGACGGCGACACGTCGTGAGCCGATCTGATGAACGCACGGCGAGACCTCCGCTGGTCGCCGTCACCACTCGTGACAACACGTATCAAGTCATGGAGTTATTGTGGACGTCAAGGCAGTAAATAGGCCGCTCAGATCTCTGTTGTTTGTGCCTGGGGATCGTGCACAGTTCTTTCGACGCGCCCTGGCATCTGATGCGGACGCGATCATTTTAGATGTCGAGGATAGCGTCGCGGCGGCACACAAATCTAAGGCGCGGTCTTTGATACAAGAGTTACTATCCGCGCGTCTGGACAATTCAGCGCTGATGTTGGTCAGAATCAACAGTGTCAGGAGCTCATACGTTGTAGACGACATTACATTGATACGCGCTCTCGACGGTGTCGATGGAGTAATACTTCCGAAGGTGGAGAGTCACGCCGAGATCGACGTCGCCTCTCGATTGACGTCGTCACGCGTGGTGATTCCATTGCTCGAGACAGCGAAAGGCATTGTGAACGCCTCCTCCATTCTTGGCGGCTCCTCGGCGGTGGTGCCTGCGGTTGCATTCGGGGGTGAGGATTTAACGTCACAGCTAGTAATAGAGCGAACTCTCTCAGCCGAAGAGCTATTCGTCGCGCGGTCGCAAGTAGTGCTGGCCGCCGCGACGATTGGCGCTGAACCGATAGACACAGTATTCGCAGCGGTATATGCGATCGATCAACTGCGCGACGATTCACTTCATGCTAGAGCACTGGGCTTTCGTGGAAAACTCGCGGTGCATCCCGATCAGGTGACCGTGATTAATGAAGTGTTTACTCCTTCTACCAGCGACGTAGACAGAGCTCTAGCCGTGATAGACGTTTACGAGAGTGCACATGGCCGTGGCGAGGGGATTGCCCGATTGGATGGGCGCATGGTGGGCCCACCGGCGCTGGACAAGGCGCGAAGGACAGTGGCTTTGGCAAATGCTGTTGCAGCGGCGGGGCTGTCACGTGCAAAGCCCATCGGTGTCTCGTAACAGCCCATGAGTGTCCTTCAAAATAGTTGGTGCTCTCAAATCCAGCAAGGCACGCGAGTCGCCAGCGTGCGGCGCGGGCCAGTCGATTCGGCTGGTAACTTGTGGCGCAGCACCAACGAACTCTAAGTCTGATAGACTAGTTCGCCTGTGCGGCAATGGCAAAAGGTCTTGGCCGTGTGAGGACATCGCCAGGTGGGAGTGTTGTGTGGAGCTCAATAGAGTGTGTGCGGGGGCATTAACACCTACTGAGCGGAAACTCGCACGCTTATGGTCAGAGGTGACCGGCATCAATACGATAAAGGCCGACGACACGTTTCTGGCCGTTGGTGGCGACTCTATTGCGGGAGCTCTCCTCATCAACCGCTTACGAACGGACTTCAAAGTTGAGATGTCGTTTCCCACGCTATTCGAGACGAAGTCGACACTTGCAGCGATCGCGAAGATGATTGATAAAGTCGAGGCGGTGAGTGGACGTTGATGATCGTCGTGCGATGAGCCTTCGCCTGTGAATGATCCTGAAACATGCTAACGAGAGCGGTGTAAGAGCGTCCGCATATTTGCGCAGGCGGAGCTCGGCGCCGAGGCGCAAAGCGACTCCGATGCGGCTCTCTGCGGCGCAGCGGGCAGCGCGGCTGCGAGCGTTATTCGTTGCACCTGGACCGCGCATTCAGTGTACGCGCCGCGGAAGGTCTAGCGACGATGCGACGCGAACACCCGCGCGTTGCAGGCTCGGCCTCAGCGCTTGAGCTTTGTCTCCGCTGTCTTTATCGTCAAGGCATTTGCGCGCCGCATCCGGCGGCTGACGTTTGGTCGGCGTCTGTTGTGGCGGACTTCATTCTCGATGGAGCTATTGGCTACGTTCCAACGCCGGCGTATGGCACGTTGTTACGAGCTGACCGGCGGTGGCCTGACTCACATCAACGCTTTCCATCAATACTCAATACGGTTAGCTGAGCGACGGCAGCAGGCGTGAGCTGTATTCGCCGCACCTGTCAGACTTCGTAAATCGCTATGCCGCGGAATTTATGAGAAGGGGCCTCGAGGGCAGAGTGCAAGGCGCGAACGATCGCCGTCCGCCGACCATCAACAGCCCGTCGCCGCGTTTGCTCACGAACTCGGCGAGCATGCGCAGCCGGTGGCGACATCAAGCCATTCACAAAAGGAACAGTCCGAGTCTCCGGAAACGCACCAGCATGAGTGTACACCATAGTCCCTATAACGAGCTCCGTAAAACGTTTTCGTGGAACATCCCATCACACTTCAACATCGCATCAGTGATCTGCGATCGTCATGCGCGAACGGATCGCGACGCATTGGTGTACGAAGATGTGTACGGTCGAGTCCGCCGTTACTCATTCAGGACTTTGGGGGGGGCTTCTGGCCGACTCGCCAATGCGTTAACTGGTCTCGGCGTCCGACGGGGTGACATAGTCGCGGTTCTTCTGCCGCAGTGCCCAGAAACCGTAATATCTCATCTTGCGATCTATCGCCTTGGCGCCATCGCGCTGCCACTATCCACGACGTCTGGGGTAGACGCGCTCGAGTATCGTCTGGCTGACAGTGGCGCGCGAGCGATCGTGACTACCGATCAAATGTTGGATCACTTGTTAGAAATGCGTGACCGCTTGTGTGACGGTTGTCTAATACTCAGCATTGACGCGAAGCGCCATTGTGGAGTCTTTGGATTCGACGATCTCCTACGCGCAGCTGACCCTGCACACAGAGTTGTTGATGTAAGAGCCGAAGAGGCGGCGATGATCCTGTATACATCTGGGACCAGCGGACCGCCGAAGGGCGTGTTGCACGCACATCGTGTGTTGCTCGGTAGCATGCCGGGTGTCGAATTTTGCCACGAGTCGTTTCCGCAGACGAGCGACCTTATGTGGACGCCAGCGGATTGGGCATGGACGGGCGGCCTTCTGGATATGTTGCTGCCGTGTCTATATCATGGCGTGCCGGTGGTGGCATGTAATCGCCCTGCCTTCGACCCTGAGTTTGCGTTTGGCCTAATAGGTCGTCATCGGATACGAAATGCATTTCTCCCGCCGACGGCACTGAAGTTGATGCGCGAGGTTAAGGGGGTGACGACAGACATGTGGTCTCATAGGATGCGTACCATCGCTACCGGGGGGGAGCGCCTAGGAGGCGAGGGGATGCTCATCTGGGGTCGCGAGACGTTCGGCCTGACAATAAACGAGTTCTACGGGCAGACGGAGGTGCACGCTGTGATAGGAAACTGTGCGAAGGTGATGGCTCCGAAGCCGGGTTCGATCGGCCGCGCTATTCCAGGCCACGACATCTGTATTGTTGATGATGACGGGTATTCGGTGCCTGCCGGACACACTGGTATCATCGCGGTTAGAACTCCAGATCCAGTGGCGTTTCTGGGATATTGGCAATGCCCTGAGCGGACAAGTGACAAATTCAAGGGTGAGTGCTGCCTGACAGGTGATTTCGGTCATATCGACACGGACGGATATGTCTGGTTCCACGGTCGGCAAGACGATCTAATCGTCAGTGCCGGCTACCGTATTGGTCCTGCGGAGATCGAAGAATGCTTATTGCGACATGAGGCAGTCAGGATGGTGGCTGTTGTCGGGGTCCCTGACGAATTGCGTGGATCCGTCGTCAAGGCATTTGTGATTCTAAGAAGCGGGTACACGCCAGGCGACGCTGTAGCATCTGATATTCAGAAGTTCGCTGTATCCAGGCTGTCGGCTCACGAATGTCCGAGGCAGATAGAGTTTCGCGAATCGCTGCCGATGACTACAACCGGAAAAATCAGCCGTCGTGAACTAGCACAAGCGAGTCAAGCAGATTGGGAACGCGGCCGCCATGGGTGATCGGGGGAATGTGTTGGCTACGTATCTTGTTAGGATGTTCACCAGTGATCCTGAAAAAGCGTTGGGCTATCATACGCTCGTTCGAGAGACGAGAGGCAATTAATTGGACACTCTGGGTTGACGGCTCTGGCATGCACGGTTGACTGCTAGCGACGTGGACCGGCGCGAGCACCAGCGTGAGCACTACGTGGAAGTCGCTTTGCGGGATCGTGAGCAGCCGAATCCCGGCGGTTCGAGCATCGATTGCAGCTGTAGTTCAGAGACAATCTGACAGAACAGCGTCATCGTTACTGAAAGGCGAGCACGCACCAACAAGGGGTCACGTGAAAGACATCACGCAGCTCGACCCAGAGCGATGTTTGCGACCGCATGGGCACGGGTAGCGATCACCGACGCGACGAGCCTTTCGGATTTAGCAACTGCAAGACTCGACTCCCACGGTGCGAATGGTGCACTGGGTAAACCGGAATGAGGACGGCAATTTAAGAATTTATCGACGCCCGCAAGGTCAACGCTGAACCGGTTTGCTGGACTAAGGGCGCCGGTGAGATCCTCGCCGGCATCGCTTTATTCGCCCAGCGAGGCTCCGCGCGGACTGCAGCAGTTCTCGCGAACCATGCTTGCAGGACAACGGGGCCGTTCGTCGCTTGCGCCGATCTCGGACCATTCCTTCCGGAGATCCACGCGTGTGGCGAAGGAGTCGTCGTGGTCCTCGTGCGTGGCCGAAGGCGGAATCGCAGGGGCAGGCGGCAGTTTCCCGGGCCCCGAGGCTGTCAGGTCGACGTCGGGGCCGCGGCGCACCTTCCGGGGCCCGGATCTGAGGGGCTGTCAGGGCCACTGAATTCAGAGCCGCTTGAGCGTTCCTTGTGATCTTGGTGGCGGCAGCTTGCCTTACTTCACCGCACGGCTGCGCGCCAATCTGTACCATAGCCGCTCGCTTAGATAGGACGGCGACTCAGGCAGATTCTTGTCATTCCCCTTATTTGAGTGTCCGGCGTACAGCGGCTGTACATCTTGCTCGCCGGAGCAGCAGTGTCGGCGCGATGGATGGACGCGTTCATGGCGACGAGTTATCAGACGGTATTCCGGTTATGGAGGTGACTATGCATGTCAGTGATGTCGACAAAGAAGATACGACTACCTACCGAGTGGTAGTCAACGACGAAGAGCAGTATTCGATTCTGGCTGAATACAAGGAGAGCATCGCAGGGTGGCGAGATGCCGGAAAGGTCGGGTCTAAGGCGGAGTGCATGGCCTACATCAACGAGGTCTGGCTGGACATGACGCCATTGAGCTTAAGAAAGAAAATGGCGGAATGGGCGAAGAATCCGCCGCCTCCCACGGTCGCCCCGGTCGCCTCGGCAGCTGAGAAGACCCTCGTCGATCGGCTCTCGGACGGCGATCACGCCGTCGAGGTCGGACTTCGGCCGGAGAAGTCTGTGCGGCTGTTCAAAGAAGCCATCGATCGCGACTTCGTCCATATCAAGTTCACTGGTACGCGAGGGGGGACGGAGCTCGGCATGCGCCTGGACCGACAGGCGTCAAATCTCAGCCAAGCGGATTTCACTCAGGAAACCGGAACGGCTCATGTCGAAGGAATCCTGGTGGTGGACTACGTCAGGGTGCGCTGTATCGCCGACATCGACCTGAAAACGCTGAATGGGCGAGGCTATTTAGTCAAGCTCGAAGAAATTGCCTGAGCCCCTGGGTGCGTTAGGAGGAGACTGTGCCATTTCCATGGCAGCGGTGTGACCAATGTCGGTGAGCGCGGGCGGGAACGGCCATCAGAACGTGGCGCCCGAGCCCGATATCGCCCAGGCGGAGCTGGCGCCGATCGGTCGCGCGGATCGCGGTAGACCGCTACGACTGTCATTCGCACAGCAGCGGCTGTGGTTCCTGACGCAGCTGGAGG
>WUUC01137575.1_pt1 | contig 12546 bp, 6 predicted proteins | sample 6278441 | NCBI WGS metagenome assembly WUUC01 (sample SAMN13675441, study PRJNA597444) | soil metagenome | isolation source: soil | place: USA: Washington | collected 2017-10 | reverse complement strand
GCGCTTTCTTCGACATCATTCATCAAGACCCCGTGCTCTCGCAGGTCAAGCTCATCGCGGAGCCTTGGGATTTGGGCGAGGGAGGCTATCAGGTCGGCAACTTTCCGGTCTTGTGGGCGGAGTGGAACGGCGTCTACCGCGACAAGGTGCGGGGCTTCTGGCGCGGCGATTACGGCCACTTGGACGACCTCGCCTTCCGCCTCACGGGCAGCAGCGACCTCTACGAGCGCAACGGTCGAAGGCCGTACGCCAGCATCAACTTCATCACCGCGCACGACGGCTTCACCCTAAACGATTTGGTCAGCTACAACGAGAAGCACAACGAGGCGAACGGCGAGGAGAACCGCGACGGGCACGACCACAACATCAGCTCGAACTACGGCGTCGAAGGCCCGACCGAACAGACGGAAGTGCTCGCCTTGCGCGCGCGCCAGCGCCGGAACTTTCTGGCGACGCTCCTGCTCTCGCAGGGCGTCCCGATGCTTCAGGCCGGGGACGAGATAGGGCGCACGCAGTGGGGAAACAACAACGCTTACTGTCAGGACAACGAGATTTCTTGGATTGACTGGAACCTCGACCGCTCCAAGCTCGAACTGCTGGAATTCACGCGGCATCTCATACGGCTCTTTCATCAACATCCGGTGCTGCGGCGGCGCAAGTTTTTTCAGGGGCGGAAGATTCGAGGGGCCGAGATTAAGGACATCTCTTGGTTTAGGCCCGACGGCGAGGAGATGACCGAAGCCGATTGGCACAACGTAGTGGCGCGCAGCCTCGGCGTCCGCCTCGCGGGCGACGCCATCAACGAGGTTGACGAGCGCGGCAACCGCATCGTTGACGACACGCTCCTCATCCTCCTCAACGCGCACCACGAATTCGTCTCCTTCGAGCTGCCCGCGCACCGCCACGGCGTCCGCTGGGAACAGGTGCTCGACACGCGCGAGCCAAACGGTCGCCGCAAGACGCGCCGCCTCGTCAAAGGCGGCGCAACCTACCGCATGGAGGCGCGCTCGCTCGCGCTCTTCCGCCTGCATACCGAAGACGACACGGAGCGAGAAGCAGAAACCCAACCGTAAGAAATGCGGAATGCAGATTGCGGAATGAAAGACAAGCCGTCTTCTATTCCGCAATCTGCATTCCGCATTCCGCAATACTTCTTATTGTCCGGGCAGGCGTCCGTAAGTTTTGGTTAAGTCTCTGAGGCGGTCGCGCAGCTTGTCTGTGAGCGCGCCGTCGGGGAAGCGCCAAGCCCAGTTGCCTTCGGCGCTGGCGGGGGTGTTCATGCGGGCGCGGGAGTCGAGGCCGAGCAGGTCTTGAAGCTGCATGATGGAGATTTCGGCGACGGAGGCTGAGGCAGCGCGGATGAAGTCCCAGTGAATCTGAGCGCCATCCGAGTCGAGGTACTTCAGGCAAAGCTCGCGCTCGCGTTGAAGCTGCTTGTCGTCTCCCGCATTTTCGTTTGAGCGGGCGCGGAACCAACCGACGACGGTGTCGTTGTCATGCGTGCCCGTGTAGACGACCGTGTGGCTGTTGTAGTTGTGCGGCAGGTGCGTGTCGCGCGGGTCGCCCCCGAAGGCGAATTGCAGGACGCGCATGCCGGGGAAGCCGAACTCGTCGCGCAGCGCGTGGACTTCGGGCGTAATCGAGCCGAGGTCTTCGGCGATGATGGAAGGCTCGCCGAGGGCGTCGCGCAGCGCGTTGAATAAATCCCTGCCGGGGGCTTTGACCCAACGTCCGCGCTCGGCGGTCTTGTGCTCGGCGGGAACCTCCCAGTAAGCCTCGAAGCCCCGGAAGTGGTCGAGGCGCACCACGTCCACGAGCTTGAGGGTTTCGCGCACGCGCTCAATCCACCACTTGAAGCCGCTCCGCTGTATCGAGTCCCAATCGTAGATTGGATTGCCCCAGAGCTGCCCAGTGTGGCTGAAGGCGTCGGGCGGGACTCCTGCGACGAACGAAGGGCTGCCGTCCTCTCTGAGCTTGAAGAGCGAGGGCTGCGCCCACACGTCAGCCGAATTGTGCGCGACGAAGATTGGCATGTCGCCGATGACGCGGACGCCCTTCTCGGCGCAATATTTTTTGAGTTGGAGCCACTGCTTGAAGAAGACGAACTGAAAGAACTTGTGCGCTTCTATGCGCTCGCGAAAAGAGGCGCGGGCGGCGTCGAGCGCTTCGGGCTCGCGGCGCGCAAGCCCGCCCGGCCACTTGTTCCAAGGCTCGCCGCGGTGCTCGTCCTTGAGCGCGCTGAAGAGCGCGTAGTCTTCGAGCCAGACGGATGCGAACCCGAGGAAGCCCGCGTAATCGTCTCGCAGCTCCGCAATCTCCGTGCGCTTGAAGTTAACGAAAGCCTTCTCTAAAAGGGCGCGCTTGTAATCAATCACCTTGCCGTAATCGACCCTTTCGGACGGGGACGCGGGGACGTTCTTGAGGTCGCTCGCGGCGAGCAGCCCGTCTTCGACGAGCCGCTTGGGGCTGACGAGGAGGGTGTTACCGGCGAAGGCCGAGAAGGAAGAGTAAGGCGAGTCGCCGTAGCCCGTGGGGCCGAGCGGCATGAGCTGCCAGAAGGTTTGCCCCGCCGCCGCGAGGAAGTCCACGAAGCGATAAGCCTCTATGCCGAGGTCGCCGATGCCGAAACGCCCCGGCAGAGATGTGGGATGAAGCAGGACGCCGCTCGATCTGGGAAATTTCATGAAAGCCTCTCTAGCCAAATCAGGATGTTGAAAAGGAAGTATAACGCGCCGACGGATTCAAATACATTAAGCCGGAAATGATGACGACTACTGTCTGAAAGCTCACGATAGTTTGTCGGTCGCGGCCCGCGCGCTTGGGCTCTGCGTCCAAAGAAGCGCGCTTGCTAAAACGTCCCGGCTTCCTTTAAGAAATCTTCATGCAGTCTTTGCCGATTGATTCGCTGCTGCCGGAGGTCGTGGAGTCTCTGCGCCGCACGCCGAACCTCGTCATAGAAGCACCGCCCGGCGCGGGGAAGACGACGCGCGTGCCGTCGGCTCTGCTCGACGCGGGGCTTGCGGGCGAGGGCGAGGTTTGGGTTTTGGAGCCGAGGCGTTTGGCAGCGCGTTTGGCGGCGCGGCGGGTCGCGGAAGAGCGCGGCGAGCGTGTGGGCGAGGCGGTCGGCTATCAGGTGCGGTTTGAAGAGGTGGCGGGGCCGCGCACGCGCCTGCGGTTTTTGACGGAGGGAGTTCTCACGCGCCGCTTGCTGGTTGACCCTCTGCTGGCGCGCGCAGGCGTCGTCGTGCTCGACGAGTTTCACGAGCGACATTTGCAGGCAGACCTCGGGCTGGCGCTGCTCAAACGCTTGCAGAAGGGGGCGCGAAAGGATTTGCGCATCGTGGCGATGTCGGCGACGCTCGACGCCGCGCCGCTCGCGCAATACCTCGAAGGCTGTCCGGTGCTGCGCTCCGAAGGCCGCCGCTTCGAGGTTGAAGTAGAGCACCTTACGCTGCACGAAGAGCGCCCTCTTGAGTCGATGGTCGAGAGCGCCTTGCGGCGTCTGCTGGCGGAAGGCTTGGAGGGAGACGTACTGGTCTTTCTCCCCGGCGCGGCTGAGATTCGGCGCGCGCAAGCCGCGTGCGCCGCAGTCGCGGAGACGGCAGACCTGCTCGTGCTCCCTCTGCACGGCGACCTGCCCGCGGCTGAGCAAGACCGCGCGGTGAATCCCGCGGATAGGCGCAAGCTGATTCTCTCGACCAACGTCGCGGAATCGTCGGTGACGATTGAGGGCGTGACCGCCGTCATCGATTCGGGGCTGGCGCGCGTCGCGGGGCATTCGCACTGGTCTGGGTTGCCTGTGCTCAACGTCGAGCGCGTGAGCTGCGCCTCTGCCGTGCAGCGAGCCGGGCGAGCGGGGCGAACGCGAGCGGGGCGTTGCCTTCGTCTCTACACCGCGCAGGATTTCGCCGCGCGGCCCGCGCACGAAGCGCCGGAAATTCAGCGCCTCGATTTGGCCGAGACGGTGCTTGAGCTGAGCGCCGCAGGCGTCGGCGACCTTCGACGCTTCGACTGGTTCGAGCCGCCCACGGAGCCCGCGCTTGAGTCGGCGAGAGAGCTTCTGCGCCGTCTCGGCGCGTTGGGCTCGGAGGGCGAGCTGAGCCCGCTCGGGAGAAGTATGCTGCGCTTGCCGCTGCACCCGAGGCTGGCGCGCATCGTGGTCGAGGCCGAGGGGCGCGGCGTCGCGCGCGAGGCTTGCGCCGTGGCGGCGCTCATCAGCGAGCGTGACATTCGGGCGGGCCGCTTGACGCAAGACGCGCGCGAGCGTCGCGTTGCGCGCACGAGCGGCACGTCCGATTTGTTGGAGCTGCTCGACGTGCTTGAGAAGGCGGCTGAGAGAGACTTCTCGCCCGAATACGTGCGGAGGATGGAGCTGAACCCTAGCGCGTTGAAGGCGGTGGAGAAGGTCAGGCGTCAACTGCAACGCTTAATCGGTGCGGGGCAGGACTCGAAGCGCGCGGGGCGTGGGTCGCCAACGCACACGGAAGCGCGGGAGACGGAGTTGTTGATATCAATCCTCGCGGGTTATCCGGATCGCGTCGCGCGGAGACACGCGGCGTCGTCGGGCGGGGCGAATGAAGAGGGCTTCGAGTTGTTGTTGTCGGGCGGCGGGCGGGCGCGGCTCGCGCCGGAGAGCGTGGTGAGACAGACGGAATTCATGGTGGCGATTGATGCCGAGGAGCGGAGGGCGCAAGGGCGCGGCGGCGCGAGTGCGCGCGGCAAAGGGACGCTGGTGCGGCTCGCGAGTTCGATTGAGCCCGAATGGCTGCTCGACCTCTTCGCGGAGCGAATCAAGGAGACGACCGAGGCGCGTTGGAATGCGCAGTCGGAGCGCGTCGAAGCGGTGCGGCGGTTGGTCTACGACCAGCTCGTGCTCGAAGAGTGGCGCGCAAGCGAGGCGTTTGGCGAGGAAGTCTCGGCTGTGCTCGCCGAAGCCGCGCTCTCGGCAGGGCTTCATTCCTTCGTCGAACGCGACGCGCTCGAACGCTTCACGGCCCGCGTCGAGTTCGCGGCGCGGACTTTCCCCGAGTCGGGGCTCGTCCCTCTCGAAGAGCCGGACGTGCGCGAGTGCTTCGAGCGTTTATGCGAAAGCAGGAGGAGCTTCGCGGAGCTTCGAGAGGCTGTGCGCGCGGGGGAGTTCAACGAACTGCTGCGCTCGAAAGTGGGCGGTGGTGGTGGCGCGCGCATGCTCGCGACGCTGGCCCCGGAGCGCGTCACGCTCGCGCGCGGTCGGCAGGTGCACGTTCAGTACGAGCCGGGCAGGCCGCCCTTCATCGCCTCGCGCTTGCAGGACTTCTTCGGCATGACGGAGGGGCCGAAGATAGCGGGGGGCCGCGTCCCGCTCGTCCTCCAACTGCTCGCGCCGAACCAGCGGCCCGTGCAGGTGACGACCGACCTCGCTGGCTTCTGGACGCGACATTACCCGCGCGTGCGTCAGGAACTCAGCCGTCGATACCCGCGACACGCTTGGCCGGTAAAGCCAAATGATGAACGATGAGTTGAAGACAAGCTGCCTTCTCATTCATCGTTCATCATTCCGCATTCATCATCTCTTTTTCTTACGGCGTTGACGTTCTTTGACGAAGGTCTTCATCCCTTCCTCGACGAGCGTCAGGGCATGTTTGGGGCCGAAGCGCCCGAGGGGTTTGAATTCTTTCCCTTTGATATCGTTGTAGGAGATGAAGAAGTGTTCTATCTCTTCGAGCAGTTCGTCGCCGAGGCTAGCGAGCGATTTAACTTTACCAAGGAGTCGCGACTCTGCGGCGGCGGCGATGAGCCTGTCGTTGCGCGTGGTGACGCCGTCCCGCTCGGTCTGTTCGGCTTCGATGACCCCGAGCAGGCGCGCGCGCACAAGGCAGCCCGTGAAGGCCGGTTCGTCCATCAGTAGGAGCACGTCGAGCGGGTCGCCGTCGCCGCCTTCGGTCGAAGGCACGAAGCCGAAATCGAAGGGAAAGACAGCGCCGGAGGGAAGCACACCGCCGAGCTTGAAGAGCCCGGAATCTTCGTCGTAGTCGAACTTGTTGCGGCTCCCCTTCGGAGTCTCGACGATGACGTTAAGCTCCTTTGAGTCTTCCGCGAACGCGCCCAGCTTGATGAGATTGTTTGAGGGCATGAGGTCTTACCAGCCGCGCTGAATCTCCCAACGGTCGATGATGTTCTCGCCTTCGAGGACGTGATAATGAGAGTGCTGCGCAGCCGTGAGGCAGGAGTGATTGGCGAGCACTCGAAGCCGCGTCCCGACGCGCATAGAGTCGAAGAGCTTTTCGTCGGAGACGTGCAGAGCGCCGTGCTCCTGTGAGAGCGATTCGACGCGGAGGCCGAGGTCTCGGCCTTCGAGGTCGAGGACGCGACCGTAGCCGCTAGCCTCGTCGAACTCGAAGGCCCCTCTATCTTTCGAGAGCGCGATGGCCCCCGCGTCGAGGACGATTTTGCCGCGCGTGCGGTCGCGGTGCGTGACGGCTGTGAGCACCGTCAGCGCGCAGTCTTCCACGCGACAACTGCCGAGCGCGGCCTGAAAGGCATCGAAGAAGATGTAGTTGCCGGGACGCACTTCGTCCACGCCTTCGAGGTGGTCGACCTGCGTCGTGGTGGGCGTCGAGCCGATGCTGACGACCGGGACTTCGATGCCTTCGGCGCGCAGCTCTCCTGCGAAATCACTCATCAGGTCGCGCTCGTGGCGGGCGAGGTCGAGCAGCTCTTCGCGCGAGCGCGCGTGGTACGAGTGGCCCGCGTGCGTGAGGATTCCGGCGAAGCGAAGCCCGCGCCAGTCGCGTATGAGACGCGGTATCTCTCTCGCTTCGGGCTGGTGCGGCTCGACGCCGCAGCGGTGATAGCCGCAGTCCACTTTCAGAAACACATCGAGCGTCACGCCTCCACGCAGCGCGGCCTGTGCAAGCGGGCCGGGAATCGAGGCGTCGTCGGTGATGAGGGCGAGCCGTTCGCAGTCACGCGCCAGCGCGACGGCTTCGTCGAACTTGCCGGGCTCGACGGGCACTGCGTAGGTGATGTCAGAGATGCCGTGTGTGGCGAAGGCGCGCGCCTCTGCGAGAGTCGAGACGGTGATGCCGCCGCTGTGTCCTTCGGTCTGGAGCCGGGCCACTTCGATGCACTTGTGCGTCTTGACGTGCGGGCGCAAGCTCGCGCCAAGCTCGCTGGCGCGTGAAGACATACGCGAGGCGTTGCGGCGTACGCGCTCCACGTCGAGGACGAGAGACGGAGTCTTGATGTCTTGAAGGTTCATGAGAGGGAAGCTTCACACATCTTTTGTTTGTGAAGCAAGAGCGGCAAGCCCGCGCGCGAAGCTCTATTCGTCCCGAATGCGCTAAGTCAAACGCGGAGGACGCGGAGAGAGCGTGGAGAGTTGAAATCGTCAATCTCAAATCTCGGATTCGAGATTTGAAATCAGAAATCTTCTCCGCGCTCTTCCGCGTCCTCCGCGCCTTCGCGGTGAGCTTACAGGACGGCGATAAACAGAAACGAAAAAAAACTGCCCGCGCTCTCAAGCCGAAGCTCGATTTCAACCGCGCGGACTTTTGCCCGCCAGTAGCGTGAGCCTCATTGGACGGTGATGAAAACGTCCGCGCGGCTCGTCGCACCGTTGGCGGTGGTGACGACGACGCTGGCCGCGCCGCTTATGCCGTCGGGGATTGCGACGTTTATCTGTTCGAGGCCGTCGAAGCCTCCCGAGACTCCCGCGTATTGGACGCTCGCCGCCGCGCCTCCTATCTTCACGGTCAGAGGCAGGGAGTTGCGCCAGCCAGTGCCGAGCAGCGCGACGACGGAGGGCTGGTTGTTCGTCCGCGCGGGGAAGGGCGAGCGCGTGTAGCGCATGTCGGAGGCGAGCAGCGCGACGGCCTCGCCCGCGCCGGTCTGCGTGACGGTGAAGATGCCGGGGTTGGTCTGCGCGATTATCGCGTCGTCGGCGGCGAGCACGTTGCCCTGCACGGAGACGACGACCGAGCCGACGCCCGCGCCCAACTCCTGCGGCACGTGTACGTGTATGCGCGTGTTGTCGAAGGAGAGGACGGGGACGGGCGTGCCTTCGATGGTGACGCGGACACCTTTGGCCGTCGCTTCCGGTTGCGTCGCGCCGGTCTGGCCGCGCGTCAGGTTCGAGCCGTTGATGGTCGCCAGTCCGCCCTGCGGCGCGTCGCCCTGCCGGCTCGCGCTGTTGGTCATCGAGAGGTGACCGATTGCGCCGAGCACGGTCTCGACTCCGAAAGAGAGGCCGGAGAGCGCCTGCGTGAACTCGTCGTCTGCGAGCGCGAAGACGGAGCCGTCGCGCAGGATGCCGTTTAAGGCCGGGTCTGGGAAAGCATCCACGCGCGGGATGCCGCCGTTGCCGCCGTCGGCGGGCAGGTCGCTTTCGCCCATAGCGTCTTGAATGACATAGACCGTCCCGTCGCGCCCGACCGTCAGCCCGTGCAGTATGAGGTTGTTGTCGATGGAAAGACCCTCGACGCGAATCTCGTCGGTGTCCGCGAAGCCGTCGGCGTTCGTGTCGTAGACGGCGAGCATGCGCGTGTCGTTTCCGACCGTGTGCGTGAAGACGACGCCGCGCGAGTTGGAGGCGAGGTCGAGCGGGGCATCCTCTGCGTTAGCGGAGAAGGGGAAATCCCAGAAAGGGTCTGGGGAGAGCGTGTCTGGCACGCGGTCTCCGTCGGTGTCGTGCACGACGCGCAGCTCGTTCGATTGAAAGTCGGCGATGACGAGGTCGCCCGAAGGGAGCAGGGTCATGGCGTTGGCGTTGAAGATGCGGTCGTCGCCGACGCTAATCAGCTCGCGCGCGCGCGCGGGGTCGAAGCCCGCAGCCGAAGAATCGCGCACGAGCAGCACGACGCCGGGAGACTCTTCGTTGTTCGGGTCGTCGGGGTCGTCGCTGTTGAAGAAGCCGCTGGAAGAGACGACGACGAACTCTCGCCCGCTCGTGGACGTGCCGGTCACGACCGAGACCGCGGAGGGCAGGCCGAAGTCTCTGCCGAGGTCGAAGGTGTTGGACGCGTCGCGCACGTAGTCGCCGTTGTTGTCGAGCGCGAGGACGAGTATGCCCGTCGGCACGTCGTCTGAAGAGGTCGAAGTGCCACGGTCGTCAATCGCCGTGAAGACTTCGTATCGCGCCCCGCCGCGCCCGACGGCGAGGTCGAAGGAGCCGCCCGCCGCGTCGAACGTCGTGCGCTGGTCGGCGAGCAGGTCGCCGTCGCTATCGACGAACTGTTCGTGCGACCCGTTCGAGCTGACCAGACTGAGCTGCGACGTGTGCAAGACTCGACTGAGCGGCGTGCCTGCGCTCACCTTCGGAAGAGCGGCGACGCCTTCGGCTCCGCGGTCGATACGTTTCAGTGCGTCAAGTCGTGCGGGGGCGGGGCGCGCGGGCCTTCGCCGCTTTGAGTCCGCGTTGAGCGAGCGGGCGCGTGAAAGTCTGGCGGCGGATTTTCGGCCACGTCGCGGCGCGTATGCCCCTTCACGCGCGGGGAAGTCGGCGGCCTTCTGTCGTGACTTCAGAGCGCGTCGCATGTCGGGGCGAAAGTTTCTTTGGAGGCTCTGTTGTGCCGAGCCGACGCGAAAGGGGGCCGCGTTCAGGAGGCAGATGATGAGGGCAAGCGTGCCCGGCAAAATTAGACGGCGAGTGCGGGCGGTCATCGAACACAATCCTTTCAAAAGCGGGCAAGTAAGGTCGTTTGAAGCGGCGGCGGCTGTCGTGGCGCGCGACGGATTGCGTTGGTCGTGAACGCGCGTCGCGACAGCCGCCGCCTTGAAGAGAACGTGAGGCCCCGTCTCTCGTTCTCAACGTCGGTTATCGGGCCGAACCCGCGCCGGCCTGTCCTGACTCTCCGAGCGAGAAGGAGCAGGCGGAGGCGAAGACCGTTCTTCGCGCGCGGGCGGAGGTGAAGAGCGCTCCTCGCGTGCGGGTGGAGGCGAAGAGCGTTCCTCTCTAGGAGCGGGCGCTGAACGTTCTTCGCGCGGGGCCGGGCGCTCTTCGCGCGCGGGCGCTTCGTAACGGGGCGTAGGCCGCTCTTCTCTCGGCGGCGGCGCGGAGCGTTCCGGCGCGCGTTCCTCTCTGGGCGCGGAGCGCTCAGGCCGAGGGGCCGCCGGCTCGTCGCGGGGCGCGGACGGTTCGGGTCGCGACTCGGGAGCGGAGCGACGCACGCGCGGCTCAGGGCGCTCGAAGACTTCCGGCGTGCTCGTATGCGCATCGTTCGACGGTCGCGTCGGACGCATGCGAGGCGAGTCGGAGTTTTCGCGGTCGCCACCGTCGGGCCTGCGCGCCCCCGGTATCGAGACATCGCCGGGAGTGGAGCTTGGCTCTTCCATGGTCGGAGTAGGACGCGTGGGGCGCACACGCGTCGAAGAAGGCATCGAGCCCGGATTGGACTCTTCGCCGGACGCGCCTACGCCGGACGCGCCCGGCGTCCTACCTGTTCGATTGGGACGCAGCACCGCGCCCGTGCCCGCTTCGGCTGCGCCGCTGCCTTCCGTAGTCCCTGCGGCAGAGTCTGTCTGCCGTGGCTCGCGCCCGTTGAAGATGCGCGTGCGGCGCAGCTCAGTGTCGAGCCGAGCGCCGGGAGTGCGTGGGGCCGCGCCCGTCTGTCGTTCGGGCAGAGCGCGCGGGGGCATCACTGCCGACGGGCGCGCGATGGAAAGACCGCCGCCGCCGCCCCTGCTCGTGTTGCTTGCGCTGCCGCTCAAAGAGTTGGCCCGGCGGTCGCGCCCGCTGGTGCTCGGTGCTCCGACGCGCTGCACGTCGCTCGACGTGATTGGCAGGCGACCGCGCACCGGCTCTCCGGACAGAGCACGCTGTGCGACATCAGCCGAGGCCGGGCGCGCTCTCTGTGTCTGCGCTCCGAACTCTCGCTCGGACAGGGTGGAGACGGCGCGCGCGAATGCTGGGTTGGCCCGTCTCAGATTGGTAACGTCGTTCCGGCGCAGAGGCTCTAGACGCTCAAACTGTCTAGACCACCAGCGTCCTCTCGGGTCGCGCTGGCCATGCGTGAGCGGATACCAGCAGACCTGCTGGCCGTAAGACGTATTGACGTGGACGAAGACGACGAGGGCCGGACGCCACCACGCGCGCTTGTAGTTGTAGCCATAGCCGCGCGGAGCCCAACACCAGTTGTTGTCGATGTAGACCCAACGCCCGTAGTGATACGGAGCCCATCCCCAAGGCTCGTCGGGAATCCAAGTCCAGCCGTAAGGCGGGAACCAGCGCCAGCGTCCGTGGCGGTACGGAGCCCAGTCGTAATAGTTGTCGATGGTGGAGGCGTGCGGACGCCACACGTAGCCGTACTCGCGCGTGTAGCTCCAATCGCCGTAGAGGTCAAGCTCTTCAGCGCCCCAGACCTCCGGGTCGTAGTAGCGCTCGCGGCCTTCGTGGCGCAGCCTTGAAGCGAGATTGCGCTCGCGCTCGTCGTTCCAGTTGTCCCAAACGTCGAAGGCGGCGGCGCTGCTCAACTCCCAGTCTCCCTCGCCATGCGCGTCGTAGGTCAGGCGCGCGGTGCGGTTGTTGCGCAACACGAAGCCGGAAGTCTCGGAGTAGATGCGCGCGCGCCCGTCGTCGCGGACGGTGACGCGGACGCTGCCGTCCGGGGCAACGTCGAGACGATAGAGGCCGCGCTTCTCGGCGGCCATAGTGGATTTGGGCGCGTCTATCTCGAAGTATTCCTTGTCGGGGTCGAAGCGCGCGAGGCGCAGCGTGGCGGTTCCTTCGGTGAGACTGACGGCGACGCCTTCGTCGCGCAGCGTAACAATCTTCAAGACGGAGTTTTCGCCGAGGCGGACGAAGTTGCGCGCGTCAAACTGAATTTCCATGTGCGAGTCGCGGCCCGTCGCCAGCGTGTCGCCTTCGACGAGCGGGAGGTTGATTTTCGCGTCCTCCCATTCCTGATTGCCTTCGCGGCGCAGCGTGGCCTCGCCTTTCATGAGCGTCACGCGTATCACTCGCGCGTGCTCTTCATATTCGCTTTCGGTAACGTCTTCGGCGGCGAGCGCGTTCGCTCCGGTGAGCAGGAGGGTGGACAAGAGATAGAGCAGGGCGACGAACAGAGGTTTACCTGTACGCATGTGCGGACGCTCCTTACGGTTGTGAAACTACGGGGCTGCGCGGGGGCAGTCGCGTGCATGGACACAGCTAGGCTGAGGGAAGGTCAAGCGCTTGCGAGGGGCTTTGTCCTTTAGCGACGGCTTGAGCAAGGCGCGTGCCTTTCGTCATAGAGCGGGGCGCGGATGGAGGTTGTTCCGGCATTAACCTCGATAAATGACGAAGGCGCTTCAAGCATTCATCCGAGATGGTGCAGGCCGAGCACTATTTGGTGTGAGTTTGCGTGGAGTTCTTTTGAATCTTGGAAAAACTGAGGTCTAGAATCGGATACTGCTTCCAATCTTTGTAATCGTAATGCCACCATTCGGGCTCGTAGACCGCGAAGCCTTCGGCCTCCATCGCCGCACGAAGCAGGTCGCGCAGACGCCTCTGTTCGGCTGTGCCGCCCGCGTAGCCTATGTGCGAGCGCTCGGTCATCTCGTCGTACTCGCCCGGCATTGAGACCTGTCTTC
>WUUC01003686.1_pt1 | contig 12546 bp, 15 predicted proteins | sample 6278441 | NCBI WGS metagenome assembly WUUC01 (sample SAMN13675441, study PRJNA597444) | soil metagenome | isolation source: soil | place: USA: Washington | collected 2017-10 | reverse complement strand
GGACCAAGGACGCAGACGAGATCCTGGCGCACATCAACCGTCAACGAACTTATGCGACGGTCCACTAGCAGGACCGGGCCGACGCGAGCAGGTCGTCTTCGGCCGCCATCGCGTCCTCCTGGGGGGATGCCGAGCGGGCGGGGCGCCATGAGATGCAGACGGCGATCACCCAGAGCAGCGCGACGGCGCGGGCCGCCACCGCCCAGGCGAAGACCTCGTAACCGGGAGCCGGCAGGAATCCCTCGCGACCGCCGAGGAACGGGAAGCGCGTGATGAAGACCATGAGGTCGGCGACCGTGAAGGCGGCGAAGGGCGCCGCCTCCGGGAGAGCGAGTACGAAGAGGGGAAGGAGCCAGAGGCTGAATTGTGGCGAGTACACCTTATTTGTAAGCAAGAACCAGCACAGCACCGGCAGGAGGAGCGTCCACCAGTCCCGCGGTCGACGCCGACGGGTGCCCACGGCGGTGATCGCTACCGCCCCGACGGCAAACAGCGCCATGGACGCGATGTTCAACGGTGCAAGCCCGAAGCGGACGCCGCGGAGCTGCTCCGCCAGGAACCACAGGCTGTCCCAGTCGGCCAGACGCCGTTGGTTGAGCTCGAGGAACCGCCGCCAGCCGACGGGGGCGATGACCAGGACCGGCAGGTTCACCGCCAGCCACGCGGCGACGGCGGCCGCCAGGTGTCGCAACGCGTCGCGCGCACGTCCCTCGGCGAGGCGTGCCGCCACCACGATGGGGACGAGGAACACGGGGAACAGCTTCGCCGCCGCCCCGAGCCCCGCCGCGACGCCGCTGGCCGTGTCGCGGCCAGACACGTGGAGCACGACGGCGAGGGTGACGGCGAAGACCGCCAGAGGATCCCAGTTCATGAAGGCGTACGCCGCCAGCGTAGGCGCGACAGCGAACCACAGGAGCCGCCCTGGGGGAACACCGACCCGAACGAGCAGGAGCAGGGTGGCCAGCAGCAGGGCGGCGCCCATCGCCGCGGTCACGTGGAAGAACGCCTGCGCCTCGTGGACGCCGGGTAGGGCGTAGACCATCAGCGCCGCCAGCCCCATCTGGGCTCCCGTCAGGACCGGGTACTCGACCGGGTGGTCGAGGTACGGCACGGCGCGATCATCGAGTTCCTCGGCCCACCACAGTGCGTAGACGTCGCTGTAGCACCATCCCAGGTACTGCTCGCCCCGCGCCCATCCCTCGGCGTCGAGGCATCGCGCCTTCGACCACCAGCCAACGAGGATCGTGAGGCAGCACAGCCCGGCGACGAGCGGGACGAACCGCCGCCGGGGCGGCACGCCCTGATCACGCGCTGAGCCGGTCTCCACCACGACCGTGCCGCGAGGGCGCCGGCTACTCGCCGGCACGGGGGCGGCTGCCTTCCCGGGACGAGCCCAACGGCAGGACGCCGCTCGGGATCTGCTCGGGCGGTTCCGGGCCGTACCGCAGGCTCATGACGACGACCACGATGAGGATGGCCGCGATGATGGCGAGGCTCTGCGCCGGCGTCGGATGCGACAGACCGGGGATGTTCTCCGTCAGTAGCTTCACACCCACGAAGCCGAGGATGATCGCGAGCCCGGCCTTGAGGTAGTGCAGCCTGTCTGCCGCGCTGGCAAGCAGGAAGTAGAGCGCCCGTAGGCCGAGGATCGCGAAGACGTTCGAGGTGAGGACAATGAACGGGTCCTGGGTGATGGCGAAGATCGCAGGGATGGAGTCGGTGGCGAACATCAGATCGGTGAATTCCACGAGCACAAGCACGACGAACAGGGGTGTCGCGTACAGCCGTCCGTGGCGGCGCACCCAGAACCTGTCGCCGTCATAGTCGTCCGTGGTGGGCAGCATGCGGCGGACCGTCTTCATGATCCTCGAGTCAGCAACGTCCTCCTCCTCGTTGCGGTGCGACCAGGTCCGCCAGGCAACGAACAGCAGGAAGCCGCCGAAGACGTACAGGATCCACTCGAAGCGCTCAATCAGCGCCGCGCCGGCGAAGATCAGCGCCGTACGCATGACGATGGCCCCGAGCACGCCGTAGAAGAGCACACGATGCTGCAGCGCTCGGGGCACGGCGAAGGTCTGGAATATGATGATGAACAGGAAGACGTTGTCGACCGACAGCGACTTCTCGATGATGTAGCCCGTGAAGTAGGTGATCTGGGCGGTGACGTCCCCGTCGGCGTGGAGCCGGGGCACGAACAAGCCGAACAGGATTGCACACCCGATCCAGATCCCCGACCAGATGGCAGCCTCTTTGACCGACACGGCATGGGTGTCGCGCTGCACGATCAGCAGGTCCACGGCAAGCAGAACCGCGACGATGGTGCCGAAGGCCCCGTAGAGCACTAGGTCATGCACGGAGACTGTCCCCCACGGGCGTCATCTCGGCGACGGGCAACAGGCCGAGGCGGCGATCGGGCACCGCGACCCCGACGCCCACCCTACCCCGGCTGCTGACTCGCAGGCCAGCCTTCCTCTCCCCGCCGATCAGGAGGGCACCTGCTGGGCCGCCTCCTCACGGTGGGCCTCGGGTAGGGGGACCGCAGCGTAACGGGCGTCGTTCTCCTCGTCCGTGTGAGCCACACCGATCTCACGTCGAGCGAGCCGACGGCGGCTGTATCGCCAGATTAGCCAGCTCAGCAGCGCCGGCACGAGGATGGTGGTGATGCGGAAGAACCACGTCACCAGCTCGATCGGGACGCCGGTGAGGCGCGACAGGATGTCGTTCGTGGCTGCGGCCGAGAGGATGAGGATGAACAGGAAGGTCCCCACGACCATCGCGGCGCGCAGGGGAATCTCGAGCGGGTTCTGGAGCACGTGCCAGTCGCCCTCGAGGTTGTAGACCTTGCGCTCGATGAACGGGTAGACCATGAGGCCGGTGAAGACCAGGCCGGGCAGGATGATGCCGGCGATGAATGGTCCGGAGATCGTCACCCCCGGCAGGTCGATCTCGAAGCCGGGAACGATGCGCAGCGCTCCCTCGATCCAGAACATGAACCAGTCGGGCTGCGCGTTGTTCGGCACCTCCCCCGGGACGTACGGACCCAGCAGCGTGACGTCGCTCCACGGGATGAGCACGGCGGCGGCGGCGAGCAGGCCGCCCACCCACAGCATGAGCGTGATCGACTCGCCGAACTGTGCCGGCCACAGCGGCTTGCCGAAGACCAGCCGATGACCATCGATTCCCAGGTGCGGGAACTGGGTGTGCTTCTGACGCACGAGCAGCACGAGGTGGACCGTCACCGCGCCGATGATGAGTCCCGGCATGAGGAGGACGTGGAAGACGAAGAAGCGCGGGACGACATCACCGGTGGGGAAGCCGCCGCCGAACACCCAGAACACGAGGCGGTCGCCGACCACCGGGAAGCTCAGCAGCATCGAGTAGGCGATGCGCACGCCATTGCCGGCCAGCGAGTCCCACGGCAGCGAGTAGCCGGTGAAGCCCTCGGCGAAGGCGAGCGTCAACAGCCCGATACCGATGAGGTAGTTCAGCTCACGTGGACGGCGGAACGCCCCCGTGAGGATGATCCGCAGCATGTGCAGGACGATCCCAACGATGAACAGGTGCGACGCGCCACGGTGGACGCGCCGCATGAATAACCCGCCGGGGATGTCGTAGGACAGCCGCAGGATCGACGCGAACGCTGCCGGCAGCTCGATCCCGTCGTACAGCTCAAGCGACCCGGAATACGTCACGGGCGCGGTCGAGGGCCGGAAGAACATCGTGAGGAACACACCCGTCAAGACGAGGATCACGAGCGCGAAGAGGGCGACCTCGCCGAGCAGGAACGACCAGTTGTGCGGGAAGACCTTGTTGGCCACCTTGCGGGATGGCTTGCGCAGTCCCAGCCGGTCGTCCAGGTTGTCGAACAGCCGCGCGAACAGCGGGGTCATGCTGGTCTCCTGTGTGCTGGTCTCCTGTGCGTCGGCGTCGCGAGCGGGATCAACCGAGGTCCGGCTACCCGAATGCGGGGCCCACCTGTTCCTGGAAGTCTCCCGTCGCGATGAGGTAGCCGTCCTCGTCGACGCCCAGCGGGAGTTGCGGCAACGGCCGAGCGGTGGGACCGAAGGTCGGGATCGCCCCCCGCTGGGCGTCGAACGTCGACTGGTGGCAGGGGCAGAACAGGACGTTGTCCCGCTCGCGGTAGAGGCCGACCGGGCAGCCGGCGTGCGTGCAGACCTTCGAGTAGGCGACGAGCGTGCCGTCGATCACCCACTCCCCCCGCGTCGGGGGGAGGGGGTCGCTTGACAGCCGAAGCAGCACTGCCGAGGCAAACTCGTTGCCAATGGCCCCTGTGGGCCACACCGTCGAGACGCCGCCGGGCGCGATGTCCTCGGGACGGATGAACTGCCCATCCGTGGTCATGAGCCGATCGCCGGGATCCCATGCGGTCGTGCGCAGGCGGCGGCCGGGCGCTGGGCCGAGTGAGCCGACGAGGGCAAGGAGGTTCAGGCCGAAGATGCCGCCGACGACGACCAGCACGCGGCTCAGGAACGGCCGGCGGCCGAGCGGGGTGATCTCGGCGATCGGCGCGGGCGCGACCTCGCGGTCCTCTGAGACCGCGCGCGGCTCCACGGCCTCCACGTCCGGGAAGCGGTCGACGAAGTAGCGGCGGATCGCGAAGCCTAGGAACAGCAGACCGAGTGCGAGGGCACCGCCGTAGAGGGCCAGCGGGCCGTCCAGCACGAGGGTGATACCGAAGGCCAGCGCGCAGATGGCGGCCAAGACGGCGGTCCCCACGACGATCGTGTCGTTGACCTTGCTGGCCGGAGGCACGCGCTTCGAGATGATGACCATCTCGTTGACGTGCTGGGGCGAGTCCCCCGCCTCCCCCGGTCGCGTCTCGGTACTCATGGATGATCCTTGCTGGGCTTGGACGTCGACTGCTCAGGATCCGGGAACCACGTGGGCGTGCCGGCGATGATGACCACGGTGACGAGGGTGATCAGCGACAGGAGCGCGACGAAGCCTGAGGCGAAGACGGGGTTTAGTTCCACGAGGCCGAACACCGGGGTGCCCCGTTCCTCCCGGACCTCCTCCATGAACGCCCCGACGTCGCCGAGTTCCTGGTCGGTGATCTGGTCGCGGGAGAAGGCTGGCATCTCGAACGGGCCGACCCGGATGGCCTCGGCGATCGTGACCGTGTCCAGGTTGTACACACTTGGCGTCCATGCCCCGGCCCCGGCGACCCCACCGGCGCCGGTAGCACCATGACACTGCCCGCAGTTGGCGGCCCACACTGCCAGCCCACGACCGGGATCGCCGGGCGGAGGATCGGGGATGTCGCCCGGCAGGTTGAATTCCTCCTGCATCCAGGCGACCAGTGCCTCACGGCTGGCGTCGTCGTAGGCCACGCGACGCGGACGGTTGTCGAACGGGTTCTCCGCGGGGGGCATGCGTCCCGTCCGGAGCACGAGGTCGGCGTACGCGACCGTGACGGGATCTTCCCCCCCGATGCGCGGGGCGCGACGGGTGGTGCCTGGCACGGTGCCGCCGAGCCCGCTGGCGCCGTGGCAGATCGCGCAGTCGCTGGCGTACAGGCGCTGGGCCAGGAGCCGCTCTTCCGGTGTCAGCTCACCAAGCGGCTGGTCCTGTGCCGTCGCGGTGCCTCGGAGGAGCATGACGACGGCGCATCCCGTGAGAACGACAACCCACCCCAGCCATGCGCGCCGCCGACATCTCGTATGCACGCAAACCGCACTCGGAGTGGATGGTCGGTCCACGCCTGCTGCCTTTCCCCGCCGCTATCGCATGCAACGGACGGACCCCTGTCCGCGCTTCCCTTTGCTACCACAGAACGCCAGCGGGCGACACGTCCGGAGAATATCTGCAGATGCGCGTGGGTAAGCCCACATGGGGCCGCTGGGAGTGTGAACCGCCCTGCACCCCCTGAGACGGCCCGGTGGAGCGACCGAGAGGAGCCGAGATGCCGCACCCTGACGAGCTGCGCGGGCGGGCGAAGGAAGCCGCCGGCGACCTCACCGAAAACAAGGATCTGCAGCGCGAGGGCGAGACCGAGCAGGCTGAGGGCAAAGTCAAGGATGTCGTAGACCGCGTCAGCGACAAGATCAAGGGCGCCATCCGTCGAGACCGCGACCGCTAACCCGCCAGATCGCCGAACCCGAACGGGCGCCCGCTGGCTGGCAGTGGCCAGGCAGCCGGTGCATGCTGGCCTCCGCGTTTTCTACGGAAGGCCCTCAGCTCGTGAACGGACATCTCGACATTCGCCCGGCTAGACCGGAGGAACTCGACACGATCGCGTCCTTGATCGTCGATGCGTTCGCCGAGTACGCAGCCCGGATGGCACCGGACGCATGGTCCTCGTTCGCGCAGGACATCGCCAATGTGCGAGGCCGGCTCACTGATGCGGAGCTCGTTGTCGCTGCCCGTGACGGTCGGCTCGTCGGCACCGTGACGATGTTCAGCGACTGGCGCGGCGCGCAAGAGGGAAGCCTCGGTGTTCGCCTGCTCGCGGTCATGCCAGACGTGCGCGGGACGGGGGTGGGCCGGGCCCTCATGGAATACTGCATTGAGCATGCGCGTGCGGCCGGTAAGCGCCGTGTCGTGCTGACGACCGTGCAGGGCATGGAGACGGCGCGCGAGCTGTGGGACAAGCTCGGATTCGAGCGGGAGCCTGCGCTCGATCACGAGCCTGCGCCCGGGGTGCGGGCGGAGGGATTCGCGCTGAAGCTCTGATTGCTTGGCCGCCGCTCCCCGGGTCGCCCGCGGGGTTCAGCCCACTGGAGCGCTCGCCCCTGGATCTCCGGGCGATCAAGGGCAGCGGGTGTCGTCGGCCACGCCGGCGTCGCCGACGGCGATGCGGATGCGCTTGTTCGACCGGCCCTTCGACTCCGTCTTCGTGACCCGCACCCGGCCGACCTCGGCGGTGCTCCCGACATGGGTGCCGCCGTCTGCCTGCTTGTCGAGCCCGACGATGTCAATCACCCGCAGTGGGTTGATGGTTGCGGGAATAAGGCTCGCCTTCGTGCGGATGAGAGCCTCGTCGAGGTCTGCGGTGGCTCGATCCACGAGCGTGACCAGAACCTCCCGCGTACGCTCGATCTCCTCATTGACGCGCCGCTCCGCCCACTGCCCAAGCTCGGTGCTCATCGCCTCGAGGGGGAAGTCCAGGCGGCCCTCACCCGGGGTCATGCTCCCGCCCGTCACCGCGACCCCGTAGTCCGCCCAAATCACTCCACACAGGATGTGCAGGGCGGTATGCGTGCGCATGAGCAAGTGGCGACGCTGCCAATCGATGGTGCCTTCGATCTCGCCACCCGGGTCTAGCACGGTGTCCGCAGGTTCGAGCCAGTGCCAGATCAGGTCACCCTCTCTCGACACGCGTGCGACCACGGCTTCCCCACCGTGCCACACCACCTGGCCGGTGTCATGTGGTTGACCGCCCCCTCCCGGGTAGAAGGCCGTGCGGTTGAGCGCAATGCGTGCCGGCCGCGACTGGACCGCGATGATCGCGGCCTCGAAGGTCCGCAGGTACGCGTCGGTGGAGAACAGCTCGTCGGTTCCCATGGCCTTCCTCCCCGACTCAGGTGGCGCTCCGCGCCGGCAGAGCCTACGCGGCCGATCCGGACTCGGTGCGATGTAGCGGAGGGCTGGCGATCTCACAACAGTGTATAAGAGTCTAGAGCTTTCAAGATGGGTTAGCATGTAGTGTCATGGAGATCGTGAGGCGGGGCGTGGCGTTCGCATGGCTAGTGCTATTGGAGATCGGGGTGGTGGTCGTGCTCCACCGCATGGGATCTCTGCCCTGGTTGCGGGTAGATGCCACCGACCTTGGCGGCTGGCTCGCCACGACCGCCCCAGAGGACGTGCTGGCAGCCGTCCTGCGATTAGTCGCGCTGGTGTGCGCGCTGTGGCTGCTCGGCAGCACGGTGCTGTACGCCGTAGCTCGACTGTCCCGGCTGCCGCACCTGATCGCAGCGGTGGAGTGGGCCACCTTGCCGGTAGTACGGCGTGCCATCGACCGTTCGATCGCGGTGGCGTTGTCTGCCACGACCGTGGTCGCGATGTCGCCCCCGCTGGCCCACGCCGTCGAGGCGCCACCGGCCGCAAGCGCCGACGGCGCGGCGGTGCGGGTCACCCAAGCCGCCGCCGCCCCCGCGGGGCAGCTCACCGCAGCGCTCGTCGTCCCTCCGGCGTTCCCGTCGCCCGCAGCAGTGCCATTTCTGGAGCCGGCCGAGCGGCTTCCCGAGCCGGCTGTGACTCCGCCGGCGAACCGCGGCGCCTCCCCACGGGCGGTCACTCCGGCACCCACGCCGGCGGCTTCGGCCCTGCTTGCCGGTGTCGAACGGTCGACCCCCGAACTGGCCGCACCTGCCACGCAGCAGGTGATCCATCGCGTGGCGCGCGGTGAGAACTTGTGGGTGATCGCCTCTGCACGGCTGGCCTCGGCAACGGGTCGCTCTGTCGCCGATCTGCCGGGCGCCGAGGTGCACGCGTACTGGAGGCGTGTCCTCGCCGCGAACGCAGGTCTGCTGCGCTCGGGCGATCCCGATGTCGTCTTCCCGGGAGAGCCGGTCGTCCTGCCGTCGCCGTAGCGGCGTCGTAGCGGGATCGTAGCGCGGTCAGGGGGCAAGCGGCTCCGCTGTGCGCGGCCCACTCGTCGCGGTGACGGCGATGAGGAGCGGCCCATCCACCTCCAGGATCCTTAGCAACGTCAACTCCACGCGCGCGCTCGCACGGACCGTCACCGCCTGCGGCGTGGCCTCGACCCGCGCGTCCTCGAGGGGTCCGGCTCCCGTCTGGGAGGCGAGGCTGGCCCGTGCCAACTTGACCGCTGTGTCGGGGTCGAGGCGGACCGTCCCGATGGTGTGGAGGGCGGTGATGTCGACGCCCGACGCGCCGGCGATAGCCGCGGCGTCCACGACGCCGGCAAGCGCACGCCGCTCGCTGAAGGCCCGCCACAAGTCAAGACTCAAGCCGCCGAGGAACAGCAGCATCACGCATAGCCCGAGCAGCCACAGCCCGATAGCCCCCATCTCCGCGCCCGCCGGCGGCGGCGGCGTCGCCGCCTCCACCCCGGTCAGATCCCCGTCCGCCGCCGGCGGCGCCCTCACCCAAAGCTCCGGTAGCGATCGACCGGTTCGGTGTGGCTGGCGGTCCAGGAGAATCCGCCCGCCGGCGCAAGCCCGGGGACCACGATGACGGGGACGCGGACAGTGACGGTAGCCGTCACGCTCCCTCCGCGACTCAGGCTTCCAGAGAGACGGATCTCTTGGAGGTCCTCGGCAGCCAGCCCATGGTTCGCCGCGATCTGCGCCGCCACCTCCGAGGCGGCTGCGGCGCCGCTGTCCCAGTCAGGCGCGATCGCGGCCTCTCGAGCGGACTCCTGAGCAGCGACCCGCGCCATGGACTGGCGCTCTGCCCAGTTCGGGAAGATCAACACGAGGACCGCCACGGGAAGCATGAGCACGCCGATGCCGAGCGCGAACTCGATTGGGATCGAGCCGCGCTCATGACGCGGAACGCCCGAGGCGGGGCTCACAGTGACTGCTCTCCTCGGTTCCGCGCTGAGGCGTGCAGCGAGAACGCCCAATCCGGCATCGTTGGCAGCCAGCCCTCGAACACAACGACGGCGTGGGCCTCGACCACGTCCGCGGTCTCTGCGCAGCGCAGCGTTACCCCGTCCTCCATCTCGCCGGCCAGCAGGTCGTTGACCATTTCGTCGGCGCGGACCTGACACCACTGTGCGGGCGCCTGGGACCGGGACCCCACGCGTACGCCCTCGTCGAGCGCGGCGCGGACCACTCCGCGGCCGTACTGGAAGACCACCAGGTTGGCGACGGTCACGAAGAGCAGGAGAGACAACGCCACGGCGAAGATGAAGCTTGCCGTGACGTGTCCCTGCTCGTCGCTCATTCGGTGAGCTAGGCGCCGGTCCCGCTCATGATCGAACCACGGATCCAGTTCACGACATCCACGCCGAGCACCTGCAACGCCCCCCAGACAGCGATGAGCGCGATGATGCCGAGCGCGGCGTTTCCCAGCAGTTCCGCGGTGCTGAAGCCGCGCTCGTCGCTGACTCGAGCGGCGAGCGCGCCGAACATGGTGGCGAGAGAGTGCATGGTTGTTTATTCCTTCCTACTCGTTGTCATTCCTGATCGTGCCCTGAGTGCGGTGGGGTGGCTCAGCGACCCCCGAGGACGATGGATGGCAGCGGGGCGGCGACGAACAGCAGCATGACCGGCGCCAGGATCGCGATGATCGGGACCAGCATCGCCGCGCGCCGCTTCGTTCCGGCCCGACGCAGGGCCTCGACGCGCTGGCCGCGGATGTCCTCGCTGAGCGCACGCAACCCCTCCGCCAGGTCGGCGCCATACTCGACACCGCCCGCGAGCAGGCGGTACGTCCGTGCGGCATGCGGCTCGGGCGTGGTCCGCGCGGCTTGCTCGAGCGCCTCGGTCATCGGCCGGCCGCCGCGGTGCAGGGCGAGCAGCTCGCGAACCTCGTCGACCAGCTCGCCGCGGCCCCGCTGGGCGATGCTTTGGAGCGCAGGGACGACGCCGCCTCCACAGCGGACGTGGATCGCGAGCAGCTGGTTCACGGTGTACAACTCGATGCGCATCCGCAGGCGCCGCTCCTCGATGGCCCGGTCAACCCGCCCGCGCCAGCGGGTGACGCCGACAACGAAGCCGAGCAGTGCGCCGAACAAGACGGTCGCGGGTGAGCGCCCGAGCACCAATAACGCCGCGGCGAACAGCACGGTGAACAGCACCGCGCTGCCGAGCTGTCGGGCGCGGTACTCGGCTGCTCGCCGCTCCTCCGGGACGCCACCGAGCAGGCCCGCCTGCCGCAGTCGCAGCAGCAGGGCGTCGTCCCTGCCACCATCGACGAGTCGTCCGAGCGCCGCGGCCGGGCGGGTGATCATCGGCGCGAGCAGCCCGCGGAGCGTGCTTCCCGACAGCACCGCCTCGGTGCCCGGCCGTGCCAGCAGGTCCACTGGCCGCCCCAGGCTGACCCGGGCGGCCAGCGTGTACGGGCGCACGCGGTTGGCCAGTCGCTGGGTCGGCGGCACGAGCAGGCTCGCTGCCGCCGCCGCAGCGAGACCGGTGGTCGCCGCCGCCAACAGGTGCCGGGCAAGCACGCCGCTCACCGGGCGTCCCCGGCGCTGAGTCCGCGGGTGCCGGCGAACACACGCTCCTCCGCAGGCTCGCGCGTGAGCCGGCCGACCAGCCACATGCCCGCGGCGCTCAGCACGGCGGCGACCCCGACGACCGCCATCCCCCCGGGGGACTGGTAGAACGCGCGGAAGTGCCCGGGGCGGGCGGTGAGGCTGAGCAGCACGAGCCAGGGCAGGACGAACACGGCCCGGGCGTTGATCTTCTGCTCGAGGTCCGCGCCGGCGATCTCGTCGAGGGTCTTCACGTCGGCACTCGTGGCCTCGGCGAGGTCACGCAGGAGCTCATGGACGACCCGCCCCCCGCGCTCGTGCGCGACGATGAGGACCTCGAGGATGCGGTCGCTGGTGGGATCCGCGAGCTCCTCCCGGATCACCTCGAGCGCGGCGACGAAACCCAGCACCCGTAGCTGGAGGTGGAAGCGCGCGAACGCCTCCCGCAGCGGTTCCGGGCCGGAGCGCGCCAGTGCCGTGACGGCCTGGGGCAGCGACATGCCCGCTGCGATGGCGGCGGTCAGCTCGCGCAGCCCGTCCGGCCACGCCTCCTGAACCTGCCGCAGACGCCGAGCGCGAGTGCGAGCGAAGTACAGGCGCGGCAAGAGGGCGGCCGCCACCGCCGGCACGAGCGCGACCACCGGGGTGCTGGTAGCCACCACCGCGCCCCAGAAGGTCAGCGCCCCCAGCGTGGCGCACCCCGCCCAGAACTGCCGCGGCGTTAGCGGCACGCCGGCCTGGACAAGCCAGCGCTGCTGCCGTCCGGGGTCTGCCCTGTGAGGGCGCGGCAGTGGCAGGCAGGGGAGCCTGCCGCTTACACATCCGGCAGCCAGGTAGACGGCGACGGCGGTGCATAGCGCGGCGAGCAGCCTCACAGCGGGACGCTCCGACCCTCAAGGATTCCCCGTAGGGAGATCCCGGCCGGCAGGGAGCGCTCGAGCAGCTCCGACCCGACCGGCACCACCCCGGTCCACTCCAGCGGCGCGTCCAACGACTCTCGTCGGAAGATCGGCTCGGTAGAGAAGTCGTCGTGTAGGGACGGCACGACCGCGATGATCTCCATGATCCGCCGGCGCAGGCCCTCCGCCGGCTGGACACGGTTGGGGTCGTCGAGGTCGAGATGGACGACGTAGTCCAGAGCCGAGGCGAAGACCTTGCGCACGATCGGCTCGCTGACGTTCTCACCGGCCATGATCGCGGCGTTTACGAGCGCGTGCAGCGCATCGCGAGCGCTGTTCGCGTGCAGCGTGCAGCTGAAGCCGCAGCCCGCGTTCACGGCGCGGGTCAGCTCGAATGCCTCGGCACCGCGGACCTCACCGACGACGATGCGATCCGGACGCATCGCGAGCACGAACTTCACTAGATCGCGCAGGGACACGGCCGCGGTCCCATCGAGGCCCGGGGGCCGGGCCTCGTAGAAG
>WUUC01181528.1_pt1 | contig 12548 bp, 12 predicted proteins | sample 6278441 | NCBI WGS metagenome assembly WUUC01 (sample SAMN13675441, study PRJNA597444) | soil metagenome | isolation source: soil | place: USA: Washington | collected 2017-10 | reverse complement strand
TTACGTCTTGGCCATCGATCTCGTACGCCGTCGCGACTTCGCCGGCGCGCTGTCCGCGCTCGACGCATTTCTCGCGGAGCGACCCGAGGACGAGCGCGCGACCCGCGCGCTGTTCTGGCGCGGCGAAGTGCTCTTTGCTCAGCAGCGCTACGCGCCGGCGCTGGCAGCTTTCCAGAGCGCGCTGGAACGCGAGCCGCGCGGTGAGAAAGCCGCCGACGCGCTGCTCAAGATCGTGCTTTGCCATCGACGTCTCGGCGCACCCGAGCGGGCGCGAGAAGCGCTCGAGCGGCTCAAGACGCAGTTTCCCCAGAGTCACGCGGCGCGCCTGGCGCAGGCAGAGGAGGCGTAATGCATCGATCGAGCACAGCGCGTTGTCTTTCGGCCGAGACACTCAAAGCAGTGGGGTCGGCGTTCGGCGCGGCGCTCGCGCTGGGCGTGCTCGTCGCGCCGTTCTCGCTCGCAGGCCAAGACGGCGACGAGCAAGCCCAGAGCTCGGCGGAGTCCGAGAGCCACCCAGTGAGAGAGGGGGACACGCTCTGGGACCTCTCAGGACGCTACCTGGGCTCCTCCTACGAGTGGCCACGCCTGTGGTCGTACAATCCGGAGATTACCAATCCGCACTGGATCTACCCGGGGCATGTGCTGCGGCTGCACGACGGAGCGGCCGGCGGCTACAGTACGTTGGCTCCGGGCGAGGCGGGTCCTGCAGATGCGCCGAACGGGCGGCTGTTGCGCCAGGGCGGCGGCGCACGACGCGGCAGCGTGAGGCTTGGCGAGCAGGTCTATCTGGACAAAGACGCCTTGGCCGAGGCCGCCCACATCGTCGGTTCGCCCCAAGACCACATGATGTTTTCGCCCACCGACGAGGTGTATCTGCAGTTCAAGAAGGGCGGAAACCCGACCGAAGGGAAAAACGCGATTGTGTTCATCCGCCAACATCGGCGCGAGCTGTCGCCCAACGCTGGCAAGGTGAAGTACTACCGGGCCGGCGACGGCGGCGAGATCGTGCGCGTGCTCGGGGCACTGCGAATCGAGAGCTTCGACGCCGACAAACGCATCGCCCGCGCGGTCATCACGGAGGCCAGTGATCCGATCGAACGCGGGTTCGAGGTGGCGGACGTGCCACTGACCTTCGCCGATGTCCCGCCCAAGGTGAGCAACAAGAAGGTGCACGCCAAGATTGTCGCTGCCACGCAGCCGCTCGGTACGCTGGGCGAAAATCAGCTGGTGTTCATCAACGCAGGTTCGAAGCAGGGGGTCGAGGTGGGAAACCGCTTCCTGGTGGTGCGTCAGGGCGATCCCTGGCGTCAGAATCTCACACTTCGAGAAGCCTTGAGCGGAGAGGAGCGTCCGGAGAGACACCCTGTGTCGGACCGACAATATCCTTGGGAAGTGGTGGGCGAGGTGCGCGCGCTGTTCGTGCGTCCGGAGACGTCCACGGGCCTGATCACGGACGCTCTGGTGGAGCTAAACCCGGGCGATCGCGTCGAATTGCGTGAGGGCTACTAGTGCACGCGGATCGCTTCGCCAGACGCTCGTTCGGCATTGCCGACACCTGGCGGGAACTGTCAAAAGGCGCGCTCTCGGTGCGAGAAAGCGCGAAACACACGAGTGTTCGCGCTTTGCCGCGAGGCCGGAACGTGGGACACTGGCTCGGTGTCGGTAAGTGTGGGCAGGACAGAGCCCGGTGATCTCGAGCTGTTGCGCGAGTTGCTTCGTCAGGAGCGCGCCAAGGTTCGCGCGCTCGAGGACATCGGCGTAGCGCTCGGGTCGACACTCGATCTGAACGAGCTGCTCGCGCTGGTGGTCACGCGCGTGTCGGAGGTGGTCGATGCCGAACGCTCCACGCTCTACCTGATTGACGAGAACAACAACGAGCTCTGGTCCAAGGTGATCCAGGGCGAGCAGTTGGTCGAGATTCGCCTGCGCATGGGAGAGGGCTTGGCGGGTTGGGTCGCGCAGAGCGGTCGCTCCGTGAACATCAAGGATGCTTACCTGGATCAGCGCTTCGACCCTTTCTGGGATAAGCGCACGGGCTACCGCACGCGCTCGATCATGTGCGTGCCCATGAAGAACCATCACGGCCGCACGCTTGGTGTGATCCAGGCGCTCAACAAGCGCGACGGCTACTTCACCACGGAGGACGAGTCACTGCTGTCCGCGATGGCTGCACAGGTGGCGGTGTGCGTGGAGAACTCGAAGCTCTTTTTGTCGGTCGTCGGCAAGAACATGGAGCTGCTCGAGACGAAGAACCACCTCGAGCGCAAGGTACGCGAGCTCGATGTACTGGTCGAGATCGCGGGCGTGGCGGCGACGGCCGGCAAGCTGGACGACATGCTCCAGGGTGTGCTGAGCCGTGCGATGCGTGCCATCGACGCCGAGGCGGGCTCCATCTTGCTCAGCGACGCAGAGCCCACTGGCGAGCTGCGCTTTCGTTGCGCGGTGGGCGGTGCGCCGGAGGCCGTCAAGCGTGTGCGCATCAAGGCGGGCGAGGGCATCTGCGGCTGGGTGGCCATGAACGGCGAGCCTCAGATCGTCAACGACGTGCGGCGCGACAAACGACACTCGCGCGTGCTCGAGGACGAGATCGGCTACCACCCGCGCAGCGTGATGTGCGTTCCATTGCGTTGGGAAGACGGCGTGGGCGCGCTCGAGCTGCTCAACAAGGCGCGCGGCGAGGCGGACTTCACCGAAGACGATCTCAAGCTCGCTGCCGTCATCGCGGGCCACGTGTCGAGCGCCATCGGGCTCGCGCGTGCGCGCGAGCGGCAAGAGCGCGAGGAACGCTTGAGCACCATCGGCCAGCTGCTTTCCGGCGTTCTGCACGACCTCAAGACGCCCATTACGGTGATCTCGGGGGCCGTGCAGCTGCTGGTGACCGAGCGCGACGAGGCCAAGCGGCAGACCTTGGCCGATAGGGTCGTGCGCCAGGTCGGCATGATCAACTCCATGATTCGCGAGACCTTGGCCTTCGCGAAGGGCGAGACCACCCTCTGGGTGCGCAAGGTCTACTTGCACAAGTACTTCGGAGATCTGGAAGAGCAGCTGGCGCAGGAATTTCGCGGGCGCAATCTGAGCGTGAAGCTGGAGCTGCGCGACCGCGGCGTCGCACACTTCGATCAGCACAAGCTGCAGCGCGCGATTCATAACCTGGCGCGCAACGCGGCGGAAGCGCTGACCGGTAAGCCCGGCACGCTGACGTTGACCGTCGATCGACGACCCGAAGATCGCGCGCTGGTGGTCGGCATCAGTGACGACGGCCCGGGCATCTCCGAGGAGATCCGCGGGCGCCTGTTCGAGTCCTTCGCGACCTACGGCAAGGTCGGCGGTACTGGGCTAGGCCTGGCCATCGTGCGCAAGATCGTTCAGGACCACGGGGGCACCATCGACGTCGAGAGCGCTCCGGGCAGGACCACGTTCACCATCGTTCTGCCAGACACGCCTGCCGCCGAGCGCGAATCGCGGCCCTCGATCCCGGAGATCCCCGCCGAGCTGAGGCTCACCACCTAGTCCGACACGAACCTTTGTCGCCCGCCCTCCAGCCTGGCATCACGGCAGACGCGTCAAAGCGCAGTCCCGACTAACAATGTCAGTCGCGCTCGCGAGTCACAGAATCCCCGCCAGGCCGATGCCGACGCCCAGCACCGAGCCTTCCAGACCCGTGCTGCGTCGCCGGCCGTCGTCGAGCTCCACCTGCGCGGTGAGCGGCGCGAGCACATAGCCGGCCTGCAGGTTGAGCAAGGTTTCGATCCCGGGCGAGACAGGCATCCGCAGGGTGGCCTGTACGGCGCCGATGGCGACGAGGCCGCTTTTGCGGCCGGAGCCGCCGACACGAAGCTGGGCGTAACCCACTTCCCAAGCCGTGCCGACTTCGATGACCAATTCTTGGCTCATGCTGCAGAGGCTGAGCGCAAAGCGGCTCGTACCTTGGAAGATGTGCACGTTGGAGCCGTCACCGCCACCGCCGGCGGCCGTGCCGCCGCCGTGCACGCGCAGGCGCGCTCCCAGCTTTTGAGAGATGGAAAGGGACGTGGCGAGATCGCCGCTGTCCGTCTGCGGGTAGATCCTGGTCGCTCCCGTCCATTCGATGCGCGGCCGCGCGCTGCGCTCGGGATCCGCGGCGGCGAGCTTCGGCGCGAGCATCCCTGGCGGCTTCTCGGTGTCAGGCGGCGACCTGTACGCTGCGGTGGTTTCTGGCTCGCTGGCGAGCTCGCGCCAGTTGCCTCGCAGGAGCTCGACCATGGCGAGCGCGACGGCGCGCGGGCGCGCCGCTTCCGGGGTGTCGGACATCTTGAGCGTACGTCTGACGTGCCGGCCGGTCTGGCGATAGGCTATCGCCAGGTCGATATCCCAGCCGGGCTCGGCGCAGTCGGGTAGGTCGATGCGCACGGTTGCGACGTCGTAGCTCGGCTGCTCGTCAGCCCCGACCTCTGCGTAGATTTGCACGACATCGATCTGCGGGATTCCAGCCGACAAGAGCTCGATGCGAACTTGTTCGAGCAACGCCCGCTCGTTCGTTCTTTCGCTGCAGCCACTCATCAAGATGCGGGTACGACCAGGCAGGGCCGGACGCATGTTCGAATCCGCGCCGGCCGTACTGGCGAACATCGGCGCAAGGCACAGCGCCCAGAGCAGAACCTTCAAAGCGCCTCGCCCGCTTTCACCGTGGAGCGCGAACGTATGGGAGCTGACCTGTCACCAGCTTCGTCGTCGTGGCCGCTCGCGCCGCCCCGTTCGTCGGGCGCGCTTAGGTCGCCGGTGTCGGTGCGGTGACTGGCGCCAGCATCAGCGCCGCTGCCGAAAGCCGCGCGGAAGCGCTCGTCAACCCGCGCTCTCGCGGCTGCGTCGCCGGCCCGCCCATACGCTTCCGCGAGCCGGCGATAGCAGTCTGGAAGCAGTGCTCGCGGCAGGTGCAGCGCGATGGCGCGCTCGAAGGCGTCCGCCGCCGGCCTGGCGAGATCGAGCTGATCGAGCAGGACGCGGCCGAGCGTAAACGCCGCCAGCGCCGCCTGCGGGCTGCTGTGGAACGCATCCAGTGCGCGCGTCAGCGGCATGACCGCATCCTGCGGGTGCCCCGACAACCGGGCGATGTCTGCGAGCTGGAGCAGGGTTTCGATGGAGGTCGCGCTGGCCGTCTGTCGCGCCATCCCGCGGGGACCCAGCGCCGCGTAGCGCTCTTGCGGGCTGCCGCTCGGCAGGCCCAGTTCGGACGACCCGTTCGCCGGGCGGCTGCGCCGCGCGGGGCTTCTTCGCGCTGGGCCCGAGGCCTGTTCCGGCGTTGCGCCGGCTGGCTCGAGCCGCGCATTTGTCATCGATTCTACGCTCGGAGCGCTGGTCGCCTCCGGAGCCTGCGTGCTGTTCGCAACGTCCGGCGTGGGCGGGAGCGTGGTGCTGGCAGCTGGCCGCGCGCCGCCGCGCGCCGCCACTTCGAGGCGCTGTCCAGCCGTGACGCGCTGCGCCCGGCCGGGCACGTTTTCGCCGCGTACCAGCACTGCGCCGCGCGATACCGACACGGTCACCTTGTCGGTCCGGCGATCTACCCGGAACACGGTGCCGACGACCTCCACGCTTGCGGCGCCGGCTTCGACCCGCCAGCGTCGCGGCCCGCCTGGGGTCACCGCGAACTCGGCGCTGCCGCGCGCCAGCAGCACCTCGAAACGCGAGCGCGAGGACTGCAGGGGCTCGAGCCGCGCGCCGCGGGCGAGCCGGATCTCCGACGCATCCGAGAGGCGCACGATCTGGGCTTGCTCACGCGCCTCCATCAAGCCGAGCGCACCCCCATCGCTGCGCAGCAGCGCCGCGGCCGAGGCAGCCGGTTTGGTCCTCCAGCTCTCGGGATGTTTCATCACCAGCAGGGCCACCGCGACAGCGCTCACCAAGCCGGCAAATACGAGGAAGGGACGAGCCAGGTGTGGACGCCGCCGAGGCCGCTGCACGCGCGCCAGCACTGCGCGCCACATTCGCGCTCGGGCGACCGTCAGCTCCTCCTGTCGCAGCAGCGCCTCGGCGATGGGCACCGGCAGGGCCGGCCGGGCATTTTCCGCCCCGTCGAGGGGACCTGGCGCGCGCCGCGCGCAGATCTTGGCCCAGACCCGATCGTGCTCTGGCGCCGAGAGCTCGTTTGCCAGGTACTTTCCGAGCGGAAGGTCGAGCTTGTCTCGGTCGTTCATTCTTCCGGCTCCGCCAGCTGCACGTGCCGACGTACGCACTTGTCCGCGCTGGCAATCCGGCGCTTGGCCGTTGCCAGCGAACATTCGCAGGCGTGCGCGACCTCGTCCAGACGGCAGCCCTCCACGTAGCGCAGGATCCACGCGAAGCGTTCACGGGCGGCCAGCTGTCGCAACACCAGGTCGAGCTTCGCCAGTTCAACGCGCGCCTCCGGCGCGAGATCGCTGCGGCCCTGGCTGGCGAGCGTGTCCAGGTCGTCTTGGCTCACGATGCCGAGGCGCGCGAGCATACGTCGCTTGCGATAGCGGCGATGGGCTTGGTGCACGATGATGCGCAGTAGCCAGGCGCGGAACGCGCCGCCCTCCCGCAGCTTGGGTAGCTGCTCTAGGGCGATCACGAAGCTGTCTTGGACCACGTCTTCCGCTTCGGAGCCGCGGCCGACGAGGCGAGTTGCGATCTGAGAGGCGCGGCCGATGTGGCGGCGAAACAGCGCCTCCTCCGCCCACGCGTCGCCGGCTTGCGCGCGCGTCACGAGCTCATGATCGGAGGGCTCCGAGACTGAAAGCTCGCTGACAGAAGCCTGACGCCGCGCAGAAGAAGGAACAGGATTCATGGGATCAGCCATCAGTGCCATGGCTCGCGGGCAGTGGCTCAGAGAGAGCGCAAGCACTCACGCGGGCTTGAAGGTTCCCCACTGTCGGCGATGGTACACCAGCGGTGCGCCCGGGCGCGCCTCGGCCGACAGCACCTCGCCCACGATGATGCTGTGGTCGCCCCCCGGCAAGACGTGGCGAACCACACACTCGAGCCAAGCCAAGCAACCTTCCAGCAACGCTGCCCCGGTGTGCGCGCGTGACACAGCGAGGCCTGCAAAACGATCGTCCACGAGTGCGCTGGCGAAGCGGATGCCGAGTTCGGTCTGGCTGCTCTCCAACACGTTGACGGCGAAATGGCCCGCCCGCTCAATCAGCGCATGGCCGCGCTGCTCGCGCGTCACGCAGACCAGCACGAGCATTGGTACGACGCTCACGCTGGTCACAGAAGTGGCCGTAAATCCGTGATCTTCGCCATCGGCTTGGACGGTGACCACGGTGACTCCGCTCGCCAGTTCAGCCATCGCAGCTCGGAAGCCCTCGACGTCGATCGCCATCGTCCCTCACGTATACGGCCGGACCGGACCTGGCAAGGGCGTGCACCCGGGGGGAGCGAGCCTTGCCAGGCTAGCAGCGACATGACAGAAGCGCGGATTGCCGACCCCACGACGCGTGGTGGACGGGTAACCTGGCAACCATGGTCGTTCGGCCTGCACAGCACGCTTCGCTCGAGAGCTCCCCCGCGCCGCGCACAGGTCTCTGGGTCCGCTGCTTGCGCTTTGCGCGGGGCTCGGGGGTCGCCGCGAGCATCTTCTATTTTTGGACCGGCGCCGCGCTGCTTTCGTGTTTCGTCGTGCCCTATTTGGCGCTCGCGGAACGGGAACCGCTGGCGCGCCGCCGGCGCCTGCAGCAGCTCGTTGCGGGCAGCTTTCGGGCCTTTCATCGTTGGCTGGACTGGTCCACCCTGTACCGCTATCGATACGAAGGGGAGCAGCCGCCGGATATGCCGGTGGTGTTTGTTGCGAATCATCCGTCCTTGCTGGATGTGACCTCGATTATTTGTCGCCTGCCTCACGTTTGCTGCGTCGTCAAAGAGGGTCTCATCCGGAATCCCTTCGTGGGGGCGCTGCTGCGTGGGTTGGGCCATGTGGGCGCAGGCGACGGCGGCTTCGGGGCCGGCTACGGGGTTCTGCAGCGCTTGGAGGCACGTTTGGCAGAAGGCTTTCCGGTGCTGGTGTTCCCGGAAGGGACACGCTCACCCCCCGCTGGCATGTGGCGGTTTCGCAGCGGCGCCTTCGAGGTAGCTCGAATGGCTCATGTGCCAGTCGTGCCGCTGCTGCTGCGCTGCGACCCCCCGGCGCTCGGGAAAGGCACGTCAGTTTGGAATCATCCGCGCGCGTGTCCTACGCTCACTGTGAATATCGATCCGGCCGCGCAAGTCGGCGAGGAGGGACCCCACGCCGTTTGTCGCAGGGTCCAGGCAGATTTTCGACGGCGCCTGGGGATCGCGCCGCTCGCGGGAGAAGCAGATTCATGAGTGAAGCCCTGCAGGGGGACCTGAAGCGACTGATCGTCGATGCGCTGATGCTCGAAGACGTACGGGCCGAGGACATCGATAGTGAGGCCGCGCTGTTCGGGGAGGGCCTGGGCCTCGACTCGATCGATGCACTGGAGCTCGCGATCGCCATCGATCGTCGTTTCGGCGTGAAGATCGAGGCCGAAGACGAGCGCAACAAGGACATTTTCCGCAACGTGGCCAGCCTGGCTCGCCACATCGCAGGGTCGCAGTCCGCCGTGGAGAGGGGGCGATGAGCCGAGACGAAATCTATGAGCGCATCCGGACCACATTGGTCGAGAGCTTCGAGATCCCCCGTGAGCGGGTGACGCTTTCGGCGCAGCTGATGGAGGACTTGGAGCTAGACAGCATCGACGCCATCGACATGGCCGTACACATCCAGGAGATGACCAACGTCCGCGTGGACGAGCAGGAGCTGCGCAAGCTGCGCACCGTCGGCGACACGGTGGATCTGGTGGTCGTGCTGCTGGCGCGCGCGGGCTGAGCTTGCCAGGCGGCGCTCGTGGGTAAGTTCCTCGCGGTCTCGAACGCGGTCTTGGTCGCGGCTTATCCGCTGGCGGTCTACTTCGGGCTGCTGCACCTGAGCGCGCGCAGCCTCGGGCTCGTGCTGATGCTCCTCTTGCTGCCAGGGTTGGCGATCAAATGGCGGGGCGCGCGCCGCGAAGACTTGTGGGTGGTCGCGCGCGTGCCGCTGTCGGTGCTGCTGATCGTGGGCCTGGCGGCACTGCTCGACGATCGGCGCTTCGTGCTGGCGGTACCAGTACTCATCAACGCCGCCTTGCTCTACAACTTTGCAAGCTCATTGAGCACCACACCCCTGGTCGAGCGCTTCGCACGCATGCAGGACCCACAGCTGGGGCCGGAGCAGGTGCGCTATTGTCGGTCGGTGACTCGGGTCTGGTGCGCGTTTTTCGTGTTCAATGGGGCGCTGAGCGCGGCCCTGGCCGTGTACGCGAGCGTGTCGCTGTGGGCGCTGTATACGGGCTTGCTCGCCTATCTATTGATCGGGCTCCTGGCCACGGCTGAATACGTGGTGCGCAAGGCGCGCTTTCGTGAGTACGGCGCTGGCCTTCACGATCGCCTGCTGGCGCGCGTCTTTCCACCGCGCGACCTCGGAGGTCAGGCGCGATGATGCCAGATCTGCTGGGCGAGCACGCTGCCGCGGACCCCGTGTGTTTCGGCCGGCTCGGGCCGCGCAACGCCGGCCAGCTGCTGGCCTTTGCCGAGCGCATCGCCGCGCAGCTGCCGCCGCGCACGGAGCAGGCGCAGGTGGTGATCGCGTGTCGAGACCGCTACTGCTTCATGGCGAGCTTGCTGGCGGCGCTGCAGGCAGGCTTCGATGTGAGCTTGCCTGTCAATGGTCAGCCCGAGATGGTGCGCAGCCTGGGCCGCGCCCAGCACGTGGTGGCGCTGCTGCACGATCAAGCCGGCCACGAGGGCCTGGACGTGAGTGCCCTGGAGCGGCCTCAGGAGCACAGCGCAGCGCGCTTTCAGCTGGCTTGCCGCGCCAGCGAGCCCAGTCTGACGCTGTTCACCTCCGGCAGCACCGGCGTCCCGGAGGGGCACCAGAAGAGCTTGGGGCAGCTGGTGCGCGAGGCGCATGCGCACGTGGGCGAGTTCGGGCTGCGCGGCAGGCGTTGTGCGGCCAGCGTGCCGCCGCACCACATTTACGGCCTCCTGTTCAGCGTGTTCGTGCCGCTGCTGGGTGGCGGTAGCGTGCTCCGCAACACGCCGCTGTTTCCCCGCGACTTGTGCGCGGAGATGGCCCAGCACGCCGCCGACATCATGATCTCCGTGCCTCCGCAGCTGTTCGCGCTGGCGCAAGATGCCACCCTGGCGCTGCCGCAGATCGCGCGGGTGTTCTCCTCCGCCGGCCCGCTCGCCGCGGAGGTGTATGCGTCGCTTACTGAGCGTGGTCTACTCGTTACGGAGATTCTCGGTTCGACGGAAACCGGCGGCATCGCGTTTCGCGAGCGGTCCGAGGCGCCGTGGCGCCCGCTGCGCCAGGTGCGCACCAGCATCGACGCTGACAGCGTCTTGTGGGTCGATTCGCCTTGGCTGGCTTCGCGCGTGGAGCGCCCGCTGCGCACGGCCGACCGGGCGGAGCAGGTGGGCGAGGGCTTTCGCTATCTGGGTCGCGCCGATGCGGTTACCAAGATCGGGGGCCGGCGCGTCGACCTGGGAGACGTCGAGACCTGCCTGCGCGCGCAGCCGGGCGTGCGCGATGCGCGCGTGCTCGCCGTCGAAAGTGGCGGCGCTCGCGGCCTGGCACTGTGGGCGGTGGTCGAGGCAGACGCGGAGGTCCAGCCGGAGGCGCTACGGACGGTCCTGGCGGCCCGCTTCGAACCGGTCACGCTACCCAAGCGCTATCGTGTGGTGAAGGCTTTGCCCCGCAACGAGAGTGGCAAGGTGCCGCGCAGCGCGCTGCTCGCCCTGTTCGATGTTTGGGAGTTTACGTTCGAATCTCTTTCGGACGGGGCCGTCCTGGTACCGGTGCCACGCAGCAGCGGCTTCGTGCGCGGACACTTCGAAGGGGATCCCATCTTGCCAGGCGTGGTACAGCTCAAGCACATCGCGCTCCGCGAGACGCGCCGGCGCTTTCCGGAGCTCGGGGCCGTCGAGCGCGTGACCCGCGTGAAGTTCAAGCGCATCGTGCAGCCCGGCGAAGAGTTGATCCTGACGCTCAAGCGCAAGGGGACGCACCAGGTACAGTTCGCAATGCGCGTAGGTGCGGAGCCGTCTTGCTCGGGTATCTTCCATTTTCGTGAGGCTTCGACGTGACCCAGTTTCGCATCGCAGCGCTGATCCCCACTTACGACAATCCGCGCACCCTGCGAGGGGTGGTGGAGGAGGTGCGGCGCCACCTGAAGGACGTGCTGATCGTGGACGATGGCAGCGGTCCGGAAGGACGCGCGGCGTGCGACACGCTGGCCGCCGAGGGGCTCGCGCTGGTGGTGCATCGAGAGCGAAACGGGGGCAAGGGCGCTGCCGTCAAGACCGGACTCACCGAGCTCAAGGCGCGCGGCTTCAGCCATGCGTTTCAGGTCGACGCGGACGGCCAGCACGCCATCGCCGACATGCCGCGCTTTCTGGCCGCGGCCGAGTCGCACCCGGACGCGCTGATCCTGGGTAGCCCCGAGTTCGACCGGAGCGCGCCGCGCGCACGGCTGCTCGGCCGCAAGATCACTCGCTTTTGGACGCACGTGGAGACGCTGGGCCCGCTGATCGACGATGCGATGTGCGGCTTTCGCGTGTACCCAATCGCCACGGCGCTCGAGGTTTCGGCGCGCGGCAACGCGATGGACTTCGATCCGGAGATCGCCGTGCGTATCGCCTGGAGCGGCACGCCGGTGCTGAACCTGCTCACGCGTGTGCGCTACCTGGGGGCGGGCGACGGAGGCGTGTCTCACTTTCGGTTGGTGCGTGACAATGCGCTGATCAGCTGGATGCACACGCGGCTGGTGCTGGCGCTGTTCGGACGCTTGATGCTGCGCCGGGTCTTCGTGCGGCGGGGCACTTCATGAGCAAAGCGGGCATGCGCGAAGGCTGGCTCGACGTGGCCGAGGTGGGCACCTTGTGGGGCATCCGCTTCGTGGTGGGCGTGTGCCGGCTGTTCGGGCGCTCCGGTGCGCGCCTGTTCTTGCGCTGTCTGGCGGCGTATTACCTGGCGTTTCACGCACCCGCGCGCCGCGCATCGCGCAGCTATCTCACGCGCGTCGCCGGCCGCGGCTCGTGTGGCATGGTCTATCGCCACTTGTGCACGTTCGCGGAGGCCGCGCTCGACCGGCTGCTGTTTGCGGCGGGCAAGTTCGGCATGTTCGAGGTGACCTCGAACGGCAACGAGCACCTGGAGAAGTTGCGGCGCGAGCGGCGCGGGGCACTGCTGCTGGGCGCACACCTGGGCAGCTTCGAGGCCATGCGCGCGGGCGCCACACGCGAGCATCTGCCCATCAACATGGTGGTCAACTCGCAGAATGCGCAGCGCATGCAGGCCGTGCTGGAGCAGCTCGATCCGGGGCTCAACACGCGCCTGATCTCGGTGGGCAGCGGGCTCGACTTCGTCTTCGACATCCGCGAGCGCATCGAGCGCGGCGAGATGGTGGCCATCCTTGCCGATCGTGTGGGCCCTGACGGCCGCGCCACCGAGGCGACCTTCCTCGGTGCGCCGGCCAAGTTCGCATCGGGCCCGTTCATCCTGGCGGCGGCGCTCG
>WUUC01040404.1_pt1 | contig 12549 bp, 12 predicted proteins | sample 6278441 | NCBI WGS metagenome assembly WUUC01 (sample SAMN13675441, study PRJNA597444) | soil metagenome | isolation source: soil | place: USA: Washington | collected 2017-10 | reverse complement strand
GCTCGACATTCTCTGCGAGCTCGCGCGCCCGGCCACGGTGCTTCTCGACCGCGACCACCTCGCCCGCGACCTCCGCGAGCTGGGAGGTCTTGCCCCCGGGCGCCGCGCAGAGGTCGAGGACCCGGTCGCCGGGCTCCGCGCCGACGGCGCTTCCCGCCAGCTGCGACCCACGGCTCTGGGGCCACGCGTAGCCCGTCTCGAGCCAGTCTTTCGGGATCCGGTCGACCACGCGCGCGCCTTCGCGTGTTCGGACGATCGTCTCCTGCGGCTCGTTCTGCGCCCGCATCAGGCCGACTGCGTCCTCCGCTCCCAGCTCCCGCCACCACGTCTCCGCGACCCAGTCGGGATAGGAATGGCGAAGCGCCGCCTCATGGGGTGTCGCCTCGCCGAGGCCGGTGATCAGGGCTTCCAGGCCTTCGGCAAGCCGGCGCATGACGGCGTTCGTGAACGGTACGGCCCGCTCGAGCTGTGCGCGCCGGACGAGCTCCACCGACTCGTTCACCGCCGCGTGCACCGGCACCGAGTCCATGAACGCGAGCTGGTAGGCGCCAAGGCGAAGGCCCGCGCGCACAGCCGGGTCGAGCTTCCTGACCGGCCGCTTTCCCAGCGTCTCGATCGCATGGTCCAGGGTCCGGACGTGTTGCACCGTCCCGTAGGCAAGCTGCATCGCGAAGGCCCGGTCTCGCTCGTCGAGCCCCTCGGCGGCCCCACGAAAGACGCGGTCCGCGTAGGCGTCCTCTTCAAAAACGCGCCGAACGACCTCATAGGCGACCTGGCGCGCGGTCATCGGAGCCCGCGGAGGAACTCCTCGTATGTCATCCGGCGGCGCCCTTCCGGCTGCACCTCGACCGGCTCGACCTTTCCGTCGACGAGCTCCGCGCGCCAGATGGTCACCCGGCGGCCGGCGAGCTCCCCGCGCGCGCCGATGTGAGGCGAGAGTGCCCGGATCCGGTTGTAGACCTCGCTCGCGGGGCGCGACCAGTCGAGCTCGCGGTCTTCGGGGCGGATCTTCTCTGCATACGTAACGCCGTCCTCGGGCTGCGGGATGAACGACGGGCTCGGCAGCACCTCATCGAGGAGGTCGACCGCCAGCGCCGCGGAGCGCTCGTAGACCGCGCCGGCATCGTCCGCCGGGCCGATCCGGAAGCTTCGCTGCGCGGCGATCGGGCCGGCATCGAGCTCCCGGGTCGTCCTGTGGATCGTGACGCCCGTTTCCGCATCACCGGCCATGAGCGCTCGCTCGACCGGTGCGGCGCCCCGCCAGCGCGGAAGGAGCGACGGATGGACGTTCAGCCAGAGGCGATCTGCGAGGAGCGACTCCGGGATCAGGACCCCGTAGGCAACGACCACGAGCGTGTCCGCCGTCCCCGGCACGGTCTCGAGCCGCTCGGGCTGCTCGATTGGGATTCCGAGGCGCTCTGCAGCCTCCTTTGCCGGCGGCGGCCCTTCGCGGCGGCCGCGTCCTTTCGGCCGGTCCGGCCGTGTCAGCAGGAGCTCGACGTCGTGCCTGGCCGCGAGGCCTTCGAGCACGGCGGCGCCGAACGGCGCGGTCGCCGCGATCGCGAGCTTCACACTTCCAGAGAGCCGAGGATTGGCTGCGGGCGGAGCTTTCCGAGCGCCTCGCGGCGCTGCTCGGGCGTCGTCTTGTCCAGGATCAGCACCCCGTCGAGATGGTCGATCTCGTGCTGGAGAACGCGAGCCTCGAGCCCTTCAGCCTCGATCCGGATGTCCTCGCCCACGGGAGTCCTGGCCTCGACGACCACGGAATTAGGGCGCTCGACGTCGACGACGACCGACGCGGCGCCGAGAGACAGGCATCCCTCCGGCCCGACCTCCGTCACCTCGGACGCTTCGACGACGACGGGGTTCACCAGCGCCTGCACAGGTGCCTCGTCGACCGCCTGATAGACGAGGAAGCGACGAAGGATGCCGACCTGGGGCGCAGCGAGCCCCACTCCACGAGCCTCCTGCATGAGCCGTCCCATCCGCTCGGCCAGGTCGGCCAGGGACTCGTCGGGCTCCTCGATCTCGTTGGCGCGCATCCGGAGCACCGGGTCCGGATACTGGCGCACCTGTGCGAGCGCCTGCTGCCGCCGCGCTTCGCGCTCGGGATCCAGCTGCTCGTCCCTGACCTGTCCTTCGACCTCGCTCACGGCCGGTCAGGTTAGACGACGTCGCCTGGAGCGGGAGCGCCGCCGCCCGGCTGCTCCCAGCGGACGATCTTGCCGTCCCGTACGGTGAAGATTGCGGTTACCTCGGCACCCGGAGCGTCACAGGGCATTGTCCTGCTGTCCGAGAGGACGAAGACCGCGGTTACTTCGTCCTCGTCGACCTCGAGCTCCACGATCTCTCCGTCACACGGCAAGGCGGCGTTCCAGCGGACGGCCTCGTCGTGCCGGGAGAGACGAAGCGAGGTGCCCGCCTGGATGATCTCGGCTCCGCTGGCGAAGAGATCCGCGGCGCCGTCGTTGTCGTCGGCGTTCAACGCTTCCGACCAGTTGCGCACGACCTCTTCGGGAGACGCAGTGCCACCCCCACGACAGCCGCCCAGAGCCACGGCGAGCGCGAGCAGGGCCACCGCGGTCCTCATGACGAGCTCTGCGGGTCGACGTCGACCACAGCAGCCAGGCCATCTCTGCGCATGGCCACGGCGGCGGCGTTCAAGAGCCGGCCCGCCCGGCTGGCCACAGGTCGCGGAGCACCCGTCTTCACGAGGAGCTGCGCGCGGTGGCGTCCTCGAAGCCGCAGCAGCGTTGCAGGGCCGAGGAGGTCGGTGTCCGGAAGCCCTTCGAGACCCGCCCGAAGCTGGTCGAGGACCGCCCGCGGCCCGGCCGGGTCCGGCCCGGAAACGACGATCCTGACGAGCTGGCGGAAGGGCGGGTAGCCGAGCTCGCGCCGGCGGGCCAGCTCACCGACGAGGAACTCCTCCACGCCGTGCCGGGCCGCGAGCGCGATCGGGTGAGCATCCGGCTGGTAGGTCTGCACGAGAACTCGCCCGGGAGCGTCCCTCCCACTCCGCCCGGCCAGCTGCGTGACGAGCTGGAACGTCCGCTCCTCGGCACGAAAGTCCGGCATCCCGAGCCCGGTGTCGGCGTCCACGACCGCGGCGAGGGCGACGCCGGCGAAATGGTGGCCCTTTGCCACCATCTGGGTGCCGAGAAGGACGCAGCGATCCGTAGCCGCGAACCGGGCCAGCTCGTCGCGGAGAAGCGCCGGATCGGAGACCGTGTCCGCGTCCAGGCGGATCACCTCGAGCTCCGGAAACTGGTCGGCCAGCTCCGCTTCCAGGTGCTCGGTACCGGCTCCGAGGCGTGCCAGCTCGGTCGAGCCGCAGACGGGGCAGCGGTCCGGCGCGTCGGCCGTGAAGCCGCAGTGGTGGCAGTGGAGCCGCCCGTCGCCGTGGAGGGTGAGGGCGACGTCACACCTGTCACAACGGAAAGTCTGACCGCAGGCGCGACAGTGGATCGCCGGTGCCACGCCGCGGCGGTTCAGGAGAAGCACGGCTTTGCCGCCGCCGTCCGAGAGCAGTCCGAGCTCGGCGAGGAGCGGCGCCGAGAGCGGGTATCCCGCCTCACGCCTCAGGTCGACGACCTTGACCGGCGGGAGCGACCCAACGAGGCGCTTCCCCAGCTCGAGCCGCTCGAGGCGCTCCCAGCTCTCGGGCCTTGGAGTCGCCGTTCCGTAGAGGACGACCGCATTCTCGAGCGCACCGCGCTTCGCCGCGACCGTGCGCGCGTCGTAGCGAGGGTCGGATTCTTGCTTGTAGGACGAGTCCTGTTCCTCGTCGACGACGACCAGCCCGAGGCGCTCGACCGGGGCGAAGATCGCCGAGCGGGCTCCGACGACCACGCGCGCGTCTCCCGTTGCGATCCGCTCGCGCTCGTCGCGCCGCTCCGCCTCGGTCAGGGACGAGTGCAGAACGGCCACGCGGTCGCCAAAGCGTGCCCGGAAGCGCCCGAATGCCTGCGGAGTGAGGGCGATCTCCGGGACGAGCACGATCGCACCGAGCCCCTGTTCGAGGGCGGCCTCGCACGCTCGTAGATAGACCTCCGTCTTCCCGCTCCCGGTCTCGCCGTAGAGGAGATAGTGCGCCGGCCGGCGGAGCGCTCCGACAACCTGCGCGAGCACGCGCTCCTGCGCCTCGGTCAGCGCGTCGGGACGCGGCTCGCCTGCGAGATCCTCTGCACGCGGCCGCCGCTTCGCACCGGCGCGCCGCTTGCGGGCGGGCGGGGCCACAAGCGCGAGTGTCCTGGCCGGAGTGGAGCCGTAGTAGTCCGCGAGCCAGAGCGCAAGGTCGACGAGCGGTTCCGGGACCGAGCCGAGCACCTCCGAGACGGCGACCGGCTGGACGTCCTCGGGCACCTCGTCCTCGAGTGCGACGACCACCCCCCGGCGCTTGGAGCGCCCGAATGCAATCGAGACGATCGACCCGCGCTCGAGCCCGTCGGCCAGGTACGTGAAGGGCCTGGCGAGTGCACGCGCGGTCACGAGCGGATAGACGGATGCGTATCGAGGCACTGGGTAGAATCGTCGCATGGCCCAGGGACATTCAACGGACGAATACCTGGAGACCATTTACTTCCTCGCCTTCCCGGTCGGCGAGTACCAGCCGGCCACGAAAGGCTCCCGGACCGTAGCCGTCCGGGTCGCGGACATGCTCGGCGTCTCACGCGCCTCGGCAAGCGAGATGTTGAAGCGGTTGGAAGCTGACGGGCTCGTCGAGCGCGGTGAGCACAAGGAGGCGATCCTGACACCCGAGGGCCGCAAGCTCGCCGAGCGCGCCGTCCGGCGCCACCGGATCATCGAGCGCCTGCTCACGGACTTCATGGGCTACACGCCCGGCGAGGCGCACGAGCAGGCCGATCTACTGGGCGACACCTTCACGGACGAGATGATCGAGCGGATCGCGAAACAGCTCGGGGACCCGGAGCGCTGCCCGCACGGCTGGCCCGTCAACACCGAGTTCGAGCAGGCCGAGAACCGAGACCTTGCTGCCCTCTCCGAGCTGGCGCCCGGCACGCGCGCGGAGATCGTCCGACTGGCCGAGCACGACGGCGAGCTCCTCCACTGGTACTACGACGAGGGCCTGGTCCCCGGCACGACCATCGAGCTGCGCGAGTCCCAGCCCGAAGAGGGCCCGATCACCGTCAAGCTGAACGGTGGCGAGCGGGAGATCGGCGAGCGAGCCGCAGCCGGCCTCTTCGTCCGCGCGGCCTAGCCCCGCCTGCTACTCGAAGCGGATCGTGATCCGCGTGAAGCCGAGCGAGCGCAGAAGCGACGTGAGCGTAGCCCTGGTGTTCTCCTCGGCACGCGACCGGAGGCCGGGCGTGCCGCCTGCTGCCTCGGTCAGCTTCCGCTCTGCGACGAGATAGAGCTCCTGCTCGGAGCCGCTCTCGTCGGAAAAGGCGTCGCCGATCGCGTTGAAGAGCCCGCGGTCCCGCTCGTAGACGTAGCTCTCCGCGAGGTCGAGCTCTGCCGGGTAGAGCACGGCGTGCGGAAGCGTGACCGTGGCAGCCCGCCGGTCGGCCGAGAGCTGGACGTCGTCGCCACCGACGGCCCGCAGGTCGACGCCCCCGTCGACGGAGCCCTTGGCGACGAAGAGCGTCCGCTCGCCCAGGAGCTCGTCGGGGAGCTTTGTGTCCTTCCTCAAATCGACGATGACCTGGTAGTTGCCGGCGGCAGCGCGGAACTCGCCCAGGTCCTGGATCGACTGGAGCACGGGCGGGGACGAGCGGATGGTCGTCTCGGAGCTGAACGGATTGTCGAAGGACGGCATCAGATCGCGCACCCAGTTGAATCCCGCGACCAGCGAGACGATCACGAGTACGAGCGCGACGAGGCCCCATGGCATCCCGCGCTGCGGTGGTGGCGCCTGCGGCGGAAGCGGTGGCTGGTGCTCGGGTGAGTGCGGCGATTCGGTGCCGCGCTCGGGACTGACGACCCCCATGACGAAGCCGAGAGTAGCACGGGGAAGAGGGCGTTCTAGGCCGGGGCGCCGGCGGCGAGGCCGGCGGACTGCCGAAGCGCATCGACCTTGTCGGTGCGCTCCCACGTGAAGTCGTGATCCAGGCGTCCGAAGTGGCCGTACGCCGCCGTCTTCTGGTAGATCGGGCGCATCAGGTCGAGGTCTCTGATGATCGCGGCAGGCCGGAGGTCGAAGTGGTCGCGGACGAGCTCCTCGATGCGGCTCGCCGGCAGCTCCTCAGTGCCGAAACACTCGACCTCGATCGAGACCGGGTGGGCGACGCCAATCGCATACGCAACCTGGAGCTCGCAGCGATCGGCCAGCCCGGCGGCGACGATGTTCTTCGCGACGTACCGGGCCGCATACGCGGCGGACCGGTCGACCTTGGTGGGGTCTTTCCCGGAGAAGGCACCGCCCCCGTGGCGCGCAGAGCCGCCGTAGGAGTCGACGATGATCTTCCGGCCGGTCAGGCCGGTGTCTCCCATCGGCCCTCCGACCACGAACTTGCCGGTCGGATTCACGAGGACGAAGTCCCGCTCCTCGAAGCGCTTCTCGTCGTAGAGATCCTTGGGCAGGATCGGATGGAGGACATGCTCGATCAGATCCGGCTTGATGAGGGTATCCGCGTCCAGGCCGTCACGATGCTGCGTGGAGACGAGCACCCTCACGATCTCCGCGGCGCGCTGGCGCCCGTGCTCGTCGACCTCGTAGCGGACAGTCACCTGGGCCTTGCCGTCCGGCCTCAGGTAGGGCAGGACATCAGCCTTCCGCACCTCGGCGAGCCGCTTCGTGATCCGGTGCGCGAGCATGATCGGGAGCGGCATGAGCTCCTCGGTCTCATTGCAGGCGTACCCGAACATCATGCCCTGGTCACCCGCGCCCTCCCGGTCGAGCGGATCCGTCTCGCCGGGATCGTGCTGCACCTCGTAGGAGACCTCGACGCCCTGGGCGATGTCCGGGGACTGCTCGTCGAGAGCGACGATGACGCCGCACGTGTCGGCGTCGAACCCGTACTTGGCACGGTCGTAGCCGATGTCCCGGATCGTGCGGCGCACCAGCCTCGGGATGTCCACATAGGTCGATGTCGTCACCTCGCCAGCGACCACTACGAGCCCCGTGGTGACGAGCGTCTCGCAGGCAACTCTCCCACCTGGATCGTCGGTGAGGACCGCATCGAGAACTGCGTCGGAGACCTGGTCGGCAACCTTGTCGGGATGCCCCTCGGTGACCGATTCAGACGTGAAGAGGTACTCGCGCTCAGGCACGGCGGCGAAGGCTACTGGATCGCCAGGAAGCCGGAGACCGTCACACGATCGTCGTCCGCAGTCGAGTAGAGGAGGAATGAATCGAGCGGCTCGACGTTCTCCTCGACCTGTGGCGACTGCCCGGACAGCGATCCGGCCAAGTCGAGGGCGGTATTCAAGTTGACGTAGAGGATGCCGCTCGTCTCTTCGGGTATGTCCGTGCTCTCCCGGGCGCTCGAGTACGTCTCGTCGTCCGAAAGCTTCTCGCCGTCCCCCTGCATCGCCTCGATCGTGCCGGCCGTATTCGTGATCACCAGCTTCCCGTCGAAGCCCGCATAGATGATCGTCGTCCCCTGATACTCGACGGCCTTCGCCTTCACTCCGCCAATGTCGATCGACTGCGGGGTCGGGATTCCGGGCGAGAACTGCGCCGCCCGAGCCAGGAGCTTGTCGATCGTCTCGATTGCTTGCTCCTGGTCGTCGACGTTCAGAACGAGCTGGATGCCCGGGAGGCCGGGGCCGCTCGCCGCCGGGTATACGGCGATCGCTCCCTCTTGCTCGAAGAGCGGCAGCACGTCGCGGTCGAGCGAGAGTCCGAGCGCGAGCTCGATCTGCCCCAGTTGCTGGTCGAACTGATCGTTCGCCTCGCCGGCGCTCTTGAGGCTCTCTCGCACGCCCTTGGCAAGGTTGTTGAAACCGACGTAGGCAAGGGCCCCGGCCGGTAGCTCGTCCGGAAGCGAAGCTTCGAACGTGTCGGTCGGCTGGGTCGTCTTGCCCGTTGCCTGGAACCGAAGCCCGCCGTCCTCGGCGCTGACCGTGCCCCCGACAGACGGGACGCCGTTCGGGAAAAGCTGACCGAGGGTCTGTGCGCTCCCTACTGGCCCCGCTGCCTCGTACGACTCCAGGATCAGGTCAGCGTTCACGTAGGCCCGGGCGAGGGCGTCGTCGGGCAGGCCTTCCATCGCGTCGGCGAACCGGCCGCTGTCGGCGAGTGTGCCGCCCGATCGCATCTGATTGAAGAGGTCGATGGAAGCCTGGGTTTCCGCGAGGACAGTCCAGCCGTCGACCTCCTCCTTGACGGTGGGCGTTCCATTCGGGTCCTTCTGCAGAAGCGCGTCGAGCTTGGCAGGGTCGTCGGGCTGGAGCAGAACGACCACCTCGGGTTTCGGAGCTTCTGCGTCCTGCCCCAGATCGAGGAGCACGATGTCGAGCTCGGGGCCAAGCGCGGGCTTCACGTCCCGCTCGAAGTCGACGTCCTCCTGCTCGAGCTCCGCGAGGGCCATCCGCAGCAGGCCGTCACTCCCGGGAAACTTGTCGAGCAGCGTTCTGAACGTCTTGATCTGGTCGCCCTCGAAATCGGTGTTGAGGGAGATGAAGAGCGGCGCCGAGGCCGGCGCTATTTCCGCACCGGCCGCGCTCGAAGCGCTGCTGCCTCCGCCACAGCCGGCCGCAACGACGGCGAGGCCGGCGACGAGCGCGATTACGAGGGCTCGGGGTCTCACGCAATCAGTGTAGACATCCTTTCGTGGAGCCTCATTCCCCCGTGGGCTTCCGCCCCATGAGCCCTGTCGCCAGCTCCGCCAGGCTCGCGCCGCTCAGAATCTGACACACGGCCTCCGTAATCGGGAGTTCGACCGCGAGACCACGCGCCAGGTCCTGAAGGACCGGCGCCGTCGTGAGGCCCTCGACCGCCATCGCGATCTCGGCCAGCGCCTCCTCGGGCGACGCACCCCGGGCGATCAGCTCGCCCGCCCTGCGGTTGCGGCTGTGGCGGCTCCAGCAGGTGACGACGAGGTCTCCCATGCCGGCAAGCCCCGAGAATGTCTCCGGGCGCCCGCCCGCGGCTTCGCCGAGCCGCGCCATCTCCGCCAGACCCCGCGTGATGATCGCCGCCTTGGCGTTGTCCCCCACCTCGAGCCCGTCGACGGCGCCTGCCGCGAGGGCGATCACGTTCTTCGTGGCGGCGCAGAGCTCGACCCCCACCACATCCGTGTTGACGTACACCCGGAACCTCGGCGAGATCAGCTCCTCCTGGAGCTTGAGGGCCAGCTTTTCGTCCTCCGAGGCGATCACCGCGGCCGCAGGGAGACCGGCCCCGATCTCCTCGGCGTGATTCGGCCCCGAGAGGACGGCGACCGACCGCCCTTGAACGCCGGTCGAGAGCCGTTTCCCGGTGGACGGATCCAGCCCCTTCGCCAGGGAGAGGACCGGAGCGGTCCCCGGAAGCGCTCGCGCAACCTCGCCGAAGACGCGGCTCGGGACGGCAAGGCAGACGAGCTCGGCGTCCGCGATCGGCGCCTCCCCGACCGTGGTGGCCGAGATGGCAGAGAGGTCGGTCGCCGGGACGTAGCGGGGGTTCCGTCCCGTCTCGGCGATAGCGAGCGCCTGCATCGCGTCGCGGCAGGCGAGCGTCACCTCGTGGCCGCGCTCGGCGAGGAGAGCCGCGAACACGGAGCCCCACGACCCGCCTCCGACGACGACGGCCCTCACGAGCGGCGCGCGAAGTCGATGATGACCGGAACGCCGGAGAGGTCGAACTCGTCTCGCACCTGGTTCTCGACCCAGAAGCCGTAGTCGCGGGTGAGGAGGCCCGGGTCGTTCACGAAAAACTTGAAGCGCGGTGGTCGCACGCCGACCTGCGTCCCGTAGAGCAGGTTCAGGCGCCGGCCATTTCGCTGCGGGCCCGGCCGGCGGCTGCGGAGCTCCTGGAGAAACCGGTTCAGCTCCCCCGTGGGCACGCGGGCCGTGTGCTTGGCGTGCAGCTCCTCGACCCGGTCGAGCAGCTTCCCGAGCCCGCGCTTGCTCTCCGCCGAGACGGCAACCAGGGGCGGGCGCTGCCGCAGCCGGTCCTGGAGTCGCGGGCGAACGTCCTCGATCCCGACCGTGGCGATGTCCCATTTCGAGAGGACGACGAGCGTCGAGCACCCCGCCGCCCGCGCAACATCGGCGACGGCGAGGTCCTGGTCGACGAGCCCCTGGCTCGCATCGACGAGCACTAGCGCAACATCCGCGCGTTCTGCGGCCTGGAGCGTGCGGAGCTCCGAGTAGTACTCGATGCCCTGGCGTTGTTTGCGCTTGCGCCGCATCCCGGCCGTGTCCACGAGGACGAACGTCGTGTCGCCTCGCCTCAGTACCGTGTCGATCGAGTCACGCGTCGTACCGGGCACCTCCGAGACCATGACGCGATCGGCGCCGACCAGCGCATTCAGGAGGCTCGACTTTCCGACGTTCGGGCGGCCCAGGATGGCCACCCCAACGGCGTCCTCGCCGACCTCCGGGGGGCCCTCGCCCGGGAGCTCGTCGACGATCCGGTCGAGCAGGTCCCCGGTTCCATGGCCGTGGAGTGCGGAGACCGGGATCGGATCGCCGAGGCCGAGGCGATGGAACTCGAGCGCCTCGTCGTCCCGAGATGGGTCGTCGACCTTGTTCACGAGCACGAGGACGGGCTTTCGAGCACGCCGGAGGATCTCGGCCACCTCCTCGTCGCCGGGCGTGACACCGCTCTTCGCATCGACGATGAAGAGGACGAGATCGGCTTCCTCCACAGCGCGGCGCGCCTGCTCGACGATCGCACGGGTGATCGGCGAGGGATCGACGATGTCGACGCCCCCCGTGTCGACGAGGATGAATCGCTTGCCATTCCATTCGCAGACGATCTCCTTGCGATCGCGCGTCACGCCCGGCGTCTCGAAGACCACTGCCTGGCGCGTAGCCGACAGGCGGTTCACAAGCGTCGACTTGCCGACATTCGGAAAGCCGACGACCGCAACCGTCCCGAGCAGCGGGGCCGTCATTCGCTCTTCGAAGGTACGGCGGCGCGCCGTGGCGGCACGCCTTTGGGCCAGCCCGCTTCCTCCATGCGCTTCAGGAATTCCCAGAGGCGCCTGATCTCGGCCTCGATCTCCTCGGTTGCCTTGCGGTAGCCCTTCGAGTTCCGGGGGTATTCGCTGAAACGGATCGGCTCACCCCAGGCGAGCCCGACCTTTGTCCGGGGCGATCCGACCCTCCAGCGATCGGTCCCGTAGATCGCGGCCGGGACGACGGGAACTCCCTCCTGAATTGCGACCATTGCGGCACCGGGCTTCGCCTCGCCGGGCTGGCCGTGACGCTGGCGCGTCCCTTCGACGAACATGCCGAGGAGCAGGTTGTTCCGAACTGCCTGGCGCGCGAGCCTGACGGCGTCCCGATCCGACTCGCCGCGGCGCACGAAGAGCGTTCCGAAGGATCGGATGAAGGCGCCGGCGAACGGCACCGCGTGGACCTCCGCCTTGGCCAGGTACGAGATCCGACGCGGGCAGGTGGCCCCGATCACGGGAATATCGATCCAATGGATGTGGTTGACGGCGAGAACCGCCCCACCCTCGCGCGGAATGCGCTCGGCCCCGTACACCCTGATCGAGGTTGTGGCGTGCGTCAGAGCGGCGAGAAGCGTCCGCCCGACGCCCCACCACATGACGGCATGCAGTTTCATGCGCGGGCGCGGGCGGTGACAGCGTCCTCGATCCGCTCGACGACCTCGTCGATCGAGAGCTCCGTCGTGTCGATCGTCTGCGCGTCCGGCGCCGGTCGTAGCTGATGTGCGTCGCGCTCGTCGCGGAGACGCAAGTCGGTGGCAAGCGCGTCCGCGCCGATCCCCGGCCGCTCGGCCTCCCGTCGCTGGGCGCGGACTCGAGCGTCGGCGATCAGGTAGATCTTCACGTCCGCGCCGGGGACAACGACGGAGCCGATGTCGCGGCCCTCCATGACGGCATTCCCCTCCTCGGCCAGGAACCGCTGGCGCTCGCGTAGAACGGTGCGAACGGCCGGGTGGCGGGCGACCGAGGAGACGACCCGGTCGATCTCGGCGGTCCGGATCAACGACGTGACGTCACGGCGGGCGATGCTGATCCGATCCTCGTCGAAGCGGGTTTCGCTCTCCTGGGCGAGCGAAGCCATCGCCTCCTCGTCGTCGAGGTCGACGCCGCGCTCGAGCGCCAGCCAGGTCAGCGCCCTGTACATCGCTCCGGTGTCCAGATAGCGAAAGCCGAGACGCCCTGCGAGCCGACGAGCGACCGTGCTCTTCCCGGTCCCGGCGGGACCGTCGATGGCGACGATCATCGCGCGCGAACGCCGGCGAGGCGTACCTCGCCCCGGCTGCGACGGAAGGGGGCCGGTGTAGGTCGAATCACCTGACAGCGAGAGAGTCGAGGATCTCGAAGAAGTCGGGGAAGCTTACAGCGACGCTTTCTGCGCCCTCGACCTCGGCACCCTCCCTGGAGACGAGCCCGGCCGCCGCCCCGAGCATCGCGATCCGGTGGTCGCCCCGAGCGTCGATCACGCCCCCGCCCCTGGGGCGGGAGG
>WUUC01174305.1_pt1 | contig 12550 bp, 7 predicted proteins | sample 6278441 | NCBI WGS metagenome assembly WUUC01 (sample SAMN13675441, study PRJNA597444) | soil metagenome | isolation source: soil | place: USA: Washington | collected 2017-10 | reverse complement strand
GTTACGTCAGGCATGAACACGAACTGACCGCTCGTCGACGCCAGCAAGCGATACAACGCCTTGTCGCCCATCGCGCCGCGGTATGCGCAGTCGATGATGCGACCGTCGCGGACGGTGATTTCGCCGGTCGCACCTTGCGCCTCGACGCGCAGAGTCCCCGTGCGCCGATTGGCAGCGAACACCTGCAACAGGTCGAAGAGCGCGACTTGTTCGAGATCGCCGCGCAGCTCCGGCTCGCGCTTGGGCGCGCTGCGAGCGCGAAAGATCGATTCGATGCGAGCCACCACTTCGGCAACATGGAAAGGCTTCACCAACGCTTCGACCCGCGGATCGAGCGCGCTGAGATAGGTCGGATCGGCAGCCGTGAGAACGAAGGGATGGGCCGTAGAAGTGCGTGGATTGTCGCGAAGCACTTCCAGGAAGGTTTGCACGTCGACCACGGGAACTTCACGGTCGACGATCACTACGTCCGGCGCGCTCTCGACCGCGCGCTGCAAACCCGCCCTTCCGTCTGCGCAGAGCGTCACGTGGTGGCCACGCGCACGCAGCGCACGAGAAAGCGTGCCGAGCGTGTTGTAGTCGGCGTCGACGATGAGAATCCGGCCCTGGAAGCGCTCGTTCACCTGAGCTCCGGCTGAAGGTGGTAGGTCTCTTGCAGTGCGTGTACGAGACCTTCGACTAGTTCGAGATCCGACGAGTGATAGGCCACCACCTGGCCGCTTTCGCCGCGCCGGGCGGTAAGGCAGTAGCCGCCGCGCTCGGTGATGCAAAGGATGAGCGCCGTGTTCTTGAGGCGTGCATCGGTGAGGGGAAGTCTGATTTCGGCCGCAGGATCGCGCAGCGATTGGGCCGGGCCCAACAGCCACGTGCGCAGTGTTCGCGTACCCAGCGACGAGACGGTGCGCGCGACGTGGTTGCTCATCTCCGCATCACCGGCGACATAGAGCGCGCCAGCGACGTTGTCGCGCGCTGCGTCACGAATCAGGCTCGTCGCGATGTGCGTGATGAGCGCGAGCGGCATGACAGCGCGCGAACCCGCTCCGCTCGGCTCGAACATGTCGTCTTCATCGCTCTCGTCCGAGAGCAACTCGTCGGCGATGTGCCAGAAGCTTCGCCCCTCCAGGTCAAGCCGTTGCCACGTGCCGTGTTGAGAACGATCGCTGCGCTTGCGACTTAGCTTCAACAACACGCCTAAATCTGCGCCGTCCGCGGGAAAGACGCTGATGCCGATGCTGGGTGCTATCCGAATCGTCTCGAGCTTGGTGGAAACGAGCGGCGCGTTTACCTGAAGATCCGAAGGCAGACTCTTGAGTCGCTCGAGAATGCGGCGACGGCAGGCGAGTGCCCCCAAGCGACTCGTTTCGGGCAACAGCAAAAAGTATTCGTCGTCACCCACGCGCGCCACCACGTCACTGTCGCGCACGGCTGCTAGCACGCCGGTCGTCACGGCACGGCGTAAGGCAAGCGCGTCGTGTGAAGGCAAGCCGTGGCTGAGTGCATCCATGCCCGACAAACGCAGGGTGAGCAGCGCGAATACACGGTGATGGCGAATGGCCCGCTCGATCTCGCGTGCCGCGACGTCGCCGAAGTAAGCAAACGTGTAGGCGCCCGTTTCAGGATCCTTGATCCCACCGCGCGCGATCGCATCGACGCGTCGCGCTGCGGTCAAGGTCGCGCTGGCGAGCCGCGCGATGACTTCCAACAGCTCCTCGACGTCTGCGGGTAGAGGCGCCGCTTGCGCGCGCTTCATGATGACCGCGCCGATTCGTGCGTCGCCGCTCGTCAGCACGAGGTGCACTTCGTCGCCAAGCTTGCCGACGCTCTCCCCGCGTCCGACGGCCACGTCGCGTGCCGACACGTAATCAGGAACGAGCGTTTGTTCACCGGCCACGCCGACGCGTACGAAGCGGTCAGAACCGATCGTGTCGGGAAGATAGAGAGCGCGCGCGACCGTGCTTATTTCGGCTGCACAAGCATCGAGTACCAGCGCCGCCACCGCCGCGGGATCGGATTCGGCGACGAAGGCCGCACAACGCGCGAACGTTTCGGTTCGCTTCGCACTCGATGCAATCTTGGCGCGTAAGTTGGCGCGCTCCGCGATCAACATGCGGCGCTCGCGTGCACGATCGGCGGCGACCAAAATTTCGTCACCGGTGAGCGGCGTGACGACCGTGCTCAACACCCCCAGTGCCATCGCGCTAGCGGCTTCCTCGACCTCGTCTGCCGCCGACATGACGACGACGTCGAGATCTGGATAAAGCGCGCGCAAGTGGTGAACGAGCGCAAGCCCATCGCCGCGCGGCATGGACAGCGAAACGAGCGCGAGATCGTAAGGTTCCTGGCTCAACCGAGCGAGTGCATCGGGAACATCGGAGCAGACGCCGGCGCGATCCCCATTGTCCTCGAGCACGCGCACCGCAAACTCGGCGTCGCTCGGGTCCGCAGCTACGACGAGCACGCGCAGGCGCGGTGCAGTCATGCGAGCACCTCGAACTCGCCCGTGAACACCTGACGTGCAGGTCCGGTCATCTCGAGGGCTTCGCCGCGCGCGGCCACGCGAATCGTGAGCACACCGCCAGGCAAAGTGACTTCGATCGGCGTGTTACGCATGGCGCGGCCCGTCTCGACGGCGGCCACAGCCGCTGCGCAGGCCCCGGTTCCGCACGCCAGAGTGAAGCCGACGCCGCGTTCCCACACCCGCAAGTTCACAGCACCTGGTTTGACCATCTGCGCGAAGCCCACGTTCACGCCGGCGCGAAAACGCGCGTCGCGCTCGATGCGTGGACCGAGTCGATCGATGTCATCTCCCACGTCTTCAAATAGTACCGCGTGCGGATTGCCCATCGATACCGTCGTGACGCGAAGTGAGCGTCCATCGATGTCGAAAGGTCGGTCGACATGCTCACCTTGCCCATCGCGCAAGACCTCGGACGCATCGAGCGATGGCGCAGGCATGGCAACGCGGACGCTGGCCGCGCCTGCGCCTTGCCGCGAAACAGCCACAGCATGCGGCCCCGCATCCGTATCGACTTCGAACTGCAGGCCGAGGTGCTCACGCTGCGCCCAATGTAAGGCCACACAACGCAGACCATTGCCGCACATTTCAGGCTGCGAGCCGTCGGCATTGATCACGCGCATGAAAGGACGACCGTGCGCGAGCCCAGTCAGCAACACGCCGTCGGCCCCGATGCCGAAATGGCGGTCACAAAGCTGTCGCGCCAAGCCGCTATCGATCGCGGGGAAAGCGGATTCGTCGACGACGATGAAATCGTTGCCGAGACCTTCGTACTTGGTAAAGCGGAGATTCACGCCACGTCAGTGTACTCGACGGGCGGCAACCCGAGCTAGACGGCGGGCGCTACGGCTAGCGGTCCGAGGGAACGGCTGGCGGAGTGTGGTTGGCGAGCCGTCGTGCTGCGCGTCCGGTGGTGGCCTGCTTGCGCAGGGCGCTTTCCAGCTTCCAACGCTCCTCTGGCTCAGTCTCCACCAAGAACTGACACGTTCCCCCGCTCAACGTGGCAACCGGCAGCCCGTCGCGAAGGAGCAAACGCGCCGCGGCCACCGCCGGCAAGCGCGCGCCCGGCGTGATGATGCCAATCAAGTTCAGGGGATCGACCGCGCTCAGCGACAACAGTTCGCCGCGTGGTTCCTCGCGGCGCGCCTTCCGCAACAAGCCCACAGCGTCCGGGTGCGCATACTGCTCGCCCACGAAACCGGCGACGAAACGACCGCCACGTACTTCGCCTCGCGCCTCCATGCGTCGCAGCGCACGCAGGATGTCGCCCCACGAAACCGCCAAATCCTCCCGCTCGAGCACCTTGCGCATCACCACACCCCAGCGTGCGAGCAACGTACGTGCGACCGCCTCCGCGTCGGCCGTACCGTCGTTGTGTAGCAGTGCGTAGCGGCCGGCTTGTTCGATCGCGGATGCGCGTTTGTCGTGGCGTGGGTGATTGCGCGCGCTTCGTTCGGCACATAACGCGCGCAGGCCTGAGAAGCCGTCGCTCGTGACCATGCCTTGAGCGACGAGCTCACCCAAGGCGGCTTCGACAGCGCTGCGCACGAGGCCCGTGGCGCGACAGAGATCGGCGAGAAAGCTCGCGCCATGATTCGCCAGATGTTCACGCACGCGTTGTGCAGGTGAAGAGAGCGGTGGCACCTCACTTGGATGCGCCCGCAGCGACCCCAGCAGCTCACGCGGAAACAGCGCGATGGGCGTAGAACGCACCGGACCTGCGGGACGCGGCTTGTCGTCACTGCGCGCGGCTCGTGCCCAAGCCACCCGACCCGTCCACGTGAGCACATCGAGCGCGCTCGGATCGTAGCCGTGCATCCGCGCGGGCAAAACATCGCGTTCCCACGCGCTCGCGGCGATTTCGAAACCCGCCAGCTGCTCCACCAAGTGATACAGCCCTTCGATGCCACCCATCCGCGCCGCTGAGCTGGCATGCTGATGGTGGGCGAAAAAACGCATCAAAACCGCTTGTGAAACCGGCTCGATTTCGCTGCGCAGCCGTTCGAGGGTCGCCCGATGAATGCGCGCGAGCAGCCGGCGTTCGCACCACTCCACGTCCGTGATCGCGGCCGAAGGTCGATAGCGGCCGCGCAACACGAATCCCTCCGCCTCGAGCGCGCCCAGCGCGACGTCAACGTCGCTCGTGCTCAGACCGAGTGCAGCAGCGATCTCCAGATTCGTCGTCGGTCCAACGGCCTCGAGGCGACCGCGTACGACTTCGCGCAGCGCCTCTTCGCGCGAATTGACCGCTACCGCGGCCGAGGCGGGTTGCGACACGTTCGGCGTCAGGCGCAAATCGCGATCGATCCAACGCCACAGCGATACGCGCTCGGCCGCGATCCACAAGCGCGCACCCGCCACATCGAGCGTCGCTGCCCTGCCCGTGTCGACTAACTCGCTGAAAAAAGCGCCGAGATTGCGCGATTTACCCTCCAGCTCCGGCAGCGCCGCATGCACCAACAACGCGTCGTGCAGTTCATCGGCATCGCGCGCGTCCGGTGCGCACTCAGCCACCACTTTGTCGATGGCCGCTGGATCGAGCGCTCCCAAGTCACGGGCCGTGGCCGGGTCGAGCCAACGTCGCTGAATGACGGCTTGGGTACGCCTTTCCTCGAGCGGGGCGTCGTCCAAAAAAGCGTAAGGTCGCGCGTTGAGGATCTCCTGGGCCAACGGTGACGGCTCGGTCAGATCGCGCGCGACGCAGGTGATGGCGCCTGACTCGATACGCTCCAACAGGGCTTCGAGGCCTTTGATGTCCATGGCCTCGTGCAGGCAGTCGTCGACCGTCTGCTGCACAAGTGGATGGTCTGGAATTTCCCGTTCGCCTTCGAGGTTCTCGGCGCAGGCGACTTGGTCGGGGAAGGAAACAGCGAGCAAATCGTCCGAAAGCATGCGTTGAAAACGCGGCGCCACCTTCTTGCCGCTTTGAAAGCGCGGCACGGCGAGCGCGCGCGACGCGTTCCAGCGAAAACGCGTATTGAACATCGGCGCGGCCAACATCGCTTGGATCAAGACGTCGCGGGCATGATGCTTGCGCAGCAAGCGGAAAATATCCTCGAGCGCGAAGCTGTGCATCGGACCGAGCGACAACACGACCGCATCATCGTTCGCTGCGGCCTGCAGTTCGACGTTGAAACTGCGACAAAAGCGCTTGCGCAAAGCGAGGCCAAAAGCTCGATTGATGCGCGTGCCGAAGGGCGAATGCAGCACGAGGTGCATCGACTCGGTTTCGTCGAAGAAGCGCTCGAGCACCATCGTTTGATCGGTGGGCATCACGCCCAACATCGCGCGCGTGGCGGCCAAGTACTCGACGAGTTGCAGCGCAGGTTCGCGCGCGAGCTGCAGCTCGGTTTGCGCGCGGGTTAAAGCTGCATCCGCGCCTTCGAATAGCCAGCCATCGACGCGCGCGCGCAATGCACACACAGCTTGCGAGAGTTCGTCGGTGCGTCCGGGGGCCTCTGCGACCCAAAACGGAATCGACGGCGGTTGGCCTCGTGCATCTTCCACCCGCAGCCGCCCAGATTCGACGCGGCGAATGCGATAGCTCGTGTTGCCGAGCTGAAAGACGTCGCCTTGCATGCTCTCGATGGCGAAGTCTTCGTGCACGGTGCCTACGCGCACGTCTTCGGGTTCGAGTACCACTTCGTAATCGAACGTATCCGGGATCGCGCCACCCGACGTGATCGCCAACAGCCGTGCCCCACGTCGACCCTTGACCCGCCCATTCACGGCATCGTGATGCAGCAGCGCAGCCCGACGACCGCGGCGCGTGGAAAAACCGTCTGCGAGCATGGTCACGACCGCATCAAAAGCAGGGCGCGGAAGATCTCGATAAGGCGACGCACCGCGGACGAGTGCGAACAGCTCATCGAGCGACCAGTCTTCGATGCCGCACGCCGCCACAATCTGCTGCGCCAGCACGTCGAGAGGCGCTTCGGGGATGTGCAAGCGATCGAGCTCGCCTTGACGCACGGCATCCAGCAACGCCACGCATTCGACCAAGTCATCGCGACTGAGCGGAAAAAGCCGGCCTTTGGGGGTGCCGCGCAGGTGGTGACCCGACCGGCCGACACGCTGCAGAAAAGTAGCGATCGAACGCGGCGAAGCGATCTGGCACACGAGATCCACGTCGCCCACGTCGATGCCCAGCTCCAAGGACGAGGTCGCAACGAGTGCTTTGAGCTTTCCGGCTTTGAGGCGCTGCTCGGAGTCGAGGCGCTTTTCGCGCGAAAGCGAGCCGTGATGCGAGGTGACCTTCTCGTCGCCGAGTCGTTCGCTCAGTTGCTTCGCAACGCGCTCGGCGACGCGACGCGTGTTCACGAAGACGAGCGTCGTGGTGTGCGCCTGAATCAACGTCACCAACTGCTGGTAGATCTCTTCCCAGCCCTCGCCACTCATCACCGCCTCGAGTGGCGATGCCGGCAGGCTCAACGCCAGATCCAAGTTGCGACGATGGCCAGAGTCGACGATGCAACACGGCACATCGCGAGCGCCGACCAAGACGCGCGCCACGTTCTCGATCGGACGCTGGGTCGCACTCAAGCCGATGCGCTGCAACGGCATGCCTTGCCGCGCCACGAGTGCCTGCAAGCGCTCGATGCTGAGTGCCAGATGCGAGCCGCGCTTGTCGCGCACCAGCGCGTGGATCTCGTCGATGATCACGGTGCGCACGGTCGACAGCATGCGTCGGCCACCCTCGCTCGTGAGGAGCAGAAACAGCGACTCGGGCGTGGTCACGACGATGTGAGGCGGTCGCTTGGTGGCGGCGATACGCTCCTTTTGCGCTGTGTCGCCGGTGCGCACCCATGTTCGAACGGGCGCGAACACGATGTCGCGGGCCTTGAGTTCGGCGGCGATCCCATCGAGCGGAATCTGCAGGTTCTTGTCGACGTCGTGACTCAGGGCCTTGAGCGGCGACACGTAGAGCACCCGCGTTTCATCGGGCAGAGCGCCGTGCTCCGCGCTCTCGCGCACCAACACGTCGATCGCCCACAAGAAGGCAGCCAAGGTCTTGCCCGAGCCAGTCGGCGCTGCGATCAGGGTGTGTTCACCGCGCGCTATCGCAGGCCACGCGTCGCGCTGCGGGAGCGTCGGCTGGCCGAGAGAGCGTTCGAACCAGGTCGCGACGGCGGGATGAAAAGTCGAGAGCGGCATCGCAGGGGATCACGCTAGCACAGCTGCATCCCTGTTCAGCACCGATGACTAGCGCGAGGCGCGCTTCCGCTTCATCTTCCGCACATGTCTCGGATGGTGAATTGCGTAAAACTCGGACACGAAGCCGAAGGGCTGGACAAGCCGCCGATCAAAGGTGAGCTCGGGCAACGTCTCTTCGACAATGTCTCGAAAGAGGGCTGGCAACAGTGGATAGCCCACTCCACGATGTTGATCAACGAGCTGCGTCTCGACTTCAACGATCAGAAATCTCAGAAGATTTGGCTCACGGAGTGCGAGAAATTCTTCTTCGGTGAGGGCTCGTCGCTTCCGGAAGGGTTCGTCGCGCCCAAGTCGGAGTGAAGTCAGTCGGCGTCGCCGCGAATGCCGTAGCGCTTGGCCAGTTCTCGCAAGTGATAACGTGTTAGGCCGGCCGCCTGGGCGCTGCGCGTAATGTTGCCGGCGTGTTTGTCGAGCAGTGCCTTGAGATACGCGCCTTCGAACTGGTCGAGGACGCGTTGCTTGGCTTCTTTGAAAGGCAGTCCTTGGTCGACGAAGTGTGTCGCGTTCGATCCGCCCGCGCCGTCGGGCGGAGTGCGCTGTGACGAGGGCAATAGATCGGGCACGTCGAGCAACAACCCTTCCGCGAGCTGACCTGCGCGATCGACCGTGTTTTTGAGCTCGCGAATGTTGCCAGGCCACGCGTAAGCGCAGAGCCGCGACATGCCCTCGGGCGTTACGCGAAACCGTTGTCCCGAGTCCGGAAAGCGACGCTGCGCGACCTGTTCGAGAAACGCGGTGACGAGCAGAGGAATGTCCTCAGGGCGCTCACGCAGCGCGGGCAGCTCGACCGCGACGACGCCGAGCCGATAGTAGAGATCTTCGCGAAAGCTTCCCTGGCCTACCATCTTGCGGAGGTCGCGGTTGGTCGCGGCTACGACTCGCACGTCGACGGGGATCTCTTTGCCGCCGCCAACGCGCTTGATCGAGCGTGTCTCGAGCACGCGCAGCAGCTTGGGCTGCAAGCCGATGTCCAGCTCGCCTACCTCGTCGAGAAAGATCGTGCCGCCCTCCGCCTGCTCGAAACAGCCGGTCTTGCGATCGACGGCGCCGGTAAAAGAGCCCTTTTCGTGCCCGAACAGGGTGCTCTCGATCAAGTCGCGCGGGATGGCGCTGCAGTCTTGAACGACCAGCGGCTCCTTGTGCCGGCCGCTCGCGCGATGAAGAGCGCGCGCCACGAGCTCTTTGCCGGTGCCGGTTTCGCCACGCACCAGCACCGTCAGGTCGGTCGGCGCGACGCGCTCGAGCAGCGCGAAGATCTCGCGCATGCGCACGCTCTTGCCCACCAAATCGTAAAAAGATTCGCGCGGCGATACGTCGATTTCCACCGTGCCTTCGAGCGGTTCGAAACGCATGACAGTCTGGCCCAAGCGGATGCTCTGGCCGTGTTGAATCCACACCTCGCGTACGGCGAGCTCGCCGCAAAAGGTGCCGTTCGTGGAGTCGAGATCTCGCAGTAAGAAGCCGTGATCGAGGGCTTGAATCTCGAAATGGGTCCCGCTCACTGACTGGTCGGACAGCACGAGGTCGCAGATCAAACTACGTCCGACGGTGATGCGCTCGCGCTCGATCGACAGCTCTTTGCCTCGATCGGGGCCTTCGACGACGGCGAGCCGGCTGAGCCGTAACCGGCGCGTGCCCAGTGCCTGGTCGGTAAGCACTGCCGTCATCACACCGGTCACGTGCCCTCCGCCCGTAGCGCCGCGATCGCCGCCGCGTAATCCTTCTGCCCGAACACCGCGCTACCCGCAACGAGCACGTTTGCGCCTGCTTCGATGACGGCGCGCGCGGTGGCTGGCTTGATGCCGCCATCGACCTCGAGATCGATGGCCTTGCCGCTCGCCCGAATCATTTCGTGGATTCTGCCGATCTTCGGCAACACCCCGGGGATGAAGCTCTGGCCGCCAAAGCCGGGATTGACGCTCATCACCAGGACGAGATCGACGTCGTCGAGCACATAACGCAGACAATCTTCGGACGTGTGGGGGTTGAGCGACACGCCTGCTCGTTTGCCCAGCGCGCGAATCTGCTGCAGAACCCGGTGTAGGTGTGTGCACGCCTCCGCATGAACCGTGATCACGTCGGCGCCAGCCGCCGCAAACGACTCCACGTAGCGCTCTGGCTCCACGATCATCAGATGAACGTCGAGAGGCAGGGTGGTGACGCGCCGCAAAGCCTCCACCACGATGGGTCCGATCGTCATATTCGGGACGAAACGCCCGTCCATGACGTCGACGTGGATCCAGTCTGCCCCGGCCCGCGCGACCTCGGAAACGTCTTGGCCGAGGCGGGCGAAATCAGCGGACAAGATCGAGGGAGCGATCGCGACGGCCTTCACGCCGCGATTCTGCGCCAAGCACCGCCCATGTCAACGGTCAGGGAGGCGCTCATTGCAAGCGTTTTTGCGCGAAGGCCCGGTGGCTGCTATCCCGGCCGCACAAGGGCTTGATGGGTGCGCAAACGCCAGCACTGAAGGTTGACGCGACATGCGCTCGCCACCGACAATCGGGGGCGCGATCGCCGAGCATCGCGCGACGGCATGGCTGAGCAACGCTACCGCGTCATCGACCGACTTGAAGCCGGGGGCATGGCTGAAGTCTTCCGAGGGGAAGCTCTCAGCGTCCAAGGTTTCAAAAAACAAGTCGCTATCAAGCGCGTCTTGCCGCATCTCGCCCAAAACAAGAGTTTCATCCGGATGTTCCTGGATGAAGCGCGCTTGGGGGCGCGGCTCAACCACGCCAACATCGTCACGGTCTTCGACATCGGCGCCGCCGACAATACCTACTTCATCGTCATGGAGTTCGTGGATGGCGCGAACCTCAAGACCGTCCTCGAGACGCTGAAGAAGCAGGGTAAGCGCCCGGGTCCCAAGGAGATGCTCTACATCGGCATGGAAGTGTGCCGAGGGCTCTCCTACGCGCACGAGCTCCGCGACGACAACGGCACCCCGCTCCATATCGTGCACCGCGACATCTCGCCGCCCAACATCTTGCTCACGCAGCGGGGCGAGGTGAAGGTCACCGACTTCGGCCTCGCCAAAGCGACGACGCAGCTCGAAAAGACCGACCCCGGCGTGGTCAAAGGCAAGTTCAGCTATCTCTCACCCGAGGCGGCGATGGGCCAAGAGGTCGACGCCCGCGCGGACGTGTTCGCCGTCGGCATCGTGATTTGGGAAGCGCTCGCTGGCCGCCGACTGTTTTTGGGTGACTCGGACTACGAGACGGTCAAGAAAGTCCAAAAGGCGGAAGTGCCCAGTCTGCGCACGATCAACCCGGCGGTCGACGAAGCCCTGGACGGTTTGTTGCGCAAGACGATGGCGCGCGACCGCGACGAACGCTTCGGAAGTGCACGCGATCTGGGTGATGCGATCGCCGACTACCTATTCAGTCACAAGATGAAGGTCACGTCGTACGACGTCGGCAATCTAATCGTATCGGTCGTCGCAACCCGCTCGAAGGAGCGCGAGCGCAAGGCCGATTCGAGCATCATCGATCAGCTGATCCAGGAGGAACTGCTCGCGTTCACCTCTCTCGACGAGATGAACGATCCGCTCGATCCCAAGTCGGGGTCGATGCGACCGGGAGAACTTCAACCGCCTGCCGAGCGCGTGGGGGCTCGCCCGCTAGACGCGGGCTCTTTTAACGAGCGCCTCGAAAATCCGGCCGAATGGTTCGCAGACGACGAGCTCGATCAGCCGACCGCGTTCTTTGAACGGGCTTCCCTCGACACCAGCGAACCCGGCAAAAACCGCAGCGACCCGACTGACTTGGCGGCATTGCTCGAGCACGACGACGAGGGCCAGCGTGCGGCCGCTCGCGCGCAACAAAATCTGGCTGCGCTGCTCGAAAATGAGATGGAAAACACTTCAGAGCGGCCGCCTACCGAACTGAGCGACCTCGGACAACGTAAGTCGAGCGGCATGAAAGCCATGCCGGCGCATTCCGACGACAGCCTCAAGCCGCCCGTCAAATCCGGTGGTGGCGCGCTCAAGTACGTCCTGATCGGCCTGGTCATCCTGCTCGGCGCGGGCGCTGCTGCCTGGTTTGGCAAGCTTATCCCGCACTGAGCGCCCGGCAGCGCCTCATGGCAACGGGTGGACGCGTTCGGCTGCGTGCACGAAGGCGCCGAGTACGGCAGCGAGTTCACGAAATCGTACCGGCTCCCGCTCGCTCAAGTCCCTGCGTTCGCGAGGATCGAGCTTGACGTTGAACAAGCGCAGCGTGCCGTTCCGGCGATCGAACAGCAGCTTGTAATCGCCGAGGATGAGCGCCTTGAGATCTTGCGTTCGTGGTCCCTTGACGTAGCGATGCAGCTCCGTGAACACGGGACGGTGGGGCGCTTCGCGCCTTTCGATCATCCATGGCAGCAAGTTCAAGCCGTCCGCACCAGATAGATCAGCATCGGCAAGGGCAAGTAAGGTGGCGATGCCATCTAGGCTCGACGTCGGAAACCGATATTGCTGCGGCGCAAGCCCAGGAACATGCAGAATGAGCGGCACGCGCGTCTGATCTTCGTACAGGGAAGTCGCGTGATTGGTCGGATGATCTGGGCCAAAACCCTCGCCGTGATCTCCAGTAATCATGATTACGGTTTGCTCGCGCAGACCGCGCTCATCGAGGGCGGCGAGCACGTCTACAAACGCATCATCGACATTTTTCACGAGCCGTCGGTAACGAGCCGGCGAGCCTCTCGCTTCGTGCGGATCGAAGAGGTGCACCCATTGAAACCAACGCTTGCCCTGGGCCCGCTGCAGTTGGCGCAGCGCCCGATCGATCACCGGCGTGGATGAATCGTTGCGGCTCAGCATGCGGGGAAACTCGAGGT
>WUUC01163149.1_pt1 | contig 12552 bp, 9 predicted proteins | sample 6278441 | NCBI WGS metagenome assembly WUUC01 (sample SAMN13675441, study PRJNA597444) | soil metagenome | isolation source: soil | place: USA: Washington | collected 2017-10 | reverse complement strand
TTCCTCGGCTTGACGCCGGAGGGCGAGCGCGTCCTCTCTTGGGCGAAGCAGATCATCGCCGATTACGACAGCCTGAGGCAGGACCTTGCCTCCAGCGACGACGCGCTTTACGGCACGCTCAGGCTCGCAAGCATTCCCGCGACGTTGCCCTCGCTGCCTCACCTCATCCGGCCTTCTGCGCAAAGCACCCTGCCGTCAATGTGCAAGTAAAGTCGTTGAGCTCCATCGCCATTCAGCGCGGTCTCGACGATTTCGAAATCGATGCCGGGATCACCTATCTCGACAACGAGCCGCTGCGCCGGGTGCGCTGTCATGACCTTTACCGCGAGCGTTACGTCTTCATCACGCGGTCGGGGAAATTCTCTCGGCGAAAGTCCATTTCCTGGTCGGAGGCCGCCGACGAGCCGCTTTGTCTGCTCAGCCCAGACATGCAGAACCGCCGGATCATCGATCAGATTCTCGAGGGCGTGGGCGCCTCCGCCCGGGCTCGCATCGAGACCAACTCGTTCGTCTGCATTTTCTCGCATGTGGCCACCGGGGAGTGGGCGAGCATCGTTCCGCACGCCTGTGTGGAGACTTTCGGTTTCGGCACCGAACTGCGGGCCCTGCCGCTGATCAATCCCGTTTGTACGCATGCGATCGGCCTTGCCGTTTCCGACCGCGAGCCGCTCTCGCCGCTCGCAAACGCGCTGTTGCGCTGCGTGCGCTCGCTCGATCTCGAGGCGCAAGCCCCGCCTGCGAGCCGTCTCCGGCGATTGACGCCGGCTATCGATCGTTTCTCCAAATCGATTTGATCGGCGAACGTCCGCCGCTCGATCCTCCCGCGGGTCTTGAGAAGCGCGAAACGCGCTACGACCTGAATTGGAGGAAATGCTGGGATCAGCGGCGCCAAATTCCGCGTTGATCCCTAGAGGACCCATGCTTGGCGGCTCCCGCGCGAAGTCGTTCCGCGCCCCTGAAAAGCCGTCCTGCGCCCGAAAAGAGGAGAGGAAAATGGCGAAAGTGCTTTGTGTTCTTTATCCCGATCCCGTCGAAGGCTACCCGAAGACCTACGCGCGGGACGACATTCCAAAGATTACACACTATCCCGACGGCATGACGACGCCGACGCCGAGCGCCATCGACTTCAATCCGGGCCAATTGCTCGGCAGCGTCTCCGGCGAGCTTGGTCTTCGCAAATTTCTCGAAAAGGGCGGCCACACGCTGGTCGTAACCGCCGACAAGGAAGGCAAGAACTCGGAATTCGAGAGGGAGCTCGCGGACGCCGAGATCGTCATCTCGCAGCCCTTCTGGCCGGCCTATATGACGAAAGAGCGCTTCGACAAGGCGAAGAAGCTGAAGCTGATCATCACCGCCGGCATCGGCTCCGACCATACCGACTTGCAGGCGGCGATGAACAGGGGAGTCACCGTTGCCGAGGTAACCTATTGCAACTCGCTCAGTGTCGCCGAGCACATCGTGATGATGATCCTCGCGCTCGTTCGCAACTACATCCCGTCCTATGGCTGGGTGATGACGGGCGGCTGGAACATCGCCGATTGCGTCGAGCGTTCTTACGACCTTGAAGGCATGAATGTCGGCACCGTGGCCTCAGGCCGCATCGGCCTTGCCACGCTTCGGCGTCTGAAGCCGTTCGGCGTGAAGCTACACTATTACGACAAGCGCCGCCTGCTGAAGGACATCGAGGCGGAGCTCGATCTCACCTTCCATCCGAACGTCGAGTCGCTGGTGAAAGTCTGCGACGTCGTCACCATCAACACGCCGCTGCACCCCGAGACTGAGCACATGTTCAACGATACGCTGATCGCCAAGATGAAACGCGGCAGCTACATCGTGAATACCGCGCGCGGCAAGATCTGTGATCGCGATGCCATCGTGCGCGCGCTCGAAAGCGGTCAGCTCGCGGGCTATGCCGGCGATGTCTGGTTCCCGCAGCCGGCACCGAAGGACCACCCCTGGCGCAGCATGCCGCATCACGGCATGACGCCTCATATCTCGGGCAGCTCCTTGTCGGCGCAGGCGCGCTACGCCGCCGGCACGCGCGAGATCCTGGAAGCGTATTTCGCCGGCAAGCCCATTCGCGACGAATATCTGATCGTGGACAAGGGCAAGCTCGCCGGAACCGGCGCCAAGTCCTACACGGCCGGCGATGCCACCAAGGGCGCCGAAGCGGCGTAAGCGGACTCACATGTGAATGGGGCGGCCGTCCACTGCGAGGGCCGCCTCCTTCACCGCCTCGCTCAAGGTGGGGTGCGCGTGGCAGATGCGGGCGAGGTCCTCGGCCGAGCCGCCGAACTCGATCAGAACCGCAGCTTCGGCAATCATGTTTCCGGCGTCGGCGCCGAGAATGTGCACGCCAAGAACGCGGTCCGTCTCGGCATCGGCCAGCACCTTTACAAAGCCCTCCGTGGTGCGGTTCACCTTGGCGCGGCCATTCGCTGTGAACGGGAATTTGCCGGACCTATAGGCGACGCCCGCTTCCTTCAGCTCCTCTTCGGTCTTGCCGACCGAGGCGACCTCCGGTGCGGTGTAGATCACGCTCGGAATGGCGTTATAGTTCACATGCCCCGCCTGTCCGGCGAGGATCTCGGCGACCGCCACCCCTTCTTCTTCCGCCTTATGCGCGAGCATCGGCCCGGCAATCACATCGCCGATCGCATAAATGCCGGGATTGCTGGTTGCGAAACGTCCATCGACGGAGATGCGGCCGCGGTTGTCGGTCTTTACGCCGATATCAGCGAGGCCCAGCCCTTCCATGTTCGGCACGCGCCCGACCGCCATGAGAACGACATCCGCTTCGAGCGCCTCTTTGACGCCGCCGGAGGCAGGCTCGAGCATAAGCTTCAGGCCGCCGTTTGTGGCTTCGACGCTCGCCACCTTGGTGGAGAGGCGGAAGGCGATGCCCTGCTTCGCCAAAATCCGCTGGAAGGCTTTGGCAATTTCCGAGTCGAGACCCAGCGCGATTCGGTCGAGCATCTCGATCACCGTCACCTCCGAGCCGAGCCGCTTCCACACGGAGCCGAGCTCCAGCCCGATATATCCGGCGCCGATCACGGCAAGCCGCCGCGGTACTTCCGGCAGCGACAAAGCGCCGGTCGAAGACACGATGCGCTTCTCGTCGATGGTGATGCCGGGGACGGAGGCAATCTCCGAACCCGTGGCGATGACGATCGCCTTTGTCTGCACCTGCTGCTTCTCGCGGTTGACGAACGTGACCTCGACTTTCCCCGCTCCGACAATTCGCCCAGTGCCGTGAAAATGGTCGATCTTGTTCTTGCGCAGGAGAAAGGCCACGCCATCGACATTGCCCTTAACGCCCTCGTCCTTGAAGGCGAGCATCGCGGGAAGGTCCAGCTCCGGTTTCGTCTTGATGCCCATTGTGGCGAAGCCGTCCGCCGCCTCCGCATAGCGCTCACTCGCATGCAGCAGCGCCTTTGAGGGGATGCAGCCGACATTCAGGCAGGTACCGCCATGCGTCGCGCGTTTCTCGACCACGGCGACTTTCATGCCGAGCTGCGCTGCGCGGATGGCACAGACATAGCCCCCCGGCCCCGTGCCAATGACAATCAGGTCGTATTGGGACATGACTCCGCTAACCCCTTGAGCTGTGGCGACGGGCCGCCAACTTCGCACGACCGACTTACATTGTCATTCCGCTGACGGCGGGGTGGGGCTTACAGATCCAGCACGAGGCGCTGCGGGTCCTCGATCGCCTCCTTGACATGCGCGAGGAAGGCGACGGCCTCCTTGCCGTCAACAAGCCGGTGGTCGTAGGAGAGCGCGAGGTACATCATCGGCCGCGCAACGATCTGGCCGTCGCGAACGACCGCGCGTTCCTCGATGCGATGCATGCCGAGGATGCCGGATTGCGGCGCATTGAGGATCGGGGTCGAGAGAAGCGATCCATAGATGCCGCCGTTTGAGATGGTGAACGTCCCGCCCTGCATCTCCTCGAGCGCGAGGCGGCCTTCTCGTGCGCGTGTGCCGAATTCGGCGATCGTCTTTTCGATCTCGGCGAGGCTTGAACGGTCCGCATCACGAATTACAGGAACGACGAGCCCGCGGTCCGTCCCGACCGCAACCCCGATATGATAGTAGTTCTTGAAGACGATATCGGTGCCGTCGATCTCGGCGTTGACGGCGGGGACATCCCTCAGCGCTTGAACGCAGGCCTTCACGAAGAAGCCCATCAGGCCGAGCTTCACCCCGTGCTTCTGCTCGAAGGCTCCGCGATAGTCGCGCCTGAGAGCCATCACCGCGCTCATGTCCACGTCGTTGAATGTTGTGAGCATCGCCGCATTGTCCTGCGCCTCCTTCAGGCGCTTGGCGATGGTCTGGCGGAGCCGCGTCATGCGCACGCGCTCCTCTCGCGCCTCGTCCTCCGCGGCGATCGGCGGGCGAGGCGCCGGTTCGGGCTTCGGCCGGCGCTCCCGCGCTAACAGCGTCACCGCTGCCCGGCCCGCATCGCTCGGCGCCTCGGGACTCGGAGCGCGTGCGGCAAGCACATCGTGCTTCAGGATCTGCCCACGGCGCCCCGACCCCTGGATCTGGTGTGAGTCTTGGCCGGTTTCGGCGAGAATCTTGCGGGCGGCCGGCGACGGCGGCATCGCGCCGTTTCCGTTCTCGCTCACCTCCTCGCGGGGCGTCGGCTCTCGCGCGAGCGCAGCTGGCTCCACCGACGGCATGGCAGGCTTTGCGGGTGACGGCGTCTCCGGCGCTGATTCCTTTTCAGCGCGGTCGGCCGTCGGAGTTGTAGGCTGAGCGGGTGCCGGCTCCTCGGTTTTCTCCAGCGCCGTAGCCTCGGTCGGCGTTGCTTTGGCGTCGCCGCCAGTAATGGAGCCGAGCCTTGCGCCGACGGAGACCGTCTCCCCGGCCTTAACCGCGATGTCGGAAAGCACGCCAGAGGCGGGAGCCGGCACCTCCACAGTGACCTTGTCTGTCTCGAGCTCGACTAGCGGCTCGTCCGCGGACACGGCGTCCCCGGCCGATTTCAGCCACTGACCAACCGTCGCCTCGGTGATGGACTCGCCAAGCGCCGGCACGCGAATCTCCGTCGCCATAACTCTCTCCTAAACCAAAGCCTCTTCGAGGAGCGTCCGAAGCTCTTCCTGATGCTTGCGCATGAAACCGGTTGCTGTGGCGGCGGAGGCCGGGCGCCCCGCGTAGCGCGGCCTTCGGTGCCGCGCCTGGATATGATCGAGCACCCACTCGATGTTCGGCTGGATGAAGCTCCAGGCGCCCATATTCTTCGGTTCCTCCTGGCACCATACGATCTCCGCCTCCGGGAAGCGCGACAACTCCTGGATCAGAGCACGCGCCGGGAAGGGATAGATCTGCTCGACGCGCAACAGATAGACGTCGTCGATCCCGCGCTTCTCGCGCTCCTCGAACAGGTCGTAATAGACTTTGCCCGAACAGAGAACCACTCGCTTGATCTCCGCATCCGCCTTCAGCCCTACCGACTCAACGGTAGGATTCTGCGCATCATCCCAGAGGAGGCGGTGAAAGGTCGTTCCGGGTCCGAAGTCGGAGAGGTTCGATAGCACGCGCTTGTGACGGAGCAGCGACTTCGGCGTCATCAGCACGAGCGGCTTCCGGAACTCACGGTGCAGCTGACGCCTGAGCACGTGGAAGTAATTCGCGGGCGTCGTGCAATTCGCAATTTGCCAATTGTCCTCAGCGCAAAGCTGAAGGTAGCGCTCGAGCCGTGCCGAGGAATGTTCCGGGCCTTGGCCCTCATAACCGTGCGGAAGCAGGAGCACGAGCCCGGACATGCGCAGCCATTTCCGCTCGCCCGACGAGATGAACTGATCGATCACCACCTGCGCGCCATTGGCGAAGTCGCCGAATTGCGCTTCCCAGAGCACGAGCGCATTCGGCTCGGCGAGGCTGTAGCCATATTCGAAGCCGAGCACCGCCGCCTCAGACAGCATCGAATTGATCACCTCGAACGGCGCCTGATCCTTCGATATGTGCTTGAGCGGCGTGTATTTTTTTTCGTTCAGCTGATCCATCAGCACGGAGTGGCGCTGCGAGAAGGTTCCGCGCTCGCAGTCCTGGCCGGAGAGGCGCACGCGGAAGCCTTCCGTCAAGAGCGTGCCGAAGGCGAGGGCCTCGGCGGTCGCCCAGTCGATGCCAGCTCCATCCTCGATCATCTTGCGGCGAGCGGCGAGGATGCGGGCGACGGTCTTATGCGGATCGAAGTTCCTCGGAATGTGGGCGATGCGGCGGCCGACTTCCTTCAGCAGCTCGAACTCGACGCCGGTCTTGCCCCTGCGGGCGCCCTCCTCAGCGAAGCCGATCCCGGACCACTTTCCGTCGAGCCAGTCGGCGCGGTTCGGGCGAAAGGCATCGGAGACCCCGAATTCCTCCTCGAGGAAGCTCCGGAAATTCGCATAGAGGCTGTCCACCTCCGCTTGCGTGAGCAGCCCCTCTTCGATCAGCCTTTTCGCGTAGACCTCGCTGACGCGCGGATGCTGGCGGATACGCGCATACATCAGCGGTTGGGTGAAGGACGGCTCATCCGCCTCATTATGGCCATGCCGCCGGTAGCAGAACATGTCGATGACGACGGGCTTACCGAACCGCTGCCGGAACTCGACGGCAATCTTCGTCACATGCACGACGGCTTCCGGATCGTCGCCGTTCACATGGAAGATCGGCGCGTCGATCATCTTCGCGACGTCCGAGGGATAAGGCGAAGAGCGCGCAAAGCGCGGCGCCGTGGTGAAGCCGATCTGATTGTTGACGATGAAATGCAAGGAGCCGCCGGTGCGATGGCCGCGGAGGCCTGAAAGGCCGAAACACTCCGCCACCACGCCTTGCCCGGCGAAGGCGGCATCGCCATGCAGGAGCAGCGGCAGGACTTGGCGCCGATCCCTGTCCGCCCGCTGATCCTGTTTTGCCCTGACCTTGCCGAGCACCACGGGATCGACAATTTCGAGATGCGACGGGTTGGCCGTCAACGACAGATGCACCTGGTTTCCGTCAAACTCACGGTCCGATGAAGCCCCGAGGTGATATTTGACGTCGCCCGAGCCCTCGACATCGTCAGGCTGCGACGAGCCTCCGCGGAACTCATTGAAGATCGCCCGATAGGGCTTTGCCATCACATTGGCGAGCACGTTCAGCCGGCCGCGGTGCGGCATGCCGATAACGATCTCCTTCACGCCGAGATTGCCGCTTCGCTTGATGACTTGCTCGAGCGCCGGGATCATCGCCTCGCCGCCGTCGAGGCCGAAGCGCTTCGTGCCGGTATATTTCACATCGAGAAAGCGCTCGAAGATCTCCGCCTCGATTAGCTTCTTCAAGATCGCCTTCTTGCCTTCCGGCGTGAAGTGTATCTCGGATCCTTCCACGCGCTCCTGGATCCAGGACCGCTGTTCCGGGTCGGAGATGTGCATATATTCAGCGCCAATATGCCGGCCATAGGTCCGCTTCAGAATGCGGAGCACTTGGCGAAGCGTGCCGAATTCGAGGCCGAGCGCGCCGCCGAGATAGATGGGGCGGTCCAAATCGGCCTTGGTAAAGCCATAGGTCCGCGGCTTCAGCTCCGGATGCTCGCGACGGGTGGCAATTTCCAGCGGGTCGAGCTTGGCAATCAAATGTCCGCGCGTCCGGTAATTGCGGATCAGCGTGCGCGCCCGCAGCGTGTCCTTCGCGGCGTCAACCGCCTGCTCCTCGGTGAAAGCGCGCGGAACCCCGGCGAACGCAAGGGCTCCGCCATTCGCGGACTGCCAGGAAGGGCCCCTCACCTCCGCGATCACATCGCCGGGCGAATCGGCGAGACTGGCGAAAAAGGCCTGCCAGCCTGGCGCCACCGACCGCGGATCCTGCAAATATCGGGCGTGCAGCTCGGCGAGATAGGTGGCGTTCGTGCCGTCGAGAAACGACGTGTTGGCAAACACGTCGTTCAGTTCGTGCCTCGTCATTGCGATCGGTCCTGCCGGTTCGTGCGGCAACCGGCCATGCCGGGCAAAAGCGGCTGTTCTTAGGCGCCCGGACTCCTACTCATGTAGGATGCGTGCAAGCGTAGTGCCAAGGCTTGCCGGGGAATTGGCAACGACAATCCCCGCGTCGCGCATTGCCTCAATTTTATGCTTGGCGTCGCCCTTGCCGCCCGAGATCACGGCACCGGCATGCCCCATGCGGCGCCCCGGCGGGGCGCTTACGCCGGCGATAAAGCCGACCACAGGCTTATTGGTCTTGGCCGCCGAAAGGAACTCTGCAGCTTCTTCCTCTGCACTCCCGCCAATCTCGCCGATCATAATGATGGCTTCGGTCTCGCCGTCCTCGAGGAACAGCTTCAAGCAATCGACGAAACTGGTGCCATTCACGGGATCGCCGCCGATGCCGATACAGGTCGATTGGCCAAGCCCGACCGCCGTCGTCTGCGCCACCGCCTCATAGGTCAGCGTTCCCGAGCGCGAGACGATGCCGACCTTGCCCGGCCGGTGGATATGGCCCGGCATGATGCCGATCTTGCATTGATCCGGCGTGATGATGCCGGGGCAATTCGGACCGATCAGTCGGGTGCCCGAGCCTTGAAGCGCGCGCTTCACCCGCACCATGTCGAGGACCGGCACGCCCTCGGTAATGCAGACCACAAGCGGGACGCCCGCGTCGATCGCCTCGAGAATTGCGTCGGCGGCGAAGGCAGGGGGCACATACACGGCGCTCGCATCCGCCCCAGTCTCGCGCACCGCCTCGCGGACCGTATCGAAAACGGGGAGGCCGAGTTGCGTCGTCCCGCCCTTCCCGGGCGTGACCCCGGCAACCATCCGGGTGCCATAAGCAATCGCCTGTTCGGAATGGAAGGTGCCCTGGGCTCCGGTGAACCCCTGGCAGATGACACGCGTATTCTTGTCGACAAGGACTGACATGGATGCGGACTCTGGGGATGTCTATGGTTTGGGAGTCTAATGGCGGGCAGCGGCGGGCCTAAGAACCGCATTGATGTTATCGTCGAGAGGAAGGCGAATGGGATTGAGAAGCCGAAGCGCGAGGCCACAGTCCTTTGCCATCGCGGCGAGAGATTTGGTCGTGAAGTAGTTCACATGATCTGGGTGCCGGAAGCCGCACCATTTGGCGCCGAGCACTTGCCGGTTCAGGCTCCCGTAATTCGGAACGCGCAGATAGATTGAGCCGCCCGAGGCAAGCACGCGGACACATTGGCGAAGCAGAGTCTTCGGCTGCGTTTCATGTTCGAGAAAAGAGCGCAGGACAATCCCGGTGAAATAGCGGTCGGGAAACTGCCGCACGCCCTCGACAGCCGGTGCGTGGATGGCGCGGCCGCCGCGTGCCCGCATGGTTGCGTCAGCGTCGCGCCAAAGCGCCCGCGATATTTCGATACCATAAGGGAAAAAGGGCTCGGACACCCTCCCCCCCGCGCCGCAGCCAATGTCGAGCACCCGGCCAGGCGCAAACAAACGCTTCATCCTCGCACCGATCTTCGACGAGTAGATCTTGGCGCGCCAGCGCGTCACGCCGTCGATCCAGATGCGGAGCGGACTTCGTTCCTTTCGTCGTTTCGCCTCGGTGACGCGCGTCTTTTCCCACGCAAATTCTGAGACGAGCCGCGCAGAACCCGGAGGATTGCGCAAATAAACGAAGTCGCAGGTTTCACACTGGGCAAGTTCCCACGGAGGCGATGAATAGTCCGTGAGCGGGCGAAACACCGTGGTTCCACATTGCGGGCAATCCCGCTTTACGCCACCGACTGACGGCATCCGCCAAACCCCCCGAATTCGAGTGATCAGGCGTCCCAACGGCTGGAGAGATGGTTGGTTCACGCCGCCTTCCCTATAGCGGCGACGATTTTCTTCGCGGCATCGTCGAGGTCGTCGGCGGGAATGATAGATAGGCCAGACTCCGCAAGCAGTGTCTTGCCGCGCGCGACATTTGTACCCTCAAGCCGGACGACAAGCGGCACGCTGATGTCCACCTCACGCGCCGCGGCGATAATGCCCTCAGCAATGGTGTCGCAGCGCATGATCCCGCCAAAGATGTTCACCAGAACGCCTTGGACATGCGGATCGGAGAGGATGATCTTGAAAGCCTGCGCGACGCGCTCCTTCGAAGCGCCGCCGCCGACATCGAGGAAATTAGCGGGTTCGCCGCCATAGAGCTTGATGATGTCCATCGTCGCCATGGCAAGGCCTGCGCCGTTCACCATGCAGCCAATGGTCCCGTCGAGCTTCACATAGGAGAGATCGTGCCGTGCGGCTTCGACTTCCGCCGGCTCTTCCTGCTCCCAGTCTCGCAAATCGACGATGTCCGGGTGGCGGAAGAGCGCATTGTCGTCGAAACCGATTTTGGCATCGAGGCAAACGAGCCTCCCCTCCCTCGAGACGACAAGCGGGTTGATCTCGATCAGGCTCGCATCCTTCTCCACGAAAAGGCGGTAAAGCGCCTGCACGAGGCGGGCGCATTGCTTCGCCTGGTCGCCCGAAAGCTTGAGCGCCGATGCGATGATGCGGCCGTGATAGGGGCTGATGCCGGAGGCAGGATCGACAGTGAGCGTCGTGATCTTCTCGGGCGTTTTCGCCGCCACCTCCTCGATATTCACGCCGCCCTCGGTCGAGGCGATGAAAGCGAGGCGGCCGGAGTCGCGATCGACGAGGAGCGAGAGGTAGAGTTCGCGGCCGATGGCCGTATCCTCGACGACATAGACCTGGCGAACCGGCCGGCCCTTCGGCCCCGTCTGCGGCGTGACGAGCGGCTTGCCGAGCATTCCATCGGCAACGTCACGCGCCTCTTTGCGAGTCTTTACGAGCTTGATGCCTCCGCCTTTGCCCCGGCCGCCAGCATGGATCTGCGCCTTGACCACCCAAAGCTCGCCATTCAGGCGCTGCGCGGCCGCGCCGGCCTCCTCAGGGGTGGTTGCGACGTGCCCCTCGGCGACCGGCGCGCCATAGGCACGGAGCAAGACTTTCGCCTGATATTCGTGAATGTTCATGCGGAAGGGGTCCGGGCGAGCTTAAGCCGCAAGCCCCGGCGCGATCCTTTGACAAAGCTCGACGAGCGATTTCACCGCCTCGACCGAGCGCATGAAAGCTTCGCGCTCATGAGAGGTGAGGTCGAGTTCGATCACGCGCTCGACGCCCTTCGCGCTGATCACCACCGGAACGCCGGCATAAAGTCCCTTCACATTGTACTCGCCGTTGAGATAGGCGGCGCAAGGAAGAACGCGCTTCTTGTCTTTAAGGTAGGACTCGGCCATCTCCAGTGCCGCCGCAGCAGGCGCGTAATAGGCCGAGCCGGACTTCAACAGACCGACAATTTCCGCGCCACCATCGCGGGTGCGCTGAACGATCTCGTCGAGCCGCTTCTGCGTGATCCAGCGCATCTTGACGAGGTCCGGGAGCGGAACGCCGGCTACGGTCGAATAGCGGACGACCGGCACCATAGTGTCCCCGTGGCCGCCGAGAACCATGGCGGTGATGTCCTCCGGCGAAACATCGAATTCTTCGGCGAGGAAAAAGCGGAAGCGCGCCGAATCGAGAATGCCGGCCATGCCGACAACCTTGTTGCGCGGCAGTCCACTCGTCTTTTGCAACGCCCATACCATCGCATCGAGCGGATTGGTGACGCAGATGACGAAGGCGTCGGGGGCATATTTGCGCAAGCCGGCGCCGACCTGTTCCATCACGCGAAGGTTGATCTCGAGAAGATCGTCGCGGCTCATGCCGGGTTTACGCGGCACGCCGGCGGTGACGATCACGACATCGGCGTCCTTGATGTCCACATATTCATTCGCGCCCTTGATCCGCGGGGAATAACCTTCGACAGGGGCCGCTTGCGAGAGATCAAGCGCCTTTCCCTGCGGGATTCCGTCCACCACGTCGAAAAGGACGACCTCGCCGAGATCCCTCAATCCGGCAAGGTGCGCGAGCGTGCCGCCGATCTGCCCCGCCCCGACCAGCGCAATGCGACTACGCGCCATGATACTGCTCCTCGTTTCCTTGGTTGGAGATCCCGTTCCCGGCCGGCCAGGCCGGCTTTCCGGGCCCTTTGGTTATCGGCATTCCCGGCAGCGCGCAAGCGCGCGGCGCTCTACCCATGCGCCCCTTTTTCGCGCCGCCGGCGACCGGCGAGATACGCGTCGGAGCGCATCTCCATCAGGCGAGAGGTAGTGCGCGCGAAGCCCGTCCCCCCGTCGCCGTCCATACATAGCGCTTGCGGCTCCGCTTCCGCCGAGGCGATCAATCCGACGCCATTGTCATAAAGGGCGTCGATCAACGTCACGAGCCGGCGTGCCTCATTTCGTCGCTCTGATCCGAGCACCGGAATTTCGTCGATCATCAAGGTATGGAAGCTGTGCGCGATGTGCTGATAGTCGAGGGGGCCAAGCGGCACCTCGCACAGATCGGTAAACGGGAACCGTGCGACCCCGAGGGCTGCTTGCGGAACGGCAATGCTGCGGCCTTTGACGAACAGCGCCTGACGCTCCCCCTTTCCCCGTCCCGTAAGGCGAAACCAGCACGCATCCATCGCCATGCGCGCCCTCTCGTCTGCCGGGACGAAATAGAGATCGCCGCCCTTCAGCCGTTC
>WUUC01189802.1_pt1 | contig 12553 bp, 15 predicted proteins | sample 6278441 | NCBI WGS metagenome assembly WUUC01 (sample SAMN13675441, study PRJNA597444) | soil metagenome | isolation source: soil | place: USA: Washington | collected 2017-10 | reverse complement strand
GGATGAGCCGGTGTAGCCCCGCGGAGGGTCGCTCCAGTACCACAGCGACCTTCGTTCCCGTCCTCATCGTCCCTCTGGTCTAGGATTTGGTATAAACCCGACCTAATATGTTTGCTGCGAGGGAGCGGCTATGAGCGAACGCAACGGACTCTTGCAACGAAGCGGCGCGCAGTGGCTGCAGATGATGATCGCGGTGCGTGCGTTCGAGGAGGCGCTAGGCGACCTCTTCCGCAAGGGCAGCGCGGTGCTGGGCGCAGTGCACCTGTCGATCGGCCAGGAGGCCGTCGCGGTCGGCGTCTCTTCGACCCTGCTCGACGGTGATCAGGTAACAGTGTCCCACCGCGGTCACGGAGTAATGCTCGCGCGCGGGCTCGATGCGGAGCGCATGTACGCCGAGATCCTTGGTCGCGCCACCGGGTACTGCGGCGGCAAGGGGGGCTCAATGCACATCGCCTCACCGGCGCTCGGCGTCGCAGGTGCGAACGGGATCGTCGGTGGCGGCATCCCGATCGCGCTCGGGCTCGCGCAGGCCGCCAAGCAGCTCGGGACGGGACGTGTCGGCGTCGCCGTCTTCGGAGATGGCGCAGCCAACGTCGGCCCACTCTACGAGACACTGAACCTCGGCGCCATCTGGCGCGCCCCCCTGGTGCTGGTGTGCGAGAACAACGGCTACACGGAGTTCACGCCCGTCGATGACATTACGGCCGGGCCCGGCATCCATCGGCGTGCCGAGGGATTCGGAGTGCCGGGCATGCTCGTGGACGGTGACGACGTCGTTGCCGTGCATGAAGCGATGGCGACGGCATGCCAACGCGCGCGCCGGGGCGATGGCCCGACGCTAATCGAGTGTCGAACGACCCGGATGCGCGGCCACCATGAGGGCGAGGAGCGCTACGCGGGTGTCTACAGAGAGGGGCCGACCGGAGTGACCGACCCAATCGCACGGCTTGCCGGCGAATTGGACGCCGCCGGCCTGGGTGGTACGGACCTCAGCGCCCGGCTTGGGGTAGAGGAGCGCGAGCGCATGGACGGCGCGCTGGCCGCGGCGCTGACCGCCCCCGCCCCGGAGCCTCACAGTGCATTTCAGGACGTCTTCGCCCCATGACCGCGAGGAGTCAGGAGCTCATTTCGAGCGCGGACCGTGTTGCGCCGGCGATGGCCGACGCGATCGCCCAGGAGATGCGCTCCGACTCGCGCGTCGTCGTGTGGGGCGAGGACATCCGCATCGGCGTGATGGGTCCGACTCGCGGCCTCCACGCCGAGTTCGGGGACGAGCGCGTAGTCGACACACCAATCTCCGAGGCGGGCTTCACGGGCGCCGCGCTTGGCGCTGCGATGAATGGGCTGCGGCCGGTCGTCGACATCATGTTCGGCAGCTTCACCTACGTTGCCTTCGACCAGCTCGTTAATCAGATCGGACGCGCCCGCTACATGACCGGCGGGCAGGCGGTCGCGCCGTTGGTCGTGATCGGCTCGGCGGGCGCGTGTGGACAGGCTGCCCAGCATGCGGAGGTTCCGCATCCCATGCTGATGAACGCCGGTGGCCTGCGGATCGTGTTCCCCTCGACGCCGCATCAGGCGTTCTGGCTCATGCGCGCCGCGCTGCGCAGCGACGATCCAGTCGTCGTCCTCCACCACCCGACGCTCGCTGCGGCACGGGGGCCGGTCGGCCCCACTCCGATTGGTCTCGGCGATGCGGAGGTCGAGACTCACGGCGAGGATATCTCGGTGTTCGCGATCGGTTTGATGGCACGCCGCGCCCGCAAGGTCGCCACACGCCTCGCTGAAGAGGGGATTGGCGTGGAGGTGGTCGATGTCTGCAGTCTGTGCCCGCTTCCATGGGACGCGATCCTGACGTCGGCTCGCAAGACGGGGCGCGTGGTCGTCGTCGACGAGGCCCGCCTGACCTGCTCAGGCGCGTCGGAGATCGCGGCCGGTATCGCCGAGCACGCGTTTCATGATCTCAAGGCGCCGATTAGGCGCGTTGCAGTACCTGACGTGCCGGTCCCCTTCGCGCCCGAGCTCGAGTCACAGGTCATCCCGGACGAAGATGACATCACCGCAGCCATCCAGGAGGCCCTCAAATGAGTTCGAACCTCGTCCCCGTGAAGCTCCCGAAGTGGGGCATGAACATGGTCGAGGCGACAGTGAATGAGTGGCTGAAGCACGTTGGCGACGAAGTCGCCCAGGGCGAGGAGCTAGCCGAGATCGCCACCGACAAGGTCGACGCCGCGCTCGAATCGCCGGTGGCGGGTACGCTTGCAGAGATCCTCGTGGACGCGGGGGAGGACGCCGAGGTGGGGGACATTCTCGCGTATATCGACGTCGAGGGCCGACCGTGACACCAACCCCCTCCTTGCTGGCTGGCCGTAGGGCCTTCCTGACATACCGCGCCTCGAAGTTCGCCGTCGTCGGCATGGTGCAGGCGCTCGCGCGCGAGCTGGCGGGTCGTGGGGTCCGCGTCGCCGCTGTGGCGCCAGGGCTCGTAGACACCGAGATGCTCGGCTCCTTCTACGGCGGACGTGCCTCGGCACGCGGGGCCACGGCAGCGGTCGTCGAGCGGGAGGCGCTCGCCGGCTTGCCGGCAGGACGCGCGGCCGAGCCGGAAGAGGTCGCGGACGCCTTCGTCTTCCTTGCGTCGCCACTCGCGAGCTACGTGTCGGGCATAGCACTAGCGATCGACGGCGGAGAGCTGAGCGGCTGATGAGCTCGCGCGATGCGATTCCACGAGGAGAGGACCATATGGCTTCCGTTGAACACGACCTCGACGTGCCGGACCTAGAGGGCCATCCCCCGACATCGGCTTTTTGGCCCGCCCGCAAGCTCACGCCGGAACAGCTCGAGGCGGACGTGAGTGCCGGGCGGATCGACACCGTCGTCATCGCCGCGACGGATATCCAGGGCAAGTTGATGGGCAAGCGCACCCCCGCCGACCTCTTCGTCGCGGGCCTCAGGGACGGGATCCACGTCTCCTCATCGATTCTCGTCTACGACAACGACTGGGAGTTCTTCGAGGGCTTCCCCGAGATCGGCGCCCAGAATGCCTGGGCCGACATGCACACCGTGCCCGACCTTACGACGCTGCGCCGCTACGACCATGTCGAGGGCACGGCGATCGTGCTGTCGGATTGCTATTGGGCCGATCACTCCCCGGTCGAGTACCTGCCGCGGCGGATTCTGCGTAGACAGCTCGATCGCTGTGCGGAGCGCGGTCTGGTGCCCGTCTGCGCGGCCGAGACGGAGTTCTACGTCTTCGACGACGATTACGAGGCCGCGTTCGACAAGAATTGGCATGCCCTGCGGCGAGCGCACCGCACGAGGTCCGACTACTCGCTGTTCCGCTCCACTCTCGACGAGCCCCTGCTTGGGGCGATGCGCCGGCATGCGATCTCCAGTGGCATCCCGCTCGAGACGACGAAGCAGGAATGGGGCAACGGTCAGGTTGAGCTGGCGCTCACGCACTGTGAGGCGCTCGAGGCCGCCGACCGCATCGCGCTCTTCAAGACGCTCGTCAAGGAGGTCGCGCAGTTCCACGGCAAGTCGGTGACGTTCATGGCGCGCTTCGACCACCGCGAGTCCGGTTCCTCGGGGCACGTCCACCAGAGCGTCTGGGATCTGGACTGCGAGCGGAACCTGCTCGCGGACGAGCGCGACCCGACCCGGATGAGCGACCTCGGGCGCTGGTGGCTCGGGGGTCAGATGAAGCTCGCGCAGGACCTGATGCCGCTCTTCTGCCCGCACGTCAACTCCTACAAGCGGCTCGACCCCGACGCGTTCGGTCCGGCCACGGTCTCGTGGGGGCTCGATGTCCGTACGGTGGCGTTCCGCCTCGTCGGGGCCGGCAAGTCACTGAACTTCGAGAACCGCATTCCCGGTTCGGACGCGAACTTCTATCTCGCCTTCGCCGGCATGATCGCCGCGGGGCTACACGGGGTCGAGCACAAGCTCGAGCCTCCGAGCGAGCCGATGCGAACGTCCGAGGAGGTGCGCGGCGAGAAGCTGCCGACGACGCTGTCGGAGGCGCTCGAGCGCTTCGACCAGAGCCCTTTCGCGCGCGAGGCGCTCGGAGACAAGGTCGTCGAGCACTTAGTCGCTGCGGGCCGCCACGAGCTTGAGGTTCACGAGCGCGAGGTGAGCGACGTCGAACGGCGCCGGCTGTTCCAATGGGCATGATCGGCTGCTCGGCCGACGGTCGCTAGCACCCACCTGATCCGGTTCTTAGGCGTCCTTGGCCGGTCCGGAGTTATGGTATTTAAACCGAGGTATGCTTTATTCCAAATGAACTTTTCTTCACAGGGAGCCCTCTCGGGGCGCCGATGCTTGATCACGGGGGCTGCCGGCGGGGTAGGCGCCGCCACGGCCCGGCGCTTCTGTGAAGAAGGCGCTCGCGTGGCGCTGACCGATGTCAACGCTGCGGGGGTCACGCAGGTCGTTGCGGAGCTTCAGTCCGCCGGCTTCACTGCCCACGCACTTGAGCTCGACGTCACCATAGATGCCGACGTGCGCTCGACGGTCGACGCGGCGGCGCGCCTGCTCGAAGGCCTGGACACGCTCGTCGCAAATGCCGGCATTCTCACGGTTGACCGGATCGACGCCACCACGCCAGAGAGCTTCCGCCGAACCATCGAGGTCAATTTGGTCGGGACCTTTCTCTGCATTCGCCACGCCGTCCCGGCAATTCGCGAGGCCGGCGGTGGCGCGATCGTCTGCACGGCCTCTCAGGCCGGGATCGAGGGGGCCCCCGAGCTGGCGTCTTATTGTGCCTCGAAGTTCGGCGTCGTCGGTCTCGTCCAGTCGCTCGCGCGCGAGCTGGCCGAAGACGGCATCCGCGTGACAGCCGTGGCGCCCGGGCTGGTCGACACGCCGATGCTCGAGTCGTTGTTCGAGCGGCGGGCGCAGATCCGTGGGACGCCTGCGGAGGAGCTCGCCCGTGAGGCCCTGGCGGACGTGCCGATCGGTCGCCTCGCCACTCCGGTCGAGGTGGCCAACACGATCCTATTCCTCGCCTCCGATCTCGCCGCGTACGTCAGCGGCGCGACCTTGCCGGTCCTCGGCGGAGAGCTGAGCGGGTGAGCGCGCCCATCTTCAACCACGTGTCGGTCACTTGCGCCGACTTTGACCGCTCGCTCGCCTTTTATCACGAGCTGATCGGCCTTCCGATCATCGACCAGGGGGAAGTCTCGTCCGGGGAGTTGAAGGCGATCATCGGGCTGGGAGACGTCCGTCTGCGCTTTGCCGAGCTCGACCTCGACGGCGGCGGCAGGTTCCTCGAGCTGTTCGAGTACCTCCGGCCGCGTGGCCAGCCGGTGGCTTCCAGGACGTGCGATCACGGCAACGTCCACTTCGCCCTGACCGTCGACGACATCGAGGCGATCCATGCCCGCCTTACGGCAGCCGGCGTGGTGACCCGCTCCGCGCCAGTGACGCTCAAGCGTGGCGAGTGGCGCGGCGCGCGTGTGTTCTACTCGCTCGACCCAGACGGGGTGACGGTCGAATTCATCGAGTTCGCTGACAAGGCACCCGTTGAATAACCTTATGTTATACCTTTCTAGGGAGACCCGGCCTTAGGAAGTGCATCTGCATGCCCTCAATCCCTTCCAGCACTAGCCAGCGCGCCCACCGCCGCCCCGGGCACAGGCGCGCTTGTGGCTGGATCACGCGGGAGTGTCGCGGCGACCTTCTGCGTCGCCACGGGCGCGGCCGCCCCCGCGGTTCTCTTGTTCAACGGCCGGACGGGAGCGCTCAGCGCCTGGAGATCCCGGTCTGGATCGTGATCGCCCGAGGTCCGCTTGTGAACGCGATCGCCCGGTTCGAGGCGTCGTCTGTGCCGCGGCTCGACACCATCTGTGAAGGCGCTCGATGACGGACCTCCATGCGCTCGCGAAGCGGCTGCGCCGACGCGTCGTCGGAATGGCATCAGGGAAGGGCGAGGGGTACGTGGGGCAGGGCCTGCAATCCGCTGACTTGATGGCGGTGCTGTTCGGCTCGCAGCTCAATTGGCGGCCCGACCCGGGGGACGACCCGGACGTTGATCGCTTCGTGCTTTCGACCGGGCACTACTCGATCGCCCTCTGGGCCGCTTTCGCGGAGGTCGGTGTGCTGAGCGAGGCGGAACTGGACGAGTACGGAGCTGACGGCAGCGCGGTCGCCATGTCGACCGAGCGCGCCGGCGGCATCCCGGGCGTGGAGCTGACGGGAGGCTCGCTCGGCCACGGCCTGGGCGTAGCGACCGGCATCGCCATCGGCCGGCGAATGCGGGGCCACACGGGCCGCACGGTCGTCTACCTGACCGATGGTGAGCTGCAAGAAGGGTCGACCTGGGAGTCAGTGATGTTCGCCGGCGACAGGGAGCTGGACACCCTCGTCGCGGTGGTCGACGTGAATCGAACCCAGGCAGATGGCGAGCTGGTAGTCGAGGTCGAGCCGGTCGCCGAGAAGTTCCGCTCGTTCGGCTGGTGGGCCGAGAACGCCGACGGCAACGACGTCGAGAGCCTGGTTACCGCCTTCGAGGCGGCCGCCGCCACAACGGGCAAACCGAAGGCGATCGTCTGCCACACGCAGATCGGGTTCGGTGTCCCGCTGATCATGGCCAGGGAGCGAAACCACTTCGTCCGTGTCTCTCCAGACGAGTGGGAAACCGTCGCTACCGAGCTGGAGGCCGAGTGACAGAGCCGGTCGAGCAGGTCGCGCCCAGTGGCGCGGCCGGGGGCATGGGGGAAACCGCCAAGGCGGGCCCGTTCGGGCGGGCACTCGTCGCGCAGGCTGAGCGCCGCGAGGACGTCGTCGGCGTCACTGCCGATCTCGCGAAGTACACGGACATGATCGCGTTTCGCCAGCGCTTTCCGGAGCGGTTCCTCGACGTCGGGATGGCGGAGCAGAGCCTCGTTAGCGTGGCCTCCGGCCTCGAGATGGCCGGCTTTAAGCCGGTGGCGACCACCTTTGCGGTCTTCCTGACGCGGCGGGCACTCGACTTCGTCGCCATGCAGGTCGCACTGCATCAAGCGAACGTCACGCTCGTGGGCGGGCTGGCCGGTATCTGCTCGACATTCGGCCCGAGCCACCAGGGCATCGACGACATCGCGCACGTCAGCGCGCTTCCGAATATGACGGTGATCGACCCGTGCGACCCGATCGAGATGGAGCAGGCGACGCATGCGGCGATCGAGCATGACGGACCCGTCTATCTCCGCCAGCTGCTGGGCAAGGAGCCGATCGTGCTCGACACGGAGCAGCACCGCTTCGAGATCGGGCCGGCCGTGACCCTGCGCGATGGTGGAGACGTCGGGATCGTCGCTAGCTCGATCATGGTCTGGCACGCGCTGCAGGCCGCGGACCTGCTCGCCGAGGAGGGCGTGTCGGCGGCCGTCGTCAAGATTTCGACGCCCAAGCCCTTCGACGGCGACGCCGTGGCCGAACTGGCCGCGTCGACCGGCGCCCTGGTCACGGCCGAAAACCACGTCGTGAGGGGCGGGCTCTACTCGGCCGTGGCCGAGGCGCTCGTGGGTCGTGGGGTGCGCGCCCGCGTGGCCGCGGTAGGGATGCGCGACGAGTTCGGCTCCTTCGGCACGCTCGAGCACAACAAGGCGAGACACGGGCTCGACACGGAGAGCGTGGTACGGGCCGTCCGGAGCGTTCTCGGTCATGGTTGACCTGACTCTTGTCCTCCGGCACGACCAGTTCGCGACCGCGGAGACGTTTGGAGACTGGGTGGCCGCGCGGCGCCACGTCCCGGAGGTGCGCGGAGAACGCATGCTCGTGGCCAGCGTCGAGCACGGGCTTGACGTATTCGAGCGCGAGGTCACCGACGTCGAGCGGGGCCGATCGTTCGAGTGCTCATGAGCGATCCGCAAACGAACTTCCAGGGGCGTCGAATCCTCGTTACGGGTGGCGCGAGCGGCATCTGCCGGGCCACCGCCCTCCGCCTCGGCGCCCTCGGCGCCGACGTGCTCGTGGCTGACCGCGACGGGGCGGGCGCGAAGGAGGTCGCGTGCGCCATCGGCGGTGAGGCGATCGCGGTGGACTTCGCCGATATCGACGCGGCCATTGCGACCATCCGGTCGAGCTGCGGAAGGCTCCAGGGCTTGGTCAACGGGGCCGCGATAGCACCCAGGACCGCCTTTCCGACCGTCGATCCGGAGGAGTGGGATCGGGTCCTCGCGCTCGACGTCACGGCGCCGTTCCGACTCACGCAGGCTCTGCTCGACCGCTTCGATCCGGCGGGCGCGGCGATCGTGAACATCACGAGCATCGCGTCGCTGACGGTGCTGGCGTCCTCGGGCGAAATCACGCCGGCCTACACTGCCGCCAAGGCGGGCCTGCGAATGGTCTCCGACTCGCTCGCGGCGGCACTCGGTCCACGCCGAATTCGAGTCAACGCCGTGGCGCCAGGGTTCATCGAGACGCCGATGACCGCGCCGGCCGTCCCCGGCACGCAGGACTGGCTGTCAGCGCGGATCCCGCTCGGACGGTGGGGCACCGCGGAGGAGGTGGCCGGCACGGTCGTGTTCCTGCTCAGCGACGCGGCGAGCTACGTGTCCGGCACGACGCTCGTGGTGGACGGGGGGCTGACGGTGGGAATCCTGCGGGAGAGGGAGCCCGAAAAGGACAGTCTCTAAGCCAACGGCTCCTTCCCGCATGGACGCATTCGGCTTACCGGCCGGCGAAGGCAGGACCAGATTTTGGGATAAGGTATGATGCTGGACCCCTAGAGGAGCGGTATGGCGTCGCAGGCAGAGATAACAAGACAGGGCGAGACGCCCGAGCACGACTTCGTCCGCTTTCCGTCCGAGCTCATCTTCCGCTCGATCCGCTCGCGCAACCTGTTTGAGGAAACAGTCAACCGCCTCGGGCAGGCCATCAAGCTCGGGGTCGTGCCGGTGGGGGAGCGCTTCCCGACGGAGCGCGAGATCGCCGAGCGGCTGAACGTGAGCCGCGTAACAGTCCGCGAGGCGCTGCGCGCGCTTGAGCAGGCTGGCTACATCGAGATCCTGCGTGGCCGCCACGGCGGCGCGCGCGTCTTGCGTAGCGACAACAAGCAGTCCGCCAGCCACGCGCGCAAGCTTGCGCGCGCTATGGGTGACGGCCTCGACGACGTGCTCGACTTCCGCAACGCGATCGAGCCGGCGATAGCGGCCCTCGCCGCGGAGCGGCACACGGATGAGCAGCTCGCTCGCGCCCGTGAGCTGCTCGAGGAGTCCAGGCAGGTGCCGCCGAACAACTTCCGCGGCGCTGACTCGCGGTTTCATCTGGCGCTCGCCGACATGGCAGGCGTACCGAGCCTGGCGTCCGCTGCCGCCGACGTGCAGCTGCGACTTAGCGAGTTGCTCGCGGCGATTCCGGTCCTTGAGGAGTCGATCCGCCACTCTCACGAGCAGCACGCCAAGATCATCGCCGCGATCGGGAAGCGCAACGAGCGTGCGGCACGCGCGGCGATGACCGAGCATTTGGCGGCGACAGCGGACCTCCTGCACGGGCTCGGCTAGCCGAATCTGTTCAGCCCCCAGGAGCTCGCCGACGACCCCAGCTCGGTCGGCGGCGCTTCCGCGAGTGGTCGGCACGAGCGTCGCGCTCCCGGAGCAGATATTGTAATATAGCCATACCTTTTCTCTTTTCTGCCTCGCGCGTCCCTTTCCTGACTGGCCCTCCTTGCTCAGCGTCCCACTGACTGACAACGGCACTGCACCGGCGCGTCGCCCGCTGATCGGGATCACCTCGTACCTCGACGAGGCCCGTTGGGGGGTCTGGCGTGCTCCTGCGGCGCTGATACCCGCCGCCTACGTCCGCGCCGTCGAGCGCGCGGGCGGGCGAGCGCTTGTGGTGCCGCCGAGCGGAGCGGGCGGGCGTGAGGTCGCGGCGGCCCTCGACGGGCTCATCCTCAGCGGCGGCGGCGACATCGACCCGATCCACTCCGGGGGTCCACAGCATCCGGCCGTTGCCGACGTCGACATCGTCCGTGATCACGGCGAGTTCGCGCTCCTACGCGCCGCACTCGAGCTGGACCTGCCGGTCCTGGGCATCTGCCGCGGCATGCAGCTCCTCAACGTGGCCCTCGGCGGCGACCTCGTCGCACATGTGCCCGACCACGTCGGGCACAACGGCCACAAGCGAGAGGCAGGCGCCTTCCACTCACACGACGTTCGCTGCGTCGCCGGCAGTTCTATCGCACGAATGCTCGGCGCCCGGGCGAGCGTTCCCTCGCATCACCACCAGGCCGTCGCAACTCTCGGCGCCGGGCTCGTTGCAGTCGCCTTCGCCGACGATGGACTGACCGAGGCGATCGAGGACCCCAGCTGCCGGTTCTGCGTTGGCGTCCAGTGGCATCCCGAGGAGGGCGAGGACGACACCCTGTTCGTCGAGCTGGTCGCGCGAGCGCGCGAGCGTTCGGCGGTGGCGCTATGAGCGGCCTGTCCGTCCTCGATCCGGCGACCGAGGAGGTGATCGCGGAGCTGCCGAGCGCCGGGGTCGAGGAGCTTGACGCGGCCGTGGCCCGCGCGCGGGCCAGGTTCCCGGCGTGGAGTCAGGTTGCGCCGTCCGACCGTGCCCGCCTCCTGCGCGCGATCGGGACGGCGATCGAAATCGGGGCGGAGGAGCTGGCCCAGTCGGAGTGCCGGAACGCGGGCAAGCCGATCCGCGACGCCCGTGACGAGGTGGCGCTCGTGGCGGAGCTGTTTCACTACTACGCGGGCGCGGTCGACAAGGTCGGCGGACGCACGATCCCCGTCGACGGTGGCGTCGCGATGACCTTTCCCGAACCGCTAGGCGTTGTCGGGCTGATCACGCCGTGGAACTTCCCGCTCGCGATCGCGAGTTGGAAGCTCGCGCCCGCGTTGGCGTGCGGCAACACTGTCGTCCTCAAGCCGGCCGAGCTCACCCCGTTGACGGCCCTGATGCTCGAGCGGCTCGCACTCGAGGCCGGCCTGCCCGAGGGCGTCCTGAACGTCGTCGTCGGGCCCGGGCGCGTGGTCGGCCAGCGCCTCGCGGAGCATCCCGACGTGGCGCGGATCGGCTTTACGGGCTCGACCGTGGTGGGGCGGGGGGTGATGGCGGCCGCCGCCGGGACGATCAAGCGCGTCACGCTAGAGCTGGGTGGCAAGTCGGCGAACGTCGTGTTCGCCGACGCCGATCTCGAGCAAGCCGCGGCGCAGGCCCCGGGCGCGATCTTCGGGAACGCCGGTCAGGATTGCTGCGCGCGCAGCCGCATCCTCGTCGAACGACCGGCGTTTGAGCGCTTCCTGGAGCTGTTCGTCGCGGCGACCGAGGCCTACGTCGTCGGCGACCCGTGCGACGAGGGCACCCAGATGGGGCCGCTCATCTCCGCCGGTCAGCGCGAGAGGGTCGCCTCCTACGTGCCCGAGCAGGTCACGTACGCCAAGCCCCTGCCCGACCGGCCGGGCTTCTGGTTCCCCCCGACGATCCTCACCCCGGCGTCCGCGACTGATCGCGTGGTCCGCGACGAGATCTTCGGTCCTGTCGCCGCCGTGCTCCCGTTCGACGACGAGGAGGGCGCGGTCCGCCTCGCCAACGACACGCCCTACGGACTGTCGGGGTCGGTCTGGACAAAGGACGGCGCGCGGGCGCTGCGGATGGCGCGCGCGCTGGAGTGCGGAGCGCTGTCGATCAACTCGAACACGTCGCTGCGCGTGTCGACTCCGTTCGGCGGGTTCAAGCAGTCCGGTTTCGGCCGCGAGCTCGGCCTCGCGGCGATGAAGGAGAACACGGAACTGAAGACCGTCTTCTACTCGACGACCCCATGATCCGAGACGCAGCCGAGGAAGGCCGATGACCGAGATCAAGCCGCTCACCCGCATGCGACGGGCGATCGCCAAGACGATGACGCTGAGCGCGAACATCCCACAGTTCACGATCGAGATGACGCTAGACGCGAGGCTGCTGGCACGGGCGCGTGCGGAGCTCGCGCAGACGCAGCGCCTGTCGTACACCGACGCGCTCGTGGCCTCAGTCGCACAAGCGCTGCGCGCGCACGGCGCGCTCAACGCGACCTTCTCGGACGAGGGCATCATTGAGCACGAGGAGGTGAACGTCGCGCTCGCCGTCGCGCTCGACGACGGCCTCATAGGTCCCGTCATCGCCAAGGCGGACCAGCGCACGGTCGCGGAGATCGCCGCCGAGCGCGGTCGTCTACTCGCCGCTGCGCGTGCCGGCTCGCTGACGCCGGACGATCTCCTCTCGGCCACCTTCACGATCTCGAATCTCGGCCCGTTCGGCGTACGTCGCTTCAATGCGCTGGTGGTGCCGCCTCAGGCCGCGATCCTCGCTATCGGCAGCATGGAGGAGGAGGCGATCGTGCTGTCACTGAGCGTGGACCATCGCGCCGTCGACGGCGCCCCGGCGGCGCGGTTCCTGCTGCAGGTCAGGCAGCAGCTGGAGGATGCTGCCTGGGTCGATCGCCTGCTTGCGAGCGAGCGGCCTATCCCGTCGGAGGCTGGCATCTGATGGGTGTCCCACCCCAGCCTCGTGAGCATGGCACGCGTTCGCGCTCCAACCCGGGTGGTGCGCGTGTGCTTGATATGGGTGAGGTGCGTCCGTTCGGGGA
>WUUC01069316.1_pt1 | contig 12555 bp, 11 predicted proteins | sample 6278441 | NCBI WGS metagenome assembly WUUC01 (sample SAMN13675441, study PRJNA597444) | soil metagenome | isolation source: soil | place: USA: Washington | collected 2017-10 | reverse complement strand
CGAGAGCTTCGGCGCGGTCAACATGATGGCGCTCGAAGAGCTGGCCGAGAACGAGGAGCGCCTGACGTTCCTCACGACGCAGCGGCAGGACATCATCGACGGCATCGCCTCGACCGACGAGGCGCTAAGAGAGATTAAGCGTCGCTCGCGCGAGCGCTTCCGCCACGCCTTCACCGAGATTAATCGCAACTTCGGGCAGTTCTTCCTCGAACTCTTCGGCGGCGGGCGGGGCGAGATGAGCCTGCTCGAATCAGACGACGTGCTCGAATCAGGCATCGACATCATCGCGCAGCCGCCGGGCAAGCGACTGCAAAACGTACTGCTCCTGTCGGGCGGCGAGAAGGCCATGGCGGCGCTCTCGCTCGTGCTCGCGATATTCAAGTATCGCCCGTCGCCCTTCTGTCTTTTGGACGAAGTGGACGCGCCGCTCGACGAAGCCAACGTCGGGCGCTTCACGGGCAAGATTATCGAGATGAGCGCCGACACGCAGTTCCTCGTCATCACGCACAACAAGCGGACGATGGAGTCTGCGCGCGCCCTCTACGGCGTGACGATGGAAGAGGTCGGCATCTCCAAGCTGGTTTCGGTCAGGTTCGAGTGAATTTAAAAAAGAGAGTTATCGTGTGTGTCGCCGCAGCCGCGCTCGCCTCGACGGGCGCGGCTCTTTGCGCGGTCGCGCAGAGCAATGCGACGCAGAGGAAGACGACCGCGCGCCCCGCCGAGCAGACCGCCCCGAAGAAGACGACGCAGAGGCCGGAGGAGAAGGACGCGGGGAAGGCGACCGTGACGAGCGCGAAGCCCGACACGCCGCCGAAAGAAGACCCAAACGCCGTCCGCTACGTCTACGAGTTCGAGCACCCGGACTTCTTCGTCTACTTCACGCACATCGAACACGACGACGCGGGGCGCGGCCACATACGCTTCGAGCGCCGCTCGGACTCGGAACAGATTACGGAGCCCTTCCAGCTTTCGCCCGCCGTGCTCGCACGCATCACGACGCGCTGGTCGGCCTTGAAGTTCCTCGACTCGACGGCCAACTATCAGGGCGAGCGTGTCTACCCGAGTTACGGCAAGTCGCGCCTTCGTATGAAGCAGGGCACGCGCGAGCGCGTCGCCGAGTTCAACTATGCTTCCGACCCCGACGCCTTCGCGCTCGCGGACGAGTACAGGCGCGCAGCCGAGCAGGCCGTCTTCGTCTTCGAGCTTGGCGTCGCGCTTGAAAGCCAGCCGCTCGAAACGCCCAAGCTCATCAACCGTCTGGGCACGCTCATCGACGGCACGCGCCTCTCCGACTCGCAGCAATTGATACCGCTTCTACGCCAGCTCACCACGGACGAGCGAGTCCCCCTCGTCGGGCGCAATCAGGCCGTCCGCATCCTTAAGAAACTGGAAAAATAACGCGGGAAAGTACGGGCAGGGAAGGAATCGTCGGCGCTCGCGGGCCGGGCTATTTCTTTCTCTCTTTGCGCCAAGTGCGGACGAAGATGACGACCGCCGTGATGCCGAATAGGAGCAGCACGACCATCAGGGCGAGCACGAAAATCAGCTCTCTCGAAGCGCCGTCGCTCATGCTTGCAGTGCCTCCGAGTGGCGTCGTGTGAGTCTCAAGCGGCCTGCTCCTCGGGCTCAGGGCTAGGGGCTGGCGCAGGTGTGTAGCGTATGCGGCGTATGCGGCGGCGCTCGACCTGCTCGACGACGAACTTCGCGCCTTCGTGTTCCACGACCTCGCCGGGGCGGAGAATGCGCCCGGCCTTGGCGAGCAGGAACCCGGCCATCGTCGTGTACCCGGCCTCTTCCGGCAGCTTGAGGTCGAAGCGGCGGTTGGCGTCGCGGACGGCGAGCATGCCGTCGAGGATATAAGTACCGTCCGGCTCTTCGATAATCTGCGCGCGCACCTCTTCATCGTACTCGTCGTTAATCTCGCCGACTATCTCTTCCAGAAGGTCTTCCAAGGTGACGATGCCTTCGAGCCCGCCGTGCTCGTCCACGACGCATGCGATGTGCGTCTGCGCTGCCTGCATCTGCGCGAGCACCGCGCCGAGCTTGGCCGTCGCCGGGACGAAAAGCGGCGGGTGCAGGAGCTTCTCCATACTGAACTCGGAGGCGGCTGTGGTTCGCAGGCAAGGCATCAGGTCTTTCATGAAGAGGATGCCGACGATGTCGTCCAAGCGTTCGCGGTAAATGGGCAGGCGCGAGTATCCGTGCTCGCAGAAGGCGGCCTCGGCCTCTTCGAGCGTGGCCGTGAAGGGGAGCGCCATGACCGCCGTGCGCGGTATCAACGCCTCGCGGACTTCGGCGTCGGCGAAGTCGAAGACGCGGTTGATGAGCAACTGCTCTTCCGAGTCGATGTGCCCGCCTTTGCGAGACATCTCTATGACCTGCCGCAGCTCGTCCTGCGTGTAGATGGAGGCGTGCTCGCTCGTCGCGTGGAGCCCGAAGAGCCGAACCACACGCGCGCTCGCCCAGTCGAGCGCGTAGACCAGAGGCTTCCCGAGCATGAAGAATATGCGCATCGGCAGCGCCGACGACAGCGCAACCTTCTCCGCGCGTTCGAGCCCGATGAGCTTCGGGGCTTGCTCGCCTATCACGATGTGCAGCGTGGTGATGATGCTGAAGGCGATGATAAACGAGATGACGTGGACGCCGGACTCTCCGATTCCTGCGCGCATGAGCGGCCCTTCGAGCAGGCTCGCGACCGCAGGCTCGCCGAGGTAGCCGAGCCCGAGCGAGGCGAGCGTGATGCCGAGCTGCGCGGCGGAGAGATAAGCGTTGAGGTTGCCGAGCAAGTCCAGCAGGCGCTTGGCGCGGCGGTCGCCGCCCTCGGCCAGCGTCTCTATGCGCGAGCGCCGGACGCCGACGAACGCGAATTCAGCCGCCACGAAAAAGCCGTTGGCGAGTACCAACAGCAGCACGGAGAAGAGTTTGAGAAAGGTAATCATTTCGCGCGAATAAGATTTGCGAGCATGATGCCTGTTCGGGCGTCCGAGTTCAAGCCGCTCCCCGCAAGCGCATGCGTCCCCGCCGCCCTCGCGCTTAGCCTTACCCGCGCGCATCCGCAGGCACGGAACAAACAGTCACTTGCCGACGGCGAGCAGGCGGCAAAATTCGACTATTCGATTCTCAGCCCAGAAACGGTCTTCGCCACCGAGCCCGGCGTCCGAGATGAAGGCGACGTGGCCGCCGCCCGTCGTCAGCACGAGCAAGACGTTGGGGTTCTCGGCAATCGCTGAGTCGAAGAACGAGGAGGCGGGGATGAGCGGGTCGTCCTGCGCATGGAGGACGAGCGTCTGGACGCGTATGCGCGCGACGAGGGGGAGCGCGCTGCTCTGCGCGTAGTAATCGTCGGCGTCGCGGAAGCCCGCGTGCGGCGCGGTGAAACGCTCGTCGAACTCGCGGACGGTGCGCACGCGCCCGACGCCTCGCGCGTTGTAGATGTGCGGATGCTGTCTCTGCTTGCGGCGGATGCGCCGTCGAAGGCTGCGCATGAAGCTCGACATGTAGATGCGGTTCTCGCGACGCTCAATCTGCGCGGCGCAGGCGCTCAGGTCGAGCGAAGGGGAGATGGCGCAGACGCCCGCGAGCGCTTCGGGCGCATCGTCGCCGTACTCGCCCGCGAGCTTGAGGACGATGTTGCCGCCCATTGAAAATCCCGCGACGAATATCGTGCGAAGCCCGTCGCGCCCGGCCAGCTCTTCTATCACGCGGCGAATGTCGCCGCTCATCCCGCTGTGGTAGAGCGTCTCGGTGAGGTGTTCGGTGTTGCCGCAGTTGCGCATGTTGACGCCTACGACGTTGAACCCTCCGGCGAACGCCTTGCGCGCCGTGCCGCGCATGTAGTGCGAGCGGCTTGAGCCTTCTAGCCCGTGCACGAGGATGAGGGTCGGCGCGGCGTGCGGCTCGGGCTGCCAGCGACAGTGCGCGAGCAGTCGAGCGCCCGGCTCGACCTCGAAGGCGCGTGCGTCGTAGCCGCGTATCTCGTCGTTCAGACGTGTGTGGGTCTTTCCTTTGAGCCCCGCGATGAGCGTCTGCGCGTGGCCGCTGCGGGCGAAACGGTGCGGGACGAAAGGCTTGGAGCGAAAGATGCGCGCGACCTCGGCGAGACGCGGGCTCAAAGCCTGTGGCGGAACCTGCCGGGCGGCTTCCGCACTGTCCGTCTCCCCAGACCAATCGCTGTCCTTGATGGTTTCCATCTTCGCCCGCATCAGTCAAAAGTTAGGATGCCGCCGACGATTATAAAGGAAGACATGCGAATGCGGAATGCGGATTTCGGAATGCGGATTGTAAGACAGCTTAGTTCTTATCAATCCGAAATCCGAAATTCCGCATTCCGCATTCAATCGTTTACTCACGCGATGCGCGGCGGCTCTAAAGGCTGCGGGTCTCCGGCGGGCATGGGCGTGTCGGGCTCGGTGACGGGGGCGCGTGGGCTCGGGTCTGCGTCGGGCGGGAGCGGCAGCGGCTCGGGCTGCGTGGGGTCGGGTCGCAAAGGGTCTTCGGGCGTAGTCGGCGGAATGTCTGGCTGGTCGCCGGGCTGCGGCGGGTCAGTGTTCGGGTTGCGAATCATCCTGTTTTTGTCTCCTCCTTGAAGCTTTGACTGATTGCCTAGACTCTAGCATGAATCGGCAAAGCGCCACACGCCTGCGCTCTCTGAGCGCCGCGAGGCTTGCGGAAGCTTCGATAAAGGGATTTGTGTTGACGGCAAAACGGGCGGGTTGGCAGGAGCATTCACTCGCCCGGCGAGGGGCCGAGGCCGGCGGCGCGTTGGAGGTCTGCGACGACGAAACGAATCATACGATAGTTGATGTGGCGGGGGAGCGCGTCGCGCAGAGGCTTGAGCCGCTCGGTTCCGAGACGCGCGGCGGCCTCTTCGACAAGCGCGCGTTCTGCCGCCGGGACGTGTCGCGACACGTCGAAGGCGCGGCCTTCGAGGATGCAGTCTGCGAGGTGCTTCTCCACGGTCATTTCGGTCAGCCCGCGCCGCGCGCAAATCTCTTCGATGGTGAGCCCCTCCGCGTAGAGCGCGTAAGTCTCGTCCGTGGTGCTCGGCTTCGAGTGCGCTTGAGAGGCGGAGGCTGCCGCCGACGAAGCCGTGCGTGATGATGAAGAAGCGGGAGCATAAGCCCGCTCGTAGCCGGAGGTCGGGACGGGAAGGGCGAGGCGGACGGAGGCGCGCTCGCGCATCACTTCGCCGCCCTCTTGCGTGAGCGCGATGGTCGGGTACGTGCCGCCCGCGACGCTCAGGCATCCGGCGGAGACGAGCGCGTCTATGTAAAGCATGATTTCGTCCTGCGTCATGCCGCTGAGGATGCCGTAGGTGGAAAGCTCGTCGAGCCCTGCCTGCGTAATCTTCGCCGAGCGCGAGCCGCGCAGGGTGGCGGCGAGCAAGCCCTTGCCAAAGCGCCCGCCCAGACGCGCCGCGCACGCCAGTATCTTGCGCACGCATAGAGACTCTTCGCCGGAAATATCGCGCGCCTCCGTGATGGAGAAGGTCGCGTCCTCATCCTCGTCTTCGACGCGGCGTGAGCCTTCGGCCTTTTCGCGTCGGCGGCGCAGGCGCGTCTGCTCTTCCAGCTCCTCTTCGAGTTGGAGTCCCACGGGGACGTGCTGGCGCACGAACTTGTCGAGGTTGTTGGCGGGCGCGAGCGGCGGTGAAGAGGACTTGTTGGCGGCGTCGGGCGCGGCCTCGCCCCGCGCGCGTCGCTCCCGCAGGAGGCAGTTGCCGCAGGTTCCGCAGCTCGAAGCGTGCGAGAGGTCGCCGAAGTAGTCGAGGATGAAGGCGCGGTAGCAGTTCTCCGTATAGCAGAAGGAGATGACCTCGCGCAGCTTGCGTTGTTCGAGCGCCGCGCGGCGCGCAAGCTCTTCGGGGCGGATGCGGAGGCGACTGACAGGCGCTTCGTCCAGCATCACGACGCCGCGCGTGCGCCGCGCAGGTTGGTAGCTGATGACGCCCGCCTCTGCGAGCGAAGAGAGAGCGCGCCGCATCGAGGAGAGTTCCATCCCGAGCGTCTCAGCCAAGTCGCGCACGTCGAGTTCCGTGTCCGAGCGCTGCCCGATTTCGTAGCCGCCGAGGAGGCCGAAGAGCACCTGCTTGAGCTGCGTGCTGCGACGCGCCTCGACGTTTGCGCGTGCGACCGGGGCGGGCATGAGCAGGCGAACCGACGCGCGATTCTCGCCAGCCGCGCCGCGCTCGATGTGCCCTGCCTTCTCCAGAGTGATGAGCGCGGACTGGACGGCCATCTCGTTTCGCACCCCTGCGCGCGCGGCTATCTCTTTGGTCGAAAGCTCGATGCGCTGCTGGCCCGTGCCGACGAGCGCTTCGTAGACCTTCGCGATTAGCTCGGGCTGCGGGTACGAGCCTTCGATGAAGTAGTCCTGCGTTCTCTTGTCCGCGTAGTTGAAGAGAAGCAGGCAGGTCGAAGGCTTGCCGTCTCTGCCCGCGCGCCCTATCTCCTGATAGTAAGCCTCAATCGAGCCGGGCATGTGATAGTGCGTGACGAAGCGTATGTCAGCCTTGTCGATGCCCATGCCGAAGGCGTTCGTGGCGACAATCATCTGCGTGCGCCCCGACATGAACTCGTCCTGCGCGCGCACGCGCTCTTCGTCTGTCATCCCGGCGTGGTATGCGACGACGTTGAGCTTCGCTGTGAGCAGGCGCTGCGTGACCTGCTCGACCGCCTTGCGCGTCGAGGCGTAGATGATGCCCGACTGCCCCTCGTACTCGGCTGCGAGCTGTCGTATGCGCGCAATCTTCTCGCGCTCCTTCTCTGTGTGGACGACGCCGAGCGAGAGGTTCGGGCGGTCGAATCCGCTGACGAAGGCGCGCGGGTCGCGAAGCGATAGCTGCTCGATGATGTCTGAGCGGACGTAGGGCGTGGCCGTCGCCGTGAGCGCCACGGTCTGTGGCCGACCGATGCGTTCGAGGAAGGTCTTGAGACGAAGGTAGTCGGGGCGGAAGTCGTGGCCCCAACTGGAAATGCAGTGCGCCTCGTCCACTGCGAGCAGGGAGATTTCGGCGCGCTGCAAGGTCTCTACGAAGTGCGCGCTGCGGAAGCGCTCGGGCGCGACGTAGAGCAGCTTGAAGTCGCCGCGACGCACCCCCGCGATGCGCTCCTTCTGCTCCTCGAAATCGACCGAGCTGTTGATGAAAGTCGCGGGCAAGCCCCTCGCCTGAAGCGCGTCCACCTGATCTTTCATCAGCGCGATGAGCGGCGAGATGACGACCGTCACGCCCTCCTTCATCAACGCGGGCAGTTGAAAGCAGAGCGACTTGCCGCCGCCCGTGGGCATCACCACGACCGTGTCGTGCCCTTCGAGAATCGCGCTGATGACTTCGGTCTGTCCCTCGCGGAAAGCATCGAATCCGAAGAACTTACGGAGCGCCAGCGTTGCCTCTTCCATGTGCGTCATTGTGTGAATCATTGTTCCGGCGGTCTCTAAATTGTAACCCAAAGCGAGGCGGGCCGTCAGCCGTGGAAGAGGTTCGAGCCGAGGGGCTTGAGGCCGGCAAAAACGTGTGTCTCGAAACAGCCAAAGCATCTCGCCTCGAAAGCCTCTTCTCTTTGCCTTCGACGTGTGGCTCGTCGTAAGCTTTGCGGCGATGAGTAAGGTCGAATGGAAGGCGCGGACGAAGCGGGAGCTGGTCATCGAGGTGTGGGAGCATCTCGACTGCGAGACCGTGGGCGCGAAGGAGCTGGAGGCGATTACGGAGGTCGTGCGCGAGCGCTTCGGGGCGGGCGCGGTCGAGAGTCCCGCGTCTCTGGCGCGGCTCCTCGCCGACGAGGGCGCGGAGCTGCGCCACTCCGAGGTCTTGGAGATGGACGCGCGCTGGCGCACCGCAGACCCTTACGAGGCGATGTTCCGCAACACCCTGAAGTTCTCGACGTTCGCGGAGGCCGCCGCCTCCATCAAGCGTCTGGAAAATCTGCGCAAGCAGTTTCAGAGGAAGAAGGACAAAGAGGGCTTGCGCCGCGTGCAAGACACGGCGCTGAAGGGCAAGCAGCGCGCGCAGATGATAGCGCGCAACCCGAAGGTCGTCGAACGCAAGCGCGCCGAGAAGGCAGAGATAGCCGAGTGGTTCACGGTCTGGCTCAACCAGCCGGAGATTTTCGAGGACTGGCTCGCGCTCCGGCAGCGCTCGAAAGAGTTTCAGGCGCTCTTTGACTCGGCTGAGTGAGTCCCGCCGTCTATAGCAACCGTCTACAGCAACAGCGCGTCAACTCTGTGCGCGTGAACCATGTCTTCGCAGGGCGACCAAGCGAAGATGGTGAAGCGACCGTCCTGCGAAGCGACGAGTGCGAGGGAATCGCGCTGGTCGTGCACGAACTGCGCTGCCGAGAGGTGACGCGTGCCGCCGTGCTCAGCCGGGTGGCCTTCGAGGGGCTTGCCGCCGACGACGGGCTCTGTGATGACGACGCGCTTGACCGGCGCGTTTCCCTTCGAGCGTCCTATCTTCGCGCCGAAGGCGAGCACCTCGTACTGGTCGCTGATGACGGTCGCGCCGTCCACGGCGGTGAGCCCCGCGACGCTTTCGACCTCGCGGCGCAGCGCGCTCTGCCAGAGCCTCTCCTGTCTTTCGCTCAAGTCCAGCTTCATTAAGTCGGAGAGCCCTCTGAACGCGGGCTCAATCGTGTACAGCGCGGGCTGCACCATCGATTCGCGCCAAGCCTCGGAGCCCGTGGGCACGACGAGGAGCGTGCCGCCGCGCCCGTGCGCGCGCATCGAGACGGCGAGCTGCACGAGCACGTTGACGGAGTTGTCCCAAGTGGCGGGCGCGTCGAAACCGAGCAGCGAAGTGAGAAGCGGCGGGCAGTCCGGCAGGGACGCGCCCAACTCGTCCACCACCTTCACCTGTTCGCCCTTGAGCACGGCCACGTTGGCGAACTTGCCGAAGCCATCGACGCGCCGGTGCTTGATGACCAGCAGGCCGGGCTCTATGACCTCAAGGACGAAACAGAAACTCGGAATCGAACGCGTAGCCCCCCAGACGTACAGCTCGCCACGTTCGTGCCACACGCCGAGGTGGATTCCGGGGCGCTCGACGGCGGGCCCGAGCTTCGTCAGCGTGGACGGGACGAGCGCGCGCCGACGCTCGAAGATGAGCGGCTGGCTCGACTGCTGTGGCGGCAGGAAGGCGAGGGAAATCTTCGGCGATTGGCCCTCTTCGCGCCGGAGGCTCGACCAGAACGTGGCGTCGATAATCAACTCGATGACGCGAGCGTCGGGCGCGTTGGCGAGCCCCTGCTCGCCGCGCAGCCGCGCAGAGGAGATTTGCTGCGCGAAGTGAGCCTCCACCGTCGCGGCCACCTCGTGCGCCGCCTGATACGTCGGCGCGCGGGTCATAATCCTTGTTTCGATGTTCATCTGAGGAATCGGTTTCATACGGCCCCTGCGTCTCTCAAGGCGTCGAGCCTGCGCTCGCGGAAGAACAGGAAGAGCGGCAGGCCGAGAGAGCCTCCGACCAGAAAGGTGCAGAGTACGTAAACCCAGAGATGCTTCATCCCGAGCCTGCGGCCTTCGGAGGGCACGAAGGCGAAGAGAGTTAAAGCCGAGACGATGACATCCATGGCGAAGAACGAAGAGATGTCGCTGGCGAAAAGCTGCCTGAAGAAGAGAGGCAAATCGAGGCCGTGCGTCGCGAGGAACGGCAGGAAGTACGAGAGCGGCAGGATTGTGCCGAGCACCGCCGCGATGAGATAGAGCCACTGCATGAACGTTCCTCCATCCACACTATGATGGCCCGGCTGTCACGTCGCCGACGACGGCAGCCGCCCGTTCGCCCGCCCCGCCCGGCATGCAAGGGAGCGCGGGCGTTAATCACACGCGCTTCCCCGCACGACGTTCGGGTCGCTCTACGAGGTTGTACCTGTGCCCTTCTGTTGCTTGCTCGAAGACTTTCCGCCCTTGCTCGCCAACTGCGCCTGAAGCACCTGAACCGTCTGCTCCAATTCCTTGACGCGCTCCTCGTGGTCGTCAACGGCGACCGCCGTGGCGAGCGTCGCCTGTTTCTGCGCGTCGGCGGTAGAGATTTCCGACTCGGGCTTCGATTGAATCTGCTGGACGACGGCGGTGACGACGCCCGCGCCCTGCCCGACCTCGCCCGCAATCTTTCCGGCCTTGCCGGGCAGAGTGGCCGCAGCGATGGCCGCCCCCTTATCCACCCCTGCGACGACTTTCTTCAGCTTTGAAAAGAATCCCATCTTTCTTCACCTCCTACAGAGTCAAATGATGAGTACCACCTTGAATGCCTGTACGGACGCACGAATCAACCTCCCGCTTTGCGGGACTCAGTCAATTTACACCGCGAGGAATAATGTTGAAAGGCTCGCCCGTTGCCTGCGTGTGAACGGGCGGCTTTAGTCGTAGGCAACCTCTTTCTGCGCGAATCGTCGGTCATTTCTGCGTCAGGGTTTGGAGCGCTTTCTGTGCGCTCTCCATGCGCGGGTCGAGTTCGAGGGCTTTGCGGTAGTTGGTTATCGCCGACTGCTTGTCGCCTTGCGCGAGATAGGCTTCGGCCAGACTGTCGTAGGCGTTGGCGGACGAGGGATAGGCCGAGACGTTCAGCTTGAAGACCTCCACGGCCTCTCTGGTCTGCTTGTTAGAAAGCAGCCTGTAGCCCCAAGCGTTCATGTCCGACTCGCTGGCGTATAAGTCTCCGGGGCCGTTCTCTCTCAGCCTGTGGAAACGCGCGACCGCCGCTTCGATGCCTGACTCTTTGAGCGTCTGCGAGAGGACTTCGGATAGCGTCGAGACTTTTACGTCCACGACTTCGATGATGAAGACGAGCGTCGAACCGGGAGGGATGAGCCCGTCTCCGACGTTTCGGTCGCCGTAGCCAAGCGCGGGTGGGATGACGAGCACCGCCTGATCGCCGACGTGCAGTTGCGCGACGCCCTCGTCCCAGCCCTTGATGACGCGGCCCTCGCCGAGCTTGAAGGCTATGGGCTCGCCACGGTCGCGCGAGCTGTCGAACTTCACGCCGTTGCTCAGGGTTCCCGTGTAGTGTACGAGCACCGTCTCGCCCGCTTTGGGCTGCCTGCCCTCGCCGCGCCGGGTGATGACGTAGGTCAGGCCCGAGGCGGTCGTCACCGCCGCCGTCGAAGGCCGCGCCGGAGGGGCTGGACGCTTCGGGCGAGACGCGGGGGGGCGGCGCGCGGGAATCCTCCTGCGCTTGCCGGTCTGCGCGTGCACGTCGAAGCCGGACGACGCCGACGCCAGAAGGATGAGTGCGATGATAAGGAAGGTTTTCATTGTAGGCTATCCTCCGCTTGCGTTACGAGGGTGACTTTTCAAAAACGGCCCGCCCTGCGCGCTCTGTAAAAGTCTTCGTGCGGGCGAATCAGTTGAATGAAACCAAAGAGGGCAGCCGAAAAGCAAGCGGCGGCGCGCGCGCGGGGCGAGACGCGGGCTCTTTAGCGCGCCGAACTTTTCCTTTGCGGCAAAGTTGAAGGTGCTACAATTCGCGTCCCATGAAGTGCCCTTCCTGCGGGACAGAAAACGCCGTCGATAGTCTCTCGTGCTCAAGTTGCGGCGCACGATTCGACGAGATGTACGCGGAGACGCGCATCATGCCCGAGGCGCAGCAACCCGCGCCCGGCGCGGATGCCGCCGACGCCGCGACGCCGAGCCGAAAGCCTTCGCAGTTTCCTTCGGGGCGGACGCACTCGTCTTCGGATTCGCTCGACCGCGCGCGTTTCGTGGCGGGGACGATGCTCGGAGAGCGTTACCGCATCGTCGGCCTCTTGGGGCGCGGCGGAATGGGCGAAGTCTACAGGGCCGAAGACCTCAAGCTCGAACAACCCGTGGCGCTCAAGTTTCTGCCCGAGAGGCTTTCGACGGACGGCGCGGCGCTGGCCCGCTTTCACAGGGAAGTGCGGGTTGCGCGGCAGATTTCGCACCGGAACATCTGCCGCGTCTACGACATCGGCGAGCACGGCGGGCTGCACTTCCTCTCGATGGAGTACATACGCGGCGAAGAGCTTGCCTCGGTGCTCAAGCGTTTCGGGCGTCTGCCGACGGACAAGGCCGTGGAGATTGCGCGGCAGATGTGCGCGGGGCTCGGGGCGGCGCACGACGCGGGCGTGATTCACAGAGACCTCAAGCCCGGCAACGTGATGATTGACGAGAACGGCAACGTGCGCATCACGGACTTCGGGCTCGCGGGATTGTTGGAGGACTTCAGCGGCGGCGTGGCGCTCGAAGGCACGCCCGAATACATGTCGCCCGAACAGCTCGCGGGCAGGGAACTGACGGCGCGCAGCGACATCTATTCGCTCGGCCTCGTGCTCTACGAAATCTTCACGGGGCGGAAGGCTTTCACGGCGAGCACGCTCGGAGACCTGCTCAGGCTGCGCCGGAACGAGTCGATGCCCGAGAGCCCTTCGACCATCGTCAGGGACTTAGACCCTCTGGTCGAGCGCGTCATCGAGCGTTGCCTGTCAATCGAGCCGAAGGAGCGTCCGGCCAACGCGCTGCAAGTGGCGGCGGCCTTGCCGGGCGGAGACCCTCTGGCGGCGGCGCTGGCGGCGGGCGAGACGCCTTCGCCCGAGATGGTCGCAG
>WUUC01051661.1_pt1 | contig 12555 bp, 11 predicted proteins | sample 6278441 | NCBI WGS metagenome assembly WUUC01 (sample SAMN13675441, study PRJNA597444) | soil metagenome | isolation source: soil | place: USA: Washington | collected 2017-10 | reverse complement strand
GGAGAAGAGCTACCTGACAATCAACGCGTCAGGGGCGCTCTTTTTGTTTGGTCAGGTGTGCTCTTTTTGTTTGTATGGAACGCAACCTTTTCCGATGACGAAGGGTCAATAGCAGACCCCTTTTTTGAATGAGGATGGATTATGAAAGTAGATGTTTATAAACGCCCCGAGCCTGAAGGTATCTATTCTTATCTGGCCGTTCCTGAAGGAAGGCCTATTCCGGAGGAAGCGACCAACATCGACTGGGAGACAGAACAGCAGAGCATTGATCTGGATGAAAACCACCAGACGGTGGGCGATCTTACTTATGAAGACGCGCAAAGGCAGATAAACGCCAAAGGCTATGCGATATCGCATATGGACAAAATCGTCATCGGGCCGTCGGCCGTTTCATAAACATGCGCTTCATTCTTCGGCCAGCCGATATGCATTGAACGGCTGGCCGGGCATCCTTACCCTTTTTGTTCCTCAATCTATTCTTCAAACGCGGCTCCAGCAGTCCACCCTTCCACCAGGTCGAGATTCACCGGCAACCCATAATTGGGGCGCTGTGCTGCCCATGCCGCAGCGACGGCGCACAATACCGCGTCGAGCCAGTCGGCGGTACCATCGTCCACCAGACGCTGCCGCAATGACGAATCCATTTTCAATCTGATGCCGAGAGGATGCGTTCCTTTCTCCAGCGCTTGCACGATCGCTTCGCGAGCGTCGCGCCGTTGCGGCGTCTGCTTGGCGCGCTCATCGCTTTTGTAAGAAGCGCGAGTTACCGCGCGTGCCACCAGACCGGGATAACCTTCAAGCGCAATGCGCTGCGGATCGCCGGGATGCAATCCAAAGACGGTGACGCCTGCCTGCAGCAGGCGCCGCGTGCCTTCGTGAAACATATAGGCGACTGGCGGGTTGACCCATTTCATTGATGGACTCGATCCTGCCGGACCGTCAGTTATGCGATGCGCAAACTTGTTGCCGGGGGGACGCGCATCGCAAAAGGCTTTGAACGTGTCGCGCAAGCTCGTGCGTGACAGCGTCGCACAATGCGTGACCAATGCCGCCCAAGTCTGTGGCCAGCCGAGATGTTCGACCAGTTCACGCGACAGTCCGAATGGAAAATCGAATGCGCCGATCCAGGGACCGGGCTGCGCCAGCCATTCTTCATATGAAGTCCAGCTCGCATGACTTTCCACGCAATCAATGGAAAGAAGACTGCCGTCGCCATGACCGTGCGCGACCGTGATCGGCTTAGCCTTGCGGGGAGCGGAAGTGAAATCGACGCCGATGATATGCATGGTGCGCATTGTAGCGACAGATGCACGGAAACAAGTTTTCCTGCTGTGCTTTTCTTTGACCTAATTTCAATGTTGCGAGGGAATTATCAGTTGGAAAAAACGTTCCAATACATTAAGTCGTTAAAAAACAAGAAACTGTGGAAGATAACTCGAGAACACCATGAAACAGCCTCCTTCGCCGCGAGAATTGGCTATCGCCCTTGTACGGCTGGGGGTTCTGTTTCTTTTTGGCATAATAGCCGGATGCGCATCGCTGCCCAATGTTGACTATCTGCATAACGGCCAGCTTGCGGCACTGCATGCGCCGACCATCGTTTCCACGAAAGGTGTTCTGCCGGACACCAGGACACAGGGAATGCTGAATGTCATGGTGGCAAAGGTCGGCCCTACCGACATTCTCACCAAGCATATCGCCGCCGAAGAGGCGATCAACGGCACTCCGCTCGTCGCGGGAAACAAAGTCACCCTGCTGGACGACGGCCCGACAACCATGCGCGCCATGATGAATGCAATACATAATGCGCGCAATCACATCAACCTGGAGACGTACATCTTCGAAGCGGATGAAGTCGGAAATGCGCTTGCCGATCTGTTGATTCAAAAAAAATCGGCCGGCGTGCAAGTCAACCTGATTTATGACAGCGTCGGTGCGCTCGGCACACCCCTGGAATTTTTTGAACGCTTGCGCGCGGCAGGCATCAGCGTACTCGAATACAACCCGGTCAATCCGCTGAAGGCACAAGGAAAATGGGATATCAACCAGCGCGACCATCGCAAGCTGCTGATCGTCGATGGCAGAATCGCCTTTACGGGAGGGGTCAACATCAGCAAGGTGTATGGAAAAAGTTCGATACTCAACGGCAAAAGGGAAGCGTACCTGGCGGAAAATACCGGTGAGGCCGGATGGCGCGACACGCATATGCAGATCGAAGGGCCGGTCGTCGCTGATTTCCAAAAACTTTACCTCGACACGTGGCAACGAAAAACTGGGCAATCCCTGCCGGAAGCCCGGTACTTCCCACCGCAGAAACCCGAAGGCACGGCGCTGGTGAGGGCGATCGGCAGCACTCCGGAACGAAAAGACTACAGCATCTACAAAACCTACATCTCTGCTCTTGCGAACGCCGACAAGTATGTGCATCTGACCACCGCCTACTTCGTTCCCGACAGGCAGATCGTGCAAGCGATCACCGACGCCGCCCGGCGCGGCGTCGAGGTGAGGATCATCTTCCCCAGCTTTACCGACCATAGCTTCGTTTTATATGCGAGCCGATCGTATTACGATGAATTGCTTGCGGCAGGCGTCAAGGTATACGAGCGCAACGTCGCACTGCTGCATGCAAAGACGGCGGTCATCGACGGTGTATGGTCGACCATCGGTTCCACCAATATCGACATGCGCAGCTTTCTGCACAACGATGAAATCAACGCGGTAGTTCTCAATGTCGATTTCGCCGAGCGCATGGACGCCTTGTTCCAGCATGACCTGAAAGAATCCACCGAAATCACGGCAGAACAGTGGAGCAAGCGCGGCATCGGCCAGCGTCTGCGCGAATGGGCAGCGCGAGCATTGGAGTATTGGCTATAACGATACGTCCGCCCAAGGTTTGCTGATAACCGCAGCGAACAGCTTGAATTCGGATAGAGGATTCCTTGCAGGACGCGCAGCGGCGGCAAGCCTTTGTCCTGCATGCAGGACCAAATTCGGATCATGCAGCGGGTCGTTCAGTAGACCCCGGCACGATTTGGCTTCGCGTCTGGATTACGGCAACAATCTCATTCGCATCATCTTCACCGTCCCGGCACATACCGAAAAGACGGCACTCCTGCTCCTGGCGACGATAGCGGCTTATTCATATGCAGGATCTTGCCTCAGCCTCTTCGCTTCGCTCGAAAAGCGTCAGAGCCTGCAAGCAACATGGTTGTTGTTGGACTATGTATCAAATACGTATCAACCAACAGTATCAAGTTTGGAACTCATCACACATCATCGCATCTGATTTATGCGATCTCAGGGAGATAGTGCATGCGATTCTCAACGAATCCTCACTAACTCCGCCATGTCAAAAACTGTTCATTGGATCATTGGAATAAACGTGCACAAGAAAAATATTGCCTCGCGCATACAATCCATTTCCGCCATGCTCGCGCCTCTCGCATTGCTCGCCGCATGCAGCGGAGGTGGTGGAGGTAGTGCGGCGCCTTCCATTACCGGAGCGGTTGGGCCGACAACAATCGCCTCGGCATCGGTGCAGAGAACGCTGGAAGTGCCTGCGCCTCTTGCGCAAACTCCTCCCTTCGACGAAGCACGCTCGCTCACGGTACCGCCCGGTTTCGGCATTCGCGTATGGGCACAGGTGAACAAGGCTCGCTTCCTGGCACGCGCGCCGAATGGCGATATCCTGGTGTCGGTGCCCAGCGAGGGCAAAATCGTTCTCTTGAGGGAGCGCCCGAATGATGTCCCCGAAAGTTTCGATTTTGCGACAGGTTTGCGCAGACCGCATGACATGGTATTCCATCAGATCGGCTCAGCCATCTATTTGTACGTCGCAGAAACGAATCGGATAACCCGCTCGCTCTATACTCCCGGCGCGACGACCATCGGCGCATTGGAGGTCGTTGTCGACAATCTACCCGACTCGTCCCTGCCGGAACTGCAGGGACAATATGCGCATGAGCTGAAGAATATTGCGCTCGGCCCGGACAGCAAGCTCTACGTATCGATCGCATCCAATTGCAACGCCTGCGAAGAAGACACGCTTACCGATCCGATGCGCGGCGCGATTTATCAATACAATGCCGATGGCACAGGAGGGCGTCTTTTCGCACGCGGCCTGCGCAACGCGGAAGGACTCGATTTCATTCCGGGCACGAATGCGCTTTGGGTCACCGTCAATCATCGCGACGAAGTGGTGTTTCCCCGCGACGAGGACATCACCGGCGATGGAGTGAGTGATCTTGGCACGATTGTTCCACAGTACGTGGATGACATTCCCTCCGAACCGTTCACATTGGTGCGTGATGGGGGCAATTACGGCTGGCCGTTCTGCAATATCGTGCCGAATCCAACGATGAGCAACCTGGAAAACGTTCCCGACTATGAAACCAACCGCGATGGATCGAAGCTCAATTGCATAGCCATCGATCGCACTTCCAAGGGTATTCAGGCACATTCGGCGCCACTTGGGTTCAGTTTCCTGCACAACAGCAATGTTCCCGCCGCCTACCGCAGTGGCGCGGTGGTTGCGCTGCATGGCTGCTGGAACTGCACCACGCTCAAGGGCGGTTATAAAGTCGTGTATTTCCCGTTTGACGCCGCAGGCAATGCCGGTGCGGAAATAGACTTGGTCGCCGGCTTTGTCACCGATCCCGGCGCCCGCCAGTACTGGGGCCGCCCGGTGGATGCGATCGCCGACGGCAGAGGTAACATCCTGATCTCGGACGATTATGCAAATGCGCTCTATCAGTTATACCCGCTGCCGCAATAATCGCATTTGCCAGACTCACTTTCTCCGATCTCCGGCAAGGAACTTGCCGGGGTTTCTGTTTTTGGTGCATTCCTTGACGAGTTACGCTTTCCGGAATACCGGGCCGGCGGCTTTGTCCGATACGGCACGTTGCGCAACGCCGTATTTGACAACAGCCCTCCTGAGAGGAAGCACAGCAGCGTTATCGCAGGATTTGCGCTTGCCGGGATGTTTGGCGAGTCGTAGACGATGGTGAATGCCGAAGACTGAAAGGCACTGAGCCCCGATTTTCGCCGGGCGCAGTGACGTGCACGATGCGCCAATTTCACGCGAGAAGAAACGCAACGCTTGCCCCATCATTCTTCCATAGGCGCCCTTACCAAGCCCGCTCCCACATCCAGCGGATCGAATCCCGCCTCGAATCCTTCTGTCACCGCCTCGCCGATCAATTTTCCTGTCAGATCCAGCGAATTCAATCGCTCCATGCGCTTGAGTTTTTCCGCCCAAAGCGCTGCGACTCCGGCAACATGCGGCGCTGCCATGCTTGTCCCGCTCATCGACACCAGCCCCCCGCCGGGCTTGGCGGAAAGGATATCCACACCTGGAGCCGACACATTTGCCCCGGTGTTCGAAAAGCGGGCGACGTTAAAGCCTTGTGCCGACTTGCCGATCGCTCCAACGGATAAAATCCCTTCCGCCACCGCCGGAGGACTTACCGCAATTTCCCATTCATTGCGATTGCTCTCGTTACCCGCAGCGGCAATGATCAGTGTTGTCTGAGCCAGCGCGCCACGTGCCCTGATAAGCGACGCCAATCTTTCGAACAGAAGGACATTGGTTCTGTAGCCTTCCAGCGCCCATGAGGTTGCCACTTCAGGAGGCAGTCCGCGTGCGACCAGTTCCTTCTGATAGCCGGGAAAATCCATGCCGAGCGACATGGAGATCACATTGGCGCCGTTTTCAAGCGCCCAGAAAATCGCGCTGCTGATCTGATCGCTCGAGCCACCGCCATTCGGGCCGAGCACCTTGCCGATCAGAGCCCTCTTTACTCCCGTTGCAACGCCGATTCTCTTGCCGGCCACCTCTCTGCCAAAAATCGTCCCCGCACAATGTGTGCCGTGCCCATGCCCATCGCCGTTGCCCTCGCCGGTGAAGTCCTTCTGCACGATTTGAACGCCGTTGAACGCCGGATGCGAAGCATCGATGCCCGTATCCAGCACCGCAACCACAATTCCTTCACCGGTATAAGGCGACCTATCCGCGCCGACGGCCTCCGCACCCCATGTGATGTTTTGCGCGGATGCGTCCACCCGGTCCCTGTAGTTGGAGATCGGCGCAATCAGTTTCATCGGCATGGCGGGAGCGATTGCGACCACATCCGGATTGCGGCTTTGATCCGTCAATTCCTTCTTCTTCAAGTCCTGCACTTCAACGGAAATGTCGGCGCCTGGCACTTCACGGGATCGAGGCAGCCCGGACGGATAAGCGAACGGATCGCCCGTCGTCAAGCGCTTGTTCTTTAACACCACATATTTTGCATCCATGGGAACCTCTCATTAAGAAGTGTTGGAGTTTTATCGGGGCGGGAACCCGATTGCTATTTAAACCGTCCTCCAGACCATGAACAAGCCACGCGAATTTTCAGTCGTAAAGAACTTGATAACGCTCAATCGCGATGTGCTATCTCAAAGTGCGTTCTTGCAGGGCAAGGTTTTGAGCAGGCAATTGAATCGCATTGATGATGACGAAATTCTGATTGAGTCTTACACTGCTAGGAGCCGTTTGATCAAGGAGCCGTCTTTATGGCACAGCACGTTCCCTTTTTGACTACCGAAGCCGATGAGGAAGATCTGATCGTCTCCTTCGCCCTCGACGAGCATGCGCTGGACAACCTCACCCTGCTGCGCACACCACAGAATGAATCGCTGTTGCCGGAGGATGAGATCGGCGTGACGGTTTCCTCTTCCAAGGAAAGCAACGGCGCGTCCGAATTCCTGGTGTCGCTCGATTGGGGTCTTACCTCCGTCAAGATCACGAGCACCGCACATGAGTACACGCTGGATATCTCCGATGTTGATGAACAGGAGATTGAAGAGGCAAAGGGTGTTCTGATGAAAATGAATTTCGATCAGCGCTTCGAACTCAATATCGTCTAAAGCCGGAACCATTCTCAGGAGAGACAACATGCAATCCACATTTCGCGAATCACAGACGGGGCAAGCGATCATTCAAAACTCCTCCTCGGTGGATACGGAGCAGCTGGTCGTCACCCTGCATCCGGGAAGCGATTCTTCGGTCGAGATCCAGATCAGGGAAGACGTACCGGGAAGCGGCCTGGTTTCAAGTTCGATGTCGATCAATCAGCCCAGCCTGCAGAAGCTCGTCCATTGGCTACGCGAGCAAGGTGCAGTCGACTAAGGCTAGCTGTTTTGCTCTTTTTCGGTGCATTGGCACGGCGAAAATCCTTCGCCTTTATGTCCGTTTCAGACGATAAATTGTGTTTGTAGGAAAAATCCGAAGGAATTTCTTCCTTTTCCGACTGCATTTTTCATCCGTGTCCGATTTCCCTCAGGTTAGTAAATTGAAATAATTCAAAGCATGATGCTGTGATGCAAAAACGGCATCGAAGATGCTTCACTAACCATTTTCAGGATTACGGAGATTCAATGCTGACTACGCACTTGACTGGAGTTCAATCTGCCTCTTCTCCTTTGGGAGCCGCAGCCACCTCATGGCAACGCCAGGGAAAGCTTTGGTCGAATCTGAAAGAATTGTGCGATCTGCTGCATATTCCCGCATCGTCGAATCTGGCGGAAGACGACTTCCAGTTTCAGCATGTGCAGTTCAAAGCGGGACAGCGTGTGCATACCATCGGCCAGCCTTTCGAAATGCTTTATATCGTCTACTCCGGTTTCTTGAAGACCGTCCTCATTGATGAGTCCGGAAATGAACAGGTCCTGGGCTTTCCGATGAAAGGAGATATGTTCGGTATCGATGGCATCCACAGCAAACTGTATGCGACTGAAACCGTTGCACTTACCAACTGCGATGTGATTCTCGTGCCGTTCAAGACGATGACGACCCTGGGCCGCATCCATGTCGAACTCGAAGCCGCGATCTATGGCGTGATGAGTCGGGAATTAGTGCGTGAGCAGGCGATGATCAGTTCTCTCGGTTCGCTCAGCGCGGAAGCGAGGGTGGCGCGCTTCCTGTCGTTCCTGTCTGACCGTTTTACCGAAATGGGCTATTCCGGAAAGCAGTTCAACCTGCGCATGACCCGGCAGGAAATCGGCAACTATCTCGGCCTGACACTGGAAACAGTAAGCCGCACCTTGTCGGCATTTAATACCATCGGATACATCTCGGTCGATCAGCGTGCAATTGTCATCAACGATTTTCATGCGCTTAAGACGCTACGCCGCCTGCCGCCTTCACGCGCAAGGGCGGAAAAGGAAGCCGCCAAGGCAGTCGAGCGCGCAGCCGCTTCATCCGCCGGGAGCCTGGCTGCAGCATGAACGGCTTTGAGCAGAGCATGTCCCCGCTTCTGCTCATTGCTGAAAAAGATACTCATCTCCGTCCGGAATCTTGCCCCGGCTTTTCCTGTCCAAAGTGTATGGTCGCGGCTCCCCGACTTCACCCTTTTAGGCCAGCGATAGGTATGAAATGCTTTACCGACTGCTCGCGGATGCCGTTCTGATTGCGCACTTGGCATTTGTCATTTTCGTGCTTTTCGGCGGCGTACTCGTATCACGCTATCCGCATTTACTGCGCATCCACTTGCCGGCCCTCCTTTGGGGCATCGTCGTTCAATGGGCTAACTGGGTCTGTCCTCTGACTCCGCTTGAAAATCGCCTCCGGCAACTCGGTGGGGAAGAGGGATATTCCGGTGGCTTTGTCGAACATATCGTCTCGAAGGTTTTGTATCCGGAGCATCTTCCGCTGGAGCTACGTTACTTTCTCGGACTGGCATTGATCGGGGTGAATACGGCTATCTATGGATATGTCTTGTTTTGCAAGCGGCAGCACAAACACATAAGTCGCGCATGACTGGATGAAGGAAAATTTTAGGAGCGCCAATATTGATTGAATGCAGCCACCAGTACGATGACTCGCGCCATGTTGTTTCTACTGTTGGATAACCGTCGTCTGCCAGCATCTTTTACACCTTATCAGTAAAGCTTACATTCTCGTTTCCGCTTGGGGAAAAACGCGTTTCGTTAAATGGCGGCACGTATTCATGTCTTGCGTAAAATCTTCGGCACATAAGCTGCACGCAGCCGGGATCGGTCTTGCTCGCCAGCCGGCTCAACGCAGCTCAATCACTTCAACATCTTTTCCCATGCGCATCGCCATTACGGCAGACAAGGCCACAGACATGCCCATTAGCACTGCAACGCCTTTTCCCGAAAAAAATGGTGGGCCCGCATTCGCGCACCCACCACAGAGAAGACCCGTGCGTGCCGCCCGCACGTTGCCGCGGATTATTGAGACTGCTGCTGCGCCTGGAACATATCCCAAAGCTGCTGCAACTGCTGCCGCAACGGCTCTGACGTCTGTATCAGCTGCTGCAATTGCTGCATCTGCTCATCGGTCGGGAACTGTTCAGTGATTTGCCCGCGAATTTCTCCAGCCGGGAAAGTCGGACTATGCACGTTGAAGTAATAGTTACCGGCACGGAGTGTCGCTTCCTGCGTCGGATCAAGCGTTCCGCTGGTGCTCCAGACAACCCTGCCCTGCTCCTTCGTCATCGGGAAGATAATCGGCCCCGCTGTGCCAGGCGGTCCTTCATGGATATGGGCATCCGTATCCTGAACACCGGTCGAAACAATGGTTGCAGTGAAGTTCCTGGTCTCAGTATCGAAGACAAGGATGCCGATGCCCCGTCCCTGGCTCGGAGTCGGCGGAGACTCTTCCGAACCAACAAGAGTAGAGGTGAACACAACGCTGGTATCGGTGAGGTTGGAACTGGCGCCGCCGCATCCGGCAACCGCAACCGCAGCAACTATCGCCAGCCAGCGCAATATGAGTGAGTGAATACTGAGTAACTTCATGGAAGACCTCCTGATCAGGTTGAAAAAGACAGCACTCCTCCCTGAACCATCGGTATCACCGCGAGAATTTGGCGCGACGTAAGTGGCATGCCTGCTTGTCGAAGAAAACTGCTACTTATGGCAGTTTTCACGCGCGTTTGAATGCAGCCTCCGTGCCTGCGTCGGGCGGCTGATAGGTATCTCCGCTACAGGATGCAAGAAGACAAAGGGCGCGTATCGGCATACAGCGCTGCATGGATAAGGTGGCAACAACAATTTGCATGCGAAGCTTTCCAGCACATGGTGATAGGCATATGACATCTCCTCGGCGTTCTCTATAGAGAAGCGCCGATTTGCAGTTTTACGGCAACGTAAGTGCTGACGTTGGCGTATATGCTGTATATGCTTAGACTTGGCTGCAGTGAATGCAGTGTTTGTGCCGGGATGCGCCGAAGCATGTGAACTTGAAACGTTTTCCGTTGAAGGAAGCACATGCCTGTGCTGGCGCAGCGTTCAGCGATACGATTTCTTTTCTTGGGAAAAACGCTTCTTCAATCTGCAGCAACAGCCGACTTTGCAACGTCCCTGACAAGCTGCGCACGCCAGCGCTCCAGATACGCTTTGATAGCTGCAGGCTCATGCATCTGCGGAAGCGAATGCCCTTCCTTTCCTGCATTGTCCGAATCCTTGAGTTCCTTGGTTTCCCATTCCTCGACCAAGAGTTTGGCATTCCGAAACGCTTCTTGGAATGACATGTTCCGCGACAGTGATTCCTTGAAAAACGCCCGGCCGAAATAAGTAAAGTCATTGTCATCTGCGCAACCGAAAGAACTTCGGTCATGACGCGCGGCGGTGATAACCAGCGTATGATCGTCCTTGACCGGGTCGATGAAACCGCCGGAATAGCAGGCCGATACCACGACCACCTTCCAGCGGATTCCGGTTTCCTTCAACACGGCGCCCAGCTCCTTTGCTCGCAGACCGTGCAAGCCCATGCCGTTCTGCTTGAGCGAAAACTCGTGGTCCTGCGAACCATGACTGGTCAAGAACAAAAACAGGATGTCGTTGTCCTTGTCCATCCGCGCAGCGATGGCTTGCAGCGATTCGCGAATGCTGGTCATGGTGGCCATTGGCGCCGATGCGACCGTGGTGCGACTGTTGATCAGGACTAGCGAACGTCCCTTTGTGCCGAATTCGCGGTCGAACCGGCCGCGCACGAATTCGACTTCACGCCGGAATACCTCCTGCGATCCGTCGCCGGCGATCGCCATCAGATACATGTCGATCTTTTTCGGGTCCTGTGGCGCGACGGCCGCCAATGCCTTGTCCAGCAGCGAGCGCTGGTTGTACAGCGCCGTCTCCACATTCAGCTTGACCTGGCGTTCCGCGTCCTTGTCCTCCAGGGAGCCGTAGCGCCAGATGCCGCTGTCCCTGGTGCGACCATCGGCGCGTGGCGTTGCATAGGTGAGCGTGCCTTCGCCGTCATAGTAGCCGTTGGCGAAGGCGCCCTTGTATTCGTCGCCATTCGCTTCGCGGAAAGTGCCCTGACCATGGAACTGCCAGTATTTCAAATCGCCTTCATAGCGTGAACCGTCCTTGCTCGTCACCTTGCCCTTGCCGGTCAGATTGCCATTGACGAACTGCCCTTCATACACCGTGCCTTCGGCATCGGTATAAACGCCGGTTCCATGCGGTCGCCAGTTGAGCAAGTCGCCCTGATAGCGCGAACCGTCCTTGAGCGCGTATGCGCCTTTTCCGGTCAATTCATTCTTGCTGAACTCGCCTTCGTAAACGTCGCCTTTTACGTTTTCGAAACGGCCCTGGCCATGAAATTCGCCATTGCGAAAGTCGCCGGTATAGACGTTGCCGTCCTTCGTCTGCATCCGGCCGCGCCCGGCAATCATCCCGTTATCGAATTCGCCTTCGTACTTGATGCCCGATACGAGTTGTAAATTGCCCTTGCCGGAATACAGTCCTTTGTCGAATTCGCCTTCATAACGCGCGCCGCTCTCCCATTCAATCCGCCCATGGCCTTGCCGCTTGCCGTCGACCAGTTTGCCGTAATAGCGTCCGCCGTCAGCGGTAATCGCATCAGGTACGGGAGTAGAGTCGGCATGCAGAAACAAGGGCCAAACGATCAGCAAGGAGCTCGCGAGACGGGCGGCCTGAGTGGTAAAGCGCATAATGGATTCTCCCGGATTGATGTCCACTGCGCATTATGCACGGCATTTCGGGAGGAGGAAGCGCAAGGGCGCTCCCTGTCAACGTCGCGAATCCTCCGAGGACGCTCAGTAGTTGAGGTGCCCGCCGGTGCCAATCACACCGATGTCCAGGTAACGGGATCCTTGCCGGCTGCTTTCACTGAAGGTCATCGGGTACCCTCCAAGCATGAAGCCGTTCATCGAAGTGAGTGCTTTCATGACCTTCTCCGGCGTGGGTTTTGCGCCGGCCAATCGTATGGCCTCGACCATCAACCGGATATTGATGTACACCTCGAAATTTGTGGAGTTTGACTGAGCGCCTCTTCCGTACCGCGACTTGAGAAAAGCTTGAAATTCCTTTGCAAGCGGAAGAGATGCCGAATTCGGATTCGGGACAACCTGGGTGATTCCCATGCCCCGGACTCGCTTTTCCCCTGTGGTTTCAACCAGCATTTTTACCGGCACGAACGACAGTGCAAAGATCTGCGACGCTCCCACGGGCGCCTCATACGCCTTCATGAATCTTATCACTGCCTCCGGCACGCCCATCAGGAGGATGGCATTCGGCTTG